>Ga0207695_10001044_pt1 | contig 48722 bp, 43 predicted proteins | sample KBSC54metaG_FD_184354 | JGI IMG/M metagenome (GOLD analysis project Ga0207695, IMG submission 184354) | Corn rhizosphere microbial communities from Kellogg Biological Station, Michigan, USA - KBS C5-4 metaG (SPAdes) (version 2) | ecosystem: Host-associated > Plants > Roots > Rhizosphere > Soil...
GACAGCCGTGGACAGAGATTGAACAGAGTCCAAAAGAATCGTCGGATTTCGGCGAGATAGCGCGAATTCAATGTCTACGATGGAGAGGTTTGGACTTCAATAGATAGGAGATGGCGGAGGGAGAGGGATTCGAACCCCCGGTACCCTTTCGAGTACAACGGTTTTCAAGACCGCCGGTTTCAACCGCTCACCCATCCCTCCGCGAGGCGGGAAGCATCTTCAGTTTACCGTAAGCCGTGGAATTCTCCCTCATAGCGGAGCTCCTTGACGCCCAGCAGCGCGACTTGACGGTTGGGTAGAGCGGACCAAAGGCCCGTAGTGTTACAACATTGAGTGCATGCCCAAGAGAATCAAGCCAGGTGCGGCTCCTCAGCCCGGACAACCCATTAGTCTTCGGACGCTCGGGGAGTATCTCAACCTCTCGCCGGCCACCATCTCCCTGGTTCTGAACAATGCCCCGGGCGTGCGATCCATTCCCCAGGAGACGCGAGACCGCGTCGTGGAGGCTGCCGCCAAATTCGACTACCGGCCCAGTTTCTTTGCTCGGTCTTTGCGGAAGCGCCAGACCTTTACAGTGGGTGTACTTGTCCCCGAACTAAGCGATAGCTATGCCTCGCAGGTTTTGAGCGGAGTCGAGGAGCACCTCATCGAAGAGGGCTACTTCTATCTCACCGCCAGCCACCGCCGCAAGCCAGATCTGATCGAGGAGTATCCGCGTCTTTTCATGGACCGGTCCGTCGAGGGCTTCATCTTCATCGATACCACCCTTGAGAAGAGCGTTGGATCTCTCCCCGCCGTTGCAGTGGCAGGTCACCAGAAGATCGAGGGTGTCACTAACGTCGTTCTGGATCAGAAACGGGCGGCGGAACTGGCGCTTCGGCATCTCTATCAACTGGGACACAGAAAGATCGCCTTCATGCGCGGAGGCAGCCACAGCTCCGATGCGGATGATCGCTGGGAATGCCTGATGAACGTCGCGAGGGATCTCAAACTTCAGATACCTCCGGAATTCACCGTTCAACTCAAACTCCGAGTATCGACTCCCGAACTTGGATTCGAGCCGACAAATGAGTTGATCCAGCGCGGCGGTGATTTCACGGCGCTGGTCTGCTACAACGACATCGCCGCGATCGGCGCAATCCGCGCGCTTATGAATCACGGACTGCAAGTTCCGACCGATGTTTCGATTGTTGGTTTCGACGACATCGAGAGCGCGGCATTTCACAATCCAAGTCTGACTACAATTCGCCAGCCACTCCACCAGATGGGCACGACCGCGGCACGAATTCTGCTGCAACGAATTCGCGGACAGGCGACATTCCCGGACTTTGTTCCTATTCATCCGGAACTGATCATTCGCGAGTCGACATGCCCGCCGAATCCCCGAAAGACCAGAGCACGGCGAACCTGATCCGATGGATTCAGAAATCAGGCATTCTTCGGCTCGAAGTATCGCTACGCTTCATGCTGTCTTTGCGCTTACGGGAGTGCTTCACGTCGCAGGAGGAGCTCTCCTGCCTTCCCTGGCTTCTCGCTTTCACCTGAGCGACTCAAGCTCCGGCCTGCTGTTTCTCCTCTACTTTGCGGGGACTTCGATTGGAGCTCTGCTTTGCCGGCGGAATTACGCGCGCACCATGGCCATCGGGTTTGCTGGAATGGCAGTCGCCTGTGTTGCGGTCGCTCTCAGCCCCCGCGCTCTTCTCGAGCCACTTTTCTTTTTGCTCGGTATCAGTGTGGGTGTTCCTATGTCGGCCGTTACGCTCTTTACGGGCCGAACATTTCCTGACCGCTGCGCGCCGTTACTTACCATCCTCAACTTCTCGTGGAGCATTGGCGCGCTGGCAGCTCCGCTGATCGCCGCACGCGTTCTGGCGCATCACGATTACCGCATTGCCTACAATCTTTTCGCGGTCGCAGCGGCGTGTGCGGCCGTAGCTTGCGTTGCAGTGCTTCGTGACGTCCCAGAGCCCGCTCATCTCACTGAGACCAAAGAATCGGACAAGGCCCTCCGCCTGATACTTATCTTTGCCTTTGCTGCATTTCTGCAGGTTGGCCTTGAGAACACCGTTGCCACCTGGCTCCCCACATACGCGCTGCGAACTGAGGATCGCGGACTCGCGCTGGCAGCGGCGACTACGTCTTTCTATTGGGCGGGCTTTCTTTCATCACGCGGACTTTCGTCACTTCTCCTTCTTTATGTGAAGCCCATGCAGATTCTCAGAATCGTGATCGCTTCAGGAGTTCTCTCAGCGCTTGGGCTTGAGTTCGCACCGAATGTAGCGCTTCGAAATCTTGCAATGTTTTTGATGGGCGTCTCGCTGGCTCCGACTTATCCGCTCGTGCTCTCCGGATTCTTCGCGAGGTCAAAACAAACCGCGAACTCTCGCTGGATACTATTCACTGCCGGTTTCGGCGGTTCCGTTCTCCCGTGGATTGCCGGTTTTGTATCGTCACACACGGCCAGTATTCGCACCGGCATGCTGGTCATTCCCGCAGGCCTTCTGTCCATGGGGCTACTCATTCCTGCGATCGGTATAGGGCAAGAGCCACACTCGAGATCCAAGCAGGAGTTCCATTTCTGAAAACAGAAGGGGAGCCGACAGGCTCCCCTCGATCTGCGATGAATGTTGAGTTGATGCTACTTCTTCCCCTCAAGTTCATCCGCCAGAGCGTTCGCGCCGTACAGCTTGCGCAGCCCTTCAATCATTCCCGCAGAGTGCACCGATACCGCGCGATTTTTCGATCCGTCATAGACGAAGTCGCCGGCTAGAGACTCTATGTTGCCATCGAAGATCAGCCCTACCAACTCGCCATCCCGATTGACGACGGGAGAACCAGAATTACCGCCGATGATGTCTCCGGTAGAAACAAAGTCGAGCGGAGTTGCAAGATCGAGCTTGCCCAACGCCGCCTGTTCCTTCGGAGTCAGATCGAATGGCGGCTTGTTGCCAAAGCTGTCGGCGCGATCATACAGGCCATAGAACGTCGTGATCGGTGGCGCGACTGTGCCGTTGTACGCATACCCATCCACCGTGCCGTAGCTCAGGCGGAGCGTGAATGTAGCGTCGGGATAAACGTCCTTCCCGTATACCAGGAAGCGCGCCTTCCCAAGCTTTTCGCCCGCCGGAGTCAAAATGCTCCCCACCGTATCGCGCATCTTCCGCTGCGTTTCCCGCAATATCGGATCAACGCGTCGAGCCGCAACAATCATTGGGTCAGTAGACGCAGCGATAGCGGCCTCGCCTCCGTCGATCAGCGTCTGCCGCGCGGCAACATCGCCGAGCTTCGTTCCATCAATCAGGGAATCAACACTTGAGTCCACGGCTCCATTCTGTAAAACCGCCTGCACATATGGATCAGTCTTTCCGAGTTTCTCCTGTGCAAGATTCAGCGCAGACTTCATGAACAGCTTTTCTGTCTGGATCGTAATCGGCGCCGGCGACAGCATCTGGAACTTCAGCGACTGCAGGTTTGCGTCGTGAAATTGCGGCAGACGCTCGCCATCCGGTTTTTTGATTTCTGCCGCATACTGCACGAGCTGCATAGCGATCGCGAACAGCCTGCTATCAGTCCGGCGGAATAACTGATTGCGAACCTCTGGCTTTACCTGCTCCTCAGCTTTAGCGATGGTGTCCCAGACGTTTCCGTACTCTTTCTTCCACTCGGAGTTTGCATTGATCTTCCGCCGGAAGTCATCCTCTTCTCCTTGCTTCTTCGCGATCAGGCTCTTGTCCGCAAGAGCCTCCGTGCGCCCAATGTAGACTTTCAGGCTGTTTTGTATTCCGAAGATCGTGCTTCCGACTTGCCGCGCCTGCTCCGGGCCTTGCGCCGCATAGGTCTGTGCCGCAGCCAGACGCCGCTTCAGATATTCCGTGACCGCCGGCTCGACGACGTCACGCTCCAGCGTCAACTCAGCCATCGTGTCCTGGCGGGAAGTAGATCCGGGATGGCCCGAAATGAATATAAGCTCGCCGGGAGCCGCTCCTTTGGCGCTCCATTTCAGATAGTTGTCGCAATGGATCGGCTTGCCGTTTTCATATACGCGGAAGATCGCCATGTCTAGGTCGTAGCGCGGATAGGTGAAGTTGTCCGGATCTCCCCCGAAGAACGCTGCCTGCTGTTCGGGGGCAAACACGAGCCGCACATCGGTGAACACCTTGTATTGATAAAGCCAGTATTCTCCGCCGCTGTAGAACGTAACGACGTCGGAGCGGTATCCCGTCTTGTCCTTGCTTTCCTTGGTAATTGCCGCGATCTGCGCTTCACGGGCACTCAGCGCCTGTTTTTCGTCCTTGATGCCTTTGGCTGCGCCTTGCACCCGGGCCGTCACGTCCTGCATGCCGACGAGCACATTGATCTCAAGATCGGGCGACTTCATTTCCTGGTCTGCAGTCGACGCGTAAAACCCATCGCGAAGATAATCGTGCTCCGCCGTCGAGTTCTTCTGCAATTGTCCGCGGGCTACGTGATGATTGGTGAGCAGCAGTCCGTCCTGGCTCACAAATGAGCCTGAACCGCCATCGTTGAGGCGGACACTCGAAAGCCTCAGGTGATCGAGCCAGGCTTGCGACGGATGAAAGTTATACTTCGCCGCCAGTTGCTTCAGTGGCGGGTTATCGAACGTCCACATGCCTTCTTCAGCACGAATGGCAGGGCATACGGCTAGCAGCGCCGCCGCAATCAGGATCGGTTTACATCGGAATGAAAGACTCATCAAACACCTCACGATATCAGCTTGAAAACAGCGACAACGAACTTTAGCAGCCCATGCCGATCGATCACAAACGAGACGGTCACATCAGAAGGACGCACTGCCTGTTGTGGTTCAGTGTGCCTTTTTACATCTTTGGCATCACCAGCACTTCAACTCCTGAAGCCGCATCCTTCTGGTGATAGACCTGCTCCGTCGCTTTGGTGAACTGATCGGGCGGTGCATTCGGAATGTCGGTAAATACCTGGGGATTCCGATCTGTGAGCGGGAACCATGAACTCTGCACCTGCACCATGATGCGGTGACCGCGGCGGAAGGTGTGAAACAGATCCGGCATCGAGAAGTTGATATCCGTCACTTTCTCTGGCACAAGCGGCTCCGGCTTCTCCCAACTGTTGCGAAACTTCGCCCGAAACGGCTCGCCCCTCAGCAATTGCTGATACCCGCCCATCAGCAGGGGAGGAGCTTCCAGGATTCGCTTATTTGCCCTGCCCTCTTCCTCTGGATTCGGATAGTCGCCCGGATACACGTCGATCAGCTTCACATCAAAATCCGAATCCGTGCTCGAACTCGACACCTTCAGTTTTGGCGAGACGGGCCCCGCAATCGTCACATCCTCTTCGAGTGGCTCGGTCACATAGGTCAACACATCGGTCCGCGAACTCGCGAAGCGCTGATCGTCGACCATGTAGCGCTGCGGGACCGTATTCGTCGTATAGCCGACGAAGGGCACAGGGTGATTTGGATCGCTCTCGTAGTCGTCACGGCTTTGAACTTGTGTGGGCGCCTCGAAGCTGAGCTTTCCGCCGGGATGGAAGAACAGCGTTCTGGGGGTGGCTTGCTTGGGCGGCCACTGGTCAAAGTGCCGCCAGGTGTTACTGCCTGTCTCGAAGACGATCGCCTTGGGCGGAGCCTCGCCTTTTCCCTTCAGATAATGTTCGAAGAAAGGGAACTGAATTTGCTGCCGGAAGTACTCGCTCGTGTTTGAACCAAACCGCACATCGCCGAGGTGCGACCCTTCTCCGCGAGCCCACCCGCCATGCACCCACGGTCCTTCCACCAGCGTCGTTGGTGTTTCGGGATTGAACTTCGACGTTGCGTAAAACGTCCGGTACGGTCCACTCAAGTCTTCCGCATCGAACCACCCGCCCACCACCAGCACTGCACACTTGATGTTCTTCATGTGTGGTGACAGATCACGCGCCTTCCAGTACTCGTCGTAGCTCGTGTGCTTCATCTGGTCATTGAAGAGCCAGTTGGAACCCTTCAGATATTGCTTTTCGAGATTAGCCAGATTTCCGGCTTTCAGATAGAAGTCGTAAGTGTCGGGCGTCCCGAAATCGAACGGTGCTCCCTGCTTCGGCTTTTGAGGTCCTTCCTGCGGACGAAAGTAGGCATAGAACCCGAAGTTCGCCGACAGCATAAAGGCTCCGCCGTGATACGCATCATCTCCGAGGAACAAGTCCGTCATGGGAGCCTGCGGACTGGCCGCGACCAGCGCGGGATGCGAATCGATCATTGAGGCGGACGTGTAAAAGCCAGGATACGAAATACCCCAGATCCCCACTTTGCCATTGTTATTCGACACATGCTTCAACAGGAACTCGATGGTGTCATACGTGTCTGAAGCATCATCGACATCCTGCGTTCCTTTTTTGTTGTCGATGTGCGGACGCATTTCCACAAAGTCACCCTCGCTCATGTAGCGTCCACGCACGTCCTGATAGACGAAGATGTATGCGCCCGTCTCGAATTCTTCTGACGGACCCAGATGCTTTGGATACTGATCTTCCCCGTAAGGAGACACGCTGTACGGCGTCCGATCCATGAGGAACGGATAAGGTCCCGACTCCTTGAATGCACCCAGCTTCGGCACGTAGACCGCAGTGAACAGCCGTTTACCGTCGCGCATCGGTATCCGGAATTCGTACTTTGTGTAGTGCGCAGGAACGAATTCCGACGCTGGCGGCTGTGGCACGGTTGGCGCTTCCTGAGCGCACATAGCTGCGGCGGCAACTACAGACAGGATCACCAGGGCAGGGAGGGGAAGTCTCTGCAAGATTCTCATTTTTGATCGATTCTCCTGAATGAAAGCATCATTTGGAGACAGCTACCATTCAGTGAATCACATCGTGCTTAGCCGCTCCAACAGCCACGCCCATCGACAATCGATGCCCTGAAGACGCCGCGGGCGCGACCCATTCGTCGCGCCCGCACCACCCCCGGTTGAATCCCTATCGATACTCGGCGATCAGCTCGCTGTAACTGGCATTGATTGCGTGGCAGCGGCCCTCGGCGTGCCCGAATTCATTCTCAGTCACATCCATCACAAATCCTGAAATGGGGCCGACCGTGGCATTCGTTCCGGCGCTTGTGCCCGGCTTATATTGGCGGTCCTGGTCGTTCGCCTCCCACAGCAATCCTAGGGCGAGGCAGGCCTGCCGGCGCTGTTGCGCGTGCTGTATCAGGCGGTTCATCTGGTGCTGTTCCACACCGCAACGTACGGCGAATCCGCTGTTTACAACCAGCAAAGCTGCCAGCGCACACAGTACCGCCACATCCGCAAACTTCCAGCTTCTCTTCAGTAAAGACAAAGATCTGTACCACCACAACTAGAGGATTGAAAAGGCTTGAGTGCCTCCAGTATAGCGACTTCTTCGGTTTGCGAAGTGACGAATGCCACTCAAGAATCCACTGAGACGTGCCTTCCGTAACAGCGGGCAATAGCCTTTGCACAAAAGAAAAGGGCTGGCGAATGCCAGCCCTTCGAGTGAGGTTTGACTTCAGTTAGAAGGTGAACCGGAAACCAAGCTCGCCCCAGGTTGCGCGAGGGATAATTACCGAACTCGGCGCAAGGAACCCGATTGGCTTGTTGAAGCTGCCTGATGCGATGCTGCCTTGGTAGTTGTTTCCGTAGTTCGCACGGTTCGTCAGGTTGAACGCCTCGGCGATCAGCTGCAGATTGGCCCTGTCCCCAAATTTGATGCTCTTGCCAAGGCGGGCATCTAGTTCGAAGAACGGGTCACCGCGAAGTGGATCATACTTCGCGATCGTGCAGCTGGCGGCAACATTGTTGGTGCCGTAGAAGCAATCTTGAGCCCCTCCGTTATCGCCAGCAAAAGCGGTGTAATTTTTCGGATCAGAGGATGGTACAACCACTCCAACGGCTGTGCCTCCACCTGTGTTGAGTGTGTTGCTGGAGTTCGTAACGTCAAACGGACGCGCCGAGCCGTATTGAAGGATGGGCGAGATCTGGAAACCCTTCGGCAGATCGACTACACCAGCCACACTGATGTGGTGACGCTCGTCGTTCGGGGACGGACCCCACTCCCAGCTTGCAAACGGAGCAGTCGAAAGCTTCGGGTAGTTGCGGAAAGAACCACCACCCGTTCCGTACCCGTAGGCCCAGGCAAGCGTGTAGTTCGCCTGGAGCGTGAAGCGATTCATGCGTTCTCGAAGGCTGAAGTTAATTCCGTCATAGTGCTCGCGTCCTATTGCTGAATCGACCCGAACGCTGTTTGGCCGGCGGTCGGGGATCGACGACGCAAGGTATGGAGCATCCAGGGGACGGACGCAGCATGCTCCGCCGTCCGGAATCTTCTGGTCCCGGTTGAGAGTCTTGTTCCCATGCAGGCCGAGCACATGGGTGTACTCAGCTTCGAATGCGGTGTTTTGATTGAGTGCCCAGGTGTACCCAAGGTTGAATTCCTGTGTCACCGGGTTGCGGTAATCAGGATCGATGAGTCGACCGATGTTTCCATCAGGCAACTGGGTGGCAGGCTCCGGGATGGTCGGGAACGGGTCGTTGCCATACTCCCACTCGCCAAGAGCTTTTCCGGTACCCGGGACCGGATCTTCCGGAGCCGAAAGGCTGAGAACAGTCGCGAAGACCGTTTTGTTCGACATCTGCTCCATGAAGAGAGGGATATTCTGGAACACGTTTCCGTAGTACAGTCCGTATCCGCCGCGAAGAACGTGATTGCCCTTGCCGCTCATGTCGTAGGCGAAGCCAACGCGCGGGCTGAAGTCCAGGTTGTCGTCCTTTGCGATCCTGTCGACGTAGGGATTGGAAACCGGATTGTTCAAGATCTTCAGATCGAGGTACGTGCGGCTGTCTTGGATATCCGATCCGCCGATCATGTTGAAGTCTTTGTCCCAACGAAGGCCAAGGCTTAGCGTCAGGCGGCGGGATGCCTTCCAATCGTCCTGAGCGTAGAAACCAAGCTGCTTGGTGGCAACGATGAATGTGGGATCGCCATTCGAGATCGACATCCCCGTTACTGCTCCGGCCGTCTTGAAGCCGTTCGGGTAAGTGACGGGATCGCTCGTAATCACAGATGGATTGTCGGCGAAGTCGACTTCCAGGGTTGAGTTGAACTCGAAGAAGCCGCCCTCGACTGGGTTCCAGATATAGTCAACACCAGCCTTGAGCGTGTGCTTGCCAATAGCCTTGGAGAAGTCGTCTTTGAACTGCCATTTGCGCTGGAACGACTGCTGCGGAACGTTGGTGTTTGTGCCGAAGGTCGCGTCTGGGAATGTCACCAGCGGCGTTTTCACGCTGCTGTCGATGAGGTTATTCCAGTACTGCCATCCTGCAGTGAACTGGTTGACGGTTGTATCGGAGAGGATCGAGCTTAACGTGAAGTTCGCAATCTGAAGGTGGTTGACGGTGAAGTTGCCGTTGTTCAGATCGCCTGTGCCGTCCGACTGATCATTCAAGCTGTTGTTTGCCTGCGAGGAGTAGCTGACATATGCACTCTGCCGCTTGCTGAAGAGCCAGTCTGCTCGACCGTTATAACGAGTCTCGTAGAAGGGGCGCGGGATCGTCGCCGAGGGCTTATCCAAGTCCCCGAAGAACGGTTGTGCTGCAACGAGTTCCGCGTACGCATTCGTGTCTTCAGCCTGCGCCTGATGCTCGCGCTCACGATTGATTGCGAAGAACAGAAATCCCTTATCTTTCTTGACTGGACCGCCAATTGATCCGCCAAACTGCTGGCGCGTGTAATCCGGATGCGACTTCGTGTAACCGCCGGCTCCATCCGGATCCTTCTCATCCGTATTCAGGGCAGTGTCACGGAAGAAGCCTACGCCAGTGCCGTGGAACTGGTTTGTGCCGCGCTTCGTGATGATATTGATTGCTGCGCCTTCCGATCGGCCATTCTCAGCCGAGAAGCGCTGGGTGCTGATGTGATATTCCTCCACTGCTTCCAGCGGAAGCTGCATCACCATGCCGCCGACGGTATTGTCCTTGTTGTCGATTCCGTTCACGGTCACGTTCACGTTACGTCCGCCGTCGCCGTTCACAGAGAGAATTGCGTAGCGATTCTTCGTTGGATCGTAAGAGTCGGTCTGCTTGACGCCGGGTACCAGATACGCGAGGTCAGCAGCATCCTGCCCAACCATCGGCAGGTTCTGCACTTCGGCCGGCGTGATTTCAGCGCTCACGCTTGTCTTCATCACGTCGACCAGCGGGTTGACAGCCTCGACTTCGACCGTCTGCGATGCCGCGCCGGGAGTCAGAGTGAAGTTGGAGGTCGCCGTCTGGCCGACCAGCAGTTCGATGCTTTGTATGGATGTTGTAAATCCGTTGGCTTTCACCGAGAGCTTGTACCCACCGGCCTGCAGGAGGTCGAACCGATAGCTCCCAGCGTTGTTGGTCACCATGGTTCTCGAGGCGCCAGATGAAACGCTGGTGATGGTTACTTCAGCCCCGTTGATAACTGCCTGAGATGGGTCCGAGATCGTGCCCAGTACTGTTCCGCTCGCCGTGGCCTGCCCGAATGCGGCAAAGGGCGCCACCAGCGCAAACAGTAACAGGTAGATCGCGGCGAAAGTGATCCTCTTCATATGTTGTCTCATCCTCACTTCGGTTGAGTTGGACCCGGCCAGTTCAAAAACTTCAAGTAGAGAGCAAGGGGAACCTTGGCCACGTCGGGGAAAGCATCACGCAAGCGGCTCGTGACGCACAGCAGGGAATGTTGCACCCAAACGTTGCAATTCGATGACCAATAGGTGTCATCACGACTTTCTTTTATCGAATCAGTAACTTGGGGATAAAGCGGGGGTGTAAGTTTTCAATAAAGATCTATTTTTGTGTAACTTGCTATGAATTCTTCAAAAAATCGTATCGGGTTTTTGGGACGAACTGGACTCGTCCGGCCGGGAACGAAGCTTCCTGTGCCCTCGGCGAGGTGGCTTACTTTCCGACGCGGCGAAATCAGACCCCATTCCGTAGTGAAAAGCCTAGAGCGATTGCCGGATGTTGGCAGAATCCGTTAATCTGCCCTCGGTCCCCGCGGCGGCAGAACTTGTTCCGAGATAGAGGCACGAATGGAAAAGCGGAAGCGGGAACGAAACACCACAGATCACCTCCGGGGCGTGATCCGGGGTGAATCGTTCCAGAGCGATTGCACGGTAGCCCTGATCACGAAACTGAACCACGAGAGGCCAAATGTTGCGGTATGGACCAGCCTTCGCATCGAAGCCGCCGCTCAGACGCCCCCGGATGGCGTCTACAGGTTGGAGGTCCACGGTCGCATGTTCAACATCCGGCGTGTCGGCGGTCAGTGGGCAACAATCCAGCTGTAACGGATTAGGCGTGTCAACCCTCAGTTTGAGGACGCCGCGCCTGCTCAATCGCGAGGTCGAACACGGCAGGTTCTGTGCAAACCCACATAACTCCATTTAATCCCGCAAATCGCCGCACAAATTCTGCAGTGATCTGAACGAGCTTCGATCCTGTCAGCATAGTGATCGACTGAAAGTAACTTCGATGTTCGCTGAGCCAGACAGCCCACTCATTGCTCACGTCAATCGATGCTCCGCGCACGGCCCGCGCATCGATGAACAGCTTCACAGGCTCGGATGAAGCGAGCCAATCGTGCAGGGCTTGCATCGGCGCATCTCCAAGTTCGCCAGTGTCGGTTCCGCTGATTCCCAGCCGGATCACGTCGCCAGTTAGCCGTTCGAGAACGATGCTGCAATGGACACCCTCAAAGCGAATCGAGGTCTGCACGAAGGGCATGGCGTAATTGATTCTCGCGTTGAATCCAGCTGAATACAACACCGAGATGGCGAACGTGGGCACTTTGATCGCGTAAACCTGGTGTGACAAAGTACCTTGCGGGGCTGAGCATGCCCATTAGAATCAGCCTGTATGGATATCGTTGGTAAAGATGCCGCCGCGACGGTGGCAAACCAGGACTCTGTTCTCGAGGGCACTCGCTTCGTGCGAGCCTGCCTCCGAAAGCCAGTCGATCGCACGCCAGTGTGGTTCCTGCGCCAGGCAGGGCGCTACATGCAGGAGTACCGGGACGTCCGCAAGCATCACACCCTGGTCGAAATCTGCAAACAGCCGGACATCGCTGCTGAAGTCACGATTACCGCCGCCGAAAAGCTTGGCGTCGACGCCGCCATTATCTTTGCCGACCTTCTGCTGCCTCTTGAGCCCATGGGGCTGCCGTTTGAGTTTCAGGCTGGCGAAGGTCCAGTCGTACACCACCCCGTGCGGACCGCTGACGATGTGAAGGCACTTCGGACCGATCGGGCTGGGGATCTTGCGTATGTCGCGCGTGCAATCGAGAAGGTCGGTGCCCACTTTGGAGATCGCCTTGGCGTGATCGGATTTTGCGGAGCTCCCTACACGCTGGCCAGCTACATGATTGAAGGTGGAGGATCGCGGAATTACGTTTTCACTAAAAAGATGATGTACGGTGATTCCGCGTCGTGGCGCACGCTGCTCGACAAACTTGTCGTCGTGCTGACCGAGTACTGCCGGCTGCAGGTTCAGGCGGGCGCTGATGTCATCCAGATATTCGATAGCTGGGTGGGTTCGCTGAGCCTGAGCGACTATCGCGACTACGCATTCGAAGCGTCGAAGCGGCTCGTCCGGGCAGTGCAGAAGATGGGAGTTCCTGTCATCTATTTCGGTGTGGAGACAGCAGGACTGCTGTCGCAGATGGCCGCTACCGGTGCGGATGTGGTCGGGCTGGACTGGCGGCAGCCGCTCGATGCGGGCTGGCGCGAGGTCGGGCACACGCATGCGGTTCAAGGCAACCTCGATCCGATCACATTGTTTGCGCCCATCGAGGTGATCGAGACGCGGGTGAAGGAGATTCTTCGCGCAGCGGGAGGGCGGCCGGGTCACATCTTCAATCTGGGTCATGGGATTGTTCCGAACACGCCAGTCGAGAATGTGCAGGCAGTGGTGCGCATGGTAAGGGAGTTCCGGTTGGAGAATCAGAATGCCTAAGCAGGCTGTTCTTCTTCTCGCCCACGGAACGCCCGAGAAGGTCGACGACATTCCCGAGTACCTGCGCAATGTGGTGAGCGGGCGGCCAATGCCGGAGCACGTGATCGAAGAGATCAAGCACCGATACTCGCTGATCGGACGCAGTCCGCTGACAGAGATCTCGCTGGAACAGGGCAAGCTGGTCGAGGCCGAGCTTGCGATGGAGGGCGTGGATGCGCAGGTTTACGTCGGCATGCGCAACTGGAAGCCTTACATTCCCGACGTTGTGCGCAAGATGCGGGCAGATGGTGTGGAAGAAGCAGCGGTGATTTGCCTGGCGCCGCAGAACTCGCGGACCAGCGTGGGGCTCTACAAGCGCGCGGTTCAGGCCGAGGCGGGTTCACTAAAAATTGATTTCACCGAAGGCTGGGCAGATGATCCACTGCTGGCCGACGCGTTCGCCGAGCGTCTGCAGGCTGCCGAAAAGAGAATTGCGCCGGAGGCCGGTGGACCGGTGCCTGTGCTGTTCACGGCTCACAGCGTGCCTTGCAGAACTGTGCAGACGCCTGCGGCGAATGAGGGGCAGCCGCGGCACTGGCCGGGAGAGGGTGTAGATCCCTACGCACAGGAGGCGAAGCACACCGCGGAGATGGTGTCAGCGCGCGTCCCGGAGATCCCCAGGTGGTGGTTTGCATTCCAGAGCCAGGGAGCAAGTGGCGGACCCTGGATTGGACCGACCGTTGAAGATACGCTCACCTCAATCGCCAACGAAGGCGTGAAGACTTTGCTGCTTCAGCCAATCGGGTTTTTATGCGATCACGTCGAGATACTCTACGACGTAGACATCGCTTTCAAGGAGTATGCAAGGGGATTAGGGATCCGGCTGGAACGTCCGGAGTCACTCAATGCATCCCTCACATTGGCACGTGCCATCGCCGGACTTGCTATGCGTGGGCTCCGTCGACTACAAGAGAACGAATCCACTTCTCGCTTGAATTGAGCCTTCAGAGGCCCACGTTGAGACCGTGGTCCTTCCTTTTGTTCTGGTCGAGCAGCGAGATGGTGAAAGCTTACGCCCCAATGTCCCCTGGTGAATTCCGAAACGAGCGCCGCGTCAATCCTCACCCGCTTTGCCCCAAGTGCAAAACTTTCCCGATGCGGCGCCTCCCGCGCGAGGGATTCTGGCAGGAAAAGGTTTTTCCGCAGTTGGGCCTGTATCCGTGGGAATGCCCGACCTGCCGCAAGCTGCGCCTCATGCCGCACCGAGGCCAGACGCGAAGGTATAAGTGGGCGTCGTTGCACGAGAATCCAAAGCCCTGAAGTCTCATGAGCTGGAGCTCAGTTTGGAAACTCTCTTTCTCATCGCCTAGAATCTTTTCCACGTGCCCAACTTTGGCAATTGATAGATTTAGAAGCACTTAGAGTTTTTGACTGGGAAAAGGCGCCAGCGCATTCCTGTTTGGATCTCTCCCCTTTTCTGTAGGTAATAGATTCTAAATGGTTTGTATTTATCTAATAGATAACAAAGAGACTTAGGGCTGCGCCAGCGTTTTACAGTTGCAAGTCACTGCATCTCAGCCCCAACGCCTCGTGGAACTTGCAACGCCGTGCTCCGATCGAATGCTCTTCGCTCTTGCTTATCAAATTCTCGCAAGTAATAGATACTAAAAGTACTTGTCGGTATCTTATTGGAGAGACTAAGGTTAGCGATGCGCATTACCGCACCCCGTTTTAAGAGATTGATCACTTTCGGATCGAACGAACCTTTCCGGGCAGCCCGTCCATCTTCCATTGTGCGCTCGACAGGGTTAATGGCCTGCAAACGGGAGACGGGAATCGATACCGGGCGACCCCTTGTGCAAGGTCGGTGCGAGAATTCAGCACCGAAAGGTCACTCGTTGACATCAACTATACGAAGGCACTAGCCTTAAGGGCAGTTGATGAGCGCGTTCTCCACAATCCGCACGGCTTGTTGTTGTCTGTGTCACAGCCTGCGGGTCTGTGTCTGAGAGAGCGCGAATCTAGTTTCAAGTTTTCGTTCCCCTGACCCACCCGCAGCGACCTGCGAGTGGGTTTTTGATTTTTGCGCGCAATACAAGAACAAGGCAAAAGCCTCCAGGAGAAAGTAAGAATGTCACTCCGAATCAATGATGTTGCCCCCGACTTTACCGCCGAAACGACCCAGGGAACGATCAAGTTCCACGAGTGGATCGGCGACGGCTGGGCTGTGCTTTTCTCGCACCCGAAGGATTTCACGCCGGTTTGCACTACGGAGCTGGGCGCGGTGGCCGCCCTTGAGAACGACTTCGCCCGTCGCGGCGCCAAGGTGATCGGACTGAGCGTAGACCCTGTTTCGAGCCACAGCAAGTGGGCATCCGACATCAAGGATGTGGGCGGACACGACGTGAATTATCCGATCATCGGCGATCCGGAACTGAAGATCGCGAAGCTCTATGACATGCTGGCGGCTGATGCGGGTGATTCTTGCGAGGGCCGTACCCCGGCGCTCAACGCACCTGTTCGTACGGTTTTTGTGATCGGGCCGGACAAGAAGATCAAGCTGACGCTGAGCTACCCGATGACAACCGGGCGCAACTTCGACGAGATCATTCGCGTTCTCGACTCCATTCAATTGACCACGAAGCACCCGGTATCGACGCCAGCGAACTGGAAGCAGGGCGAAGACGTGATCATCGCCGGTTCGGTCTCGAATGAACAAGCGGAGAAGCAATTCCCAGGCTTCAAGACCGTAAAGCCGTATCTGCGGACGACAACACAACCGCAGTAAGACGGGGAACAAGGGACCAAGGGAACAGAAATAAGAATCAAAGGGCGTAGTTCGGAGAAGAGCATTGGCAAATCGAGCGTACATTTCGGAGCCGGGATGGCAGCAGACAGAGGCGACTCGGCAGGAGAGGTACGGGTCGGAGTTGATCGACCGGATTGGCAATACTCCTTTGATCCGGCTTGATCGCATTGCGCGCGCTTACCCCGGAGTGACTCTGCTGGCGAAGGCCGAATGGGTAAACCCCGGGGGAAGCGTGAAGGATCGTGCCGCGGCTTCGATGGTGCGGCACGCTCTGATGGCCGGGCGCCTGGGTAAAGGCAAGACCCTGCTGGATGCGACCAGCGGCAATACAGGGATCGCATTTGCGATGCTCGGTGCTTCATATGGATTTCCGGTGAAGCTGGTGATGCCGAGCAATGTTTCGCCTGAGCGGAAGCGCATCCTGAAGGCCTATGGCGCTGAGGTGGAGTGGACTGAGCCCGATCAGGGTTCGGATGGAGCGATCCGGCGCGCGCGGGAGATCGCGGCGAACCAGTCCGAGACGTACTGCTACATGGACCAGTATTCGAACCCCGCGAACTGGCGCGCTCACTACGAGACCACGGGGCCGGAGATCTGGAAGCAGACCGGCGGGACAGTGACGCACTTTGTGGCCGGTCTTGGGACAAGCGGAACGTTCATGGGAACTGTAAGGCGGTTGAAGGAACTGAAGCCCGCGGTTCAGGCCATCAGCATGCAGCCGGATTCGCCCTTTCACGGGCTCGAAGGGCTGAAGCACATGGCGACGGCGATCGTTCCGGCGATCTACGATGCGAAGCTCGCCGACCGGAACATCGATGTGGAGACAGAAGCGGCATACGCGATGGCCAAACGTCTGGCACGCGAAGAAGGCGTGCTGGTTGGTATCTCCGCTGCCGGAGCAGTCGTTGCATCGGAGCAGATCGCGGCGGAAGAGTTGGCAGCCGGACGCGAAGCGACGATCGTCACGGTGCTTCCGGATTCGGCCGACAAGTATCTGAGCGAACGCTTCTGGGAGGAAGGGGATTGAGCATCCTTCAACTCACGAGCGAGGTGTACGAAGCAATCCGCGCGCATGGCGAAGAGACATATCCGCACGAGTGCTGCGGAGCGCTGCTGGGATCGCCCGTTGAGGGCGGCTGGCGCGTCGTCGATTCCGTAAAGGCAGGAAACACGCGGACTGACTCAGCGCATAATCGCTATCACATTGCGCCGATCGAGCTGGTTCGCATCCAGCGCACGGCGCGCGAGAAGGGGATGGAGATTGCGGGGTTCTACCACTCGCATCCTGATCATCCGGCGCAGTGGTCGCAGACGGATTTTGCGGAGGCACACTGGCTGGGGTGCTCGTATGTCATCACCTCTGTAGCTAAAGGGACGGCGACGGTGACCAATTCATTCCTGCTGGCGGGAACGACCGAAGAGGACAAGCGGTTTGAGCAGGAAGCGATTGAGGTAGAGGAAAGCGTTGCGTCGGCAACAGGAGGCTTTCATTTGGGTACGAAGAGCGATTCCCGCAGGGGCTAAAGCCCGATCCTCTTGTTGAGTTATCGGCACGACTGAAGTCGTGCCCTTTCAGAAAATGCCGTAATCAAGGTCTCTCAGGGGACCAATTTTAAAAAGGACCAAAGGTAAATGACGATTTATATCCCCACACCGCTGCGCACGTACGCTGGAGGCAAGGACGCCATCGAAATCGGAGCAGCGACGGTGTCAGAGGCACTGGATTCATTGACAAGCACGTATCCGGAGTTGCGCAAGCATCTGTTCACGACGGAAGGCAAGGTTCGCGCATTCGTGAATCTTTACCTGAACGACGAAGATGTGCGATATCTGCCCGAGAAGGAGAACTCGCAGGTGTCAGGCAAAGACACACTGTCGATTATTCCTTCGATCGCCGGCGGCTCTTTCTGAGCCGCTAGTATGCCTGGTCGAGTTTGACTGAGAAGACCTGGCAATCGTACGCGTAGGCTGACTTCCAGCAGTTGGGAAAATAGATGGTGGCGCCGTCGGGAGACCACTTCGGCGCAGTGGCCCGTCCCTCGGAGTTGGCGACTTTGCGCACTCCCGTTCCATCCGGATTCATGATGTAGATCTCGTGATTGCCTGCGCGATTGGTCGCGAATGCGATCTTTGTACCCCTGGGAGACCACGCAGGCCATCCGTCGAAGGCCGGACTGTTGGTGATGTTGAGCGCGCCCGTACCGTCACTATTGGCGACGAAGATTTCGGAGTTCGTTGTCTCTATCATGCGGCGAAACGCGATTTTCTTTCCATCGGGAGAGAGCGCAGGATAGGTGTTTACTCCGCCCGAGATGAGCTTCGTAGTCTGGCGCGTCGCGAGGCTGATCGAGTAGATATCCGCATCATTTTTGGCTGGCGGGTGGAGATCGTCGTCGGTACAGTACAAGACACTCTGGCTGTCGGGAGACCATGATGGATGAATCGTTTTTCTATCGGCTGGGGTAAGGGGCTCTACGCCGGAGCCGTCGGGATTCATGAGGTGAATCTGCTCGCGCCCATCACGAATCAGCACAAACGCGATTTTCTTCCCGTCAGGTGACCAGGCGGGATCTTCATGATCGGCCGCGTCCGCGGTGAGTTGCTGGGGGTTGCTGCGGTCGATATTCATGCGCACAAGCTGCTCTTTGCCGGCAATCACGGAAAGGATGACCGCCTGTTTGCCATCAGGCGAGATGGTGATGTCTGAGTTATCCGAGTGAGAGAACTGAAACGCAAGACCGAGCGGACCGGATTGTGCGGGAGCGGGATGAATCGTGAGGACTGCTGCCGAGAAAACGAAAGCGGCAAGGCGGATCGGGGCCGTGACTCGAAGCATGATGCGGTCATGGGTAGCATCTCGCGCGATGCTTCGTCCAGAAGAAGGTGACGAAGCACCGCGCACGCGGGATGCTATTTGCGCAGCATGTTCTTTGCGATAAAGAGGACGTTCGCGGGCCGCTCGGCGAGACGCCGCATGAAGTAGGGGTACCACTCGCGGCCGAAGGGAATGTAGACGCGCACGTTGTAGCCCTCTGCGACGAGGCTGCGCTGCAGGTCGCGGCGCACTCCGAAGAGCATTTGAAATTCGAATCGGCTCGGGTCGATGCCGCGCTGGGCGGAGAAACTTTTGGCGGCGGCGATCATCTTCTCGTCGTGAGTTGCAAGGCCGTGGTAGACGGGGCTCTGCAACAACTGGTTGGCCAGCTTTACGTAGCTGCTGTCGACATCGGCCTTCTTGGGGAAAGCGACCTCCGGCGGTTCTTTGTAGGCGCCTTTGCAGAGGCGGACGCGGATGCCGTCTGCGATCAGGGATTCGATGTCAGCCTGAGAACGATACAGATACGACTGGATGACGATGCCAATGTTGCCGCGCAATTCAGGATGAGCGTGGATGCGGCGGACGATGTCGAGCGTGACCTGCGTGAGCGACGAGTCCTCCATGTCGATGCGAACGAAGTTTCCCGTGGACTGCGCGTGACGGGTGAGATCCAGGGCGATTTTCTCGGCGAGTGCTGGGTCCAGGGTGAGGCCCATTTGCGTGAGCTTGACGCTGATGTTGGAGTCGAGCTTGCGGGCCGCGATCTGATCGAGAAGCTGGTGATAGATATCAGCGGCGCGGTGGGCTTCGTCAGCGTTGGTCACGCTCTCGCCCAGCGAGTCGAGTGTTACGTGCATGCCCTGAGCGTTGACCTGCGAGCAGACGCGGAGGGCGTCTTCGATTTCGAGGCCGGCGACAAAACGCGAACTGAGCTTGCTACCGAAACTTGAGTGTTCGGCAAATTTGCGAAGAGATGGATTGCGGGAGAGCGCGATAAAAGCGGAGCGAAGAACGGGCATCAATTAGACCTTGCCGGAGGAGGTCTGGGGCAAGAAGGCGCTCCGATCCGACTATTTAGTTTCGCATACGGGGCAGCGGGTGAGTGTGCGGCTCTGGAAAGATCAGCCGTTGATAACGCGCGGGGTCAGAAGGACGCAGGCCAGCGATAGTGCCCGCTTGCCCGATGCGGATGAAATTCTGCGAGCAAAGACTGTTCCGCGCCGCGACCGATATTGTGGACCGCCTGGCAATCCAAATTATGGGAATGAGTGCGGTATGTTCCAACCACGATTCCGATGTGCGGAAGTCGCGCGTCGAGCAGCCACGTGATGATGTCGCCGGGTAGCGGCGGTCGGGGGAATGCGTCGCCAGCCACCGGCGCGTTCGCACGCCACAGGCAGCAACCTACCCGCTGAAAATAAGTTTCGAGGTTCAAGACGCGCCGATGATCGATGCTCGTGTCCGGACGGGTTGATCTCCATGTTCGGCGCGCGGGATAGGCATCGAAATTTGCCAGCATGTCTTGGTGAACCAGCTTTTGCAAATCGAGCCCGAGACCGTCGCGACCGGCGCGGATCACTACATCGGCGCAGACCCCGGTTGAGCGAGGCACATCACCGTTTGGGTAACTTATCGCTGTCCAGGACGGATCGTAGCCTGTTGTGACGCCTACCTGCGCACGCGCTGCTGCCGCGAGTCGTTCACCGCTGCTTGATGTAGCCCAGGAAGAATTCGCCGTGCAGCCAACTGCAGCGATTCCGGATAGCAGGCTTCGCCGGTTCATTGTTCTTACTCGATCCGAAAGAGCGCGCAGCCGTGAGCAGGCAAATCAACTTGAAGAGTTTTTGCCTTTGGGATTTGCTTCTGGTTCCAAACGTCGAATGCGGCAAAGCTCTTGTTGGGCAGATGGAAGATCATCCAGGGCAGATTGGCGGTGGTCTTGGCGTCTGCAAGATTGAAGACGGCTACGTATCGCTTCGGGTTGGGGCCGCCGGTGCTGGCGTACCAGTAGCGCTGCGGGAATTCCTTGTCGTTCTCCTTGCCTTTGGGCAGGAGGCCGGGTTTGGATTCAACTGCCTGCTGGTTGAGGTCGAGGACTTCCTTGTTGGTGTAGAGCGATTGGGAGAAGTCATCGAGCTTGGTGAGGTTGCCGCCGAGGATGAGCGGCGAGCGGGAAATAGCCCATAGCGTGAATTCAGTGCGTTCCTCGTCGGGAGTGTAGCGCGACTGGCGGGCCTCGCCGAGACCGGGATGCGGGCCGAGGAAACCTTCAGGGAGCATGTCGGGATCAGGCCAGTTGCCGGGTTTGACGTAAGGAGACCAGGCGGCGATGCGGTCGAATTCATCGTGCAGGCCGACAGGGAATTCGCTCTTGGCGTCTTTGTGCTCGAATCGCCAGCCGTCCCAGTGGTCATCCGTAACACGCCACAGTTGTGCGTACTTTGCGATTTCAGCGGCGTGCTCAATCTGGGTGGGTCCGGGCGAGAGGCTGAGGACGATGGGGCGGCCGGTCTTTCGAATGGCTTCGGCGATCTGGCGAATTTCGGTAATACGGTAGGGATGATCGCTGATGCAGTCGACCTTGATGTAGTCGAGACCCCAGCTGGCGTAGAGCTTCATCATCGAGTCGTAGTAGGCTTGGCCGGCTTCGTTGTCCTTGATGCCCCAGTTGCCCTGGTCCCAGGGACAGGGAGAGGTCAGGTCAGCGGCGTCTTTGGCATGGAAGCTGGTGCCGGCGATGGGAAGGTTCTGGTCAACAACTTGTCGAGGAATCCCGCGCACAATGTGGATGCCGAACTTGAGGCCGAACGCGTGAACCCATTCGGCGAGCGGTTTGAATCCCGCACCCATCACCGAGGAAGGGAAGCGCTTGCCGTCGGGAATGAGAATGCCGTTGTCATCCCAGATGTACTTTTTCGCTTCGACGGTCTCGGCGAAAGGGTCTTGCATGTACCAGCCTTCGTCGATCACGGAATATTGCCAGCCAGACTGGCGCATACCGGCGAGAACCTTGGTGTTGGCGCGATAGTCAGCTTCGTCGATCGTCAGGCCATAGGAATCCCAGCTATTCCAACCCAGAGGCGGAGTCGGCGCTGGATTCTGGGCCACAAGCGATGTGACGGCGATAGAGACGAGAGCTAAAGACAACGCCGCGCGAACGATTGGTCGGAGCATTGCAAACGTATACCACAACAGATGTTATTGGTGGAGAGCGTCCGCTGGCGGCCCCGATTTGGCCGAGTATGTACGCAGTAAAAAGACGTGATGCAACTCACTGTCAAACGGGCCTATAATGGCGTCGAATAAAAACTGTACAGCTGCCGATGCCAATCCCCAGACACCTGCAACTGAGGAGACCATTATGGTTAAGTCGTTCGCGCTGTTCGCGGCGGTTGTCTTGCTCGTTCTAGCGGCCGCCTCTGCTCCCGCACGTCCCCCACAGGAAGCCAGTCAACCCGCCGCGGCCGGCAAGAAGGCCGGAGCGGAATCGATGACGAAGGCCAAGAAGGTATACGACCTCGATTGCGCGCTGTGTCATGGCGCAACAGGCGACGGCAAGAGCGATCTGGCAAAAGACATGTCGCTCACCATGATGGACTGGACCGACCCAAAGTCGCTGGCCAGCCAATCTGACCAGAACCTGATCGACGTCATCCGCAAGGGCAAGGGCAAGATGCCGCCGGAGGATGGAGCCAGGGCAACGAATGATGAAGTGAAGAACCTGGTCCTCTATATCCGCAAATTCGCCAAGGAGGGGGCAGCAGCACCCGCCGCGGCACCTGCAGCTGAGCCGGCGCCCGCGCAGTCTCCCGCTCCAGCAGCGGCTCCGACGCAGTCTCCCAGCATGTAGGCTTCCGTTCCTGATCCCCGCAGACTTCAACGGGGATCAGGCTCGTTTTCTCGAGCAGTATCGTTATGAGCTTTTCTGTTGACTGGTATTCCCGCGGGCGCTGAACCCGACTCGGATCGTTCGAGCATTCTCTCTTTATTCTTTCCTTATTCATGCCAATCTCCGTATCACTGCGGAAGGTCGTGCATGCGATAAGCTGTTTGGGGAGAACGAGTATGCGTTTTCGAGTCGCGAAAAAAGGTATGCCTGCGCTCGTCGCACTCGTTCTGGCTTTTCCGTTGTTGGCCCAGGATCCGCAGCCGATTGCGGGGGGCAATTCTGCGCTGCCCCTGGTTCATGTAGACAACGGGCAGAATTTGGCAATAGCCCAGCAGGCACATTATGTCGTGCTGGTCTCCCTAGACGGATTTCGGTGGGACTACGCCAAACGTGACAAAGCGTCGAACCTGCTCGAACTCGGGAAGAAAGGTGTATGGGCGCCGGAAGGGATGATGCCGAGCTATCCCTCGCTCACTTTTCCCAATCACTACACGATCGTTACAGGGCTCTTTCCAGAGCATCACGGACTGGTGGCCAACAGTTTCTACGACGAGACGAAGCACGCCCGGTACGCTATCGCAGACGCGAATGTGGTGCGGGATGGAAGCTGGTACAGCGGTACACCGCTCTGGAGTCTCGCAGAAAGTCAGGGAATGCGATCAGCGTGCCTGTACTGGCCGGGGTCGGAAGCCGAGATCGCCGGACATCGGCCTACATGGTATGCACTCTTTGACAATAAGACGCAGGCGAGCGATGAAGCCGAGCAGGCCCGCATTGACGATGCTGTAGCGCTGCTCAAGATGCCCGAGGCCGAGCGGCCGCACTTCATTACGATCTACTACTCCGAGCCCGATCACGAAGGGCATAAGTTTGGCCCGGATGCGCCGCAGACCAAAACCGCCGTCTTGAGGATGGACAAAGTGATCGGCAAACTGGAGAAGGCACTGCGGCGAACGGGACTCCCCGTTGACCTGGTTGTGGTAAGCGATCATGGCATGGCCAAAACCGAAGGCGGCTGGATTACCCTCGACGATTTTGCCGATCTCAGTGATTTTGAGAACGCCGGGGCTCTCCTCTACGCCAAGACAGATGAAGGACGCGATCACGCCTACAGCAAGCTGAAGCAGGCGTCGTCACAATTCATGGCGTACCGGCGCAAAGATGTGCCGGCCGGGCTGCATTACAACGAGAATCCGCGCGAGGGCGATCCAGTAGTCATCGCCACAGGGCCGTATGCGATCCGCGCGCACAAACCTTCGCAAGGCAAGCCGGACACTGCCCCCGAGGCTGGAATGCACGGCTTCGATCCAGGCAGAGTGCCGGAGATGAAAGCAATATTCTTCGCCGCCGGCCCAGACATCGTGCCTGGAAAAACGGTGGCCCCGTTTCAAAATACCAATCTTTATCCTTGGATCGCTCACATGCTTGGGTTGCGGACCACCAGGAACGACGGCAGCTTGAACGTACTGGCCGCGACGCTGCGCGACAATGGTGGAGAGACCACGAATTCAGCAGTTCCGCAACGAGCGGAGCAGGGACCGCAATGAGCGCAGTGTTGGGAATTGACGGAGGCGGAACCAGAACTCGCGCCTCGATTGTTGATGGCGCTAATGTGCTGGCCTTTGTTGAGAACGGTTCAATCAAGCGCCTGCGCGTCGGAGCCGTGACCGCCGAAGAAAATTTGCGCACGATCCTCAAAGAGGTTTTTTTCAAAGCCGGGGTGAAGGACGTTAAAGCTGCTTCAGCCGGGGTGGCGAGCGCAACAATGCCCGGAGTGAAGGACTGGATCACCGGAGTGTTTTCGGAATTCGGTGTCAGGCACTCGGAGGTGGTCGGTGATGAAGTGATTGCATTGGATGGGGCCTTCAAGGGTGGCCCGGGCATCCTGCAGATTGCCGGAACCGGTTCCAATTGCATCGGCCGTGCTCCGGACGGGGGGCGCGAAAGTGCGGGCGGGTGGAGCTCTCGACTCGGGGACGAGGGATCCGGATACTGGATCGGACTGCACGCGGTACGCCGCGCTCTGCGCGCCTACGATCACGAGGAGCCAACCCGGATACTGGAGACGGTCGGCGGAATCTGGGGAACGAAATCGCTGGAAGAATTGGTGAATCTAGGCGACAGTAGCCCGGGCCCCGATTTTGCTGCGCTTGCTCCGGCTGTCGACAAGCTTGCCGAGGATGGCGATGCAGTAGCCCTTGAGGTGCTGAAGCAAGCTGCCGACGACCTTGTCGACAGCGTGCTGCTCGTCCGCGCAAAACTTCGACGCAAGCATGGGCTTGCGGTCGAGGTTCCGGTCGCATGGATCGGCAGTGTCATCGGCAAGTCCCGAATTGTGAAGGAAGCCTTCGTCGCCGGTCTCAAGGCTGCTGCACCGGATTTGCCGGTACGCGATCTAGAAGTAGCCGGCATTGAAGGCGCGGTGTGGCGCGCGCAGCAGCTGGCAAAGGCAGCCGGCTAGTTCACCGGCGATCCTGCGATGATGGAAGCGACCAGTTTTCCCTGTTGATCTACTGCGACCAGATTGGCTGCGCGTCCGGGAACAATGCTTCCACACCGGTGATCCAGGCCCGTCATGGCGGCGGGATTCCGTGTAAGCAAACGCATGCCCTGATCGATGGTCGCTCCCGTGAACTGAATGAAGTTCGATAATGCGTGATCCAGAGTGAGTACGCTGCCCGCGAGAACTCCGCGAGCCATCGCGCGGCCGTCCTTGACTTCGACGGCGAATCCGCCAAGTTGATATTCGCCTTCGGGCATTCCCGCCGCTGCCATTGCATCCGTGATGAGAATCGCGCGCTCGGGCCCTTTCGCCCTCCACCAGAGGCGGACAATTTCAGGCTGCGTATGAACGCCATCGCAGATCAGGTCGGAGAAGAGATTGTCGTCGGTAAGGACGGTTCCGAGAATGCCCGGCTCGCGGTGATCGAGCGGGCGCATGGCGTTGAACGTATGCGTGGCGCTCGAGGCTCCAGCCGCAATGCCAGCTTTGGTCTCGGCTTCCTTTGCGTTTGAGTGCCCCAGCGAGACGCGAACACCGCGGGAGACAGCGTGTTGAATCAGCTCGTCGGCTCCGGGCAGTTCGGGTGCGATGGTGATGAGCCGGACATGGCCATGAGCTGCATCGACGAGGCGGTCGAATGTTGTGATGCTTGGAGGAAGAAGAAGCTCAGGCGGATGAACGCCCCGCTTTTCATGCGAGAGGAACGGGCCCTCGAGGTGAATGCCTAGAGGGCGAGCGCGCCCGGGCTCGGGGAGTTTGGCGATTTCGTTTGCGAGTCCGTCGAGTGCCCGCAAAGTCGCATCCAGGGGGGCTGTTACGGTCGTAGCGAGGTAGGCTGCGGTTCCACGGGAGGCCAGGAATCTTCCGATCTTCTCCAATGCGGGAGAGGTCGCCTCCATAACGTCGTGACCTGCAGCTCCGTGAAAGTGCACATCGAAGAATGATGGCCCGATGGTTGCATCGGGGTAGTCGAGCACACGCGCCCCGGCGGGAAGGTCAGATGATTCGCGGCTGGTGATCGAGTGAATGCGGCCGTCTTCGATGAGGAGAAGTGGATTCTGAAGGAGGCTCGTGCCATCCCATAGCCTCGCTGCTGTCACAACCGTCTGCATGGGTATCCATTATTGCAGGTGAGTACGCGCTCCACGTCTCAGGGATGACGCTTGTCATCACTCTGTAAGAGAGTTTGCGTGTGCTACCTGATATCGTTTTGCCATGCGAAATTCGGTGGTGTTCCTCGTTGCTGGCGTTTTGTTGATGACCGGAGCGCAATCCACTACTGCTCAAACGATCAATCTCTCCACCAGCAAGCAACTCATCGAGCCGGTCCCGGGCAATCCGCAGCGGCTGAACAGCGAGCCGATTTCGATGGCAGTCTCGCCGGACGGTCGCTACGTGGTGACCGTGAATGCCGGATACGGGACGTACGAGTCGAAGTATGAGCAGTCGCTCGCGGTCTATGACACGCAGTCAGGGAAGGTGACGGATTTCCCGGATGATCGCACCTACTCCGGGCGCGGAAATCAGACGCTTTATTCGGGACTGGCTTTCAGCAGCGACGGCAGCCATTTATACGCAAGCATCGGATCTGAAACCGATCCGGAAGGGAAGAATCAGCCGCAGCAAGGTCCGCATGACACCGGAAGCGGAATCCTGGTGTATCGCTTCGCGGATGGACGGATTGAGCCCGACCGCATGATCCGCCTGCCGCTCGAGACGCTTCCGCCGGGACACAAAACAAAATTGATCGGGGAAGTGGACGGCGATAAAGGCATTCCGTTTCCGGCGGCAATTGTGGTCGTTAAGAGTGGCGACACTGAGAAGCTGCTGGTTGCAGAGAATCTGACGGATGATGCGCTGCTGATTGACAGCACGACCGGAAAGATCGAACACCGCTTCGATCTGACGGAGAGCAACGCGGTGCCGTCGACATATCCGATAGCATTGCAACTCTCGAAAGATGGCCGCAGAGCATACGTCGCGTTGTGGAATGCCTCGGAGATCGTCGAACTGAATCTTGAAAAGAATGTTGTCGGCCGCAAGCTCGCGTTGCTGAAGCCGTCAGATCCCGTCAGGCCGGGTACCCACCCGTGCGCATTTGCCTTTACGCCGGATGGCAAGACGATGTATGTTGCACTGGCGAATCGCGATGTGGTTGCCGCAATCAATGTGGGTGCCGGCCTGTTCACGGTGAAGGGCTATTTCGACACGCGCCTACCAGGGCAAAGCTATTTCGGTTCGGAGCCCGTGGCATTGGCATTGAATGCGAGCGGCAGCCGGCTGTATGTGGCGAATATGGCCAGCGATGCGGTCGCGGTGATCGATACGAAGAAGCTGACGGCAAGCGCGTCACACAAAGGCATGGTTGAGCCGGTGGGCTTTGTTCCCACGGAGTGGATGCCGCTCTCGATGGCATTTCTGCCGGGCGGATCGGGAGGGAAGCTGTTTGTCGCAACGGACAAGGGCAGAGGTACGGTAGCGAATCCCTACCCTCCGAAGGACGAAAAGCCGGAACCCGGCATGCCGAAGCGGACGAACTACATCGGAACGCTGCTTTACGGGTCACTCGCTGTCTTGAACGAAGGCGAGATGGAGCAGAAACTGCACGAATTCACGCAGACCGTGCTCGAATCGAACCGGATGAAGGCGGCGGCAGAAAAAATTCGATTCTCCGACGGTTCGAGTAATCGCATCAAGCATGTCATCTACATCATCAAGGAGAACCGCACCTACGATCAGATTCTTGGTGATCTTGACCAGAACGGGAAGCCAGTCGCCAACGGGGACAGCAGCCTGACGATGTATGGCAAGGATGTCACGCCGAACCTGCACAAACTCGCGCTGCAATTTGGCGTGCTCGATAATTTTTACGATTCCGGTGAGGTATCCGGCGACGGCCACGTGTGGTCGAATGCGGCGATCGGAACGGATTACCTCGAGAAGACGTGGCAGCAGGCCTATCGCGGCAACGAGCGGACGTATGACTTTGAAGGTGTGGTGGCGGACGGCCTGCCGCTGGAGCAGAAGATTCCCGATGTGAACGAACCGGCGAGCGGGTACATGTGGACGAATCTTGCAAAGCATGGAAAGACGTACTACCACTTCGGCGAATACATTGCGGAGGTCTTCTGCGATGAACTGAGATCCGACAATCCGCAGGAAGGGCCGATGCTTGCCGGCGCCAAGTGCGCACACAAGGCGATTGAGCCGGGAGAGCAGATCCCTGCGGAGTGGGGAGGCGGCACGAACAAGTGGCCATGGCCCATTCCGCTTATCGCGTCGGCAAAGCCAACCAAGCCGGAGCTGGTGGGGCACTTCGCGCCGGAGGCTCCGGACTTCAACCTTGCTGTGCCGGATCAGATTCGCGTTGAAGTGTTTCTGCGTCATTTCAAGCAGTGGCAAGCGGATCGCGCGAAGGGCAAGGACACGATGCCGAACTTCATTCTTCTGCGCATCCCGGACGATCACACCAACGGCACTGCCCCTGGAAAGCCCACGCCAAAAGCGAGTGTTTCGGATAACGACCTGGCAGTAGGGCGCGCTGTTGAGGCTATATCGCACTCGCCGTACTGGGATGACACGGCTTTCTTCATCCTCGAAGACGATGCGCAGAATGGTGCGGATCACGTCGATGCGCATCGCAGCATCGGGCTGGTGATCAGCAAGTACGCACCGCACGGAAAAGATGGAGCACCGATTGTGGACAGCCGGTTCTATTCAACCGTGAGCTTCATTCGCACTATGGAGACGCTGCTCGGACTGCCGCCGATGAATAACAACGATGCGTTCAGCTCGATGGTGTCGACGCTGTTCACGGGACCGGGCGATCAGCCGGCGTATTCAGCTGACTATACGAATCGCGATAACGGTCTGATCTACACGGCAAATCCGAAGCACGCTCCCGGCTCGCAGGAGAGCCTGAAGATGGATTTCCGGCATGCGGACCAGGCCGATGCGCAGAAGCTCAACGTGGTGCTCTGGAAAGATGCCATGACCGGAAAGGCGGTGCCGGCGATGCTGACACAGAAGCGGGCGAAGGCGCGGAAGGATGATGACGATTAGGCTTTCCGCCTCCCACTCATTTCGCAAGAAAGCGCGAAATGGATGGGGCACAGCCCGTCTGTTCGAATCTTCGATGGATCTCAGTCGAGAGTGAGGTCCGTGTATGGTTGTATGCGGCAGGATTTTCATATCGCAGGGGGAGCTGTGCAGATTTGGAATCGCAGGCATTTTCTTAAAACAGCGGCGGCTGTTTCAGCCGCTTCGGTTGCGGCTTCGCGCGTTGGGGCGGCAACTGGGAAGAACGTTTTTGCTTTGAAATCTGAAATAGAGCCTTTACAGGCGGTTGCGGCCAACGATCATATCCAGATCGCGCTGATCGGCGCCGGCGGACAAGGCATGTACGACACCGGCGAGGCCGTGCAGGTGCCGGGCGTAAAGCTGGTGGCCGTTGCCGACTGCTACAACGGCCGCCTCGAACGCAGCAAGGAGCTCTGGGGTGCCGATACGTTTACGACGCGCGACTATAACGAAATTCTTACTCGCAAAGATATCGATGCGGTGATCATCGGCACGCCGGACCACTGGCATAAGCAAGCCTCCGTCGATTCGATGAAGGCAGGCAAGGACGTCTATTGCGAGAAGCCCATGATTCATGAATACAAAGATGGGCCGGAGATGATCGAAACGGCCAAGGCTACCAAGCGGATCATCCAGATCGGCAGCCAGCGCGTGAGTTCGATTCTGTATCTGAAGGCGAAGGAGTTGCTTGCTTCGGGCGCCATCGGCAAGTTGAACATGGTGACGGCGCGCTGGGATCGCAACTCGTCGATGGGCGCGTGGAACTACACGATTCCGCCAGATGCGTCGGCTCAGACCTGTGACTGGGAGCGTTTTCAGGGAACCGCCGCGAAGATTCCATTCAGTGCCGAGCGGTTCTTTCAGTGGCGCAAGTGGAAGGACTACGGCACCGGCGTTGCCGGCGATCTGTTTGTGCACCTTTTCAGCGGAACGCATTTCATTACCGGCGCGCATGGGCCTACGCAGGGCATGGCCACCGGCGGCCTGCGCTATTGGAAAGATGGCCGCGATGCGCTGGACGTTATGCTAGGCCTGTTTGACTATTCAGACTTCAATCTCAGCCTTCGGGTGAATTTCGTCGATGGCGGCGAAGAGAGCGAGGGCCTGCTCTTCACCGGGGACGAGGGAACGATGGAGATCGGCGGCGGTTGGGTCAGCGTGAATCGCGTACCGCGGGAGAGGGATCCGGGACTGACGATCGATACGTTCCCGAAAGCGATGCAGGCACAGATCCAGGCAGAGCACGACAAGAAGTATCCGAAGCAGCATCTGGAAGGTCCGCCGGCCGCGGGGTTCGAGAAGTACATGGCGCCGGAGGGATACAGTGACAGCTATGACCACTTCAAGAACTTCTTTGCGTCGGTACGCTCGCGCAAGCCAGTGGTTGAAGACGCGGTGTTCGGATATCGGGCTGCGGGCGCTGCGCTGCTGAGTAATCTGACAATTCAGAAGAAGCAGGTGGTGAAATGGGATCCGGAGGAGATGAAGCTGGTGTAGGACCTTACGAATGGAGTGTACCTCGATGCGGGGAAGATTCTGGGTGGTCGCAGCTGCAGGAGCATTGACTTCGGCCGCGATCCTTGGCCAGTCCTCATCGGGTGCCGTTGTGGCTGTCGCTTCGGGACGAACGATGTCACTTTACGACTCTTCCGGCGCCACAGTTCGGACAATCGATCTCAAGCAGCCGGTCGCTGGATTCGCATTCTCTCCAGATCGTTCACATCTTGTGATCGTCTCGCCGGATACCGAGCACGGTGGTGCGCTCATTCTTATTGATTTGAAGCGTGGAAGCCGAAGACGTCTGACGAGAAGTCACTTCGCATTCTCGCATCTGGATAAAGGTGAGACGGAAGTCTACGACAGCCCGGCGTTCTCTCCGGATGGCCGCAGGGTGGCGTTTGCTGTCCATGGCAACGTCCTCAGCGATGGGAACGATGCCTTCGAAAATAGTGGACCAATTGCTCTCGTGAATCTGGACACTGGGGAGAAACTGGTTCTGAATTCAACGAACCAAATAGATGGAAATGGCCCCTGCTCTGAGAGCGATCTGCAATGGTCTTCAGATGGCAAATGGATTCTATTCAATTGCGAGGATGGTGCGTTCCTGACCGATGCAAGCGGCAAAACGCTTAGAAATTTGAAAATTGCAGAGGATGGCGAAGGAACAAGCGCAGCCGGATGGGTCGGTACAAAGTGCATTCTTTACGTCCAGACTCCCGAGATTCAAGGATCAATTGACTATGCTCATGAAACTCTCAAAATTCTTAACCTGAACACTCTCAGGAGTTCCGACGCCAGTATGCTAAATGCATTCAGGAACCAAGGTGGTGGCCTTCTACGCGTTTCGTCAGATGCGACAATCAGGCTGCTTTGGCCGAAGCTAGTCGTCGCGACACGGAAAAGGAAATGGGAATTCGACTTGAAGCAACGTGATCGGGAACCTCAAACAATTTCAGCGCAGCTCCTGACCGGGTGGGATCCGAGTTTGATTCCCGCTGAGTGCAGATGATGGATCGCCCGGCTACACTGGAAAAATGGCGAAGCGAATCGGAGTACACCTGGGGACGGCGGGTGGGGCCTCCAATGCTGTAGACAGGGCACACGAAATTGGCGCCAACACGCTGCAAATTTTCTCTTCGAGTCCGAGGATGTGGCGGCCTCAGAAGATTGATCCCAAGCAGGCCGAGCGGATGCGCACGCAGCGCGCGAAGCTTGATGTCGGCCCCCTGGTGATCCACACCAGCTACCTGGTAAATGTGTGCAGCCAGACGGAGGAGTTCCGCGAGAAGAGCGTCGTCGCGTTTCGCGGGGAGATTGAGCGGGCACTGATGCTAGGAGCCGAATATCTTGTGCTGCATCCGGGCTCATGGAAGGGGTTGACGCGCAACGAGGGCCTGAAACTCGCCGCCGAGTCGATCCAGCGGGCCGTCGATGGCCTGCCCTGGCAGGGAACCGATTTCAGTGTTCTCATCGAAAACACCGCGGGGGCTGAATGCTCTCTGGGCGGCAATTTCGAGCAGGTGGCCGAACTGGTGGAGCGGCTTAAGGCCCATGCTCCGGTTGGCGTGTGTCTCGATACCTGTCACACGCACGTCTCTGGATACGACTTCACCACGCAAGAGGGCTATCTGGAGACCATCACCCAGGCAGACATCACGTTTGGGGTAGATGCTGTGCGAGTGTGGCACTGCAATGATGCCAAGGCACTACGCGGGTCGAAGCTAGATCGCCATGAGCACATCGGGCAGGGGAATATTGGTATCGAGCCATTTCGCTGGCTGCTAAACGACCCGAGGTTTGCGGACTGCGCTTTTGTAGCGGAGACGCCGAACGACGACCCTGGCGACGAAGAGCGCAACGTCAAGGTGCTGAAGAGTCTGGTCGCGTAGATTCGGCTGCATCTGCCATCCCGTTTACACTGAAAGGTTATGGCAGAAGAGAAGGACCTACGTTACGACCCGGCCTTGATTGAGCCGAAATGGCAGGCGCGCTGGGCCGCAGACCCCGGGATGTACGCCGCAGAACCGCACTCCTCCGGCAAACCCAAGTATTACGTGCTGGAGATGCTTCCTTATCCCAGCGGCCAACTCCACATGGGCCACGTGCGCAACTATTCCATCGGCGATGCCCTTGCGCGCCACATGTGGATGCGCGGCTACAACGTGATGCACCCCATGGGATGGGACGCGTTCGGGCTTCCTGCTGAAAACGCCGCACTCAAGAACAACACTCCGCCCCGGGAGTGGACCCTGTCCAACATCGCTGCGATGAAGCGGCAATTCCAGCGGCTGGGGATGGGCTTCGACTGGGCGACGGAAGTGACCACCTGTTTCCCGGACTACTACCGCTGGAATCAGTGGTTCTTCCTTCGCATGTACGAGAAGGGCCTGGCCTACCGCAAGAAGAGCAAGGTGAACTGGTGCCCTGACTGCGCGACGGTGCTGGCGAACGAGCAGGTGATCGACGGCCGCTGCTGGCGCCACGAAGACACAATCGTGGAGCAGCGCGACCTCGTGCAGTGGTTCCTCCGCATCACTGCGTACGCGCAGGAACTTCTAGACGATCTCGACAAGCTCGAAGGCTGGCCGGAGAAGGTGCGCACGATGCAGCGCAACTGGATCGGCCGCAGCGAAGGGACGGAAGTCGAGTTCGGCGTCGAAAACAGGCCGGAGAAGATTCGAGTATTCACGACTCGCGTGGACACCATCTTCGGTGCGACCAGCGTGCAGTTGGCGCCGGAGCATCCGCTGGTGGTTGCAATGTCCGCCGAAGATGCGGGATTGCGTGAGCAAGTCTCAAAGCTGCTGGAGGAGCAGAAGAAGGCCCGGGAGGCAGGGGATATCGGTGCGATTGAAAAGCATGGCATTCCCACAGGAAAGTTTGCGATCAATCCCTACAGCGGCGAACAGGTGCCCATCTGGGTAGCGAACTATGTGTTGATTGACTACGGCACCGGCGCGATCATGAGCGTTCCTGGCCACGACGAGCGTGACTTTGAATTTGCCAAGAAGTATGCGATTCCGGTTCGACGCGTCATTGGTGCTGCCGATCCTTCGGCAGAGGAACCGGAGCTGCCGTTCGTCTCAGAGAACGGTGTGCTTGTGAACTCGGGCGAATTCAGTGGGCTTACATGCCATGATGCTCAGAAGAAACTCCAGGAAATCGCGAGGGCCAGGGGCTTTGGCGAAGCGACGATCACTTTTCGCCTGAAGGACTGGGGGGTCAGTCGCCAACGCTACTGGGGCACGCCGATCCCAATCATCCATTGCGAGCGCGATGGCATCGTGCCGGTGCCCGACGATCAGCTGCCCGTTCTGTTGCCAGACAACATCGAGATCACGCAGCAGGGCGGATCGCCGCTGAGCAAGGTTTCTGATTTCGTGAATGTGACCTGTCCGAGGTGCAAGGGTCCGGCGAAACGCGAGACCGACACGATGGACACATTCGTTGATTCGAGCTGGTACTTCTACCGCTACACGGACGCTAAGAATGATTCGGCGCCGTTCGACTCGAAGACTGCGCAGTACTGGTTTCCTATCGATCAGTACATCGGCGGAGTCGAGCACGCCATTCTGCACCTCATCTATTCGCGGTTCTGGACGAAGATGATGCGCGATCTGGGGCTCATCACGAATGGTGAGCCGGTCGAGCGCCTTTTCACTCAGGGAATGGTGCTCAAAGACGGCGCGAAGATGTCGAAGAACCGCGGCAACGTGGTCTCGCCCGACGAGATGGTTGCACGGTTCGGAGCGGATGCCGCGCGGATGTATTCGCTGTTTGCGGCGCCGCCTGATCGCGATCTGGACTGGCAAGAAGATGGCGTCGCGGGAGTGAGCCGGTTCCTTGGGCGTGTGTGGCGCATCGTCACGCGCTATGCACCGGCAGCTCGTGCGGGTGCGGAAACGAGGGTTGAGAATCCGCAGGGCGTTTCGTTGAAGCTCTTGCGTAAGCTGCATCAGACCACCGCGAAGATCACGCAGGACTTTGAAGGCCGCTGGCACTTCAATACCTGTGTTGCGGCGATCATGGAATTGGTGAACGAGATTCAGGGAGCAGATGCGCAGCTTGCTGCCGGAGAAGTTCCTCCGCCCGTCATGCACGAGCTCTTGCAGACGGTTGTTCTCCTGATCGCTCCTTTTGCTCCCTTTCTTGCAGCGGAGTTGTGGGAAGAGCTGGGCGGCGAAGGTGCCGTGCTGCGGCAACCATGGCCGAAGAGCGACCCTGCTTTGGCGAAGGAAGATGAGATCGAGATACCGGTGCAGATCAACGGCAAGCTGGTCAGCATTGTTCGCGTGCCGGCCGGCTCCGATGCGAAGACCATTGAAGCCGCCGCGCTCGCTGAAGAAAAGGTGAAGGCTCGAACTGCGGGTAAGACCGTCGCCAAGGTCATTGTTGTTCCTGGACGCGCCGTCAACCTCGTGGTCAAGTAGCCGGACGGTGGTGCAGTGATTTCACACAGGAGCAGGGAAGAGCAGGTTCGCGGCACGCAGACGCTCGTCAGCCAGATGGGCTGGATGCTACGGCATCCAGCCGCAGTCGCGGCGGAAGTTGGCTGGCGGTGGCTCTTCGGCATTCCGTTTTTGCTGGTCTGCGGTGCGCGGTTGCGGCATGTGCTGTCGGTGTTGACCCCGGAAGAGTCGGGGCTTACCAACGTGAATGCCCAAAATCCATGGATTGCTGCGGGCGAACTGAGCCGCGCCTGGTGGCAATATCAGCCACTGATTGCGCATGAACTCCGTTTGATCGCACCAGTCGCGGCGCTCGCGTGGATCCTCATTTCTGCATTCGGCCGCAATCTTGCGCTGAGGATAGCCGAGCCTCGGGTCCGCTTTCGCCCTGTCTCAATGATCGTGTTGCAGACGGCATGGCTGGTTGTCTTTGGCGGCATCTGCTGGGGCTGGTTCCGCTCGGTTGGCATGATTGCAGCCTCACACTTCAAAGGACAAATTGAACCTGACCTGATCGGTTTTGCGATCTGGCTGATTTTTCTGTCGCTGGGGTTCTTCACGATCTGGGCGCTGCTGGGATGGATCGTCTCCGTCGCGCCTGTTCTGATGCTGCTCGAAGAGTGTTCCGCACCTTCAGCGATTCGACAGGCGTTCAAACTTGGCAGGCCATTTACCTCCGAACTTTTCGAGATCGGCATGGTAATGGGCATTGTCAATCTGGCTCTGATCGTGGTCGCGATGGTCCTCTCCGCTGCGCCGCTGCCGTTCAGTGATGAACTTGGGGCAGGTGCTCTGCACTTCGTATGGGCCGGGGCGACGGTGTTCTACCTGATAGCACACGACTACTTTCAGATCGTGCGTCTCAAGTGCTTCGTTCAGTTCTGGAAGATATTTCGAGGCGGGATTGTGTCAGCTTAGAAGGTCAGATTCCCAACGAAGCCCATCACCATCGATCCTAAGCACCCATCGCGAACCGCGGCAGGACAGCCATTCCGGACTGGGTTCGACGACTCCTGATACGAAGATGTCATCACGTTTGTCACCCTCGTAGTTCTCGTCAAAAGCCGTCAGAATCATGCCTTCACGAAGCTCAACGCGATTGCCTTCAGAATCAAGGCAGATGTCCTCGTGCGAGAGGCAAAGCAGTTGGCTGAACAAACCATTGAAATCGGCTCGGACCCATTTCGACTTATCTCTTTCCATGACTTACTTTGTGCCTTGGGCGTTCTCTTCCTTCAGATAGCTCGCACTGAGTGTGTCCTTCTCTTTTGCCAGCGGCAAAAGGGTCGGATAGAACTGGACGAAAGTGGTGTCGACTGCGCCGTGCGCGGCGTGGCATGTGTAGCACGGAGCCTTTTCCGGGATCAGTGTGCCGTTCTTCTGCATGGAGTCGAATTCGAAGAAAGCCCACTTGCCGGGGAAGCGCTTCTCGTCTTTCACGTGGACTTCGATGCCCATGGTGGCCGTGTCCTGAAAGTGACCGCGATGGTTGATCGAACCCTTGTCCTTTGCGCCGCGAACCTCAAGCACCATGACGGTCTTGTCGGGCCAGGTGCCGGTTGCAAGGAAGCTGCGGTATGCGGCTGGATTTACGAAGACGTTGTCGAAGACAGAGTGATCGGCCTGCGTTGCGTTCGGCGAGTAGCTCATGTCGATGCCGGTACTGAGGTAGATCCACTCTCGATAGTTAGCCGGAGGCGTCATATCTCCGTTGGAGGCATAGGAGGGAGCATCGGGGCTGGCCGCATCTACGGGGTTGATCTTTTCAAGAAACAGGGAGATGCCGAAAGCAGCGGAAACCGCACACGCCGCGATGGCCAGAAGGGAAGACTTGCTGAACACGTTGACCTCCGATGATGGGGGAACGCATTGTTCCTGAGAAAGTTCCGGAAGTGGTACGAAAAACGCTTTAGCCACCGATAGGCTAAGCCGAAGATCAGGAAGATCTAGAACAACTTCAACCGGATGACGAGGTACTTCTTGGGATTCTCGCGGATACTCTTGACCAGTTGCTGAGTTTCGCTCATTGTAGCGTCGGCATGGTCATAGAGGGAACGGTTTTGCATCAGCTGGCCAACTGTGCCCTTGCCCTCGTCGATGTTCTTAAGAATCCCGTCCAACCGGGTCAAGGTGTCGTCGAGCTTACGGGCGAACTCGGGATCTTTGGCGAGTTTGCCGATTGCGCCTTTGCCGTCGTTCACACCTTTGAGAACCTCATTCAGGTTGGCGACAGAGGCGTTCAGGTTGTTGTAGAGCGAGTCGTCTTTGAGCAGCTTGCCGGCGGTGCCGCGGCCATTCTGAATGTCCCCTGCGATTTGGTCGAAGTGGCCGATCATGGTATCGGCATGGGTATAAAGCTTGTCGTCGGCAATCAATTTGCCAATGGTGCCCTGTCCGTTGCTGACGGACGCGGTGAGCTTATCGAGGTTATCGGCGATGCGGTTGAGCTTGGCGTAGAACTTGGGATCATTGATGATGCCGCCCAGGGTGCCTCTGGTGGAGTTCAGGGTGTCCACCAGCTTGTTGGAGTTGCGCATCAGCTTCGTGATCTCTTCGATTGAGGTCTGGCTGGCCGTGATCACGCCCTGGAGACTTGGAGCCTCGGTCGAGGGTAGTTCCGCGTTGTTGGCGACCTGCGGGCCCCGGGCTTGCACCGAGGAGATGTCGACGTAGCTGTCGCCTAGCACCCCGGCCTGGGCGATGGTGGTTTTAGAGTCGGTGTGCAGAAACCCGCCGTAGTTGCCTCCTACGCGAAGTGTCACTTCCACCGGCTTGGGGGCGCGCTCGGGCACAACCCGAATGCGGATAACATTGCCGATCGTGACGCCTTCCAGAGTCACCGGAGCGCCATTTTTGAGGCCGCCTGCATTGTCGAAGTAAGTGCGAATGGTGAGCTTCTTGGAGAAGACGCCACCCGCTGCCGAGTTCATCAGCAGGATGACGAAGATCAGGATGGCCATGGCCGCCAGGACCAATGCGCCAACTTTCAGCTGGGACCACTGAATCTCTTTGCGACTCGGCAAGGCGTTTCCCTTTTGACGAAAGCCAACAGGTCCGATCAGGCTTCGTCGCCTTGAGAATAGCAGATACGGCAGGGGTTACCGCTTCGTCCACCGCTCATGCAGATGGCAAAATGCACATCGTGGTAAATCGTGAATGGAAGTGGCCAAGTTACTGACCGGAAGCAATTTATTTGCCTAAGGAAGTTTTTCGACGAGGACGCTGGCCATGGAGAGGGTGGCGGTGTGGGTGATGGAGAGCGCGACGTGTCCCACGCCCATGCGTTGGGCGATCTCGGCTGCCCGGCCGTGGAACTTGATGGTTGGGCGGCCACTCGGCTCACGCACGACCTCAATCTCGAGCCAGCTGACGCCATGGCTGATCCCTGTACCCAGAGCTTTTGCACCAGCTTCCTTGGCGGCAAAACGGGCTGCCAGACTCTCTGCGGAATTGCGTTTACGCAGGCAATACGCTTGCTCGGCCGCGGTGTAGACGCGATTCAGGAAGCGCTGACCAAACCGCTGAACGGATTGCTGGATTCGGGAGATCTCGACGAGGTCGATGCCGCTACCGACGATCATGTTGAGTACCAAGCTATCACCCTCGAGGCCCAGACTGGTTCTTGAGCCTGCGGTAACTGCTCGACCGATAGTCCGACATTCGCACAGCGTGAACATCGACCGAGGGGTGCCGATAAGCTGGACGTGAGACCAGCACCGACTCTTCTCGACGCCCTGCAGCCTGGGTCTTTTCCATGGGCACTGCAGATGAGAGCCATCTCCATTGAAGCGCCCAGCCGCCTGGTTAAAAGCGTTACCGGAGCAATTCTGGGATGCGGCGGGTGGATGCTAAGCCGCAGCGCAACGGATACTGGGCTCATTGATCTGCTTTTTGAGTTTGAGCGGCGATCCTGCCTGGAAATTTACAGCATACTCATCGCTTCGGGCGTAGAGCTCAGCAGAGAGGCTCATCTGCAGTTCACGGAACTATGCCAGTGCACCAAGTTCGGACAAAAAGGTTGCGGCGAAGAAATCGTCAGCATTGACCTGGAAATCCAGACCTCTCTGCTGCCAGAGAATGCGCATCGGCCAACAATATTTCAATGACGATCCGCAAGCGGGACTTGCGGTCAGCCAGCCTCGACGAGTCCATAGCGGCGCTGCCAGGCTTCCTTCAATCGAGCACGAACACGCGCACGTTCAGCCTCTGAGAAGTTTTCAGGATGCGTTACGAAATATTCTGCTTCCCGCTTGGCCAGCTCCAGCAATGCTTTGTCGCGGACGAGATTCGCTACACGGAACTCGGGCAAGCCTGCCTGACGAGTGCCGAAGATCTCGCCGGGCCCGCGCATGGAGAGATCGAGTTCCGCCAACTCAAAGCCGTCCTGCGTGCGAACCATGGCATTGAGGCGTTCTTCGCCTTGCTCTGAAACTCGCTCACCAGTGATCAGAATGCAATAGCTCTTCGCGGAGCCGCGGCCGACGCGGCCACGAAGCTGATGCAGTTGCGCAAGACCGAAACGCTCAGCGTGTTCGACGACCATCACTGTCGCATTTGGAACGTCAACGCCAACTTCGATCACGGTGGTTGCGACCAGTACGTCGATCTCGCCGCGCTGAAACCTTCGCATGATCACTTCCTTGTCGTCGGCATCCAGCCTGCCGTGAAGAAGCCCGATTTTCAAACCTGCAAGCGGGCCGGTGCGGAGCTTCTCGTGCATGGCCACTGCGGACTTAAGCCCCGACTTCGCTGCAGGATTTGCTTCTTTCGTCGCGCCCGGAAAAAGATCGGAGGTTTTGCCTTTGCGCGTCTTCTTCGCCGGGAGCAGAATGGCGGCTTCCGCCGAAGCTTTTTCTTCATCGTGGGAGAAATCCAGTTCAGGCTGATCATCGCTGCTGCCCTCGATGACTGGATACACAACGTAGGCCTGACGGCCCTGCTTAACCTGCTTGCGGACGAAATCCCAGACATCTCCTGATCGCTCGTCGGCTACACGTCGCGTCACGATGGGTGTTCGCCCGGGCGGTAGTTCGTCGAGGATGCTGACATCGAGATCCCCGTAAAGCGAAAGCGCCAGCGTACGGGGAATCGGAGTAGCGGTCATCACCAGCACGTCCGGCTCCGGCTGGTTCGGCTTCTTCATCAACCGGAAGCGCTGCATGACGCCGAATCGATGCTGCTCGTCGACAACTACCAGGCCCAAATTGTCGAACTGAACTTTTTCTTCGATCAGCGCATGGGTTCCAATGACAAGCTGCGCCTCGCCGCGGTTGATCATGCCGCGATTAGTACGCTTTCGATCCTCATCGAGAGATCCCGTGAGGAGAACGATCTTGTATTTCCGCGATGAACGCTCCAGCAGTTTGCGGGCTGCCAGATAGTGCTGCGTGGCAAGAATTTCCGTTGGCGCCATCAGGGCGGCCTGGTAGCCATTTTCGATCGCCACCAGCATTGCCTGCAGCGCAACGATGGTCTTGCCAGATCCGACATCCCCCTGGAGCAGGCGGCGCATGGGATTTGGAGTTCGCATGTCCCCGACGATCTCGCCTAGAGTTCTCTTCTGCGCGGAGGTGGGGTGGAACGGCAGCACCTCGCGAATGGCTTGGCGGACCTTCTCGTCGGTTGTAAATGCGATGCCCGGGCGCTCGCGCATTCGGCGACGTTTCAACTCCAGCCCAAGCTCGAGGTAGAATAGCTCTTCAAAAATCAATCGCCGGTGAGCAGGAGTTGCCCACGATTGCAATTCGGTGAGGGAAGTGCCTTCCGGCGGGTAGTGAACTTCGCGCAATGCAATCTCACGATCGGGCAGGTCGAGTTTGCCCAGAATCGGCGACGGCAGGCTCTCCGGCACGCTTCCACGCACCGCTTCCAAAAGGTTGAAGATGACTTTGCGTTGCCACCGTGAAGCCAGCCGCGAGCCGCCGAGCGACTCGTAAACCGGCGTGATGCGGCCGACCTCAAGCAGCCGTGTTTCAGCGTCGTCGCTGGAATCGGGCAAAATCTCGAATTGCGGTTGGATCATCTTGAGATTGCTGGAGGATCGAGACGGCTCGAGACGTCCATAAAGGGCAACAGTCTGTCCGGCGTGGAATTTTCCGTCGAGGTAATGCGCGTGGAACCACAGGCACTTGAGAGCGTGGCGTCCCTGCCCGACGGTGAGTTCGAAGAGCGGCATTTTGCGGGTGCGCATCAGCATCGCGCCGCGAACCTCGGCGATGACACTGGCGGTCTCGCCGGGCTTCAACTCGTCAAGGCTGCGCGGATTCTGCCGGTCCTCGTATCGGAAGGGCAGATGATAGAGCAAATCCTCTGCCGTCTCGATGCTCTTTGCTTTCAGCATCTCTGAGACGTGCGGACCCACACCGCGCACAAACTTTACTTCACTATCGAGCCGGAGCACACTTCGGATGCTAACGCACCCCGGTAGGGTGGCGTTTCATGCTGCTCAAGTCGGGCTTGCCTGGAGGTTTAGATTTCCGAAATGGCGTGGCGTGCTGTGCGAACCTCGGCGGCAAGCACACGCAGCACTCGAACCGAGATCGTGGGGTCGGTGAGCATGAGGCTATTGAAATCCTCACGGGAAACGAACCCAAACTCGGAACCTTTCTTGGCGGTTCCCGTCAAGGTATACGGCTCGTTTCCGATCAGTGCAGGCAGGCCCATCAGTGAACCCGGAAACAGGGTGATCGACATTAGAACGCCACCGGTAGGGGACTCCATGGAGAGTGTTGCCGTTCCCTTCCGCAAGATATACAACCCATTGGGATTACCGCCCTGGTGGAAGAGCTTTCGGTCCTCCTCGCAAATCACCGTCGACGAGCGTTTCTCCAGTGCTTCCACGAGCTCCTTCTCGGCGACAAACGAGGATGAATCGAAATTCACAGAAGCACTCCAGAACGTACGTGTGGCCATGGCGATCACTCAAAACACCAATTCTTCTCATAATTTCATGGATAAAATCTGCCTCCAGTGATGCTTGTCACATCCGGAGGCCCAGGAAGCCAGTCAATTTTGGGCCTTGAGGCCACCCCGAGCTGTAGCATCGTCCCCGCGAACCTTAATCCGATAATTTGTTCAAAGCTGGAGTTTTCTTGTCCTGAAAGAAGAAACCCGGGGGCGATCTGTTTACTTATCTTCCTCATCCTTGATGATTGGGCCGCCGTCTCCCGCATCGGCCGATACAGAACCGGCCGGCGCGCCAGGGGTACGAGCAAACATGACGTAGAGGTCGTCGTGCGTTCGCTCTCGCTTGATGATGGTCCAGCCCGGTGAATGCTTGAGCAAATAGCTCAGCGGCATGTTGTCGGTCAAAAGCAGATGATCGATGCGATGGTTGTCGAGAACCTCAAACGAGGAGACGAGGTACATGGCCTTCAGATAGTCAGCCAGAATGCCTTCGTGCTCGAAGATGTCGAATCGCGAATCGATGAATTCGGGTTTCGATTGGAACGTCATCATTCCACCGACATAGTCGGAGTTGAACGTGCGCCACGAAGGTTGAATTTCGGCGATGGTCTTCATCGGAAAGAATGTGCCCAGCTTTCGGGTGAGCTTCGCTTCGCTTGGGAAGATCAACGCGATTACAACCAGTGCGGCCACCACCATGAAGGCGTTCGCCGCCGGAATGGTCTTCTTATCTGATTCGAGGTCAAAGCCACGCCGGATATCCACTGCGAGGAGGGGCGTGGTGAGTACGGCTGCAAGGAAGAGAAAGCGCATGTGGTCCAGCGCCGCGTACCAGGCAAAGAAGACGAAGGCAAGCTCGTAGATGCGCCACTTCCTGCCTTTAAATGCGTTGACGACGACCATCAGGCACATCGCGGCAAAGGCGGACATCCCGGCAATGGTGCTGAGGCTCAGTGGCTTCCATTCGGCCACATTGGCGATGTTCAGCTTCTGGTTGGTCATCATGTCGATGGGATTCCACGGCAGATGCCAGCCATAGGGATTGATGAGCAAAGCGACCAGGCACAGGCCGAGAACGGTAAGAAGCTGGTTACGCGCGGCCGCTGAGAACGCCTCCTGCTCTATTGCGCCTCGCTTGAATGCGAAAGCTCCGCAGAGAATGTAGAGGACAAAAAGTGCCAGCCCGATCAGCCAGCTGCCGTGGAGGTTGATCCAGATGCAGAAGAGAGGTGGCAACAGCCAAAGGCCCCGCGAGTTTCCCCGCTCATAAGCCTCGAGAATGGCGAGTTCGGCGCTCATTGCCAGGTAGGCAAACGCGATGGTGCGAGGACCGGCATTTACTGAAACCAGCACAAAAGCCAGCGCCGCAGCCCACCAAGCCGCGCCTGCGTGGCCGGAGCGCTTGTACCCACGCCAGTAGAGAAAGATAAGATTCGCGCAAAGGACGATCCACTCGACGAGATAGATACCCTGATAGTGCAGGGCCTTGTAGCTGAACCAGTAGGGAAGCTCAGCGAGCCACTCAGGGTTGACCCAGGGCTTGCCGCCGACTGTAAAGGAATTCGGCTCGGCGTGCATGAAGTGGTGTGTCGTAACCAGCTGACGCGCATCCGCAAGATGCCACCACAGATCCGGGTCTTCCAGGCTGCGGCACAACGGGTTCAGAGAGACAGAGAAAATCATCGGCAGAACCACGATGATTGCGATGTTCGTCACGTGCCGGGTGAAGACGCGCGCCAGCAGCCGCTGAAAAGGGCTCGTTGCATCCGGAGCGGCCTCGTTGGGCTCTGTCTGGGCTGGAGCGGGGCTCTCTGGGGTTGAGATGGAGTCCATGGTTCTACAGTACCTGCGGCCCAATCGGCCGGGGAAGCATTACCGCGCAGGAATGCATACACCGTGGTACTGTCGGCGGCGATTGTCAGCGAGATGAAACTCGTTGACGAATCAGCCTTTTGGCTGGGCGGAGATGGTGTTCAGCACCTCATGGAGCGCTGATTGCCATCCTGCCAGTCTGACTCCAAAGCGTGCCGCGAGCTTCTCGTTCGACAAGAGGGAGTTGAGTGGCCGCTTTGCCGGGGTGGGATACTCGCTGGTTTTGATCGGATTCACCGCCGGCTTTTTGCCGCCGAGCAGTTGTGGGGCCGCATCAAAGATGGCCTGCGCAAATCCGCACCAGGAAACACTGCCGGCGCAGGTCATATGGTACGTTCCGGCCCAGTCAGCTTCGGAGCCAAAGCTGCCTGTAGGTATCCCCGTTACGATTTCGTGCGTGGCGCGAGCGAGTTCGGCTGCGGTGGTCGGGGCGCCGACCTGGTCATCGACAACGTTCAGGGAGTCGCGCTCGCGGCCGAGCCGCAGCATGGTGAGCACAAAGTTTTTGCCCTCAGGGGCGTAAACCCAGCTCGTTCTGAAGATGAGATAACGGCCACCGACCGAGCGAATAGCCTCTTCCCCAGTCAGCTTGCTGGACCCATAGACACTCAGTGGGTTGGTACGGTCGTCTTCGATCCAGAGTCCGCTCTTTGAACCGTCGAAAACGTAGTCGGTGGAGTAATGAACCAGGAGAGCGCCAGTTTCACGGGCTTCCTCCGCCAGCACGCCGGGGGCCTGACCGTTGATGGACAGTGCGAGGTCGCGTTCGGTCTCCGCCCGATCCACGGCCGTGTAGGCGCCGGCGTTGAGGATGATGTCGGGTCTGGCGTCGCGGACTTTGCTGCGAATCTGATCCGGATTCGACAGATCGAGCGCCTGGCGATTACATGCGATGAGCTCCGACGTGTTCGCGAATTGGGAAAGAAGAGCCCGTCCGACTTGCCCGTCTGCACCCGTCACCAGCACTCGGGGACGGCTGCTCACGCGAAGACCTCTGCTGCAGCGAGAGTCGCGCCTTGTGCATCTTTCTCGGAAACGATGGCCTCTTCGGGCTTGACCGGCCACTGAATGGCAAGTTGAGGATCGTTCCAAACGATGGTGCGCTCGCCTTTGGGGTTGTAGTAGTCGGTGACCTTGTAGGCGAATCCCGCCTGCTCGCTGAGGACGAGGAATCCGTGCCCGAATCCCTCCGGTATCCAGAGCATGCGGCCGTTATCTTCCGTCAATTCGACGGCAACATGCTTGCCGAAGCACGGTGAATTTCGCCGCAGATCAATGGCTACATCGAGCACAGCGCCATAGGCTACGCGCACGAGTTTTCCTTGCGCCTGAGTGATTTGATAGTGAATGCCACGAAGGACATTCTTCTTCGAAACGGAAAAATTATCCTGCACCCAGGTGCAGGGCATTCCGGCCTCTTCGAAGGCCTTATGGTTCCACGTCTCCCAGAACGCGCCGCGATTATCGCTGAAGATTCTTGGCGTGATGATCAGCACGCCGGGCAGGGAGGTCTCTTCGATTTTCATAGTGTGTCGCCCGATCCGCCGGGAATGTGCCGCTCATTTTTCAACGCGAGAAGATACTGTCCGTAATGGCTCTTCGCCACCGGCTTTGCGAGTTCCTCGAGCTGATCGCCATTGATGTAGCCGAAGTGATAAGCGATCTCTTCGGGGCACGCGATCATCAGACCCTGGCGGCGTTCGATGGTCTGGATGTAAAGCCCTGCTTCAAAGAGCGAATCGTGCGTGCCTGTGTCGAGCCATGCCATACCACGGCTCATGACCTGTACCTTCAGCTTGCCAGCCTGGAGATAAAGGCGATTGAGATCCGTGATTTCGAGTTCACCGCGGGCTGACGGCTTGAGATTCTCCGCAAGCTTTACCACTTCGTTGTCGTAGAAGTAGAGGCCCGTCACGGCGTATCGCGATTTCGGCTGCTGCGGTTTCTCTTCGATACTGATGGCGCGGCCTGAGGCGTCGAATTCCACTACGCCATAACGCTCGGGGTCGTGCACGGGATAAGCGAAAACGGTCGCTCCGCTGGTCAGCTTTGCTGCCTTCTGCAGATCGCGCGAGAACGACTGCCCGTAGAAGATGTTGTCGCCAAGAATGAGGGAACATGCTTCATTGCCGATGAACTGCTTGCCGATGGTGAAGGCCTGCGCCAGCCCTTCGGGCTTGGGCTGAACCGCATAGCTCAGGTTGATGCCCCAGCGCTTGCCGTCGCCGAGAAGGTCAGCGAAACGCTGCGTATCTTCGGGTGTGGAGATGATCAGGATGTCACGCAGCCCGGCGAGCATCAGCGTGCTCAGCGGATAGTAGATCATCGGCTTGTCGTACACGGGCAAGAGTTGTTTGGAAACGACATGAGTGACCGGATAGAGCCTTGTTCCAGAACCACCGGCGAGAATAATCCCTTTCATTGCGCGATCCGCTCCTCGTAGTTCTGCTTGATCCAGTTGAGATAGCCGCCGCTGCGGACATTTTCGACCCACTCGGAGTGGTTCAAATACCACTCAACCGTGTTGCGCAATCCCTGTTCGAACTTCACAGAGGGCTGCCAGGCAAGCTCGCTGGCGATCTTGCGGGCGTCGATCGCATATCGCCGGTCGTGGCCCGGCCGGTCGGTAACAAACTTGATCAGCTTGCGTCGGGAACCGATTTTCGCGTCGGGCCGTAGTTCGTCGACCAGGTCGCATATCGTCTCCACCACGTGCATGTTGTTGCGCTCGCTGTTTCCGCCGACGTTGTAGGTCTCCCCAAGCTGGCCGCGTTCAAGGACGGTGCGTATCGCCGAGCAATGATCGTCAACGAAGAGCCAGTCGCGAACGTTCTGTCCGTCGCCATAGACTGGCAGCGGCTTGCCCTCCAGCGCGTTGAGAATCATGAGCGGGATGAGCTTCTCTGGAAATTGAAATGGCCCGTAATTGTTCGAGCAGTTCGTTGTCAGCACGGGCATCTTGTAGGTGTGAAAATATGCTCGCGCCAAGTGATCGGATCCTGCTTTCGAAGCCGCATAGGGGCTATTCGGCGCGTAGGGTGTGGTCTCAGAAAATGCCGGGTCATCTGGACCCAGCGTGCCGTAAACCTCGTCCGTGGATACATGCAGAAAACGAAAGCTGTTTTTCGCGGCATCGTCCAATTCAGACCAATAGCGCCGCGTCTGTTCCAGCATGGTGTACGTGCCCTGGACGTTCGTGCGAATGAAGGCGCCTGGATCAATGATGGAGCGATCGACATGGCTCTCGGCAGCGAAGTGCAGCACGGCGCGGGGTCTATGCTCGGCAAGCACGGCAGCGATCGCATCGGCGTCGCAGATATCGGCGCGCACAAGCTGGTAGCGCGAGTCTTCTTCCACGGATGCCAGGTTGGCCGGATTTCCGGCGTAGGTCAGCAAGTCGAGATTTATGACGGGGCTGCCGACTTTCTCTAGCCATCGCAGAACGAAATTCGAACCGATGAATCCCGCACCGCCGGTGACGAGGATCGTGTCTTTTGTCGCTGTCATTTCTTGATAGTTCCTTAATGGGGTTAGGGCCAAGGAGTAGGGATAAGAACCGGGGCTGTGCGCTGTTTAGTTCTATAGGTGCGTACGGCGTAAGTCTATCGCATCCCACAGGTTGGAACTTTAAGCTTGCTGCGATACGGGAAAGGGTTTCCCTTATAGGCTTTGATGCAGCTTATGCCAGAAACATACAGTCGCCATAGCTGAAAAAGCGGTACTGATTTTCGACGGCGTGTTTGTAGGCTGCCAGAACATGTTCTCGTCCGGCGAAGGCGCTAACCAGCATAAGAAGACTCGACTGCGGCAGGTGGAAATTGGTCAAGAGCGCGCCAACGACGTTGAAATCAAAACCGGGCGAAATGAAGATCGAAGTATCTCCGGAGTGAGGCGAGATCGAATTGGCTCCCGCGTGGATTGCGGCGGATTCCAACGTACGGACTACTGTAGTGCCGACCGCGACGATCCGACGGCCATCCCTGCGGGCCCGGTTCAGGGCATCGGCCGCTTCGGCGGAGATGCTGTAAGGCTCGCGGTGCAGCTGTACCTCGTTCACATGTTCCACGCGAAGGGGGGCGAAGGTGCCGAGACCGACGTGGAGCGTAACGCGGGCAATCTCGACTCCGCGCGCTGCAATTGACTCCAGAGTTTGCGACGTGAAATGCAGCCCAGCCGTGGGAGCAGCGACAGAGCCGCGCTCCTGCGAAAAGACAGTCTGATATCGCTCGCGGTCAGACGCGGCATCGTCGCGGTGTATATAGGGCGGAAGAGGGATATGACCAATGCTCTCAAGGACGCCGAAAAAGTCCTCGACAGGTGCGAATCCGAGCAGCCGGTCGCCGAACTGTCCGCGCTCGAGCACTTCGGCCTCGAGCACGACCGTGCCATCCTGCGCTGGAAAGACGAGGCGTTCGCCGATCGCCACTTTGCGGCCGGGCCGCACGAGCGCGTGCCAGCGGTTGTTGCCTGCTGGCTCAGTGAGCATCACCTCGATGCGCCCTGTGGGCTTTTCCTTTTCCCGGCGGAGGGTTCGCCGGGCATAAAGGCGCGCCGCGATCACGCGGCTGTCGTTCAGAACCAGCAGGTCGCCTTCGCGCAGAAGAGAAGGAAACTCCGTGAACTTGCCGTCCTGTAGTGCGCCGCTTTCGCGGTCGACTAGAAGCATGCGGCTCGTGCCGCGCTCAGCCGGCGGCTCCTGCGCAATCAACTCCTCAGGTAGTTCGTAATCGAAATCGGTAACGAGCAAATCGCTCATCGGGCTGGCCGCCCGAGGTACTCGCATGACCGGAGACGTGCGCGCTCCAATGCTTCGTTGAGTTCCTGCCGCTTCGCTTCAAACTGATCGGCTGGCAGATCTTCGGCGACGTGCGTCCATTGCGCCCAACTGACAACAATTCGCGTGAAGGGCTTGGGCACGAGAAAGCGATCCCAGGACTTCATCACCCATGCACGCTC
>Ga0207695_10001045_pt1 | contig 48612 bp, 42 predicted proteins | sample KBSC54metaG_FD_184354 | JGI IMG/M metagenome (GOLD analysis project Ga0207695, IMG submission 184354) | Corn rhizosphere microbial communities from Kellogg Biological Station, Michigan, USA - KBS C5-4 metaG (SPAdes) (version 2) | ecosystem: Host-associated > Plants > Roots > Rhizosphere > Soil...
CCACGCCCGGCACATCGAGGTGCAGATCGTCGGGGACGGCGAGACGGTGAGCCACCTCTGGGACCGCGAATGCAGCCTGCAGCGGCAGCGCCAGAAGGTGGTCGAGATCGCGCCCGCCGACATGCTGCCCATGGCGCTCCGGGAGCACCTGTTCGCCGCGGCCGTGCGCCTGGGCGAGGCCGCCGGTTACCGGAGCCTGGGGACGATGGAGTTCCTGGTGGAGGGCGAACGCTTCGTCTTCATCGAGGGCAATGCGCGGCTGCAGGTGGAGCACACGGTCACCGAGGAGGTCACCGGCCTGGACCTGGTGCGGCTGCAGCTGGAGATCGCGCGCGGGCGTTCGCTGGCGGACCTGGGGCTGAGCCAGGCCCAGGTCCCTGCGCCGCGCGGGCATGCGGTGCAGGCGCGGATCAACCTGGAGACCATGGCGGCGGACGGCTCGGCCAAGCCGGCGGGCGGGCTGATCACCGCCTTCGAGCCGCCGTCGGGGCCGGGCGTGCGGGTCGACGGCTTCGGCTACGCCGGCTACCGCACCAGCGCGCGGTTCGACAGCCTGCTCGCCAAGCTGATCGTGCATGCCGGCGCCGGCGGCCTGGAGCGCGCCGTGGCCAAGGCCTACCGGTCCTTGAGCGAGTTCCGCATCGAGGGCTCGCCCAGCAACATCGGCTTCCTGCAGCACCTGCTGGCGCGGCCGGAGGTGGCGGCCGGCGAGGTCCACACCCGCTTCATCGAACAGCACATGGCTGAGCTGGCGGAGACCCCGCAAGGTCACCCCAAGCTCTATTTCGAGGCCCAGGCGAAGGCCGCGACGCCGCAGCGGGTGGGCTATCAGGTGGACGCGGCCGACCCGCTGGCGATCCTGGCGCTGGGCAAGCAGGAGATCGATCAGCCTACGGAGGATATCGAGCCGGAGGGGCCCGAGGGGACGGTTCCGCTGCGCGCGCCGCTGCAGGGGACGGTGATCGGGATTTCGGTCGCGGTGGGCGACGCGGTGCGCGCGGGCCAGCCGCTGATGATCATGGAAGCCATGAAGATGGAGCATGTGATCGCCGCCGAGGTTTCAGGCATCGTGCGCCAGCTGACCGTGGCGGTGGGGGACACCGTCCTGGAGGACCATCCACTCGCCTTCCTGGAGGCGGCCGAGGTGGCCGGGGCCGGAGACCAGCAGGACGACGTCATCGATCTGGACTTCATCCGACCGGACCTGGCCGAGGTGGTCGAGCGCCACCGCCTGACGCTGGACGCGGCGCGGCCGGAAGCGGTGGCGCGGCGGCGCAAGACCGGCCAGCGCACGGCGCGGGAGAACATCGCCGACCTGGTCGATCCGGGCAGCTTCGTGGAGTATGGCCCGCTGGTGGTGGCGGCGCGGCGCCGGCGCCACGGCCTGGACGAGCTGATCAAGACCACGCCCGCCGACGGCATGCTGATGGGCCTGGCCTCCGTGAACGGCGACCGCTTCGGTGAGGACCGGGCGCGCACGGCGGTGTTCGCCTACGACTACACGGTGCTGGCCGGCACCCAGGGGTCCAACAACCACTTCAAGCTCGACCGGATGGCCGAGCTGGCGCTGCGCTGGCGGCTGCCGACGGTGTTCTTCACCGAAGGCGGCGGCGGGCGGCCCGGCGACACCGAGGGCGGCGGCTTTACCCGCGGCTTCGAATATTGGGGCAAGCTCTCCGGCGCCGTGCCGCTGGTGGGGATCAACTCCGGCCGCTGTTTCGCCGGCAACGCCGCCATCCTCGGCTGCTGCGACGTGATCATCGCCACCAGGGATTCGGCGCTGGGCATGGGCGGCCCGGCTATGGTCGAGGGCGGCGGCCTGGGCGTCTTCCGCCCCGAGGAGATCGGCCCGATCAAGGTCATGCAGGCCAACGGCACCATCGACATCCTGGTGGAGGACGAGGCCGAGGCGGTGGCGGTGGCCAAGCAGTACCTCAGCTATTTCCAGGGTCCGCTGGTCGACTGGACGTGTGCGGATCAACGGCTGCTGCGCCGCGCGATCCCGGAGAACCGGCTGCGCGTCTATGACATCCGCAAGCTCATCGCCCTGATCGCCGACGAGGGCAGCGTGCTGGAGCTGCGGCCCAAGTTCGGCCTCGCCATGGTCACCGCCTTCATCCGGGTGGAGGGCCGGCCGATGGGGGTGTTCGCCAACAACCCCATGCACATCGGCGGCGCCATCGATTCCGACGCCTCGGACAAGGCCGCCCGCTTCCTGCAGCTCTGCGAGGCCTTCGACATCCCGGTGCTGTCGCTGTCGGACACGCCCGGCAACATGGTGGGACCGGAGGCCGAGAAGACCGGCCTGATCCGCCACTGCTCGCGGCTGTTCGTGATCGGGGCCAACCTGACCGTGCCGATCTTCTCGGTGATCCTGCGCAAGTCCTACGGCCTGGGCGCCATCGCCATGACCGGCGGCAGCTACCAGGCGGCGATGTTCTGCGTCGCCTGGCCGACCGGCGAGTTCGGCGGCATGGGGCTGGAGGGCTCGGTGAAGCTGGGCTACCGCAACGAGCTCGCCGCCATCGAGGACCCTGCCGCCCGCAAGGCCAAGTTCGACGAGATGGTCGCCGCCGCCTACGCCCGCGGCAAGGCGATGAGCCAGGCCGCCGCGCCCGCCCTGGACGACGTCATCGACCCGGCGGACACCCGCAAGTGGATCGTGGCCGGCCTGAAGGCCCTGCCGCCGGTCCCACCGAGGACCGAGAAGAAGCTGAAGTGGATCGACAGCTGGTGAGGAGGCCATCTCCTGATCCTTCTCCCCCTGTGGGAGAAGGTGTCGTCCGAAGGGCGACGGATGAGGGGTCTCGCTTCATTCTCAACGCGGGCGACGGGATCGGATAAGGCTTTCGACCCCTCATCCGACCTGCTTCGCAGGCCGCCTTCTCCCGCAAGGGGAGAAGGATCGCTTGATCTGAAATCCTGGACGGGCGGTATTTGTCCGGGAGACTTTGGGAGGGGGTATCCATGAGCCAGTTCACGCGGCGCACGGCGCTGAGCTTCGGGACCGCGGCGGCGCTGGCGCCCGCCGCCTTCGCCCAGGTGACCACCGAGGGTCGCGCCAAGGTTCCCGGCGGGACGATCTGGTGGAAGAAGGTGGGCTCCGGCTCCAAGCCGCCGCTGCTCACCCTGCACGGCGGGCCGGGCGCCGGGCACAACTACCTCCTGTCGCTGTCGGCCCTGGCCGCCGACCGGCCGGTGATCTTCTACGACCAGCTGGGGTGCGGGAAGGCCGACAGCCCGGCGGACGAGAAGATCTACACGATCCAGCGTTCGGTGGACGAGGTGGACGCGGTGCGCCAGGCGCTGGGCCTCGACCGCATCGTGCTGTTCGGCCACTCCTGGGGCTCGATGCTGGCCATCGAGTACCTCTGCCAGGGGCGCGGCCGAGGCGTCGAGAAGCTGATCCTCGGCGGGGCGCTGGCCTCCGTGCCCCAGGCCAACGCCGGCCAGATGCGGCTGATCGCCCAGATGCCGGACGGCGCCGGGGTGCGGCTGCACGCCCTGGAGGCCGCGCACAAGGAGGATTCCGAGGAATACGGGAAGCTGGTCGACCTCTTCTACAAGCTGCACGTCTGCCGTGCCGACCCGCCGCCGGCGGAGTTCCTGCAGTCGGTGGATATCATCGGCAAGTCCATCGCCTATCGCGTCATGAACGGACCCAACGAGTTCACCATCGTGGGCGTGATCAAGGACTGGGACCGCCGCAAGGACCTGGGGAAGATCAGGCTGCCGACCCTGATCACCACCGGCGAATACGACGAGGTCACGCTGGACTGCCACGAGACCATCCGCCGCGGGATCAAGGGCTCGACCTTGGAGGTCTTCAAGGACTGCAGCCACATGACCATGTGCGAACAGCCGGCGAAGTACGTGGCGTCGCTGCGCCGGTTCCTCGCCTGATGGCGCCGGCCGACTGGCTGGTGGTGGCCGAGTGGGCCGCGGCGGTGGGGCTGATGCTGGTGCTGGCCTGGGAGCCCTGGCGGACCCTGAGGGCGCGGGGCCTGGCGGCGCCGCCGGCCGCGGCGACCGGACGCCGCGTGGCCAGTCCGGGCTTCGTCTTCGTCCTGCCGCTGCTGGCGGCCGCCGCGCCGGTCGTGGCGGCCTTCGTGCTGCACCAGGGCCTGGCGGACGAGGGCCGCGAACTGCACCTGCTGCTGCCGGGCGTGGCCCTGGTGTTGGCGGCGGCTGTCGCGGCCCAGGCGCTGGTCTGCCGCCGGGCGGTCAGGGCATCGCGCAGGCTAGGCTAGCCCTTCAGGCAAGGTCGATGCGGAGTTCCCGACCGACAACCTTGGCGGCGCGGGCGAGGGTTTCAAGAGTCACATTGAACTCCGCCGGATCCAGCACGCGGTCGAGTTGCGCGCGGCTGGTCTGCATGAGGGCCGCCATGGCGGTCTTGGTCAGCTTTCGCTCGCGCATGGCGACCTGCAGCTGAAGGGCGATCACGCGCTTGGTCGCCTGGGCCAGGACTTCGTCATGGATGCCTTCCTCCCGGAGGAAGTCGTCCAGACTGTCGAACTCATCGAGCCGGGAGGTCTTGGATTCACTCATAGGATTCCTGTCAGAGGTTGGCCTCCCGCTTCCGGCTCAGCGCCAGGTCGATCTCGGTCTTGGGGGTCTTCTGCGACTTCTTGATGAAACCGTGGAGGACGATCAGGGCCTTCGCCTGGGAGTCGAAATAGAAGATCATCCGCGCCTCGACCTTACTGGCCAGGGTGCTCCGAACCTCCCAAAGCCCGCTCCCGAGAGAGCGGCAGAGCGGGAGCCCGAGCGGAAAACCCATCTGGACCGTCATCAGGTCCCGGCCGAGGATGTAGCGATCTTCCTTGCTGAAGGTCTTCAGCCAATTCTTGACGACCTTATTTCCGGCCGCCGTCGAGTAGAACAGCACCTTGTGCATGTTTGCATCCCAGGTTCGCGTGACATCTTTCCATGTGAAGTCCTTTCCTTGGGGCCATGCCTGGGGCCGAACGGAATGTATCAAATAAGATACATCAGCGTCAAGTCCAATTCGACGCGCGCCGTTGGAAATTCCTATTCAATGCGCCGAGTAGGTCCGCAGAACGTCCTCGATGATCCGCTCGAGCTGGCCCAGCGTGTTGCAGGTCTTGGCCACGTGGGTGAAGCGCTGGTAGCGGTACATGACGCTGTCGCCCTGGCCCCAGTAGCTCTCCGGCTCGGGGTTCAGCCAGATGACCGCGCGGGCGCGCTGCTGGATCAGGTGCATCAGATCGAGGCGCGGATCGGCGAAGTTTGAGCGGCCGTCGCCCAGGAAGATCACCGTGGTGTGGCGGTCGACGCGGTCGATGTGGTTCTCGACGAAGTCCTCCAGCGCCTTGCCGTAGTCGGTCTGCTGGAAGCCGATGGTCTGCAGCACCTTGAGGATCGCGCCCTCCACGCCGTTGTCGTCGAGGATGGCGTTCACCGGGATCAGCCGGCCGGAGAAGGCGTAGGCGTCCAGGTGGTCGACCACGTCGTTCAGCGAATAGAGGAAGGTCAGCAGGAACTGGGCGGCGGCGGCCACCGACTTGGAGACGTCGCAGATGGCCACGATGGAGGGCTTGTCCACCTTCTTGATCTTCCACTCGATCTCGAAGGGGACCCCGCCATGGGCCATGGACCGGCGCAGCGTCTTCTTGACGTCGAGGTGGCCGCGGTTGGCGGTGTGGCGGCGGCGCGAATAGCGGTCGGCCAGCCGCTTGGCCATGCGCCTGACCAGCGCCTGCATCATGGCGAGGTCGACCGGGTCGATGCCGCCATCGGCGTTCAGCGCCTTCTTGGCCAGCATCTCCTCGCGCAGCGCCTTGCCGGAGCCCGAGGCGTAGAGCTCGTGCTGGCGCTCGACATAGGCTTGCGCCTCCGCGGCGAGCGCCTTGCGGGCGGCGTCGAGGCGCTCGGCCACGCCCTGGCCGTCGGGCAGCTTGCGGGCGTTGGCGATGATCTGCTCGATCTCGGCCAGCCCCATCTCGTCCAGCAGACGACGGGTGAGGCGGCTGCGCTGGGTCGAAAGGCGGATCTCGGCGACGCCGGCGCGGGACGCGGCCGCCTCCATGGCCTGGGCCACGGCCGCCGCGTCGCCCCTCAGCAGCATCTGGGCGAGCGGCGATTCCGCAACGCCCGGCGCGGCCTCGCCGCCGGCCTGGGGCTCGCCGTCCTGCGGCGGCGGCAGGCTGAACGGATCGCGCCGGAAGAAGGTCTCGAAGGTCTGGTCGAAGCGGGCCACCTCGTCGCGGGACTTGGCGAGCGTGGCGCAGAGCGCGTCCTTGAAGAGCTCGCGGTCGGCGTAGCCCACGGTCTGGACGGTGCGCGCTGCGTCGATCGCCTCGGCCGGCGAGACCTTCACGTCGGCGGCGCGGAGCGCGCGCAGGAACGCCTCGAGGGTGTGCTGCACTCTAATGCCCGCTCATCCCCGCGAAGGCGGGGACCCAGGCTTTTTTCGTTGCGGCGCGGCTAAGATCCATGGGCGGTGCGGCGGGATCTCTGAAACACAAAACACCTGGGTCCCCGCCTTCGCGGGGATGAGCGGAAAGTGGGTTCACCGCCGGTGCAGCAGCTCGACGATCTGCGGCTCGACGGCGGTGATGTCCTGCTCGAACTTCAGGATCACGTTCAGGGTGTCGCGCACCAGGGCCGGCTCCAGCGCCTCGGCGTGCAGCAGGATCAGCGCGCGGGCCCAGTCGACGGTCTCGGAGATCGAGGGCGCCTTGCGAAGGTCGAGCGTGCGCAGCGACTGGACGAAGGCCACCAGCTCCCGGGTCAGCGCGGCCTCGATCCCCGGCACTCGGGTGGCCACGATCCGCTCTTCGAGCGCGGCCTCCGGCAGGGGGATGTGCAGGTGCAGGCAGCGGCGCTTCAGGGCATCGCCCAGGTCGCGGACGTTGTTGGAGGTGAGGAACACCAGCGGCGGGGTCTTGGCGACGATGACGCCCAGCTCCGGCACCGAGACCTGGTAGGCCGAGAGCACCTCCAGCAGGAAGGCTTCGAAGGCCTCGTCGGACTTGTCGATCTCGTCGATCAGCAGGACGCAGCCGTCGTCCTGGCGCAGCGCCTGCATCAGCGGCCTGGGCTCCAGGAAGGGTTCGGAGAAGAACAGGTCGCCCATGCCGTGCAGCCGGTCCATGGCCGCGTCCATGCTGGGCGCGTCGGCCAGGGTCTCGCCCATCCGGTCCTTGAGGATCTGGGTGTAGAGCAGCTGCTTGCCGTACTTCCACTCGTAGAGCGCCTTGGACTCGTCCAGGCCCTCGTAGCACTGCATGCGGATCAGCGGCTGGGCCAGCAGGCGGGCGGTGGAGAGCGCAAGCTCGGTCTTGCCGACGCCGGCCGAGCCCTCCACCAGGATCGGCTTCTGCAGGTGGACGGCCATGTAGAGCGCGGTCGCGATGCGGCGGGAGGCGATATAGCCCACGCCGCCCAGGCCCTCGACCAGGGCGTCGACGGAGGCGAAGGGATCGGCGGCCGGAACGGCGGGCGCCGAGCTGGAAATCGTCAAAGTCTCAGGCTTTCAAAATGCGAACATCGAAAAGCCGATTGTGCCGCGCGGGACGCGGAAGGGCAAACGCCGCCGCCGCTAGTCGATGACCAAGTTGGCCTGACGGCGGAAGCGCACGCCGCCGAAGCCCCGCCCGTCGGTGTCGAAGTCGGCCCGGAAGTCCACCGACCAGAATGTGTCGCCGTCGCGCAGCAGGACCGAGTAGCAGCCGGCCCGCGGCCTGGAACAGGTCTCGTGATCGCGAACCGCGATGATGGCGGCGCGCCGGAAGAGTCCCGCGGCCGCCGACCGCGTCGGGCAGGCGCCAGGCGGGCAGCGGGCCGAGGCCAGTTCGGCGGGATGCTCCGCGAGCCAAGCCAGAAATTGGCCGGCGACGCTGGCCACGCCCGGATTGGGCGCCGCGAAGAATTCGAGCGACGGATCGCCGGCCAATGCCGCGCAATCCTTCTCCGGCGTCAGAACCGGCGGGAACGCGCGGGGCGGCGGTTTTTCGGAAGCGAGCTGATAGAGCCGCTCGGACTCCACGCCCCGGATCAGAGCGGCGTCAGTATCAAAACCGACCGGCGATCCGCGCTCGCGCTCCGGCCGGGCGGAGATCGAGAAGGTGTCCAGTTCGCACACACCGGGAATCGCCGACGGCCTGGGTCGCGTTCGCCCGATGAGCACCCGGTTGGGGCGCGTGGCCAGGGCGCCGGCGTCGCGCAGGAGCTGCGGCTGGGTCTCCGCCAGCAGGTCGTCCATCAGGCGCCGCGCGTCGGCCGGCGGCGCGCCGGCCGCGGGCTGAGCCGGCGCCGATCCGCCCCAGCAGAGCGCCGCGCACAGGATGAGGATGGATGTCGGACCGTTCATGCCGGCGGGTGCGCTCCTCAGACGTCGAACTCGACGCCCTGGGCTAACGGCAGAGTGCGGCCATAGTTCACGGTGTTGGTGGCGCGGCGCATGTAGGTCTTCCAGCTGTCCGAGCCCGCCTCGCGGCCGCCGCCGGTCTCCTTCTCGCCGCCGAACGCCCCGCCGATCTCGGCGCCCGAGGGGCCGATATTGACGTTGGCGATGCCGCAGTCGGAGCCCCGCGCCGAGGTGAAGAGCTCGGCCTCGCGGATGTCGTTGGTGAAGATCGACGACGACAAGCCCTGCGGCACGTCGTTCTGCAGGCGGATGGCCTCGGCCAGGTCCGAATAGCGCATGACGTAGAGGATGGGCGCGAAGGTCTCGCGGCGGACGACCTCGGCCTGCCCACCTTCGGCCAGGAGGGGAACCTCGACGAGCGCCGGGCGGACGTAGACCGCGTCGCTGCAGCCCGGCAGGTGCACCCGCTCGCCGCCGGTGACGTGGCCGCCGGCCGCGCGGGCGTCGGCCAGGGCCCGCTGCTGGCCCTCGAAGGCCGCGGCGTCGATCAGCGGGCCGACCAGGGTCGCGGCGTTGCGCGGATCGCCCACCGGCACCGAGCCGTAGGCGGCCTTCAGCCGGGGCAGGAAGGCGTCGTAGAGGCTCTCGTGCACGAACAGGCGGCGAAGCGTCGTGCAGCGCTGGCCGGCGGTGCCCATGGCGGCGAAGGCGACGCCGCGCAGGGTCAGGTCCAGGTCGGCCGTGGGCGCCACGATGGCGGCGTTGTTGCCGCCGAGTTCCAGGAGCGCGCGGGCGAAGCGGGCGGCGAGCCGGGGCGCCACGGCGCGGCCCATGGCCGTCGAGCCGGTGGCCGAGACCAGCGGGACCTTCGGATGGTCGACCATCGCCTCGCCCACCTCGCGGCCGCCGAGGATGACGGCGGAAAGCGCCTTGGGCGCCTCGCCGAACCGGGCCGCGGCGCGCTCGAACAGCGCCTGGACGGCCAGCGCCGTCAGCGGCGTCTTCTCCGAGGGCTTCCAGACCACGGCGTCGCCGCAGACGAGCGCCAGGGCGGCGTTCCACGACCAGACCGCGACCGGGAAGTTGAAGGCCGAGATCACGCCCACCACGCCCAGCGGGTGCCAGGTCTCCATCATCCGGTGGTCCGGCCGCTCGGTGGCCAGCGTCAGGCCGAACAGCTGGCGCGACAGGCCCACGGCATAGTCGCAGATGTCGATCATCTCCTGCACTTCGCCATTGGCCTCGGAGACGATCTTGCCGGCCTCCAGGGTGACCAGATGGGCGAGGTCGGCCTTGGCGGCGCGCAGTTCCTCGCCCAGCAGCCGGACCAGTTCGCCGCGGCGGGGCGCGGGCGTGCTGCGCCAGGCCAGATAGGCCTCGTGCGCGGCCTCGACGGCCGCCGCGACGGCCTTGGGCGTGGTGTCGTGCACCTCGGCGATGGTCTCGCCGGTGACGGGGGAGCGCACGGGCCGGTCCCCGCCGGTCCAGAGGGCTTCGGGCACGCCCAGGCGCGTCAGCACGTCGGCGGCGTCGGACCGGGCGGAGCCGATCGGGGTCTGCAGGGTCATCGGGCTACTCGGCGGCGCGCAGGGCTTGGTCTTCGGGAGCGTAGAAGCGTCCGAAACGGTTCGCCAGGAAATCGGCCAGCGGGATGTCCTCCTGGCGGATGAAGCCCGTGGACGGCAGCGTGCCGTCGGCCAGCATGTCCAGCACCGCGCAGATGGCGCCGGCGGTGGTGATCTGGATGGCGCTCTTCATCTCGCCCATGACGGGCTGGGCATAGACCTTGTTGACGTAGGTCTCCTGCATCAGCTTGCCGTCCTTCAGTCCACTGACGGTCACGAAGACGATGACCACGTCCTGCAGGGTCGCCGGGACGGCGTTCTCCAGGATGTCCTTGAGCAGCGGACGGCGGTTGCGCAGGCCAAGGTCGTTGAGCAGCGCCTTCATGATCGCCGCGTGGCCGGGGTAGCGGATGGTGCGGTAGTTGAGGTTGCGCACCTTGCCGTCGAGGGTCTGGCACAGCGTGCCCAGGCCGCCGGAGGTGTTGAAGGCCTCGTAGGTCACGCCGTCGAGGGAGAACTCCTCGCATTCCTCCAGCGCCGGGACCTCGCGCAGCCGGCCCTCGACGATGGCCTCGCAGGGCTCGCAGTATTCGTTGATCACCCCGTCCGTCGACCAGGTGAGGTTGTAGTTCAGCGCGTTGGACGGATAGCGCGGCAGGGCGCCGACCCGGAGGCGCACGTCGTGCAGCTCCTCGAAGTGCTTGCAGAGGTCCCAGGCGGCGATGGTGATGAAGCCGGGGGCCAGGCCGCACTGCGGGATGAAGGCCGTGGTGGCGTCCTTCGCCAGGTCGCGCACCACGCGGCTCGCGGCCACGTCCTCGGTGAGGTCGAGGTAGTGGGCGCCGGCGGCCTTGGCGGCCCGGGCGACGATGGTGGTCAGGTGGTAGGGCGCGGCGTTGACCACGGCGAAGCAGCCGGCGAGCGCCTTCGCCAGCGCCGCCGGGTCGTCGATGGCCATGGCCGCGGTGGCGACGCGGGCGTCGAGGCCGGCCAGCGCCTCGGTGCTCTGGTCCACGACCAGCACCTCATAGTCGCCGCATCCCGCCAACAGGCTGGCGATGGTCGATCCGATCTTCCCGGCTCCAACGACGGCGGCCTTGCGCATGCGGTGCTCCCACTCTTCTGCAGCCTGCAGGATGATTCGCGACGGCGCCGGTATCAACTCGCATCTCGTCGATATTCGTGGCATTTCTTGCCATATCGACTGCAAAGATCGGCGAAACGACGATGGATGACCTGGACGCTCACCTCCTGGCCCGGTTGCGCGACAATGCCCGCGCGCCGGTGGCGGAACTGGCGCGCGCGCTCGGCCTGTCGCGCACCACGGTGCAGAGCCGGCTGGCGCGGCTGGAGCGATCCGGGGTGATCGCCGGCTATGCCGTGAAGCTGTCCGAGGCGCGCGAGGCCTCGCTGATCCACGCCTTCGTCATGCTGACGGTCGAGCCCAAGCAGGCCGCCGCCGTGACCGCGGCCCTGAAGCGGATGCCGGGCGTGCGCAAGCTGCAGTCGGTGAGCGGGCCCTCGGACATGATCGCCGCGGTCGAGGCCCCCAACGTCGGCGAGATGGACGTCCTGATCGACGAGATCGGCGCGCTGCGCGGCGTGGAGCGGACCAACTCCTCGATCGTGCTGGCGACCAAGATCGATCGGTAGGGGCTGCGCGATCCGTGGATCCCGGCCTTCGCCGGGATGACTCGCTGCGCGGTCACTTCTGCCGCGGCGACTTCAATCCCGCGCCGCCTTCCACGAACCGGCCCATCTTGTCGGCCTCGACGGCCTGCAGCAGGGCCCGCGCGCAATTCCTGACCTCCACCTGGATGGCGTGGTCGGCGTCGAGCTCGTCGTGGCTCGTCGCATAGGGTTTCCAGTAGCCGATGTAGCGGTCGAGCTCGGCGGTGGGGCCGGCCGGGCACATGTCCATGAAGCACATCCAGTCGTGCAGGGCGCGGCGCACGTTCTCGGCGCCCTCCACGTCGCCGTGCACGACGACGGCGAACTGCCGCCCGGCCAGGTGCTTGGGATAGTCCCAGCCGTCCAGCTCGATCTGCTTGGCCTTCTTGGCGTCCTTGCCGTGGGTCAGGGTCGGGTCGGGGTTGCCGCCGTCGGCGCAGACCAGCCGGTCGATCATCAGCTTGAGCGGCGAGGAGGTCATGTACCAGTTGACCGGGGTGATGATCATCACCCCGTGGGCCTCGACCCACATCGGGTAGATCTCGTTCATCCAGTCCTGGGTCTGGCCCAGCGAATAGTTGGGGTAGCAGGAGCACGGCCAGTGGCAGAGCGCCGCGGCGGTGGAGAAGCAGGCCTTGCAGGGATGGATCTTCCGTCCGTACTCGGAGGTCAGCCGCGACAGGTCGAGGACCTTCACCTCGGCGTTGCGGCCGCCGGCCAGGATCTCCTGGGCCATCTGCGCGAACCGCCAGGACTTGGACATCTCGCCGGGGCAGGTGTGTTCGCTGCGCGAGGAAGCGTTGACGATCAGGAACCGGGTCGGGCCGTCCTTGTCGTCGTGGCGCGCCAGGGCCGCCCGGACCGCGTCGCGCGCGGCGATCCAGTCGGCGGCGAGGTCGTAGGACGGGTCGGCGAACCCGGGGCCGGCCTTGCGGGTGATCGGGGACTTGCGGGCGTGGATGTAGCCGTCCCAGGCGACGGCGGCGATGCGGTCGAGGTCGGCCTCCAGCGGGCGGAAGGCCGGATCGCGGAACTGGCTCTTGAAGCGGGCGGTGAACTCGGCCTGCGAGAGCTCTGGGTCCGGCATGCCCTTGCGGGGGTCCGGGGCGATCTGGGGCATGGGGGCTTGCTCCTACTGGCCTTGGGCAGCCAACGGCAGGGCCAAGCTCCAGTTCCCGCGCGCGCGTCAGCGGCCGGCGGCCAGCGCGTTGTGCACGTCGGTGGCGGCGATGGCGCCTTCCCCCTGGGCGGTGGAGATCTGGTTGAGGCCGCGGACCAGGTCGCCGGCGGCGTAGAGGCCGGGGACGGAGGTCTCCTGATGGTCCCCGACCACCAGCCGGCCGTCCTTGTCGAGCCTGGCGCCGGCGTCGACGGCGAGCGCGCAGCGGGGCGTGACGCCCAGCGCGGAATAGAGCGCGTCGAACACCTTGGGCTCATCGGGGCCGAAGCACAGGGCCGCGATCCGGCGATGGTCGAGCACGACGCGGCCGATCGGCGTCTCGATGAGGCCGACGCCGGCCGCCTTCAGGCGCGCGCGCTCGGCCTTCGGCAAGGCGGACGGGCGTCCGACGTGGATCAGCCAGACGCGCTTGGAATAGGTGGTCAGGAAGATCGCCTCGCGGGCGCCCAACGGGCCGTCGCCGATCACGCCCACCGTCTTGTCGATCACCTCGTAGCCGTCGCAGATCGGGCAGATGCGCACCAGGCCGCGCCGCACGGCGGCCTCGACGCCCGGGATGTCCGGCTCGTTGTCGATCACGCCGGAGGCCAGGATCACCTTACGGGCGCGCAGGGTCCCCCCGGAGGTCTTGAGCGAGAAGCCGTCGCGCCGGGCCTGCAGGCTCTCGACGCGCCCCGCGCGGATGTCCGCGCCATAGGCCTGCGCCTGGCGGCGCATGCGCCCGAGCAACGCCTTGCCGCCGATCCCGCCGGGGAACCCCGGATGGTTGTGGCTGCGCGGGATCCAGTCCGCGCGGCTGCCGCCGGCGTCGATCACCGCGAAGCTGCGCCGAAACCGGGCGAGGTAGATGGCCGCGGTCAGGCCCGCGGGTCCCGCGCCCACCACCACGCAGTCCATAAGTCGTTGATTTCGCGCCGATGCAGACACCCATACCCCGTAAACTTGACCTCAACGTTCCAGAACTAAGGTCTGCGGACTGGTGGAGTTCCTCAAGGCCCATGAAATCCCTCTCGCGTCGATTCCTGATCAGCGTCGGCCTGATGTCGCTCATCATGACGGTGCTCGGCACCCTCGGCGCCTTCGTGGTTTTCGAGCGCGAGCTCTCCAGCCGCCAGATCGGCTACCTCACGGACTACGTCCGCGAGCGCAGCAGCAACGTGGACCGCCAGTTCTCGAACCTGACGACCCTGCACAAGGCGGCCGGGGAGGAACTGCAGCGGCGGATCAACAACCTTCCCGACGCCGACGTGAACCGCCTGGCCGACAGCTACTTCCCGCTGCAGGCCGACGGCACGCGCCGCAGCCGCCCGGAATTCTTCGACGGCGTCCGCAAGGGCGCCGATTACACCTACGGCATGGGCGTCTTCGTCGGTCACCTGGAAGACGCCGGGCCAGGCGACCTCAAGACCCTGGTGGCCGCCTTCCCGCTGGTCTCCGCCTTCGGCCAGGCGGCGCGCCACGACTACGACAACTTCTACTTCTTCACGCCGGCGACACGGCTGGTCATGTACGGGCCCGACCGGCCCGACCACCTGATGTTCTACCGCCATGACGCGCCGGCCAACCTCGACATCGCCTCCGAGGAGATGGCGCGACTGACGCTGCCGTCGCTCGATCCGGACCGGGTGACGCGCTGCACCAATCTCTCGCGCCTCGTCCAGGACAATGTGGGCAAGCGACTGGCGACGGCCTGCGTGACGCCGGTCTACGTGAACGGCCGCTACGTCGGCGCCTTCGGTTCGTCCATGGAGCTGACCCACTTCTTCCTCAATGCGGTGAAGAACACGCCGTCCGGCGCCTCGCCCCTGATCGTCACCGCCAAGGGCCAGCTGATCGCCTATCCCGGCTTCACCGATCAGAGCCATTCGCCGGAGAAGACGCTGGCGGCCAACGAAGCGAAGTTCCATCTCGCCGCCCTGACCAAGGCGATCGCCAAGGACGGCCGCGAGGCCGGCGTGATCGAAAGCTCCGACGGCCGCCAGATCGTGGCCTTCGGGCGCCTGAGCGGGCCCAACTGGTATCTGCTGCTGACCTATCCGAAGGCCAATGTTGTCGCTTCGGCGGCGAGCTCGGCGGCCTGGGTGCTGCTGATCGGCGGCATCGCCTCGGCGATCCAGGCGCTGGCCGTGGTGCTGCTGGCCCGCCGCAGCATCGTGCAGCCGGTCGAACGGCTGGCCGCCTCCTGCGAGCCCGGCGAGGATGACGCCCGCCAGGACGTCAGCGACATCGAGCGCCGCAACGACGAGATCGGCGTGCTCGCCACCTCGCTGCGGACCGAGCGCGAGAAGGTCGAGGCGGTGCTGGCCTCGCTGGAGGACCGCGTCAGCGAACGCACCGCCCAGCTCGAACGGGCCAATACCGAGAAGTCGCGCTTCCTGGCCAACATGAGCCACGAGCTGCGCACGCCCCTGAACGGCGTCATCGCCATTTCCGAGACCCTGGCCGGGCAGCAGTCGACGCCCAAGGGGCGCGAACTGGCCGAGCTGATCGTCTCGTCCGGGCGCCTGCTGGAGCGGGTGCTCACCGACATCCTGGACTTCTCCAAGATCGAGGCCGGCGAGATCACCCTGGCGCGCGACGAGTTCAGCATGGACCGCCTGGTGGGCGGCATCGCCGAGCTGCATCGCGCCTCGGCCCAGAACAAGGGCCTGGACTTCCGCTGGTCGGTGGCGCCGGAGGCGGAGGGCCGCTTCGCCGGCGACACCGTGCGCATGACCCAGGTGCTCTCGAACCTGCTGTCCAACGCCGTGAAGTTCACCGAGGCGGGCGAGATCGCCCTGGAGGTCATCGCGTTCGGCGACGAGATCCGCTTCCGGGTCACCGACAGCGGCATCGGCTTCGACGAGGAGACCGGCGCGCGCCTGTTCCGCCGCTTCGAACAGGCCGACGCCTCGATCCGCCGCCGGTTCGGCGGCACGGGCCTGGGCCTGGCCATCAGCCGCTCGCTGGTGGAGCTGATGGGCGGGCGCATCGTCGTGCAGTCCACGCCGGGCAAGGGGTCCAGCTTCTCGGTCTATGTGCCGCTCGAGCGGCTCGAGGGCGAGGCCAGCGACGAGGGGCAGAACGAGGCGCCCGACCTCGACATCACCGGCGTCCGCGTGCTGGTCGCCGAGGACCACCCGACCAACCAGAAGGTCGTCGAGCTGATCCTGGAATCGGTGGGCGTCTCCCCGACCATCGTCGAGAACGGCCAGCTGGCGCTGGACCTGCTCAAGCGCGAGCGGTTCGACGTGGTGCTGATGGATATGCAGATGCCCGAGCTGGACGGCCTGTCGGCCACCGCTATGCTGCGCGCCTACGAGCGCGAGACCGGCGTTCCACGCACCCCGGTGATCATGCTGACCGCCAACGCGCTGGACGAGCATGTCCGCTCGGGCCAGGAGGCCGGCGCCGACCTGCACCTGTCCAAGCCGATCCACGCCCAGGCGCTGATCGAGAGCATCATGAACGCGATCAGCCTCGAACCGCGGATTGATGCGGCCACCAAGAGCGACGCGGCCTAGGGTGAAAAACCCAATCATCGCGTTGTAATTTCAATACTTTTCTTCGTCATTCCCGGCCTTGCGCCGGGAGCCCAAGAACTCCGTGATGACCTGGAAGCCGCGGCGGCGCCCCTGATCTATCTGCACCGACTGCGATCATGGGTTCCCGGCACAAGGCCGGGAATGACGGGCCAAACAATTGAGTCACCAGCCTAGGGCCTGGCGCGGCGGCACCCCCTCCACCCTTCGGGTCCCCCTCCCCCGTTTCCACAGGGGAGGTTGCAGGAACCCGTAACCTCACCCGCTTGCGGGGGAGGGGGACCGCGAAGCGGTGGAGGGGGCGCTGCGGCCGCACAGACCTCAGGGCGCCTCGTTGGAGAAGACGATGGTGCCGGAGGCGGCGAACATGCCGCCGACCCCGTGGGCGATGCTGACCTTGGCGCCGGGGACCTGGGCCGGCGCGATCCCGCGCATCTGGCGGACACTCTCCTGCAGGGCGTACATGCCGTACATCCCCGAGTGCATGTAGGAGAGGCCGCCGCCGTTGGTGTTGAGCGGCAGCTTGCCGCCCGTCCTGCCCGCCGAGGGGGGCGCCGTATTGCGGCCATTGACGAACCCCGCCGCCTCGCCCGGCTGGCAGAAGCCCAGGTCTTCCAGGCCATAGAGCGGCAGGTGGGCGAAGGCGTCGTAGATCATCAGGTGGTCGACGGCGGCATGGCCGATGCCGGCCTCCTCGAACGCCTTCTTGCCGGAGACGCGGAAAGCCCTGGAGGAGGTGAAGTCCTCCATCTGGCTGACCATCGGCGTCTCCACGCTCTCCCCCGTGCCCAGGATGTAGACCGGCTTTTGCGGGAAGTCCCTGGCCCGCTCGGCGCTGGTAAGGACGAGCGCGCCGCCGCCGTCGGTGACCAGGCAGCACATCAGCTTGGTGAAGGGCCAGGCGATCATGTCGGACTTCAGCACGTCCTCGACGGTGATCGGGTCCTTGTAGCTGGCGCGCGGGTTCATCGCGGCCCACTCCCGCTGGATCACCGCCACCTGGGCCAGGTCCTCGACGGTGTAGCCGCGGGCCTTCAGGTAGCGGAGCACGGGGATGGTGAACATGGTCGGCGGGCCCATCGGCCCGAACGGCATCTCGAACTGGCCGGCGAGGCTGGACGCGGCGCGGCCGAAGCCGCCGGCGCCCACCCGGCTGCGCCCGCTCTCGCCGTGGGTGATCAGCACGGTGGAGCAGAGGCCTTCGTTGATCGCCGCGGCCGCATGGCGGACGTGCAGCATGAAGGAGCAGCCGCCGACCGAGGTGCCGTCCGCATAGGTGGGCGTGACGCCCATGTAGTGGGCCAGGTCCACCGGGCTGATGCCGGCGGTGGCGACGCCGTCGATATCCCTGGGCGTCAGGCCGCAGTCGGCCAGCGCATTCAGCGCCGCGTCGGCGTGCAGGCCGATCACCGAGACGTCCGGGATCTTGCCCATCTGGGTGGTCTCGGCCGCGCCGACGACCGCGATGGATTTGCGTTTCATGGGGCTAGGCTCCCCGTTCTTGAGAAGAGGGGGCCGGTTCGAAGAACGGGAGCGTGATGTCGTCGCTCTGCCTGGAGAAGGTGACCTTCAGCGGCATGTCGAGTTGCAGGGCCTCCGGCGTCTGCGGGCAACCCACGATGTTGGTCATCATCTGCGGGCCCTCGGCCAGCTTCACCACCGCGATGGCGTAGGGCTCGGTCCCCATGTCGGGGCGCGGGCGCATGTTGATCACATAGGACCAGAGCACGCCCCGGCCGCTGGCGGCGTAGTCCTCGACCTTGCGGCTGCCGCACCTGGGGCAGAAGGGCCTGGGCGGGAAATAGCTTCCGCCGTCGCAGTCGGTGCAGCGTTGCAGGCGAAGCTCGCCGGCCTTGCACCCGTCCCAGAAATGCCGGGTCTCCGGCGTGGGCTCAGGCAACATCCTTGGTGGCATAATGAAATCCGTCCCGGGTCAAATTCGCTGGAATCCCCCAATGGCGGGGGAGGCGCAGCAAAGCCGACCGGTCCGGCTTTGTCACGCCTTCGCGTGACGGGCGGTCTGGCTTTGTCACGCCTTCGCGTGACGGGCGGTCGGGATTGTCACGCCGGGGCTTCGGCGTCCGCGTCGGTCTCGGACCTGACCCCGAAGATCTCCCGAAAGGCCTCCAGGCCGCGGGGGCTGAAGCTGACGATCCGCGTGCCGGGTTCGCGCAGCGCCCAGCCCAGGCCGTAGAAGCGGTCGAGCAGGGCCGCGCCGAGCGCGCCGGCCAGGTGCGAGCGGCGCACGCTCCAGTCCAGGCAGCCCTTGCAGAGCGGCCGGCGCAGGCGGCTGAGCGCCGGGACGTCCAGGCCCAGCGCGGCCATGAAGGTCTCGCCCTGAGCGGTCAGCACCAGGGTCTCGCCGGACCCCACGATCATCCCGCGGTGGGTGAGGCTGTCCAGCATGGCCACCCCCAGGTCGCCGGCCAGGTGGTCGTAGCAGACCCGTGCGCGGCGCAGCGCCGGCTCCTTGGGGCCGGTGCGCACGCGGGTGTGGCCGGCCCGCTCGGCGAGGCCGCTCAGGGCTTCGATCACCCCGGCCACGTCCGGGCCGCTCAGCGCATAGTAGACGTGGCGTCCCTGTTTGCGGCCCTCGACCAGGCCGCCGGCCGAGAGCTTGGCCAGGTGGGAGCTGGCGGTCTGGGCGGTGACGCCCGCCTCGCGCGCCAGTTCGCCGGCGGTGAGCGCCTGCCCGGCCGACAGCGCGGTGAGCATGTTGGCGCGGGCTGGATCGCCGAGCAGGGCGGCGATCACGGAGATGTCCGGTCCGACCTTCATGCTTCGAGCTTAGGCGGATTGTGGGGGCGAGGCCATGCCCGAAGCTTCGGGCGGGATCGAAACGTTCGCCGGCCCGGACGCGCTAGGACGGCGGCCTCAACCGGAGACCGCCCCATGAGCGTCATCTGCTGCATCCGCTACGTCATCGACCCCTACAAGCGCGACGACTTCGAGGCCTACGCGCGGGCGTGGCTGACCATCATCCCCGCGCTTGGAGGAGATTTGCTGGGCTATTTCCTCCCGCACGAGGGGACCAACAACGTCGCGCTGGCGATGATCGGCTTCGACTGCCTGGCCGCCTACGAGACCTATCGCGGGCGACTGCGCTCGGACGCGGCCTCGATGGCCAACTTCCGGTTCGCCCAGGAGAGGAAGTTCATCCTGGAGGAGACGCGGACCTTCCTCGAGCCGGTGCGCCGCGCATGATCGCGGTGAACCCGAGGCGCGGATGCTTATGGCGCCGCTACGCCTCCTCGCTCCGGCGCGGAGATCACGGATGCCTCGGACAAGCCGGGCCATGACGAGCGCATTGAGGGAAGTGCGCCTGGGGACGCCGGCATCCATCTTGGATGCTGGATAGCCCTGAAGCCCATGGCGGATCGGAGCTACGGCTTCGGGCTTCGTCAAGGACGAGCGCTTCGCGCTCGCCGCACGGCGGCGGCCCTATAGGGCCGTCCTTGACCAAGTCCGCAGCCGTAGCAAACTCGCCCCCATGGACTTAAGGCGCAGTCCGTTCGGGGCGCGCCGGGTGTCGAAGCCTTCAGCCCTGCCTGAGGTTACGCAACGGTAACTTGGCGCCGCCCGACCGCCGGGCGAGCCTCGCGCAACTGCGGAGCGTCGCGCCGACCAGTCCGGGGGACATCAGGATGAGCAAGGGATCGGCGGCGCGCATCGCCGCGAGCGCGCTCCTGGGCCTAGGCGCCCTGGCCCTCGTGATGGCCGGGTTCATCGCCACCCAGAACCACCAAGACATCCGGCCGATGGTGGTGGTCGCCTACGTGGGCTTCTTTATCGCAGGACTCCTTTCGCCAGGCGGCGGCGCGCCCCTCAACTGGGCGGGCGGAGTGGCCGCCGCGCTCGGCGGCATCCTTCCAGCCCTGGCCCTGAGCTATTTCCACGTGGCCCTGACCGACCACATCTTCCTCGCCGTCTATGTGGCGGTCGCGGTCGCCGCGGTGTCGATGGCCATCGGGGCGCGACGGCTCGGCTCCGGGGGGCGGCGCGGCCCCGCCATCGCGCTGAGCAGCCTCGCCCTGCTGGCGGCGGCGGGCGCCGCCTATGGGCTGGCGCCGGCCATGGTCGAGCAGTTCGCCTATGCCGACGCCAATCGGGCCGTGGCGCCCTTCGCCGTCCAGACGCTCGACGGCGCGACGGTCAGCTCCGCGACCTGGCGCGGCCGGGTGGCGGTGATCTCCTATTGGGCCACCTGGTGCACCCCGTGCCTGGCGGAAATGCCGGAGGTGGCCGCTGTCCAGCGCAAGTACGAGGCCGATCCCAGGGTCGTCATCCTGGCGGTCAATGCGGGCTACGGCGGGGACACCGCCGAGAAGGCTAGGGCCTTCCTGCAGCGCAGGCCTCTCGAGGGCGCGGTGGCGATCGACGACATCAAGGCGGCGGGCGACAAGCGGGGCGAGGCCGGCCGCAGCCTCGGCCTGAAGGTGGTCCCGACGCTCTTCATCCTGGACAGGGCCGGGAGGTTGACCGCCGTGCACACCGGCTACGACGGCGCCGAACATCTGGCGAAGACCCTGTCGGCCCGCATCGACCGGCTGCTCGCGAACGGCTAGTCCGCCACCACCCCCGGCCCGGACGGCGGCGGGCCCTTGGGGGGCTTCAGCAGCAGCAGGGTCGGGGCCAGGAACAGGCAGCCCACCGCCATGCCGCTGAACAGGGCATCGTAGCTGATCATCGTGCCCTGGCGGGTGACCTCGCCGTTCAGCGCGCTGAGGCCCGGGACCGACTGCAGGTCGAAGAGCCGCGGCATCGCCCAGCGCAGCACCGGGTCGGTGACCGTGACGTGCTCGCCGAGCCGCGCGTGGGAGACGGCCGCGTCGCGGATCAGCATGGCCTGCAGCAGCGAGATGCCGGCGCTGGACCCCAGGCTGCGGGCCATGGTGGCGACGATGGTGCCCTCGGTGCGGTGGGTCGGCGCGAGCTTGGCGTAGGCCAGCGTGTTGAGCGGCGCGAACAACAGGCCGGTGCCGAGGCCCTGGATGAAGCCGGCCCACTCAATCGGGCCGGGCGTCATGGAGAGGTCGAACTGGCCCATCTGCCAAAGCGCGATGCTGGAGAGCACGATGCCCACCAACAGCACCGAGCGGGGCCCGAACCGCGCCACCAGCATCGGCACGGCCAGGAAGGCGATCAGCGAGCCCACGCCGCGGGTCATGCTGGCCACGCCGCTCTGCAGGGCGGAATAGCCCAGCAGATTCTGCATCATCGAAGGCAGCAGCGCGCTGGTGGAGAACAGCAGCACGCCCACCACCATGCCGAACAGGGTGGTGCCCACGAAGTTGCCGTCCTTGGCGAGGTCGCGGTGGAAGAAGGGGTGCTCGGCGGTCACGGTCTGGACGATGAAGATCCACAGGCCGACGGCGCAGATCGCGGCCTCGATCCAGACCTCCTGGGAGTCGAACCAGTCCTGGGTCGGGCCGCGGTCGACCACCAGCTGAAAGCCGCCGATGAACAGCACCAGCGCCCCGAAGCCCAGGAAGTCGAAGGGCCGCTGCCGCCCGCCGTCGTCGCGGTCCATGAAGGTCCAGATGCCCAGGAAGGCCAGGATGCCGATCGGCACGTTGATGTAGAAGACCCAGCGCCACGACAGGTCCTCGGTGAGCCAGCCGCCGAGCGTCGGGCCGATGATCGGCCCCAGGATCACCGCCGCGCTCCAGATGCTCATCACCCGCGGAATCAGCCGCTGCGGATAGATGTCCAGCATCACGGTCTGGGAGAGCGGGATCAGCGAGGCGCCGGCGACGCCCTGGATCAGGCGGAAGATCACCAGCTCCGGCAGGCTGGTGGCGACGCCGCAGAGGATCGAGGCCCCGGTGAAGCCGGCGATCGAGGCCAGGAACATGGTCTTGCGGCCGATCTTCTGGCTGAGCCAGCCCGACAGCGGCGTCATGATCGCCGTGGCGATGATGTAGGAGGTGAGCACCCAGACGATCTGGTCCTGCGAGGCCGACACCGAGCCCTGCATGTGCGGCAGGGCGACGTTGGCGATGGTCTGGTCGAGCGTGTTCATCAGCGTCGCCAGCATCAGGGCGCCGGTGATCGGGATGCGGTTGGCGATGTCCTTCTGGGACGCCATGGCCGCCTAGACCAGCGAGATCGAGAGCTTGCGCCGCTCGGTCGAGGCCACGAGCTCGGCCCAAATGGCGGCGTCGCGCGCGGCGTCCCCGGCGGCCTCGGCGGCGACATGGGCCTCGATCAGCCTGCCCCGCAGCCGGGCGTTCTCGGCGCGCAGGGCGGTGAGCCGCAGGTCGCCCTCGGCCGCCGCGTCGTCCAGCAGGACGGCCAGGGCGCGGTTCTCCTGCACCAGGTTCTCGGCGGCGCCGTCCCACACCTCGGCGGCCAGGCTCAGCAGCATGGCCGACAGCGTCAGCGCGTTCGCCCGCTCGGCGTCCGGGACGCCGGGCTGAGCGTTGCGCAGCAGAAGCTGGGCGAGTTCGTAGAGGACGGACGGGACGTCGGGGGTCATAGCCTGCCCATCACCTGCAGGATCGCCCGGTCCTGGGCGTTCAGCAGCCACCAGGCCGGATAGACCATGATCGGCTCCTTGTTGCCGCCGTCGATGAAGGCCCGGGCCGAGCCCACCCAGATGCCCTGGCCCTTCACGCAGTTGAACAGGGTCCACCAGTGCAGGGCGGCCGGATCGGCGGTGAGGCCGCTGGCGCGCTCCCAGATCGCCACGGCCTCGTCGTGGGCGATCAGCCCGCCGGCCAGGCCGCGGCCGAACCGCCAGATCGGGTTGAAGCCCCAGGCCAGGTCCTCCAGCGGATCGCCCAGGTGGGCCATCTCCCAGTCCAGCACCCCGTGGATCTCGCCGGACTCGTCGTAGAGGAAGTTGCCGGTGCGGTAGTCGCCGTGGACGACGCTGAGCTTCTGGGCGGGCGGCGGCGGGTGGGCGCGCAGCCAGCGGATGGCGGCGCGCGCGATCGGCTGCGGCTCGGCCTCGTCGGAATCGAAGATCGCCTCCCAGTGGTCCAGTTCGCGGATCCAGCACGCGTCGAGCGCCACGGGCGGCATCACCTTGTCGAGGCCGAGCGCCGCCGGATCGGCGCGGGCGATCTCGCCCAGGATGGTCCATTTGCGCTCGGCCAGCCTCGGCAGGACCGCATCGTACGGACCGGCGAACAGCACCTGCGGCGAGGCCTGGAAGCCCACCAGCTCCTCGGCGATGAAGAAGGGGTGGTCCAGGGCGTCGTCGGCTTCCTCCAGCCACAGCATCCTGGGGACCGGCACGGCCGAGCCGTGGAAGGCGCGATAGGCCTCGAACTCCACCCGCCGCTCGGTGTCGATCAGGCTGGCCGGCGGGTCGCGCCGCAGGATCAGCTGGCGGGCGTGCGCCGCCTGGCCTTCGCGCCAGGCCAGGCGGAAGCGATAGGTCTCCCGCGACGCGCCGCCGGAGATGCGCTCCAGCGCCGAGACCTCGACGTCCGAGGCCTGCGGCAGGCGGCCCGATAGATAGGCGGCCAACCGGGGCTCTAGGGGATGGGTCATGGCGCTGAAACCTCCCCCGATCTCGGGGTAGGGGGACCACGACGTGGTGGAGGGGGCGCTGCCGGCGCACCGAGTCCGCCGCGCGGCCCCAGCGCCCCCTCCGACCCTTCGGGCCACCTCCCCCGAAATCGGGGGAGGTCTTTGGCGCTTCGACCTGCCAAGCTCTCAGCTCATCTTGAAGCGGATCGGCAGGCGCTTGGGACCGTTGACGAAGACCGACTCGCTCATCGCCGGCTGGCCGTCCAGCGACAGCTCGGAGAGCCTCGGCAGGAGCTCCTCCCAGAGGATGCGCATCTCCATCTTGGCCAGGTGCTGGCCCAGGCACAGGTGGGCGCCGTAGCCGAACGCCAGCTGCCGGTTGGGCTTGCGGTCGGCGTGGAACTGGTCGGGATCCTCGAACACGCCTTCGTCGCGGTTGCCCGAGGCGTAGCAGAGCATCAGCCAGTCGCCCTTCTTCATCCGGCGGCCTTCGAACTCGGTGTCGGCGGTGACGGTGCGCATGAAGGTCTTCACCGGCGTGGTCCAGCGGATCGATTCCTCGACCAGGGACGGGATCAGCGACAGGTCCGCCTTGACCTTGGCGAGCTCCTTGGGGTTCTCGGCCAGCGCCCACATGGCGCCGGCGGTGGAGGACGAGGTGGTGTCATGGCCGGCGGTGGCGACGATGATGTAGTAGCTCATCGCCTCCAGGTCGCTGATCGGCTGGCCGTCGATCTGCGAATTGGCGATCAGGCTGGCCAGGTCCTCGGTCGGGTGCGCGCGCTTGGTCTCCGACAGCGCCCGGAAATAGTTCGAGAAGTCGATGATCACCCCGAAGTCGAACTCGCGCTCCTCCATCGGCTTGTCGCCTTCGCGGCCGAGCTCGGGATCGGCGGCGCCGAACAGCTCCTGGGTGAGCTTCAGCATCCGCGGCTCGTCCTCCTCCGGCACGCCCATGATGCTCATGATCACGTGCAGCGGATAGTGCAGGGCGACCTCCTGGACGAAGTCGCACCGGCCGACGCCGTCGGGGCCTGCCTTGGCCGCCATCTTCTCCACCGAGGCCTTGGCGATCACCCGGATCTGGTCCTCCAGCCGGCGCAGGTTCTGCGGCATGAACCAGCCCTGGGTCAGGGCGCGGTACTTCGGGTGGTCCGGCGCGTCCATGTGGATCAGGGTGCGCAGCAGGTGCGGGCTGCCGCCCATCATCTCGCGGACCTTCTTGTCGCCCTCCTGGCCGATCAGGGTCGGGGAGCGGTCGCCGTTGTGGAACAGGTCGTTCTGGCGGCTGATCTCCAGGATGTCGGCATGGCGGGTGACCACCCAGAAGGGGTCGACGCCCTCGATCTCCGCCACCCCCAGCGGCTCGTTGGCGCGCAGCCACCGGTAGGCCTCGAAGATGCGGCCGTCGGCGTAGGCGGCCGGCAGGGCCAGCACCTCTCCGACGTGCTTTGGAATGCGGTGGTCGGCGGCGGTCATGACGCTCATCGGACGCTGCCCTTGTTTTTGTCTTGTCGTACGCACTTGATACGCGCCTGCGGCGGCTCGCAAGCGTGACGACGCGTCAAGGCGGGCGGAGGGACGGCGATGCTGACCAGGGGCGACGACTATCCGATCCACCAGACCCCGGAGCCGATCGCCTATTCGGGCTCGGACCGGAATTTCTACGACCGTTATTTCTTCAACGGCTATTCGCCGGACGGGAGCGAATTCGTGGCCGTGGCCTTCGGCGTCTATCCGGCGCTGAACGTCGCCGACGCCCACGTCTCGATCATCCGCGACGGGGTGCAGCGCTGCCTGCACGCCTCGCGGATCCTGGGCATGGAGCGGATGGAGCTTTCCGTCGGTCCGGTGCGGATCGAGGTGATCGAGCCGCTGCAGACCCTGAAGGTGACCCTGGAGCGGGCCGAGGGCCTGGCCTGCGAGCTGACCTTCGAAGGCCGCGCCTTCCCGATCGAGGAGCCGCGCTTCGTCAAGCGCAATGGGCCCCGGATGTTCATGGACTACACGCGCCTGACCCAGAACGTGCGGGTGTCCGGCTGGACCGAGGTGGACGGCGACCGGCGCGAGACCGGGACCGGCTGGACCGGCACCCGCGACCGCTCCTGGGGCATCCGGCCGGTGGGGGCGGCGGATCCGCAGCCGACGCCGGGCGCGGGCCTGATGGGCTTCTTCTGGCAATGGACGCCGCTCAATTTCGCCGACCGCAGCGTGTTCTTCCACGTTAACGCCGACACCGAGGGCAAGCCCTGGAACACCCGCGCCGTGATCCTGCCGGACGGGGCGGGGGCGGAGGGCGGCTGGCATTCCGACGCGCCGCGCATGGAGGAGGTCGCGCTGAAGGGCGGCACGCGCCATGCGCTGGGCGGGACCCTGAAGATCCCGCTGGCCCAGGGCGAGGCCTCGATCCGGCTGGAGCCCCTGACGACTCCCGGCGGCGTCTTCCTGATGCGCGGCATCGGCTATGGCGGCGAGTGGCGCCACGGCGGGCTGAAGGGCGAACTGGCGGTGGGCCGCGAGGACATCGACCTGGCCAGCGTCGACATGGCCGCGCCGGAGAACTGGCACATCCAGGCGATCTCGAAGGCGACGATGGAGACGCCCGGCGAGGCGCCGCGCGAGGGCCTGGGCATCTTCGAGCAGCTGATCGCGGGACCCTATCGGCCCTACGGCCTCTGAGGCGCCCGCCCGGGTGCAGTCGGGTTTGCCGAGGCATGGGCCTGGCGAAGGTCCTGCAGTAGGCCGGCGCCGACCAGGTAGGTCGCGTAGCCCGCGAAGGCGACATAGAGCGCGAAGATCAGCCAAAAGGCATGCGGGTCGACGCGGCGCCGCACCGCAAAGCTGAGTCCCCGCGTCGCACGGATTTCACCGCGCCTCACCGCCTCGTAAGGCGCCCACCAGACGAGCGCCAGGACGGCAAGCTGGATCAGGACGAGCATTCGCCCAGCTTACGCGGCGGCTACTGCTTCGAGAAGACGTGCACCAGGCGCACGGCGGCCGGCAGCATCAGGGCGCCCAGCAGGCACGGGAAGATGAACAGGATCAGCGGGACGGTCAGCTTGGCCGACAGCGCCAGCGCCTTCTCCTCGGCCCGCAGCATGCGTTTGGAGCGCATGTCCTGGGAGAACACGGTGAGCGTCTCGCCGAGGCTGGTGCCCATCTCTTCGGCCTGGCGCAGCATGGTGGCGAGCTGGCGCGCGTCGTCGATGCCCAGCCGGTCGGCGAAGGCGGCCCAGGCGTCCTTGCGCGACTTGCCGGCGCGCAGCTCCAGCACCAGGAAGCGCAGGTGGACCGTCAGGTTCGGATAGCGCCGCGCCAGCTCCTCGGTGACCCGGGTCACCGCGGCGTCGAGGCTGAGGCCGGCCTCCACCGAGGCCACCAGCAGGTCCAGCAGGTCGGGGAAGCCGTCGCTGTATTCGCGCTCGCGCTTGGTGCGGCGCATCTTCAGGACCTGGTCGGGGCCGAGGATCGCCGCGCCGGCCAGCGCGCTGGCCATGGCGATGCCGCCCATGCCGCTCTTGCCCCCGGCGATCAGCGGCAGCAGCAGGATGACGCCCAGGGTGGCCGCGGCGAGCGCCGTGGCCCGGGCGCCCAGGTAGATTACCGGCGCCTCGCGATTGTAGAAGCCGGCCTGCATCAGCTGCGAGCGCAGCACCGACAGCTTGGCCGGGTCGCGCACGGCGCTCTGCTGGCCCAGCGTGCGGACCGCGCCCATGAGCTGGCCGCCGATGCCGCGGTTGGGATCGCGGCCGCGCCCGCGCCCGGAATGCATGCCGCCGGCCACCTGCATCCGCCCGCGGCGGATGGCGCGCAGCCGAAGCTCGTTGGCGGCCAGCCAGGCCACGCCGCCGACGCCGGCCAGCATCAGCACCGCGCCGAAGATCGAGACCAGGTTCTGGAGTTTGGTCGGATCCATGCGCCTACAGCCGCAGATCGATCATGCGGCGCATGACCATGTTGCCGATGAACATCCACACGCCCAGGCCGGTGAGGCCCCACTTGACTATCGGCTCGTGGATCACGTCGCCGTAGAAGTGCGGCGAGGAGATCATGATGAAGCCCATGGCGATGAACGGCGCGGACGTCAGGATCATCGCCGAGGCGCGGCCTTCGGAGGACGCGGCCTTGATCTTCAGGCGCATCTTGTGGCGTTCGCGCACGGTATTGGCGTTGAGCTTCAGGAGGCCGGTCAGGTTGCCGCCAGCCCGCTCCTGCAGGCGCACGGTGGCGGCGAACAGGTCGACGTCGGGGTGCTGGCAACGCTCGGCCATGCGCCCGATCGCCTCCTGCATGGTGGAGCCGTAGGCGATCTCGTCGGCGGCCATGCCGAATTCCGTGCCGATCGGGTCGCTCATCTCGCGCCCCACCAGGTTGATGGCGGTGGGCACGGGGTGGCCGGCCTCGAGGCTGCGCACGATGATCTCCAGCGCCTGGGGCAGCTGGAAGCCGAGCGCCTTGGCGCGCCGGCCGACCATGAACTTCAGGTAGAAGATCGGCCCGCCGACCCCCAGCACCAGGGCGCCGAGCGGGAACAGCAGCGGGTTCTTCAGCAGCACGGCGGGGGCGATGCCGCCCACCGCGGCGACGGCGATGGTGTAGAACGCCCACTTCCTGGGGTCGTAGGGCACGCCGGACGCCACGATCAGGTTGGACAGCCAGCGCAGCCGCTTGCCGCGTTCGCCGGCCGCGTCGAGGCCGCGCTGCTTGCGCAGCTCCATGACCAGGGCCGAAACCCCGTCGACCTTCTCGGAGACCTTGAGGCGCTTGTTCACCTTGCGCTTCTGGGTGGCCACGGAAATCAGGCCGATCACCGCCTGGCCGGCGGTGAACACCGCGGCGAAGACCAGGATCAGGAAGACGATGTGGCCGTCGAACTTCATGACACCATCAGGGCTTTGCTGGGGTCGAAGTTCGACATGTCGTAGGCGATGCCGCGCCGCTGCATCTCCTCGATGCAGCGGGGGCGCAGGCCCGTGGCGCGGAACTCGCCGTGAACGGTGCCGTCGGGGTCGGTGTGGGTGCGGTTGAAGGTGAAGATGTCCTGCATCTGCACCACCTGCCCCTCCATGCCGGTGATCTCGGTGACGTGGGTGATCTTCCGCTTGCCGTCCGACAGGCGCATCACCTGGATGATCATCCCGATGGCCGAGGCGATCTGCTGGCGCATGGCGTCGGGGCTGATGGAGAGGCCGCCCATGGCGATCATCTGCTCCAGGCGGCCGATCGCCTCGCGCGGGTTGTTGGCGTGGATGGTGGCCATCGAGCCTTCGTGGCCGGTGTTCATGGCCTGCAGCATGTCGAAGGCCTCGTCGGCCCGGACTTCGCCCAGGATCACCCGGTCGGGACGCATCCGCAGGGCGTTCTTGACCAGCTCACGCTGGCGGATTTCGCCCTTGCCCTCGATGTTCGGGGGCCGCGTCTCCAGGCGCACCACGTGCGGCTGCTGCAGCTGCAGCTCGGCGGCGTCCTCGATGGTGATCAGGCGTTCGCCGTGGCTGATGGCGGCCGACAGCGCATTCAGCAGCGTCGTCTTGCCCGAGCCCGTGCCGCCGGAGATCACCGTCGAGACGCGGGCCTTCACCGCCCCGTGCATGAAGTCGGCGACCGCCATGGGCATGGCGCCCAGGCCCACCAGCTTCTCCAGCGTCAGCGGCTTCTTGGAGAACTTCCGGATCGAGACCGCCGCGCCGTCGATGGCGATCGGCGAGATGGCCGCGTTCACCCGGCTGCCGTCCTGCAGGCGCGCGTCGACCATCGGCTGGCTCTCGTCGATCCGGCGGCCGACGCCGGCGACGATGCGGTTGACGATGCGCAGCAGGTGATCGTTGTCGCGGAAGCGGACCGGGGTCAGCTCCAGCTCGCCCCGACGCTCCACATAGACCTGGTAGGGGCCGTTGATCAGGATGTCGTTGATGCTCTCGTCCTTGAGCAGCGGCTCGAGGGGACCGAGACCCACCATCTCGTCATAGATCGAGGCGCCGAGTTCCTGCAGGTCGGCGGTGTTCAGCGCCATGCGCTCGGCGCGGGCGAAGTCGGCCACCAGGCTCATGACCTCGCGGCGCATGTCCTTCTCGTCGAGCTTGTCGAGCTTGGCGAGGTCGAGCTCTTCGATCAGGCGCGAATGCAGGCGCAACCGGATGTCCAGCTGGGAGGGCGGGGCGCCCTTGGCCTGCGGCTGGCCCTTGGGCGGCATGGGCGGCGGCGGCGGCGAGGCCAGCGACTGCAGCGGGGCGGCCTCGGCGGCCGGCGTGGGCGCCGCGGACGGCTCCTCTGCGGGCGGGCGGGCGCCCGGGAGTCCGAAACGGCCCATCAGGCGGCCTTCGTGCTGTCGCGGCGCGCGCTGTCGCCGGCCAGGCGCTCGACGAGCGTCTGGATGTCCTTGACGATCTTGGACTTCGGCCGGTGGGTGGCGATCGGACCGCCCAGGTTGACCGAGGCCGCCGCGGCCTCCCAGTCGGAGCTGATGCCGGCTTCGGCCTTGCGTTGCAGGGCGCGCTCGGCCTCGGCCATGGAGGGCGCCGGGCCGAACATGCGCGAGGCCAGGCGGTTCAGGACGATGCGCGGCTTCTGGCCGGAATCGAGGCCGGTCTGGATCTCGTCGGAGAGCGAGCGGGCGGCCAGCAGGGCCGGCACCGTCAGCTCGGAGACCACCAGGATCTCGTCGCAGCCGCCGAGCGCCTCCAGCGTCCAGGCGCGGCGGTGACGGGGCATGTCGAGGACCACCCAGGCGTAGGTGTCGCAGGCGATCTCCAGCATCCGCAGGATCGCCTCGCGGGGCACGGCGTCGAAGGCGTTGGGGTCGCGCGGCGCGGCGATGAGGTCGAGCTGGTCGTTCACCGGCGTGATGAAGGCCTGCAGCATGGCCGCGTCGAGCCGTTCGGCCGCCGCCGTCAGGTCGCCCAGGCGCATGGCGGCGTTGGAGCCCAGGTAGGCGGCGGCCGAGCCGTCCGCGAGGTTCAGGTCGATCAGGCACACGCTCTTGGGCTTGGCCTGGCGAGCGCAGAGCTGGTTGGCGATCTCGATGGCGACGGTGGTCGCTCCGGCGCCGCCGACCGCTCCGGTGACCGCCCAGCAGCGGGCGACATTGTGGGCCGCCGCCGCCGCCGGCGCGGCGACCGGCGCCTTCTGGGTCATGAGGCCGGCGATGGCGGCGGTGATGTTGTCGGTGCTGTAGGGCGCGTCGAGGACGTCGGAGCGCGCCAGCCGCAGCAGGCTGCGCACCGCGCTGGTCGGCAGATGGGTCCCGACCAGCAGCACCGGCGGCGGGGCGGGGCACAGGGTCAGCGCCTGGATGCCCGCCGCCAGCCCCGGCGCGTCCCACGCGTCGGCGTCGATGATGATCAGATCGGCGTCGGAAGGCCCGACGCCGATCAGCCGCTCGAGCCCGCCCAGCTCCACGTGCGCGCCCGTCAGCGGTTCCTGCGAAAGGGGCAGGAGCGCCGCGCCGAGCACCAGGACTCGGCGCCCGTTCAGGGATTCGGCGGAGGGGGGCGGGGCACTCATAGAACGCTTACTTTCCGGACGCGGGGACCGCAGGGTTGATCTGCCCGCGAAGTTGCGGACGGGGGGGTTCGCCGACGGGACCGCGCAGGTCGTGGGACATCGGCTTGTCGAGGGCCTCGCCCTTGACCAGGAAGCTGGCGATGCCGGGCTCGATGCCCGCGATGTTGCGGTCCTTCGCCAGGTCGGTGTCGGTCTTGGTGACGATGTGCGGCGTGACGATGATCAGGAGCTCGGTCTCGTTGCGCTGCCAGCGGCTGGAGCGGAACAGGGCCCCCAGGATCGGGATGTTGCCCAGGCCCGGGATCTGATTGATCTGGTTCGAGTAGCCGTGCTGGAACAGGCCGCCGATGGTCAGCGACTCGCCGTCGCGCAGCTCGACCGTCGTCGCCGTGCGCCGGATGGTCAGCGCCGGGATGGTGACGTTGTCGACGCGCACGGTGTTGGTCAGGTCGAGTTCGCTCACCTCGGGCGCCACCAGCAGCTTGATCTTCCCATCGTCCTGCACGGTAGGCGTGAAATCGAGCTTAACGCCGTAGGTGCGGAACTCGATGGTGATCAGGTTGATGCCGCTGGGCACCGGGAACGGGAACTCGCCGCCGGCCAGGAAGCTCGCCTTCTCGCCGGACATGGCCACCAGGTTCGGCCGCGCCAGGGTGCGGACCTGGCCCTTCTGCTCGAGCGCCGCAAGCTGGGCGTCGATCGCCGTGTGGCCGATGGCGCCCACGACGTTGAGCGCGCCGATGGCCGGCGTGGTGCCGACCAGGCCGACCAGCGGGAACTGGCCGCCTGGCGGGATGATCGGATGGCCCACGATATTGGCGCCGGTCTGGAAGTCGAAGGAGTGGTTGCCCAACTCGAAGCCGACGCCGATGTCCTGCGAATTGGAGCGCTTGGCCTCCAGGATGCGGACTTCCAGCATCACCTGGGAGCCGTTGACCCGCAGCATCGAGGTGACGCCGTCGGGCGAGAACTGGTGGGCGATCGTGGTGGCGCGCAGCGCCGCGCCGGGGTTGGTCACCTCGCCGGTCAGCAGCACGCCCTCGCCCAGGCTCTGGACGGTGATGTGCTCGTTGGGCAGGGCCTGGCTGATGTCGTGCTCCAGGGCGGCGGCGTCGACGCCGACCCGCACGTCGATCACCTGCATCAGCCGCCCGCCCGGTCCGTAGACCAGCAGGTTGGTGGCGCCGGTGTCGATGCCGCGGACGTAGAAGCTGCGGTCGGTGGTGGCGACCACCTCGGCGATGTCCGGCTGGGCGACGACGATCTTGGTCGCCGGCTCATCCAGGCGGAAGGACAGGGACTTGTCCTTCGGCACCGTGATGACCCGGCTGGGGGCGGCTTCGCTGGGCAGGGCGTCGGCGAAGACGGGCGTGGCGGTCGCGCCGGCTGTGATCAGCGTGAGCGCGGCGCAGAACGCCGTGGCGAAATTGCGCGGCATGGTCAACTCCAGGCGGCTCACGACGGACGCACCGCGTTCGTGAGGTTGGCGGCGTTGGCGGCGTCGGCGCCCGTGGGGGTCGGCAGCGGCGCCGGGGCCGGGGCGGCGGCGGGATGGGACCTGGGCGCGCGGGGTTTGCCCGAGCCGCCAGGTCCGCCCTCGACGATGCTGATCAGGGTGGGGCCGGCCGGAGTCATGTCCATGATCGGCATGCGACGGGCCGGAGCGCGCCGCGGCGCAGCCCCGCCGCCGGCGCCCACGAAGCTGGAGGTGCGCATCGGCGCGGTCTGGGCGACCTCGACCGATCCGGTCTTGCGCAGCGCCAGGGACAGCTTGCCGAGGTCGCCGGCGACCGACAGCTTCTGGGCCTCGGGAACCGAGACTTCCAGGGTGGCGGTGCTGGGGGTGGCCGGCTTGTTGGAGGCCGGGTCGGCGTTCAGGTCGACGCCGAGCACCCGCACGTTCTGGATGACCACCTCGGAGACGAAGTTGCGCTTCGGCCCGTCGGGGGTCAGGTCGCGCATCAGCACCACGTCCACCCGGTCGCCGGGCAGGGCGTGGCCGCCGACGCCGGTGACGTCGGACACCTTGATCGTATAGGCGCGCTTGCCGTCGGCGATCTCCGCGGCGATCGAGGCGCGGGCGCCGGGGCCGGAGAGCTTGGCCGGCAGGAGCGGCTCGCGGGTGGCGATCGGGGTTAGCGCGACGGGAGGTCCGCCGGCGTCCTGCGACAGCACCTGGGCGACCGTGGTGAACGCGCCCTCCGGCACCGCGTTGGACGGCAGCCTGAGGATTTCGAGCTTGCCCGAGTCGAGCCGGTCGCCGAATTTCAGCGGCGCCTTGGCGACCACCACCGGCACGCCCACGACAGGGGGCGGCGCGGCCTTGGCCGTGGCAGGATTGGGCATCATGGTCTTGGCGACCACTAGGGCGCCGAGACCGAGCACGGCGCAGGCGCCGAGGCTGACGATGGTGACAACTCGCATGGTAAGACCGTTCGCCAAAAAAGCTTTTCGGGCCCTGACCTTAGGGTTCCGAGACTTGCGATATCCCCAACAAACCTAGTGAATGCCGCGTCAAGCTTGCTGAACCGTGAAGAGGCGGTCCCTTGGGGCCGATCGCGCTTCGCGCTGCGCGCTCTTGTCGCTAGGCTTTCTTGAGCGTTCGGCCGGGGTCGCCGGAGGTGCGGAACAGCGAATCTGCGGAGGGACGACGATGAAGATGCGCCGGCTGGGGACCTCGGGCCTGAAGGTCAGCGAGGTGGGACTGGGCTGCAACAATTTCGGCATGCGGATCGACCAGGACGCGACGCGCGGCGTGGTGGATGCGGCCTTGGAGGCCGGCGTCACCTTCTTCGACACCGCCGACATCTATGGCGGCACGAAATCGGAGGAATTCCTCGGCAAGGCGCTGGGCAAGCGGCGCGGCGAGATCACCCTGGCCACCAAGTTCGGCATGCGGATCGGCGACGACCCGCGGCGGATGGGCGGCTCGCGCCGCTGGATCATGCGCGCGGTCGAGGACAGCCTGAAGCGCCTGGGCACCGACTGGATCGACCTCTACCAGTTCCACGCCCCCGATCCGGACACCCCGATCGACGAGACCCTGCGGGCGCTCGACGACCTCGTGACCCAGGGCAAGGTCCGCTACATCGGCAATTCCAACTTCTCCGGCTGGCAGATCGCCGACGCGGACTGGACGGCGGCCGGGGCGACCCGCTTCGTCTCGGCCCAGAACCAGTATTCGCTGCTGGAGCGGAAGGTGGAGTTCGAGGTTCTGCCGGCCTGCGAGCACTTCGGCCTGGGCTTCCTGCCGTTCTTCCCGCTCGGCTCCGGCCTGCTGAGCGGCAAGTACAGGCGCGGCGAAAAGCCGCCGGAGGGCACGCGGCTCGCCGCCTGGGGCGCCCGCGGCGCCGCGGCGCTCAGCGACAGGAACTTCGACAAGGTCGAGAAGCTGGAGGCCTGGGCGGCCGAGCGCGGCCACACGATCCTGGAGCTGGCCTTCGCCTGGCTGCTGGGCCACGAGGTGGTGTCCTCGGTGATCGCCGGGGCGACGACGCCCGAGCAGGTCAGGACCAACGCCGCCACGGCCGCCTGGTCGCTGACGCCGGAGGAGGTCGGCGAGGTCGGCAAGCTGATCGGCTGATCCGCCGAGCTTGAAATCCCGCTCGTTCCCGCGAAGGCGGGAATCCATACGGAGCCGAAATCGGACGATGCATTCGCACGAAGACACCAACCGAGCTTGGGTCCCCGCCTCCGCGGGGATGAGCGGCTCCTAGATGTACGACCTTCTGAAAGGCCTGCGGGTCGTCGAGGGTTCGGCCTTCGTCGCCGCGCCGACCTGCGGGCTCTATCTGGCGCAGATGGGGGCCGAGGTGATCCGCTTCGACAACATCGGCGGGGGGCCGGACTTCCGCCGCTGGCCGCTCGCCGAGAACGGGGCGAGCCTCTACTGGGAGGGGCTGAACAAGGGCAAGAAGTCGATCGCGCTGGACCTGTCGAACCCGGCGGGCCGGGAGATCGCCCAGCGGCTGGCGACGGCGCCGGGGCGGGACGCCGGGCTCTTCGTCACCAACTTCCCCGTCGACGGCTTCCTGGCCTACGACCGGCTGAAGGCGCTCCGCGAGGACCTGATCTGCGTGCGCGTCATGGGCTGGGCCGACGGGTCGCAGGGCATGGACTACACGATCAACGCCGCGCTCGGCCTGCCGCAGATGACCGGCCCGGCCGACGACGCCCGCCCGGTGAACCATGTGCTGGCGGCTTGGGACCTGCTGACCGGCGCCTATTGCGCCTTCGGCCTGGTCTCGGCGCTGCTGGCGCGGATGCGCGACGGACGCGGCCGCGAGATCCGCTGCCCGCTCTCCGACGTCGGCGCGGCCACCATGGCCAACCTGGGCTTCACCGCCGAGACCCTGCTCGGCGGCCATCAGCGGCCGCGCATGGGCAACGACATCTTCGGCGCCTTCGGGCGGGACTTCACCACCCGCGACGGCCAGACCCTGATGCTGCTGGCGATCACCCCCAAGCAGTGGAGCAAGGCGCTGGAGGTGCTGGGGCTGGCCGCCGCCGTCGCCGCCCTGGAGGCCGAGCTCGGCGTCTCCTTCGCGGCCGACGAGGGCCTGCGGTTCACCCACCGGGCGCGGCTCTATCCGCTGTTCGAGCGCGCGTTCGCCGGACGCGCCGCCGCCGAACTGGCGCCGGCCTTCGACGCCGGCGGCGTCACCTGGGGCGCCTATCAGCCGCTGGAGGCCGCGCTGGAGGACCCCCGGCTCTACAAGGACAACCCCGCGTTCCAGGCGATCCGCCATCCGAGCGGCCTCAGCTATCCGGCGCCCGGCGCCATGGCGACGATCCCGCAGGAGGCGCGCGGCGACGTCCGGCCGGCGCCGCGGTTGGGCGAACACACCGACCAGGTGCTGGCCGAAGTGCTAAGCTTGAGCGCAACGGAGATCGGGCGTCTGCATGATGCGGGCGTCGTGGCGGGGGCTGACGGGCGATGAAGCCGGTGACGCTGATCCTGATGGCCGCGGCCCTGCTGATCGGCGCGCCCGCGGCGGCCGCGGACTATCGCGCGCCGCGCAATGCGGCGGGCCAGCCCGACCTGCAGGGCGTCTGGAACACGCATTTCGTCCTGCCTATGGAGGCGCGGCCGGATACGCCTGGCCTGACCCTGCCCGAGGCCGAGGCGAAGGCCTACGCCCGCAAGCTGAACGCCGAGGCGGGCAAGCTTGCGATCTTCGCCCAGGATCCCGAGGTCGCCGAAATCCGCAGCGATGACTCGCGATCTTCGGCGGCCGTCGTCCGTGGTGAGTACCGTACGCGCCAGGTGGTGCAGCCGGCGGACGGCATGCTGCCGCTGACACGCGGCATGCGCGGGCAGATGCGCTTCATCGAGCAAGCGTTGCGGACCCAGACCGAACCGCCGTTTCCGATGGACGGGCCGGAGGTGCGGCCCAACTGGGAGCGTTGCGTCGTGGGTTGGGGTCAGCCGCCGATCTCGGCGACAGGCGACATCAATCCGCGCCAGATCGTCCAGACACGCGACTCCGTGGTGATCTTCACGGAGTACGGCCCCGACCTGCGGATCATCCCCTATACGGACAAGCACGGTCCGCTCCTGCAGACCTCTGCCCTCGGTGACGCCATCGCCCGATGGGAGGGTGAGACTTTGGTGATCGAGACGATCGGCATGCCTGCGAAGGACGCGCTCAGGCCCTTCCCGACGCTGTTCGTGCCCGCCACCGCCAAGGTGATCGAGCGCTACACGCGGGTCTCGAAGACCGAGCTCCTCTACCAGTACACGGTGGTCGATCCGGCGATCTACACCGCGCCGTGGCTGGCGGAATATTCGCTCTATGCGACCTCCAAGCCGATCTACGAGTTCGCCTGCCACGAGGGGAATTATTCGCTGCCGAACATCCTGGCGGGCGCGCGGCGGGCGGAGCAACAGGCGGCGGCCGGCCGCAAATAAGGCCAGGTGAAATCGGCGCGGATCGCGCTCATCTTGTCGCGGGTATCAAGGAGCGCGAGATGGCCAGATCCGCAGCGGTGAAATCCCCTGTCGCCGGCAGACCCGACATCTGGCTGGCGGCCGGGGTGCGCACGCCCTTCGCCAAGGCCGGCGGGGTGCTGGCGAAGCGGGACGCGCTCGACCTCTCGGTCCCGGTGGTCAAGGCCATGCTGGCGAAAGCCCGGCCGGACCTGATCAACTGGGGCGCGGTGATCCCCAACCTGACGGTGAGCAACCTGGGCCGCGAGGCGTTGATCGCGGCGGGCGGCGACCCCACCATCCCGGCCTCGTCCACGGTGATGGCCTGCTCCACCTCGATGATGGGCGCCTTCCAGGCCGCCGGCATGCTGGACGACGCCCGCGGCCGCAGCCTGGCGCTGGCCGGCGGGGCGGAGGCCATGAGCCGCATCCAGATCGGCCTGTCGCCCGGCCTCTCCGACGACCTGCGCGCCTTCCTGGAAGCCCGCGACCTGGCCGGCCGCTGGGCGGCGGTGCGCGGGACCAGGGCGCGCGACATCCGCCTGTTCATCCCGCAGATCCGGAACCGGGCGACCGGCAAGTCGATGGGCGAGCACACCGAGGAGATGGCCCAGGGCTGGAACGTCAGCCGCGCCGAACAGGACGAACTCGCCCTGGCCAGCCACCGGAAGGCCGCCGCCGGCTGGACCAGCGGCTTCTTCGACGACCTGGTGCTGCGGCTCGACGAGACCGGGCGCGACACCCTGGTGCGGCCGGATTCGAGCCTGGCGGCGCTCGGCAAGCTCAAGCCCGTCTTCGACCGGACCAGCGGCAAGGGCACGCTCACCGCCGGCAACTCCAGTCCGCTCACCGACGGGGCGGCGGCCGTCTGGGTGGCGACCGCCAAGGGGCTCGAGCGGCTGCCGGCCGGCACGCCGCGCGTGCGGCTGGTGGACTACGAGGTGGGCGCCATCGACCTCTTCAACGAGTACCTGCTGATGGCGCCGGCCTATTCGATCCCGCGGCTCCTGGCCCGCAACGGCCTGGCCTACGCCGACGTGGGCCTGTGGGAGCTGCACGAGGCGTTCACCGCCCAGGTGGCCAGCCACATCAAGGCGCTGCAAGACCCGGCCTTCCTGAAGGACAAGGCCAAGGTGACGGCGAAGCTAGGCAAGTTCCCCCTGGACCGGCTGAACCCCAACGGCGGCTCGACGGCCCTCGGCCATCCGTTCGGCGCGACCGGCGCGCGGATCCTCAGCCAGGCGGTCAAGGAACTCTACGCCATGCCGGGCTCGAGCTTCGCGGTCGTGTCGATCTGCGCCGACGGCGGGCAGGGGACGGTGGCGCTGTTGCGGCGGGAGTAAGCGCCCTTCTCCCGCAAGGGGAGAAGGATCAGGCCGCGGCGGTGGCGCTGAGCTTCACCAGCACCGCGCCTTCGCTCACCTGTCCGCCTAGGGCGACTGCCACGGTCTCCACCGTCCCGTCGAAGGGCGCGTTGAGGGCGTGCTCCATCTTCATCGCCTCGAGCACCAGGAGGGGCTGGCCCTTGGTCACCTTGTCGCCGGGCTTGACCGAGAGCTGGGTGACCTTGCCGGGCATGGGCGAGCGGATCTGGCCGTCGGCGGCGGCGTCCATCTCGTCCGCGCCCGGCGGGTGGAAGGAGAAGACGAAGGCCTCGCCGGCCTCGAAGACCACGATCTCGTCGTCGTCGGTGAGCAGGACCGAGCGGGGGGCGCCGGCGTCCGCGGCGTCGGCGATCACCGGCTTGCCGTGCAGGAAGAGGCGCACCGTGGTCTCGGGCGCGGCGTTCAGCCGGAAGCCCGCCAGGTCGCGCCAGGGCGAGGGCGCGGGCGCCTGGGTCTCGTCGATCACCGTCGCGGCTTCGGCGGCGGCGGAGAGGGCGGCGGGCGAAGGCTCGGCCGGGGCGGCGAGCTCGGCGAGGTTGCGCTCGATGAAGCCGGTGTCGAGATCGCCGGCGATGAAGTCCGGCGCCTCCAGGCAACGGGCCAGGAAGCCCGCGTTGGTCTTCACCGGCCAGACCTCGACCGCGTCGCAGGCCTCGGCCAGTTCGGCCAGCGCCGCCTCGCGGGTGGGGGCGTGGGCGATCAGCTTGGCGATCATCGGGTCGTAGAAGGGGGTGACCTCGCCGCCCTCCACGACCCCGGCGTCGGCGCGCACGTTCAGCGGCAGCTCGAAGTGTTCCAGCACGCCGGTCGAGGGCAGGAAGCCGGCCTGCGGGCTTTCGGCATAGAGGCGCGCCTCGACCGCGTGGCCGGTGAGGCCGATGTCCTTCTGCGCCAGCGGCAGGGGCTCGCCGGCGGCGACGCGGAACTGCCACTCGACGAGGTCGAGGCCGGTGATCATCTCGGTGACCGGATGCTCCACCTGCAGGCGCGTGTTCATCTCCATGAACCAGATGCGGTCGGGCCTGAGGCCCGCCGAGGCGTCGGCGATGAACTCGACGGTGCCGGCGCCCACGTACTTGACGGCCTTGGCGGCGTTGACGGCGGCCTCGGTGACGGCCTTGCGGGTGGCCGCGTCCATGCCCGGCGCCGGCGCCTCCTCGATCACCTTCTGGTGGCGGCGCTGCAGGGAGCAGTCGCGTTCGTGGAGGTGGACCACCTGGCCGTGGGCGTCGCCGAACACCTGCACCTCGATGTGCCGGGGCCGGGTGACATAGGTCTCCAGCAGCACCCGGTCGTCGCCGAAGCTGGCCTTGGCCTCGCGCTGGCAGGAGGCCAGCGCGGCGGCGAAGTCGGCCGCGGCGTCCACCCGGCGCATGCCCTTGCCGCCGCCGCCGGCCACCGCCTTGATCAGCACCGGGAAGCCGATGCGGGCGGCCTCCTTGGCGAGCGTGGCCTGGGCCTGGTCGGCGCCCAGGTAGCCCGGCGTCACCGGCACGCCGGCCTTCTGCATCAGCGCCTTGGCGGCGTCCTTCAGGCCCATGGCGCGGATCGCGGCGCTGGGCGGTCCGATCCAGATCAGGCCCGCGGCCAGGACCGCGTCGGCGAAGTCGGCGTTCTCGGAGAGGAAGCCGTAGCCCGGATGGATGGCCTCGGCGCCTGTCGCCCTGGCCGCGGCGATGACCTTCTCCGGAACCAGATAGCTCTCGCGCGCCGCCGCCGGGCCGATCAGGACGGCGCGGTCGGCGTCGGCCACGTGGGCCGCGCCGGCGTCGGCCTCGGAATAGACGGCGACGGTCTCCAGGCCCATGCGGCGGGCGGTGGCGAAGACGCGGCGGGCGATCTCGCCGCGGTTGGCGACCAGGACGGACTTGAACATGGCGTCGCTTCCTAGTGGACGGTGGCCAAGCCGACCAGGATGAGGCCGAGGATCAGGAAGCCGAAGGCCCAGGTCGAGCCGATGAACAGCAGGAACATGCGGATCAGCGTCCCGTACCAGCTGATCCGGTAGGTCCCACGCATATGCACGAAGAGGTGTACGGGCGAGAGCAGCAGCAGCCAGGGCCCCCAGTCGGCCACAGTGCCGAGACCGAACACCACCGACAACAGCAGCCCCTGGAACGACAGGGAATGCATCGAGAAGATCAGGTGGTCGAAGACGTAGATCCCCTTCTTGAAGACGAACAGCACGGTCAGCATCACCGCGGCGATCGGCAGCATCAGGATGGCGAACCGTTCCGCCCACTCCGCCATGGCCGCCTTGAAGGCCTCCTGATTGCCCAGCGCCTTCACCATCTGGGCGCGGAGCCATTTCTCCGAAGGCTTCGCCGAGGGCTTCGGTTTGGCGAACTCGGTGCGCAGCACCTCCATGGTCTTCTTCATGTCGGCGCGGTCGCTCGGCGACATGCTCTTCTGGAGCTCGGGACTGTCGAGGGTGACCAGCTTGATGTTCTGCCGGTTGACCTGCATGTCGAGGCCGCCGGTGAAGAACACCAGCAGCACCACGATCAGGAAGATCCGGAACGGCGGCACCTGGCTGGCGCGATGGCCGTCCAGGTAGTCGCGGGTCAGCCGGCCAGGCCGCAGGGCCAGCCGGGGCAAGGTCTGCCAGATGCGCCCGTCGAGATCGGTCAGGCCCTCGAACGCCTCCCCCGCCAGCCGCCAGATCGAGCGGTGGAACTGCTCGCCCCGCTGGCCGCAGGCGTAGCACCAGGGGCCGGCCAGCGTGGTGTGGCAGTTGGGGCAGGGCGTGCCGATCGGCAGGCTGTGCTTGGCCGCCCGCTTCGCCTCGTGCGCCACGGTGTCCGCCGCGGCCGCTTCCAGGAAGTTGTCCATGTCAGCTCACATCCTGAACACGCCGAAGCGTGTCTCCGGGATCGGCGCGTTCAGAGACGCCGAAATGGAGAGGCCCAGCACGTCGCGGGTCTGCACCGGGTCGATGACCCCGTCGTCCCATAGTCGCCCGGTGGCGAAATAGGGATTGCCCTCGTCCTCGTAGCGCTGGCGCACCGGCGCCTTGAAGGCCTCCTCCTGCGCCGGCGTCCACTTGTCGGCGTCGCGGTGGACGGTGGCGAGCACGCTGGCCGCCTGCTCGCCGCCCATCACGCTGATCCGGCTGTTGGGCCAGGTCCACAGGAAGCGGGGGGAAAAGGCCCGCCCGCACATGCCGTAGTTGCCAGCCCCGAACGAGCCGCCGATCAGGACGGTGAACTTGGGGACCTCGGCGCAGGCCACGGCGGTGACCAGCTTGGCGCCGTCCTTGGCGATGCCGCCGGCCTCGTACTTCCCGCCCACCATGAAGCCGGAGATGTTCTGCAGGAAGATGAGCGGGATCTTCCGCTTGCAGGCGAGCTCGATGAAGTGGGCGCCCTTGAGCGCGCTCTCCGAGAACAGCACCCCGTTGTTGGCTAGGATCGCCACCGGATAGCCCCAGATGCGCGCGAAGCCGCAGACCAGCGTGGTCCCGTAGAGCGCCTTGAACTCGTCGAAGGCGCTGTCGTCGACGATGCGGGCGATGACGTCGTGCACATCATAGGGTGCGCGCACGTCGGTGGGCACGATGCCGTAGAGCTCCTCCGGGTCGAAGGCCGGCGGTCGCGGCTCGGCCAGCTCCAGGTCGACGCGCTTCACGCTGTTCAGGTTGGCCACGATGTTGCGGACGATGGCCAGCGCATGCTCGTCGTCGTTGGCCACGTGGTCGACCACGCCGGAGCGGCGGCCGTGGGTGTCGGCGCCGCCCAGCTCCTCGGCCGAGATCACCTCGCCGGTGGCGGCCTTCACCAGCGGCGGCCCGCCCAGGAAGATCGTGCCCTGGCCGCGGACGATCACCGTCTCGTCGCTCATCGCCGGGACATAGGCGCCGCCGGCGGTGCAGGAGCCCATGACGCAGGCGATCTGCGCCAGGCCCTCGGCGCTCATCCGCGCCTGGTTGAAGAAGATGCGCCCGAAATGCTCGCGGTCGGGGAACACCTCGGCCTGGTGCGGCAGGTTCGCCCCGCCCGAGTCCACCAGATAGACCGACGGCAGGCGGTTCTGCATGGCGATCTCCTGGGCGCGGAGATGCTTCTTCACGGTCATCGGGAAATAGGCGCCGCCCTTCACCGTCGCGTCGTTGGCGACGATCATCACCTCGCGCCCGCTGACCCGGCCGATGCCGGTGATCAGGCCGGCGCCCGGCGCCTCGTCGCCATAGAGCCCGTGGCCGGCGAGCTGGCCCACCTCCAGGAACGGCGCGCCCGGGTCGAGCAGCCGCATCACCCGGTCCCGCGGCAGCAGCTTGCCGCGGCCCACGTGGCGCTTGCGGCTTTCCTCCGGCCCGCCCAGCGCGGCCTTGGCGGCGTGCGCGCGCAGGTCGGCCGCGAGCGCCCGGTTCACCTTGGCGTTGGCCGCGAAGGCCTTCGAAGCGGGATCGGCGGCGCTCTGCAATTTCCTCATGCGGTCTTTTCCAGCACAAGGTCGAGTTCTGCAATCATCGCCTCGCGCATGGCAAACTTTTGCACCTTTCCCGTAACAGTGGTGGGGAAACCTTCCACGAATTTGACGTGACGTGGAATCTTGTAGTGGGCGATCTGGCCCTGGCAGAAGGCCCGCACGTCCTCCGCCGCCAGCGATTCGCCGGGCTTCAGCACGATCCAGGCGCAGAGCTCCTCGCCGTACCGGGCGTCGGGCACGCCGACCACCTGCACGTCCTGGATCGCCGGGTGGCGGTAGAGGTATTCCTCGATCTCCCGCGGATAGACGTTCTCGCCGCCGCGGATGACCATGTCCTTGATGCGGCCGACGATGTTGCCGTAGCCGTCGGCGTCGATGACGCCCAGGTCGCCGGTGTGCATCCAGCCGGCGGCGTCCAGCGCCTCGGCCGTGCGCGCCGGATCGTCCCAGTAGCCCAGCATCACCGAATAGCCGCGGGTGCAGAGCTCGCCCGCCTGCCCGCGCGGGACGATGCGTCCGGCCTCGTCGACGATCTTCACCTCCAGGTGCGGCTGAACGCGGCCGACGGTGGAGACGCGGTGCTCCAGGCTGTCGTCGCAGGCCGACTGGAAGCTGACCGGCGAGGTCTCGGTCATGCCGTAGGCGATGGTCACCTCGGGCATGTGCATCCGCTCGATCACCTGGCGCATCACCTCGATGGGGCAGGGCGATCCGGCCATGATCCCGGTGCGCAGCGAGGAGAGGTCGAAGTGGCTGAACCGCTCGTGGCCCAGCATGGCGATGAACATGGTGGGCACGCCGTAGAGGGCCGCGCAGGCCTCGGCCTCGACGGCCTCCAGCACCGCCAGCGGGTCGAAGCCCTCCGACGGATAGACCATGGTCGCGGCGTGGGTGACGCAGCCCAGGTTGCCCATGACCATGCCGAAGCAGTGGTAGAGCGGCACCGGGATGCACAGCCGGTCGCCGACCTGTAGCCGGATCGTCTCGCCGACGAAGTAGCCGTTGTTGAGGATGTTGTGGTGGCTGAGCGTGGCGCCCTTGGGGAAACCCGTGGTGCCGCTGGTGAACTGGATGTTGACGGGGTCGTCGAACTGCAGGGCGGCCCCGATTTCGGCCAGGCGCTCGGCGTCGGCGGCCGTGCCCGCGTCGCAGGCCTGGTGGAAGGCCAGGCAGCCGGCGTGCGCCTGCTCGCCCAGCGTGATCACCAGCCGCAGCGCCGGCAGGCGCTCGGCGTGCAGGTCGCCGGGGCGGGCTTGGTTCAGCTCCGGCGCCAGCTCGCGCAGCATGTGCAGGTATTCGCTGGTCTTGTGGGCGACGGCGGTGACCAGCGCCTTGCAGCCCACCATGTTCAGCGCGTACTCGGCTTCGGAGAGGCGGTAGGCCGGGTTGATGTTGACCAGGATCAGGCCCGCCTTGGCGGTGGCGAACTGGGTCAGCGCCCACTCCGCGCAATTGGGCGCCCAGACGCCGATCCGGTCGCCGGGCTCCAGCCCCAGCGCCAGCAGGCCCGCGGCCAGGGCGTCGACCCGGGTCTTCATCTCCGCATAGGTCCAGCGGATCTTCTGGTGGCGCGAGATCAGGGCGGTAATGTCGGGATGCGCCACGCAGGTCGCGTCGAAGGCCGCGCCGATGGTCAGGCCCAGCAGCGGCTTCGCGCTCGCGCCGCTGACGTAGCTGAGATCGGTCATGGCGTGCTCCTTCCCCCGCCGACCCTACCGCCTTCCCCCAAGGTGTCATCCGGAAAGCCGTGGCGGCGCGACCTCCCGAGCAGGGAGTCCACGAACCCCACGAACGGGCTGGTCCTGAAAGGCCCGCGCAGCGGGCGCCCCCTATTGGCCACGGAAAACACGGAAAGAGCACGGAAACCGCCGCGCCCTTCCGTGCTCCTTCCGTGTTTTCCGTGGCTAAGTACTGAGCCTCCGCTCCGCGGAGTCTCGGAAGCGCTTGGCTCCCGGCGGGGCAGGCGCCAGAGATGCAGGCGTGCTGAACGACGCCGACCAGACCTTCCCCGAAATCCGCGAGGCGGTGCGCAGGCTGTGCGCGCGGTTCCCGGGCCCCTACTGGCGCGCGCTGGACCGGGAGCGGGCCTATCCCACGGAGTTCGTGGCGGCGCTGACCGAGGCGGGGTTTCTCTCGGTGCTGATCCCGGAGGACTACGGCGGCTCGGGCCTGGGGCTTTCGGCCGGGGCGGCGGTGCTGGAGGAGATCCACCGCTCCGGCGGCAACGGCGGGGCCTGCCACGCCCAGATGTACACCATGGGCGTGGTGCTCAGGTACGGCAGTCCGGCGCAGAAGGCGGCCTATCTGCCCAAGGTCGCCTCGGGCGAACTGCGCCTGCAGGCCTTCGGCGTCACCGAGCCGGACGCCGGCACCGACACCACCCGCATCACCACCTTCGCCCGGCGCGAGGGCGAGGCTTACGTGGTCAATGGCAAGAAGCTGTGGATCTCCAGGGCCGAGCACTCCGACCTGATGGTGCTGCTCTGCCGCACGGCGCCGCGGGCCGAGGCGGCCAAGCCCTCGGACGGGATGAGCGTGCTGCTGGTCGACATGCGCCAGGCGGTGGGGAACGGCCTGACCATCCGCCCGGTGCGCACCATGCTCAACCACGCCACGACGGAGCTGTTCTTCGAGGACCTGAAGGTCCCCGTCGCCAATCTGATCGGCCAGGAAGGCCAGGGTTTCCGCTACATCCTCGACGGGATGAACGCCGAGCGGATCCTGATCGCGGCGGAATGCATCGGCGACGCGAAGTTCTTCATCGACCGCGCCTCGGCCTATGCGAAGGCGCGCGAGGTGTTCGGCCGGCCGATCGGCCAGAACCAGGGCGTGCAGTTCCCGATCGCGCGGGCCTATGTCCAGATGACCGCCGCCAACCTGATGGTCGAGCACGCCGCGGCCCTGTTCGAGGCCGGCCGACCCTGCGGGACCGAGGCCAACATGGCCAAGCTCACGGCCTCGGAGGCCTCCTGGTGCGCCGCCGACATGGCGCTGCAGACCCACGGCGGCTTCGGCTTCGCCGAGGACTACGACATCGAGCGCAAGTTCCGCGAAACCCGCCTCTACCAGGTGGCCCCCATCTCCACGAACCTCATCCTCTCCCACGTCGCCACCCACGTGCTGGAGCTGCCGAAGAGCTTCTGAATCCGCTGCGCCGCAGGCGGTCTCGATCATCAACCACCAAGGACACCAAGGACGCCAAGAGGCCGCGGAATCCGCACGCTTCGGTCTCCGGAGACCTTCGCGATCTTGGTGGTCTTGGTGTCCTTGGTGGTTCAAATGGGCGGCGCCTGCGGCGCGGCGCCAACAAGCACGGAAAGTCGAATGCCCGAGACCATCCTCCTCACCGAGCCGCAGCCTGGCGTCGCCGTCGTGGCCTTCAACCGCCCGGAAGTCGCCAATGCGCTGTCGACCCGGATGGGCGAGGAGCTGCTGGAGGCCTGGACCGGGCTCGCGGGCCGCGCGGACCTGCGCTGCGTGGTGCTGACCGGTCAGGGCCGCCACTTCCAGGCCGGCGCCGACCTGAAGGAGCGCAACGGCATGAGCGACGAGGCCTGGTCGCTGCAGCACAAGGTGTTCGAGGCCATGGTCCGCGCCCAGCTCTCCGTGCCCGTGCCGGTGATCGCCGCGGTGAACGGGGCGGCCATGGGCGGCGGCTGCGAGATGACGCTGGCCTGCGACTTCGCCTATGCCTCGGAAACCGCGCGGTTCGGCCTGCCGGAGGTGGGACTGGGGATCATGCCGGGGCTCGGCGGCACGCAACTGCTGCGCCGCTGCGCCGGCGAGCGGCGCGCCGTGGAACTGCTCACCACCGGCCGGCCGTTCACCGCGGCCGAGGCGCTGGACTATGGCGTCGTCAACGGCGTGACCGCGCCCGAGGCCCTGATGGAGACGGTGCTGGGCGTCGCCGCCGAAATCGCCGCCAAGGCGCCGCTCTCCGTGCGCGCGCTGAAGCACGTGGTGCGCGAGGGCCATTCCCTCGACCTGGCCGCGGCCATGGAGATGGAGCTCTCGGCCTACAACCGCCTCTTCAAGACCGCCGACCGCCGCGAGGGCGTGGCCAGCTTCAACGAAAAGCGGACGCCGAGCTTCCAAGGCGAATAGCGCGGGCCAGGGCCGATCGACATTCATTCTGAGGCGCCTTTTTGATCCTCCTCCCCCTGTGGGAGGAAGTGGCCTGCGAAGCAGGTCGGAGGTGGGGTTTCTCGGCCCATCCGCGCGGCTTGGACCTCAGTCTCGCACGGCGAACGGAGTGTGACCCCACCTCCGTCAGCCGTCCGGCTGACACCTCCTCCCACAAGGGGAGGAGGGCGCCTAAAATGCCGACTTGAATGTCGATTGACCCCAGTCGTGACGCCCCGGCGTCCCAGCCGCCGGCCGCATCGCAGGTTAACGAAAATACACGTGTATTTTGTATGAAAGTACATTTGTATCATGGACAGGGACGACCTCGAACCCATGAGCTGACCATGACCCGCACCGCTCCCTTCGCCCTCGCCATCTCTGGCGCATGCCTCGCCATCGCCCTTCCCGCCGCGGCGCAGTCGTTGGCGCTCAGCCAGGGCTTTTCGTCGGACCCCAGCCAGGTCGTCACCCGGGCGCATGTGCCCTATGCGGACGTCGATGAACGCTCCGCGGTGGGCGCGCGTATCCTGCTGCAGCGGATCGAGACCGCCGCCGAGGCGGTCTGCGGCGGCGCGGCGAACCGGTCCTCCGCCCATGAGGCGCAGGCGTTCGAGGACTGTCGCAGCGCGGCGATCTCCGGCGCCGTGGCCAGGGCGCGCAGCCCGGCGCTGGCCGCGCTCACCTCGCGCCGGCAGGCCCAGATGCGCGCCGCCCGATGAGCCCGCCCCGCGATTAGTCGGCGGGTTTGGTGCGGTAGTCGCCGAAGGCGGCGTCGCGCGCATCCAGCGCCTGGGCGACCCCGTCGCGGAACCGGGCGAAGGTCTCGCGGCTGGAGGCGGTGGTAAGCGCCAGGGCCTGGATCTCGGCGCCGGCCCGGATGGCCGCGCGCAGGCCCATGATCTCCATGGCCCGGTGGACGGAGCGCTTGTTCATCTGCTGCACGTCGGTGGAGATCTTGGCCACCCGCTCAGCCATCGCCAGCACCTCGGTCTCCAGCCGCCCGGCCGGGAAGGCGCGGTTGGCGAAGCCCACGCGGACCGCCTCGATCCCGTCGATGGCGTCGCCGGTCAGCATCATCTCCATGGCGGGTCTGAGGCCGCAGAGCCACGGATGGAACTGGTTGTCGGGCGGGCTCATCATGCGGACCGGCGGGTAGCCGATCTGGGCGTCCTCGGCGACGTAGACCAGGTCGCAGGCGGTCGCCAGCTCGGAGCCGCCAGCCAGGCACCAGCCGTGCACCTGGGCGATCACCGGCTTGGCCAGGTCCCAGACCCGGAAGCAGCCTTCCACGACATGCCGCGACCAGTGCCCCGAGCCGCCGGCGGTGTGGAACGACTACATCGCGAAGAAACACCGTGCCGACGCGATCAGGGTCGAGCGCGACGGCTTGCTCGTACAGATTCATCGCTTCGTTTACATGGCCTTGCGAGAGATAGATGTTGGCCAGGTTGAAACGCGGGCGGGCGTAGAGCGGCGCGGATTGGATGGCGG
>Ga0207695_10001050_pt1 | contig 48496 bp, 44 predicted proteins | sample KBSC54metaG_FD_184354 | JGI IMG/M metagenome (GOLD analysis project Ga0207695, IMG submission 184354) | Corn rhizosphere microbial communities from Kellogg Biological Station, Michigan, USA - KBS C5-4 metaG (SPAdes) (version 2) | ecosystem: Host-associated > Plants > Roots > Rhizosphere > Soil...
TTCGGATTAGGAATGAGGCGCCTGTACGCCGCCCGCTGCAACATAGTGAGCCCTCTCACCACCTGGTCATAGCGTAGTTGCGACGCGGCCGCAACGCTGTCGTGATACGACGGTGGGCCGTGGATCCGAACACTACACGACACGTTGTAGCGAGCGAGAACTTTGACTATCTCGTGATTCATTCCGACCGCTGAGGTCGTAAGGGACGCTCGAACTTTGTGGTCACTTAATACCTGCTGCAGGCGCAATAAGATGGCGTTGGCGCCATGTATGTCAGACAGGAACGTTTCGTCGTCCTCGAGCACTAGACGAACCAAACCGATGGCGCGATCGCCGCACAGACCGGTCAACAACCGTAGCAGCCCCGGCATGTCAGGTTCAACGCTGCAGATACGGGGTGCATGGAAAAGCGACGACGCCACACTAGCAAGGGCGATGTGACAATTTCGAATGCTTCCATTCGAAACCGTTGCAACGACAGTTACCGGCGAACCACGCTCATTGGTGGCCAAGGGCGCCCTACATTGGATTGAGAGCCCGCCTAGGGCGCGTACTGGAAGTTGTCAGACATGGGCGCGTATAGATGCTCCACAGATCGGTAGACAATGTTCCCGCCTGATTTCGAATTGCTGATTGGCACCGTCGCACCTTAACCGGCAGTGCCCTTAACCGAAAAACGATCTCGCGGGTGGTTTTCGGCTATAGGGGCATGGTCCCCTAAACGAATCAAGGAACCGAGATGCATGAGATAGATTTGCGACGCCGCCTCGATTGTCTCTTTCCTATGCGCAATGATGATACGGGTGATGCCCATCTCACTGATTGCGTCGTTTACGGCCTTCTCGTGCGCCGCATCGAGATGCGCGGTCCCCTCGTCCATGATCAGCAGGCGCGGGCGGCGATACAAGGCCCTGGCAAGTAGCACGCGCTGCCGTTGGCCGCCCGAAAGTGTGGAACCCATGTCGCCAACCAGGGTTTCGTATTGCATCGGCATCCGTTCAATGTCCTGATGGATGCCGGCTGTCTTCGCGACAGAGACGACAAGGTCCATATCCGGCCGCTCATCGAAGAACGCAATGTTCTCAGCTAGCGAACCGGAAAACAAATGATCGTCCTGCATCACAGCGGATACTTGGCGCTGGAAATTTCTCAGCCCGAAATTGGCGAGTGGAAGCCCATCTACCACAATATCGCCTTTAGTAGGGGTCAAAAGGCCGAGCGCTAACTTCACGAGAGTGGATTTTCCACAACCTGACGGCCCGGTAATCGCGATGTGGTCGCCAGGCTCGATGATGAGATTGACGCCATTCAATACGAGTGGATCACTCTCGGAATATCGATAGCACACGTCCCGCAACACGATCTGTCCGACCAAACTTTGATCGGCAACAGACTTGGACGAAAAACTATCGTCCTCGGGAGTGAGGACCACATCCGAAAGACGATCTAGATGGAGTCGAAGCATTCTGGCGTTGGTCATTTGGTCGATCAAAGTCTCGGCTTTCTTCGTAAACTGCGTTTTGTAGGCCATGTACGCGAAGACCATACCAAGGCTAAACCCAGCACCCGAAATGACGAACGTAATGGCCAACCATATTGTTATGACGTTTTCCAAACCAGAGATAATTGAACTGAGCGTATTCTTCCAGATGCTGATGCGAGCCAAGCGCGCGTCAGCGTTCGTAACTTCAATTAGACGGGTTTGCCAAAGCGCGTGCCGAAGCGCCTCTCTGTTGAAAAGCCGGACTGTTGTAATTCCACGCAGGGTTTCTATCTGCGTGGTCTGTTCTCGGCCAGCTGCAACGATTCGTGACTCCTGGGCTTCACGCTGATAGTCGAAGGTGATGGCCCGAACAACGCACTGCAGCGCAAATGCGCCAACTGCGACGAGAGCTAACGATGCACTGTAGAAGAACATGATTCCAAGCGTAAATGCTCCAAGCGCGCCATCCACCAATGCCGAAATCGCATCCTCGGTGAGGAGTTTCTGAATCGGGCTCACCGATTGCAACCGGGACAGAATATCGCCCGAGTGGCGCTTCTCGAACCATGCGATGGGCAAACGGAAGAGGTGACGAGCAACGTTCGTGCTTAGCCCAAACGATACGTTAGTTCCAGCATGCAATAGGACAAACGATCGAAGCAGCACAGCGGTTGAATTGATGATGGCAAGCAGACCAAAGCCGATGGCGAGCACAGCAAGGAGATTGTTATCGAGAGCTGGTAGGGCGCTGTCTACCGCAATTTGCATGTAATACGGCGACGCCAGTAGTAATCCTTGGATTACCATACTTAGTACAAAGGTTTGAGCGAGCGTCCGCTTGAGGCCTGTCATGCGTCCCCATAGTTGGGATAGACGCAATGTCTGGCGATGCGTGCCGCGCGCAAACTCGTTGCTCGGCCTTAGTTCTAGTGCAACACCCGTGAAGCAGGATGAGGCCTCCTCAAGCCTCAACCAGGCGGTGCTCCCGTTTGGATTGTGAATAAGAGCTCGACCTCGGGAAAACCGCTCTAGGACGACAAAGTGATTCATGTTCCAATGCAAGATTGCCGGAACGTGGAGTTCTTCGAGATAGTCCAGTGAAACGCGGACCGCTCTCGGTATCAATCCGATCTGGTTTGCCATTTCGATCAGAGTGCGGATTGATGTACCGCGGAGTGATGGATCGAAATGCCGCCTCATCGTCGCGAGGTCTACGTCCAACCCGTGGAAATTCGCAATCATCGTGAGGCAGGCGAGGCCGCACTCTGCCACCTCGGTCTGTCGAGTCAGGCGTACTTTGGCGCGAGGGAAAATGGCAAGATCGATCATTCGGCTGTCCGCTTTCGCACAGCGAACACCGGTTCAAATAGCCATTGGAAAAGGCTCTGTTTGTCTGTGACAATCCGTGCAGATAGCGTCATGTCAGGTACAAGCGGCTGAGCCCGCCCAAAGGCGGTTACGTTCTCGCGCTCAAGCTTCACGATTATTGGATAGACCGCAACAGGACCGCTCTTGCCTTGCACATTAATTGCGCTCTCGGAGATTGCCGTGACTCGGCCTTTGAGGGTGCCAAATCGTTGATATGGGAAGGCGTCGATTGCAAGATGCACGTCCTGCCCTTCACGAACAAATGCGATCGCGTTCGTAGGAACCTGCAATTCGGCGCGTAGCACAGCGCCGTCGGGAACAATGCTCATAAGCGGTTGCTGTGAAGAAGCTACGCTGCCGACTCTCGCCATCACGGCCGTGACCCTGCCAGCAAAAGGAGCCCGTAGGACATAGGTTTGGGAGTCTTGGGCCACGGCTGACTGTTGATCAACCTGCGCTTGCATGGCATTTAGACTTGCAACTTGGGCCTTCGATTGAGCTGCGATAGAGGCAGCATTTCGCTCCATGCCCTTTAGCGCGGCCTTCTTAGCCACTAACGTCTGTTCCATCTGCGACAGTTGTAGCTTACGACTCAACACCAGGTCTTCTCGTTGCTTCAAATCACGCGTGCTAATAAATCCACGGGTTGCAAGAGATTTAGCGCTTTCCAGGTCTAGAAGTGACGAATCGAGCAGGCGCTTCTGCAAAGCGAGTTGCGATTGGAGCTCGCCGAGCTCGGCCAACGTGCCAGCCCTATCCACCGACACTTGTTCAAGCTGCGCTTGGGCAGATTGCTCCAGTGATCGTATTTGAGCCGAAAGACTAGCGCCTTGGCGGGAGATCGCGGTTTGTATCTTCTCCGCTGCGCTGCCGCCTTCCGGTAGCTGGTCCGCGACACTGATTTCGGCGAGGATCGCGCCATCGGGCACGCGCTCCCCGTACTTGACCGGAATGCGGGTTATTACACCGCTTCTTGTCGGGACAATTGCCGCTATGCCCTTGTCTGGAACTATTACACCGGTGGCAGTCTCCACTCTGGAGTACGAGGCTAACGAGACGAAGATCGCGCCCATCAAGAGGCCTGTGGCCAAAAAATAGCTCATTAGTTGCCACGACGCAGGCACGGAAATCACGACTTCTCCAGGAAGCCTCTCTGCGCGCTTTGCAAGGACTTCTGATCTGAAGATTGAGGCCTTATTGCTTGCCGATTGCATCAACACGCCATCGTGTGTGCGGTGGAGTTTCGCGGGGCGCGGAGGGCTCTGTAGTACTGCTCGGCATGCCGCTCCACATGTCTACGAACATCGGCCGTTGCGACCGCCTGCTTGGTTGCGGTGTCGTTTACACCTCGTTGCGTACGTGTCGCATCCTTGGAATAGCTTGACAGGACCTCTACAAGAGTCTGCTCTTCAGGACTGTGAGTAAGACCGAATAACGAAGCTACTCGGCGAATGGACCTTCCGTCAATGTCCTCATAGTCGAGCACGTGAATCCCGTCTACATTCTCGAGCGCACGCCTCAGCATCATGCCGACTACAAAGGCGGCGTACTCAACATCATCCATATAAGCAGCCGTCGAGTGAGGCATACCAAGCGCTTCAGCGAGCGACTGCTGCTTCCGGTGCGATAGCCAGCCGCCGCCACCTTGCAGATTGGAGACCACAACTTCTACCGGATCCCTTACAACGAGGACGATCGGAACGGCAGGAAAGAGAGCGCGTACCTCTGAAATACAGATTGTGTTAAGGCTCGAGAGCTTTAGTACAAGCTCTTGGGCCGATCCGGTTTGGTACGTTGAAATGACCGTAAATAGCGATCGAAGCAAGAGTTCTCGCTGCCGTTTTAGCGGCGCCTTGGTCGCTACGCTTACGTCGTAGTTCGGATCCAAGAGCGCCGAGACTGGCTGAGCCTCTGATGCCACGACAGCAGACGTAATTGCCTTAATGCCGTTGGAAACGAGCGTAGATCCGCACCTCGAAATGTGAAAAATAATTCCACAAGGTTGTACTGGGGTACGCCCCCGTACGGCCTCTAAGACGGACGAGACGTCGGTCTCTAGCTCCGGATATCTCTCGGGCTCCATGCGAAGTCTTGCCACGGTTTGCGACACGAATGGCTCCTGAAGAGCCTCCGCCCCAAAGCGCATCCATGACACGCGTCGGGGCGCAAATGCTCCGCCTAATCCGAAGCGAAGTTCAATAGGCAGCCACCCAACTGCATTTTCGGGGAGGGGTCCTAGCATGGCAGCCTTGGGATCATGTCGCGGTGTCATTACGCGAACCAGTGCTAACCAAAGGTGTTATCGGGGAGGGAAAGTTGGTCTGCCCTGTTGCTCGTCGGCGACAAGTTAGCGAGTGTTTGCGCACCGTTAATTAAGCGGTGAGAAATTACTACGCGCTGGAACGAAATCTTGATTGACGTTAATTAACGCGAAAGTTACCCTTGCGTGCGGATTTACGCAAGTCAAAGTAGATCCGCAGGGGGCGGCGAACGCCGATGGCCACTCGTCGCTAGTTATCAACCGCTACGGAGGGACAATCCAATGGCGGAAAACCGCAGGAAGCACTTTGAGCAGCTGACTCAAGACGACGGCAATACCCCAGTCTCGTCGGGGATCTGGGAGTTACCCGATCACGTGGTCAGCGAGCTGCCGGTCATCGGCGCCGCAGACTTTGTGAATGGCATCTTTTTCGGGCAGAACTTCGCATGTTTCCTTCAAAACTTTGGCGACTTTAGTAAGGGCACGGCGCCTCCGCCGCCGAAGCCGCTGTAGGTCGGACCGCCGCCCGCACTGCGTATCTTGCGGCTCGGGCGGTTTTTCTGTTCGCACCCTCAAAGTGCTCATACCGTCGCGAAGGCGATTGGTCACGGAGTGCCCTATGAAATTCGATAAGATCGACGCTGTAGTGAAGCTGACGGAACGGTGCAACATTAATTGCACGTACTGCTATATGTTCAATAAGGGGAGCTCGCTCTACGAGTCCAAGCCAAAGCAGATGAACATGGCGACGTATGAGGCGATCGCGCGATTCCTCGTGAAAGGTGCGCAAGAAGTTGGCGCGTCTATCCTCCGAATCGTATTTCATGGCGGCGAGCCGACAATGATCAAGCCGTCTATCTTCGCTAAGTACTGCGACGTCATCCTGGCCGAAGCGAAAGGCAAGGTAAATGTTGAGCTGACAATTCAAACTAATGCCGTCCTCATCAATGACGAGTGGATCGACGTTTTCGAAACGAACCGAGTACACGTCGGGATCAGCCTTGACGGCGATCGGACAACCAACGACCGGCATCGCGTCGACCACGCTGGCCGCGGTACTTATGACCGAACAATTGCAGGCGTTCGGCGGCTCTTCGAAGCAAGCAGGCAGGGAAGAATTGGCCCGCCGGCCCTGCTGTGCGTGCTGAACCCCGATGAGGATGGTGCAAAGACATTCAATCACTTCGCAAAGGACATTGGCTTCGAGTGGATGGACTTCCTTCTGCCAATCGAAACGAGAGACACAACCACGCCCGAGATGGGCGCCAAGGTTGGGCGCTACCTCGAGGGCGTGTTTCGCGCCTGGAATGAACTTGGAAATCCCGACGTGACGGTACGATTCTTCGACCAGTTCTATACCTTTATGACTGGCTATAGCCGCATGACTGACCGAAAAAGACTACCGACGGCTGGAACATTAATCATCTCCATCTCCACAGATGGCACATTCGGGCCTGACGATACGCTTCGTGTTGTTAACGAAGACTATTTCGGCTTTGACTGCCGTACTACTTCGCTGTTTGAGTACCTCACACACCCGCTCATTCATCAGACCGTAAAAGCCGCATCCACGCTGCCGGCCGACTGTCGTGATTGTGCTTGGGCGGGCTACTGCGTGGGCGGAGCGGCGAATGGCCGGCTAGTTAATAGGTATTCGGAACAATCACTCTACGACGAAAAGTCCATCCTTTGCGATGGGTTTACACACATTTACGCGATACTGGCTAGGGCACTTATGAAGTCCGGCTACCCAAAGACAGTGATGTTAGATCGCCTAGAGAAGACGGCGGAGCGATTGCAATGATCGGCAGTCTCAGGCGCCGGCTCGAACATGGAACAGCTGCGAAGGCGCTTATCGCACTGACGGCGATGCTCACTCTTGGTGCGTGCACGTCAGTCGAGGTTAAGGAGGCCGACTGGATAAACAGCAATGGGCAACGCTACGAGCACTTTGTCCTGTCTCAAGGTAGCGATCTGCCGCGGGTCGAGTACTACATTTCAAAGCGAGTAGTTGGAGAGGCAAAGGCGCCGATTGTCCTTTACATCCAGGGCTCGGGCTGCGCCCCAGTGTTCCCTGAAAATGGTGGGCCCACAGACCACTTCTCTACCGTATTTACCCTGACGACCGAGGCCGCCGCGCACCCGGAACTCGCCGTCATGGTTGTGAACAAGCCATATGTCCCGGCGCGCGTCGTCCCTAAGAGCGGTACAGCAACGAATTGCCCAAAAGAGTTCAACAACTATTTCGACGTAGACAGCTGGGTGGGCCAAATCGGGATAGCCCTTCGGCATGCCAGGGCCTTGCCTTGGATAGACACATCGAAGGCTTTGGTAATCGGCTTCTCTGAGGGCGCCACAATTGCCGCATCGCTGGCTGCAAGGGAGCCCGGCTTTACCCATGTAGCGCTCGTAGGCGGGGCCGGCCCAGATCAGTATTACGACTTTGTTGTGAAGGCTTACATGAAGGGCGAAGATGACGAAAAAACGTCAGAGACCCTATCGCAATTGACCGATCAGCTTGCCGATATCCTACGGTATCCAAACGACCCCAGCCGGTTCTGGCTGGGCCACCCTTATAAGCGCTGGGCCAGCTTTTTTCGGACATCCACTATTCGCAACCTAGAGGCATCTAAAGCGCGGCTCTACATTGTGAGTGGTATGGACGACATGAGTACTCCGGTTCTTTCGACCGAGGTCATATACAGCGAGTTAGCTCCAATGGGAAAGAGGATCGTAATGCGGCGACTTCCTCATGCCGACCACGGACTTTTCACCAAGGAGGGTAAGGCGAGGGCCGCTGAAGCGGAATACGATCGAGTCATCAAATGGTTTCTCGCCGCCGACACGGGCGCAACGGAGTAATGAAGAACAAAGTTACCCAAGCGTGCCCCGCGGCTCTAACCGAGCGGCTCTTTGGCATGCCGCGCGGCGATTTTGTCCGCGACTATTTTGAGCGGCTGCCTCTACATGCGGAGCGTCAAGCGGCGGTTCTCCAGCTGCTGCCTACACTGCCGGAATTCGCCGAAACGCTGCAGCTGATAACGTCGGATGCACTGACGTTGCGAAGGAGCGGCAAAACACCTCCAACGCCGTGCTTTGCATCAGGTATTCCGGATCTCTCGGCTGTCTGGGCGCAATTCTACGATGGTGCATCAATCGTAGCTGATCGCCTGCATTGCTTCGATGAACGCACTCGGCGGATGTCCACCCAGCTCTCATATGAGCTGGCTCATCGGGTTGGTGTGAATGCCTATCTATCGCCGCTAGGAGGCGGTGCGTTCGACACCCACTACGATACGCACGATGTACTCGTAGTTCAGATCGCTGGCGAAAAAGCTTGGCTTCTATATGAGCGACCGTCGCAGGTCCCGGCGTTCACGGCAAAACAACATGTGGACCTGCCTAAGGACGCGCTAGAAGGCCGCCTGCTGCGGGAAGTGCTCATGCGCCCAGGCGACGTGCTCTACCTGCCGCGTGGCATGCCTCACAGAGCCGAGACCGTTCGTGGATGCTCGCTGCACTTCAGTTTTGGGTTGGTTCCGATCGATTGGGCCGAGGTGCTGGAGATTGCGATCGGAATATTGAGGAAGGATGATCCGGCCTACCGCAAGCATGTCTCTCCGGATGTCTTCGTCGAGCCGGCGACGCAATTGAATGCGACGGCGGTCTTCGAGTTCGCTAATAACGCTTGCACCAAGGCCGTTTTAGATAAGGTTTTGCAAACAATTAGAAAGCAGCTGCTTCAGGAATCCGCTCCAGCACCCCGACCAGTACTCGATCTGTACGACGCTGAGTCGTTTGTGGGATGGAGCGCTGGCGTATTTTGCGAGATTACCGAATCCGTCGACGGGAGCCTCATAGTCAGCAATGGCGTAAAGGCGACGAAGCTCGCCGGGTCAGAGGCGATGATCTTTCGATTGATACACAACAAGGCCCGAATCGCTCTCCGCGAGTTGGATTTAGAAGACCGTGGTGAACACATTCCTGTGATCGAAAGGCTTTCGGCCCTCGGGCTTGTTTGCCCGGCATCTTGAGTTCGACCGTGCAAGTGCTCCGATCGGTGTGTCCACAGGTAGGGCTAATTCCGTATGTTTACGCGTCGCGGGCGGGGAGCGCATTCCTGGACCGCACTTACGCCTTTTCATGTCGCTCCGGGCGGCTAGATGAGCTCTACCCCGAGCTGTCATTCTCATTTCCAAGTGGCCAACCGGCCGTCGTCACTGGAGCGGGCTGCGATGTAGATTCGGAGGTGGCTCTGATAAAGGCGGTATTTGAGACGTTCGAGCGCTATGCGAATACGGTCTATTCACCTGACTCCATCATTGACGCAAGTGCGAATGAGCTTGGTCGGTCAGCGCTTGATTGGAAATCAATTCCTACGCTCTACGTGAGATCGGATACCGCGGCACCCTGGCGTGCCGCCCGATTCGACCCGGCCACCCCAATTCGATGGGTCAAGGGCTTGGAGCTGACTACGAACCGCGAAGTATACGTTCCGTTCGTCATGGTCTACATATTTTCGCCAGCTCGCGCGTCTGAACGATTTTGGTTGCAAACCACGACCGGCGTGGCGGCGCACGTCGCCCACGGGCAAGCACTGGCGGCAGCCCTTCTCGAGCTAATCGAGCGTGAGGCCGTTGAGGCGTTGTGGCTTACACGAGCGCCGCTCGCAGAAGTAAGTTGTGAGGAGCTTGGGGGGGCGCTCGACGACTTTGACGAATATGACAGCTCAGTGCTCGTCACCCAAAGATATTTCGATGCGACGACCGACTTTGGCATCCCGGTCGTGTGCGCCCATAGGGCGCTGCGCCTTCCTATCGGCGATGACGACATATTCTCCTGCGCGTGCGATACAGCCACCGGTGCCGCGGCCCGAAAAGCGAGGCTGGAAGCTTCCGGTCAGCAGTGGATGCGGATGAATGAAAGCCAAGGCGGCCCATACAGTCGCTACCCATCAAACCTCGCATACCAGGTCACCGATACCATGCCGGGTAGGCCGGACATGAGCTTCCTAGGTTCACGATGTCGCAAAGGAAGGCCGTCCAGGGTGGATGTGAGCCAGATAGCCAGCTGTGTCGAGGCACGCGGTCACCGGCCAATTGTCGTAGACCTGACCACTGACGACCTCAAAGCTATGGGCATTGTCGTGCTAAAAGCGGTCGTGCCGACAATGCTGCCGACGTCGTTGCCCAACGCAAAATACCTAAGGCACAACCGAATTCAGGAATTGGCATCGCTCTACCATGGCAGTGACTCTCCGATTGGGGCGCTGAACTTGGAGCCAAGTCCATTTTGCTAGGCATCCATCCACTTTTCATCGGAGGTCTAGGCGCGTCTATCGCCGAGAGGTGGAAGAGGCATAGCCAGAGGCTACCTTCCAATACGGGCATCGGGTACGAGGCAGTCAAAGCGATATTTCTAGACCATTTTGATGATGCGCTATTGATACGCGAAGCGGCGTCTGAGGCTCCTATAATCGTGGCATTTCTAACGAATCGCGGTGCTGCGGTTTCGCCTCTGATTGGTGGCACCGGTCTGGTTTGTTACTGCTGCTTTCGAAAACGCTGGTTTGCCAATTTGGAAGCATGGGAGGGGTCCGCCTCTTGGCTACGCACAGTTGCCGCCGTTGCAAATCACATCCCCCCATTGCCGGACCTGGTGCCAGACACAGTCGTCGATTTCATTCTTTCGCTCGTGTCGCAAAGAGTGACCGATGTTCAGTCCCGTTCACTTTGCCACTATTTCGACCTGATTACATGCGACGTTTCAGTAGGGCCGGTGCTGCCTGTTCATGGCTGCTCGACGTGCCGGTCAGCCCTGGGGGGCCCGCTAAAGGACGCTGGTCGCGGCGTTCCTCAAAATACCCGTTTAAAGCCTCCGCAGCAGGAGCCTTAAGGTGCGCGAAAATCCATCGATTCCGAAGCGGCCACGGCTCCGTTTGGGCGTCCGAGCCGTTCGCATTGGGGCCGAAACGTTGCTTTTTATCGGGGGGCCGCGGCCAATCAAGATTGCGGGCACCAAGCTAGCCGATGCAATTCTGTCACTTCTACGGGCGATGGACGGACACAGAACCCTAGGAGATCTGGCGGCTCTGCTTGACCGCGCAAGCGCAGAACAGCTAGCCGAGTCACTTGATCTTCTCAATTCTGGAGATCTTTTGAAAGATGGTCCTCAAGACTCGTACCGGAACCTCGACAATCACGCTCGTCTAGTAGATCGCTTGGGTGGGTGCCGTGCGCCGGCGTTTACGGTTGCTACGCGACTATATGACATCGGCGACAAGGAGTCGGTCGCAATACTCGATTCGGGCACGTGTGATATGCGGATAGTCGTCGATCCGCATTTCTCCGAATCATCTAAAGAAAGTCTAGAGAGCCACCGTGATTCCATGATCGAGGCAGGCATGCCCGTTGCAAACAGCTTGAATTTCGAGAGGCGATGCCTCGCAGCACCGCCCGCTCGATCAACAATCACGAAAGACAACCACGCCAGTCTGGCGACTGAATCGCCAATTGACCAGGCCGAAGCTGGCGAGCGCTTGCTTTCGGAGGTGTGCCGATATGCAGTCGGATATTCGAGCGGCACTAAGAGGAGACATATTGCACCGAGCGCCGGCGACCTCCGTTCTACACACGCGTTCTGCATCGTACCTTCGAATGCGGCATCCTCGAAGTGCTATTACTTCGACCCCTTTACAAACCGGCTCGTTCTATACCGCACGGTGACAAACAAAGAACCAAGCGGCGGGGTTCCAATCGTCTGTTTTGTCACGAACCGATCCAGGCTGAATGAGCGCTATGGAACCTTGGCTCGTCGCCTTAGCTTATACGACGCAGGTGTTGCAGCAGAACACGGGGTAAGAGCGGCGACGTGTGCGGGAGCGGGCGTTTCATTGTCCTGGCCGGATGTCGTGTCCACTGAGGCGCGCGTATTGGGAAATGGCGATTGGCGCCTAAGTCCCGTCCTTTGCCTGCGACTTCACGCCAGTAACCCGGAGGCGTCACTCCAAGAGTGTGGAATCAATACTCTTGACCTGGAAACGATGCTCCAACGTCGCTCGCGACGAAGCTTCTCCAAGGATCGTTTAGAGATCAGGCGACTTACCTCGGCAGAAGCCGTCGCTCTTCACAGTCCGGCGGTAAAGCTAATTTTGGACCACTGCTCTGAGCAGCTAAACGTCCTCCGTTTGGTACGTACCGAAGAGGATCGCTATCTAGTTGGCGCGGTACATGGTCCTCAACCGAGCGCGACTTGGCTACAGAAAGAGTCTATTCGTCGAATGATAGAGCAGATCGATCTACAGGATGCGCCATTGCATTATTTGATTCTTCACTCCATTGCAGCACAAAACAGGAAGCCGATGGATTCGACAGACCGGCCAATGATTGCGGCCGGGGTCTTATGCAGCGCCTTGCTCTTTGAGGCAACCAAGCGCGGATTAGCAGGGGCAGCTTACGGCCGATTGAGCGTAAATGACGTACGTCTTTCGGCGATACCTCTCCATGGAATCGCACTTTGCCTCGGCGTACCAAGTTAGCGGCAAATCCGTACGTGACTACAAGCATAGGCAATGGAGCGACCGAAGTTCATTCAATGTTGGTCGATAATTAAACGAGGGGCACCAGATGACGACAGGGCGTGTATTTATCTCAATGCTTATTGGCGCTGCTCTGCTAACCGGGCACACGCAAGCGCATGGCCAAAACCGGCGAGGCTATGCCGCCATATCTCTCATAGGGGACGAACTCGTGGTGCATGAAAGGCGAGGCGAAACGGGGGCGTCAATAGGGGGCATCAAGGAGACGCGAATTGATGCTCGTGGCGCCGGCTTTGACCGGATAGCATTGCTTGGAGTGGATGACATCATCCGGCAACACGAATCAGTAGTGCAGACTGCGTTGCTGGGCGCCAGCGCTGAACTGTATAAGCGCGAGAACCAATCGCTCAAGATCGAAGACGAAACGTTCGATTATCTTGCGCAAGCCGCTTCAGTTTCGCAGAGGCCATACTTAATTGCTCTCCTGAAGAATCGGTGCCCTGCGCGGTTCATGGTTGCGGGCCGAACGGTGGGCGAGGGGCAAGTAGAGGGACTTGGTTTCTACCTTGATGATTCGGCCATATTTCCGAACGAAACGGACACATCCCTAAGCCGCGGAGCACTAATTTCGTTCGCCTGTTTTAGCGAAGTGCTGCTAGACGCGGACACAAAGCAGATTCTTAGCAAGCGACCAATTTTTGAATGGAGTTCCAAGATTAACGAGGCGGGGATGACATCAGCGTGGAACCTGTTATCCCCCAAGCAGAAGGAAGGCGAGCTAAAGGAGTTGGTTCGAAAGGGCGTTCAGGATGCCACTCCTTCCCTGATTTCCCATTGATAGCATGACGGCGGACATCAATCAGAATGGAATGATTTTTGGCCAACTTCGGAAAGCCGTGGTCGCCGGGCGAGGACAAGGCGCTCACCGCGGAGTTCGACGCCGGGACTCCCAACATCGCGATCGCTGCGAAGCATCAACGGACGCTTTCGAGCGTTTGCTTGCGCCTTGAGAAGCTCGAAAATATCGATAAAAGCGCCGCCGCATAGCTTCAGCTAGGGCCCAACCGCGAAACACGATTGGGCCCTATAGATATCTGCCTTTCAGCGCGCGGCTACCACGGGCACCAGCCGTCAAAGGGACGCCTGGCCCCGGCGTTATGGATCTTATCCTGCTCGCCTCCGACGTCCGCTCCGAACCCGGATTGGCCGGACTGGCATTGCAGCGTGCGCTCAGCCTCTGCGACGAGCTCGGCCGGAGAATATCGAAGTGCGTGGGGAGTCGCAGCATGGGACCGGACCGCGTTTACTGTCTGTGCGCGTCGCCGCCCCTGTTATGAGTACGCTGCTGTGATAAAGACGTCTCCTAGTTCAGCCTGACGCGCAATAGCTAGTAGGGTTCACTCTGGGGCGATCCGCACATAACCGATGCGGAGGCCAAGGAGATTTGTGCCGCCCGTTAGGAGATTGCCGCGACCATAGTTGAGAGGTGGAGGCGCAAGAACGGCGACTGAGTCAGGGAAAAGGTTCGAGTCCTTACCTACGCAAAGTGACTGGGTACGGCCGGTCATTTTGGCGCTAGCCACCTTAGCGCTATAGTTTCTGCATGTCCGTTCACGACGACGTGGTTGCCTGCGTGGGGCCAAAAATCTGTGTTATCGCCGCACCCGGGAGCGGTAAGACAACCAGGATCCTGATCCCGAAGGCGAGGCAGATCCTCGATGACGCCGATATTGACCCAAAGAACGTTCTCCTATTGACGTTTTCGCGGCTTTCGGCGAAGGACCTAAAAGAGAAGGTTGCGGCCCTTGGCGATAGAGCACCGCGTGCATCAACCGTACACTCACTTTGTCTCTCATTCCTTCTCTCTGAGAATGAGCACGGCATGCGGAAGCGAGTGGAATCTATCGTGTTGCCGTTCGAAAAGGAAGCACTGATTTGCGACCTTAAGCAAACGTTGGGAGGCAACAAGCGAGACATAAGGAAGCTCCTACACGAATTTAGCGCCGGTTGGGCGATCAGACCCCACGACACGATTTTCGAGGAGGACGATCAAAGACGCGCTTTTAAGCATGCAGTCGTCAACTGGCTGAGCGAGCACCAAGCGGCCACGATGGAAGAAATCGTGTATGGAGCTGTGGAGCTCGCTAAGGCGCTGGGTTCGCCGGAATTCATTCAAGCACCTCAGTACATCTTAGTAGACGAGTTTCAAGATCTGAATGAACTCGAGCAGGAGTTCATAAGACTACTCGCGGCCGATTCTCAGCTACTCCTTGTTGTTGGCGATCCGAACCAATCTATCTATAGCTTCAAGTTCGCACACCCGGCTGGGATCGAGGACTTAAGCGAGGCTCGCGACGTAACTCCCTTCTACTCGTTAGACACTGGCCGCTGTCCGCGGAAGATTGTGGAGCTTGCGAACCAGTTCCTTATTCAGGCGAAGCCGGGCCGCCCCGACCTTTTGAAGTCAATACGCGATGACGACGGAGAGGTTCACCTCGTCCGAAAGGACACGCAAGAGGAAGAGTTTGACTATGTAACCCGATCAATCGCTGAGCGGCTGGTTGCGGGCGCCGATCCGTCGAAGATTCTCGTCCTTGTCCCGAAGACAGCTCTTGGCTCCGCCTTTGTAGAGAGAGCGAATCAAGTCAAACAAGCGGTTGGAGTTCCGGACGCGGTAGGCTTTACGTTCGAGGCCCAACTACATTTCTCTCCTCTCCAGCAAGAAAGCCTTCTTCTGTTTGGTCTCATCGTCAAGCCCGACTCCTTACTCCATACACGAGCATATCTCGGGCTGAATGATGACAATGCCTTCGCTCCCGAACTAAAGGTACTTAAGGACAGGTATGGCGGGCTGTCGAAAGCGCTCGAAGAGGGAGACGAAGAGGATTTTGATAAGCGCAAGGCGCGAGTCAGAACGCTTTGTGCTCGCATCAAGCAGTTGCGCGATTTCACAGGTACAGCGCGAGACGTTGAGGACGTAGACGGCGTTTTGGAAGAAGTATTCCCGTCGAACGTTGACGAACTCAACCTCTTCCGGGATAAGCTGGCCGAGCTGCGGGAGGACGATGACTCGATCGACAGTTTGTATTCAAAGCTGATCGATGAGTTGCGAAATCCGCCAGTGGCGAAACGCGATGTGAGAGTGATGACACTTCGTGGGTCCAAGGGTCTGGAAGCGGAACACGTCTACATACTGGGGTGTAATGCTGGGAATCTTCCTGGCGAATACAAGCCAGACCATCTGACCGATCATGACCATAAGGAGGAGCAAAGAAGGCTCCTCTTCGTCGGCGTAACGCGGGCCACAAAGTCGATCACAGTCAGCTGGGCTAGACATATCCCGTATGGGCAGTCGAAACAGCACTACACCGGCGGCGTAAGAACGATCCGTCATAACGGCAAAGTTATGGAGATGATGGCAATTTCAGAATTCTTACAGGACTTACCGCGTCAGTTCGCCTGGGAGACCTAGAGACTCTTAGGACGAATATCGTGTGCAAAGGCTCGAGACGCAGCGTAACGGAGAGCTTCTCGGACGATTTCAGAGCGGCTACGGCGCTCTGACTTCTGAAGTGTCTCCAACTCGCCAGCGATTATGGGCGATAGCGAGATGGTCAGTATTACCGTTGTTCTCATGTGGTGAATTGTTAGCCAGATAAGACTCGCAATGAAGACGCGAGATCGTGTCTTCTTGGCAAACACCTCGGCGGCGATCGTGGCTGAACCATACGAGGGGGTTAAGCAGCCTTCTTGAGCTCGAGCTCCTCAGTCGCGGAGTGTTCAGCTGCTATCTCGGCAAAGAGCTCGAACTCCTCAAGCAAAGAGTTCCAAGTTTCTGTCACGCGGTGCACCAAGTGTGTATTCGAGCCTGCCGCGAGCTGAGAAAGCTCGTAGATCGGCCCTAATTTCACGGTTCCAAAACCCTGGTTTCGCTCATAACAAATTCCGTCCGGGAAAACGGACTTCTCGAACCGTCTACGTAACTGATAGTCCATTTCGAGCCACTGCCGAGGCAGCGCTGAGACGAAGCTAGCAGCGCCGTCCAAGAGTTGCTGCAGATCGCCCGCGTTCGTATCGGCCGACACCACGGGAACGCGAGCTGATTCGATTTGCGCTCGAAGCGCGATCTTCCGCTCGAGAAACTCCTCGTCAGTGAGCAGCTCACGCTCCTTCATGTCAATCAGCCGTTCCATGCGAAGCCCCAGCTCTTTGCGGACTTTGTCACTCTGCTGGGCAGCTGCCCGCGAGGCGACGTGATAGGCGTTCCACGTCTCGATGATGATGCTTGTCAGAAGCGCCATCACTCGCCGGCTCGGCGTTATCTCAGACAATATCCGTAAGAAGTCGCGCTCAAGAACGGTCTTTCTTACTGCTTTGCCGTAAGCAGAGCAGTGCTTGTTGCCGCAGTGGTAGTACGGATAACGGCCTCCGTTGCCGCGCGACCAACTACCGGTTAAAGGCCTGGTACAAGTGCGACAACGAACGGTCCGGCGCAGTGGAAAATCAGGGTGCTCGTCTTTGCGAGGGCTTGGTGCAACGGCCTTGCCACTGCGGAGCACCTGAATCTTTGCGAATTCTTCAAGCGATAGCACTCGCTCATGTTTCCCTTCGATCTCCTCCTTCGTCCACGGATCTACCAATATCCCGGCGTAGTACTTGTTTGTCAGAATCCGATCGACGATCTGAGGATAAATCCTTGATCCGGTCCGAGTGCGGAGACCCCAGCTATTCGCTAGGTTCGCAAGGGCCACGCTGCCAATAACGCGCTCATGAAGGCATGTAGCAAATAGCCGTCTAATGAGCGGGAACCGCTCTGGGTCTGGCTCGTCGGGGTCCGTCTTTTTCAAACCCTTGAGCCGATTCTGCGCACAGTGATAGCCCAGTGGCGGCTTCCAAGGAAAGAGACCCGCAGAGATCTTTGCCGACATTCCGCGGACCGAACGATCGCGGCGGATAGTGTTATCGATCTCAGCTTGCAAGGCGGAGAACGTCTCGAATACTTTGCCGGCTATCGACGAGGAATCTTCGATGGAAGGTTCGGTCGCCGAGTGGATGGCGATTCCGTAGTCGAGAAGCGTGCGCTTGATGAAGTAGTAGTCCATCTGGTTGCGGCTCAAGCGATCTAGCTTCCAGACAATCACGCTGTCGATCCGACCCTTGTTCTTCTTGCAATGGTCGAGCAGTTTTAGCAGCTCAGGCCGGTCCGCGAACTTCGCACTTTCGCCGCGCTCCTCGAATACAGCAGCGACGTTGATACCCTTCGAGCGGGCATATTTGAGGCAGTCCTCTCGCTGGAACTCAAGGGACATCCCCTTTATCTGCTCATCGGAGCTGACGCGTGTGTAGACGATTCCTTGCATGGTGGGGACCAAATCACTATATGCCGCTTTCTCCATTTGTCACGGGGATAGCGTGCGGTTGGCGCGGCGATCCATCCAGTGCGTAACGATGATGCCGGCCAACTCATAACAGGCGTCTCGGATAGCGAGGGCCTCTTCATCGGAGATGGCGTTGTCCTGAACTAGCGCTCTAACCTCGTCTGCTGCCAGCATGCAGCTACTCTCTCACCCACGTGACGCGACGCGAGACGCGTGTTTGTGACACGCGGGCTTAAGGGAGGTAACACGATCACCAACGGCCTCCAGAGCCGTGGCAGCAAGGCACGTTGTCACGTCTTTTTGGAATTGGCCATTCGCCATAGCGTCAAAGGCATGGAGGCGCCCAAGGAAGATAAGCGCATCGTCAAAACCGTTTCGCGCCGACTTCAAGACGGCGGACTAGTGGAGTTGATCTACCAGCCTACGAGGAGCAGGACAGCGCTTGCCATATGCCGGGGCGGTGAAATTTCGCTTCAGGACGGCATGGACGCCGAAACTGGCGAACGACTTGTACCGATCGGAGCGTCTAACAACCTAATCAGGCATGGCGCTCTTTTGCTGCCCGGCGATCCGGAGGAGTTCGACTCGGCAGAGGATCTCGTTGGCGAGATTAAGGCGTACCTGCGTCGATACGTCGATTTGTCTGACGGATTCGAGCGAATCGCCGCGTACTACGTGCTTCTCACATGGGTGTACGACGCCTTCAATGAGGTTCCGTACCTTCGCTTCCGTGGAGACTTCGGATCTGGGAAAACTCGAGCTCTCCTGACCGTCGGCTCCCTTTGCTATAAAGCGTTCTTCGCGAGCGGCGCCTCGACCGTATCGCCGATCTTTCACATCTTGGACACGTTCCGGGGCACTCTCATACTCGACGAGGCCGATTTCCGGTTCAGCGATGAGAAGTCGGAATTAGTCAAGATCCTCAACAACGGCAACGTCAAAGGATTTCCGGTCCTGCGCACGGCCGTGACGGTAAAGCGGGAGTTCAATCCGAGGGCCTTCGACGTCTTCGGGCCGAAGATCGTCGCCATGCGGCGGTCATTCGAAGATCAGGCGCTTGAAAGCCGCTTCCTGACCGAAAACCTTGGCCAGCGAAGCCTGCGCTCGGATATACCGATCAATCTGCCCGATTGTCAGAAGACGGAGGCAGAGACTTTGCGGAGCCGCCTGCTCGTGTATCGGTTCCGAACTTTGTCGAAAACCCAAATCGATCCGAACCTGGCGGACCGAGCTCTGTCCCCCAGACTCAATCAGATTCTTCTTCCCCTGCTTTCCATCGTTGCGAGCGAGGATCTTAGAGAAGAAATCCGCAATGCCGTAAGAGGGCTCGACAAGGAGATCTACGCTGAGCGGTCCTCGTCTTCCGAAGCAGGCGTCTTGGAAATCCTATTGGAGCTCTTATCCCGTCCAGATCGAGCGAATGTGCCCGTGTCGGAGCTAGCCATCGCGTTCAGCGCCCGATTCGGCGCGGAGTATGAAAGACCGATCACGAATCGTTTCATTGGAGGAATTCTCCGGAAACGATTGCATTTGCTGACGTATAAGAGCCACGGCGTTTATGTCGTTCCGATTTCGGAGAAATCAAAGATCGAGCAACTTGCGATCCGGTACGGAGTCGTCGATCGCGCTGAGATGCCGAGTGGATGACCTGCACGCACAGGCTCCACACTGGATATCCACATGTGGGGACATGGGGACGTGGGGACTAAGTTCCGGAGCACGGGCCCGAAACATTGAACTCTTGTGCGCTACGCATCGCTTATTGGCGCCGCGATTTGCCTGACCCGGGTTGTTTGTCCCCACGTCCCCAAGTCCCCGAGCGACGGAACGTGCGCTCGCCGGCATCTTTTCCATACTGCCGGTGGCGAAAGCCGCGAGCGACAATGAAAGCAGCTCCTTCGAGCACCTAAGCAAGGAGGAGTCACTTCATGACACACACAGAAAGACCGCCGCGCTGCTATCTGCGGACCCATCGCCGGGTATGGGGACTCACGCAGCGCGAGTTGGCGTCGCTCATGGGCTTCCAGAGCGCCGCGCACGTATCCCGGCTCGAGAACGGCAAACGCGCCCCCACGGTGGAGAGCGCGCTTGCTTGCCAAGTGCTTTTCGGCATACCTCCAGCGGCCATGTTCCCCCACGCCTACGAAGCAGTCGAGGAAAGGGTCATCAGGGATGTATACGAGCGACACTCGGCGCTAGGCGACACTACCAGTCCGTCAGAAATGCGCAAGCGCGAGCTGTATTCGCTGGCTCTGCAACGCGCTATTGGCAGTGCTAACGCAACGAAAGGGTATGACGCATGAAAATTCACAAAACTTCGTTCTTGCCATCTACCCCTTTAGCCGAGGATTCGCTTTCGTTCTCTTCGAAGGGCCGGAAAGCCCCTTCGATTGGGGCGTGAGGGAGATCAAGGAGAAGCACAAGAACACGAAAACGGTCGATGCGATCAAGAAGCTCATCGACCGATACCGCCCTGAAGTTCTGGTTATCGAAGACACGAATTCCAGGGCATCGCGCCGCACGTCTCGCATTCGCAAGCTGTATCGAATGCTTGCCCATCTCGCCATCGCGGAGTACGTCGATGTGCGGCGATGTCCACGAGAAGAAGTGACGAAGTACTTTGCGTCAGTTGGCGCACGAACGAAGTACGAGATCGCGAAAGCGATTTCGATGCAGATCCCAGCGTTTACCCACCGGATGCCGGTCTTCAGAAGGCCGTGGATGAGCGAGGACCCGCGGCAAAGTTTGTTTGACGCGGCTGCTCTTGGACTGACTTACTACTCACGAGGCGTCCGCAGCCCGTATCAAGGTGAATTGTAACGCCAGCACAACGGCGACAGTTCCCACGAGGATTGTGTGAGGCTTTCGCAAATTCCTGGCGCTGTCGTTCGTCTCGGCGGTTAGAGCTGAGTCGTTCGCGTCGAGTGCGCCATGAGACGACGAGTCCGCGGAGCGCAATCGCAAGCGAGCATTGTCCTCGGCGCGCAGGCCTGCCTCAATCGAAGGTGTACCTGACTTTCAAGTCATTCAACTTGTTCCAGGGCAGAACACCTTCCTTCTGCATACGACCCACGACGATTCCTGGCGCGATTCCGACCTGGTCGGCAAATCGGCGAATAGAGGCTTCGTCGGTAGCGAGTTTTGCCAAAGTCTCGTTGAAGGATGGTGGAATGAGGGCGTCTCTTGCAAACTGATTGGCCTCCTCTTCGTGCTCATCCGAAAGTTTTCCGTCGGTGTCGATGAACATCATTCGCTTGCCATGAAGCAGTAGATGTCCCGCCTCGTGGAAGAACGAAAACCACAGGTGGTCGTTCGATTTGTGCCTGAGGCTCAGCATGAGAAGCGCCTTCGTGGGCGTAAGCCACTTGGTGGCCCCGCTTACTGGGCATCCTTTCGGAGCACGCTCGAAGACGACGACCACGCCGGTGGCGGCGCAAATATCTTGGAGCTTTGGTACGAAGACCTCCGGATTCGCCTCCTTGGCTAGGGCGCGAATTGCGACGAGCGATGCCTTGAAGGCGGCCCTGTCAAATGGAGCTGCGTCCACCGTTGACGCGGTACGCTCGCCTTGCCGAAGCCATGCAGCGGCCGCGGAGGGATCCATTGTGAAGCGCTTTGACGCCCTAAAGGCGGCCATCGGCTCCTGATAGCTGGCGCGCCATGCCTTTGTCGAGGCGACGCCGAAGAATCGCAGGCACTCGGAGACCTGCGCACCGGCATCCGGGTAATGCCGTACCCAGTGACAATCAATCATGTGGCGCAGCGGCAGGTCCTTGAGCCAAGACGCTTCGCCCTCGAGGACTCTCTCCTCATGAGAGCGCGCCAGCGCTTCGCGGTACTGCGCCTCGCGCGATAACCAGAATCCGGCCGTCATTCCGGTTACGCGTTCCAACTTGAACGCGGTCTCTTCTGTGATTGGCGCCTTGCCATTGATCAGTAGGCTGACGTGCTTCTCGGTGTAGCCCATGCGCTCGGCAAATGCGCTCTGATTCCAGCCCTGCTCGGCTAAGAAGTCCGAGATGGTTTCGCCGGGGGCAGACAGCCACTCAGGGCGGAACTCATTAACGGGTGCGCTCAAAGAAGTCACCTAACGGATCTCCAAGACCTGAAAGGCATCGATTGCGGACCAATCGATGTGCTTGCGGGAATCCCGGGGAATGGGCTTGACCGCGGCAACAAGGATGAGCTGGTGCGGATCCGTGAGGGAGAACACGACGCGTCCATGAGCTCCCAGCTTCGGGCGCCCAACAAGCACTTCGCGAATGTCGCTTGCAGCGCGGATGTCTGATAGGCGCGCCCGCAGCAGCCGGGCTGCCAGCTCCCCGAGGAGATCCGCCGCGGTCTTCGCGCTCTCGCAGATCTCACGCAGCTCCGACGTTGCAAAACTGAGGTGTAAGGGCATACATCACCGCCCAGTGTAGATCGTTTACCAATTTGGTGCAACAAAGGCGTCTTCCGACAACCCACCAGCCAAGCGGAGAGACCCATGGCGGCTTGCATTGTCTTTACCGTTTCGGTAAAGTAAACGCGCGGCATCTGAAGCTCACCGCCGCGGAAAGGAACCGATCGTGGCAGACGAGCACAAAAAGGTCCTCGAAATTATCGTGGAGGCGACCCCTCACCCGTGGGCAAAAGACATGATCAGCTATGTGGAGGTGGTCACCCTTGAGGACCCTGAATTTCCTCAGCATCCCGACCGCATCTATTCGGTCACGTACGACCACGGCCCGCACGAGAACCGAAAGGGAGTGCTTTCCCCCGGAAATTCCGTGTACGTGAAGGACAAGATGGAGTTCTATGTTAAAGACACTGGCGAGTCATAACGCAGACATTCGTAGCCTCCTTGACAAGGGGTACGCACTGGCCGAGGACAGCAATCATTTGGTAGTGCGCGACATTCCGTATCTGGATTCGGAGTTGAGGCTCCAATGGGGCGCCATGGTCTCTAAGCTCGTGGCGGTGGATCGTGACGCGGTCAAGGCGGAAAACCACCAGATCTGGTGGGCGGGTTCACGCCCGCATGGCCTGGATGGCCAGCCGGTCAGAGGGCTGGGCGGAGGCGCGGCGGAACTCACCGTTCTAAGCGAAAAATCCAAGGACCTAGTTGTGCAGTATCGGTTTTCACACAAGATCAAGGAAGGCGGCAACCTTCGGGACTATGTGAATCATCTTGAGATGATCGAGGAGTACGTCGCCATGATCAGCGGGCCTGCGATGACGCGCTTCAAGGTCGATCCGTACACGTGGCGCGAAGTCGAGGATGGGCCAGAGGAGGCAATCTTCAAAATTCGGGACACGCTCACTAGCCGCGCCGAGATCGGCGACTTGGCACGCCTTTTCGAGAACGATGTGATCTCAATCATCGGCTTGGGGGGCACCGGATCTTACGTCCTAGACTTCCTCGTGAAGACGCCCGTTCGGGAAATTCGGGCCTTCGACATGGACAAGTACTACGTACACAACGCCTTCCGTTCGCCGGGAAGGCTCGAGGTGGAAGGCGATCGCAAAGAGCTGGGCGTTCCGAAAGCCCAGGTCTACGCATCACGGTACGAAAACTTCCGTCACGGATTGCGGATCGAGCCTCGGTTCATCGACGAATCAAGCGGGGAGCTGCTCGCCGGCTCGACGTTCGCCTTCGTGTGCGTGGACAAGGGCAGCGCCCGGAAGCAAATCTTCGATTTGCTGGAAGCTTCCAAGATTCCCTTCATCGACGTAGGAATCGGGCTCGCGCGTAAGAACAACGGCCCCATCAGCGGCACGGTGAGAACGACATACTTCCCGTCGGGAAATGTCGGCTCCGTGCGCGGCCGCTACGTGTCGGAAGTCGATGCGGTTGACGACGTCTACAAAGCGAACATCCAGATCGCAGAGCTGAACGCGTTGAACGCCTGCCTCGCGGTGCTGCGTTTCAAGCAGCTGCGCGGTTTCTATGCGGGTTCACCCAACGCCGTGCAGCACCTCTTTACCCTGGACAATCTTACATTGGGCCTCGAGTGAAGGTAGAGCGCTTCCGGATAGAAGACGTCGAGTACATGCCCGCGCAACTCGAGGACGGTGTCCTCTACGTATCAGAAAAGTACAGGACGGCGGCTCACCTGTGCCCTTGCGGATGCGCTCAAAAGGTTCGCACCCAACTTGGCCCGTTGGGATGGAGCTTGAAGCGCACGCGCAAGGGCCCCACGCTGTGGCCTTCGATCGGCAATTGGCAGAAGGACTGCCGCTCCCACTACTACATCAGGGATGGAAAGGTGCTCTGGCAGAGCGATTGGACACCAGAGGAAGTGGATATGGGCCGGCGCGCGGAGACGGAGCGTCGGGATGCCTATTTCACCACTCCACACCCATGGTGGAAGCGGTTCTTCTCGAAACTCTTTGGATCTCGGTAGCGGCGATCGCGGCCACGCTTAACGCCCAAGCGGTTAATACTTGGCGACGGCACGCCGTGCCGGTGCCATTTCGGTGCCAACTTGCGCTGATTGACAAATAAGTGCTGGAGCGGGTGAAGGGAATCGAACCCTCGTCGTAAGCTTGGGAAGCTTCTGCTCTGCCATTGAGCTACACCCGCGGCTCGCGAAGCATTTTACCGTTTCGCGTGCCCCGTCGGAGAACCCTTCTATAATCAGGGCATGTCCGCTCCCATTCGCGTCGTGCTGAACGGCGCGCCGCGGGAATTTCCCGCGCCCCTCACGTTCGCCCAGCTGATCGACGACCTCGCGCTCGCCGGCCGGCGGCTCGCGGTCGAGCGGAACGGCGAGATCGTGCCCCGCAGCCGGTTCGGCGAGGCGCGGGTGGCGAACGGCGACCGGATCGAGGTGGTGATGGCGGTGGGGGGAGGCTGAATGAACGCACCGGAAAAGCTCGAGGTCGAGGACGCGCTCGTCGTCGCGGGCCGCCGCTATCGCTCGCGGCTCCTCGTGGGCACAGGCAAGTATCGCGATTTCGACGAGACGCGGCGCGCGATCGAGACGAGCGGCGCCGAGATCGTGACCGTCGCGATCCGCCGCACGAACATCGGCCAGGACGCGGGCGCACCGAACCTCCTCGAGGTGCTGCCGCCCTCGCGCTACACGATCCTTCCCAACACGGCGGGCTGCTACACGGCGGACGACGCGGTCCGGACGCTGCGCCTCGCGCGCGAGCTCCTAGACGGCCACGCGCTCGTGAAGCTTGAGGTGCTGGGCGACGCGCAGTCGCTCTATCCCAACATGCCCGAGACGCTCGCCGCCGCGAAGACGCTCGTGGCCGAAGGCTTCGAGGTGATGGCCTATTGCAGCGACGATCCCATCATGGCGCGCGAGCTCGAGGACATCGGCTGCGTCGCCGTGATGCCGCTCGCTTCCCTCATCGGCTCGGGCATGGGGATCCTCAACCCGTGGAACCTCCAGATCATCATCGACCGGCTCGAGGTCCCGGTGCTGGTCGACGCGGGCATCGGCACGGCGTCGGACGCCGCGATCGCGATGGAGCTGGGCTGCGACGGCGTCCTCATGAACACCGCGATCGCGAAGGCGCGGGAGCCGGTGCGCATGGCGCGCGCCATGAAGCTCGCCGTCGAGGCGGGACGCGAAGCGTGGCTCGCGGGACGGATGGCGAAGAAGCCGTACGAGGCGAGTGCCAGCTCGCCGCAGGCGGGGCTCATCGCGCCCGCGAAAACGGGCTAGGTCAGAACCGCCAGCTCAAGCCGATCGAGAAGAGGTCGGCGTCCGACTCGGTCCCGAGCGGCGAGCCCAGCGGCGAATAGCGCTCCACCTGGGCGCGGACGCCCAGCGAGCTCGTGAAGTCGTAGCGCACGCCGAGGCCGTAGCGCCAGTGGTTCCGCGACGCGGCATCGCCCAGGAGCGACGTGGAATAGGTGGCGAACGGGAAACCGGGCTCGCCGTGGTAGGCGCCCATGCGCCCGTAGAACGAGAAGCGCCAGACGGGGAGCGTGGCGACGGTGTCCACGCCGTAGCTGCTCGAGCGGAAGGGCGAAGCCGACGGATCCATCGTCGTGAAGAGATCGGCGGGGGCGCGCGCGACGTCGTTCAACTCCCCCTCGAACGAGAAGTAGCGCGAGTACTGGTAGCCAAGCTTGAGGCGCATCGGGCGCTCCGGGAGCGCCGTGGTGGAGGCCGGCGCGGGCACATCCGAGAGGCTCGTGAACGAGTAGAGCGCGCCGGGCGCCGGGACCGCGGCCTTCGGGAGCTTCAGCACGCCGACATAGTCGCCGGCCGCCGCGGCGAGCGGCAGCAGGGCGAGCGTGGCGGCGACGAGCGTTCCCGGATTCATTGTTTTTCCCGCGTCCTTGGCGGCCAATTTAGGCGCCGCCTGCCGTACCTGTCAATCGCACGGCCCCTATAATCGGCGCCTGCCCGAAAGCCCGCTCCTTGACCCATCCGCCGATCCGAAGCTATGTCCTGCGGCAGGGGCGCTTTTCCCCCGCCCAGCAGCGCGCCTACGCCGAGCTCATGCCGCGGCTAGGCCTCCCCTACCGGCCGCAACCGTTGGATTTCAAGGAGATTTTCGGGCGGCACGCACCGGTCATCGTGGAGGTGGGCTCCGGCATGGGCGAGACGACCGCCCGCATCGCGGCCGAGAATCCGGGCAACGACTACATCGCCATCGAGGTCCACGCCCCCGGCATCGGAAGCCTGCTTCGGCGTGTCGAGGAGGAAGGGCTCACTAACTTGCGCATCGTGCAGCACGATGCGGTCGAGGTGCTGCGCGACATGGTGCCGGCCGGGTCGCTCGCGGGAATCCACGTCTTCTTCCCGGATCCGTGGCCCAAGAAGCGCCACCACAAGCGGCGGCTGATGCAGCCCGCCTTCGCCCTGCTCGCCGCGACCCGTCTCGCGCGCGGCGGCCGCTTGCACGTGGCGACCGATTGGCAGGAGTATGCGGAGCAGATCCTGGAGGTGCTCTCCGCGGTGCCGGGGCTCGCCAACACCGCCCCGGGCTTCGCGCCGCGCCCCGCCTGGCGGCCGGAGACCAAGTTCGAGCAGCGCGGCCGGCGGTTGGGCCACGGCGTGTGGGACGTCCTCTTCACCAGGGAGTGATCGCATGGGCGAACGGACCGGCGGCGCGCGGCGGACATGGCTCAAGCGTCTGGCCGCGGGGGGCGCGCTCGCGGGCGCGGGAGGAATCGGCGGCTGGATCTCGCGCGCGCTCGCCAACGGCGACCTGGGCGGCAAGCAGGGCATCGTGAAGCTGGACGGCACCGCGACGGTCGACGGCCGCGCGGCACGGGAGGGCACCGCGATCGCGCTCGGGCAGCGGGTCGCGACGGGGAAGGACAGCCAGGCGGTGATCGTGATCGGCCAGGATGCGTTCCTGCTGCGATCGCAGACGATCATCGAGACGAAGGCGCGCGGCGGCGTCCTCTCGGACCTCCTCATCTCCACGGGCAAGGTGCTTTCGGTCTTCTCGAAGAAGCCGCTCACGATCCATGCGTCGAACGCCACGATCGGCATCCGCGGCACCGGCGCCTACCTCGAAGTGGAGCCCGCCGACATCTACTTCTGCCTCTGCTACGGCGAGGCGGTCGTGCAGGGCCCGGGCATGGCGGACAAGACCGTGAAGACGGAGCACCACGAGAGCCCGCTGCTGCTGCGCTCGGACGGCCCCGCGCTTCGCGCGGACGGGGCGGGGTTCCGCAACCACAGCGACGCGGAGCTCATCATGCTCGAGGCGCTGGTCGGCCGCGAGCCGCCGTTCGTCAAGGACGGGAAGGTATATCCCGCCGGGAAATACGGATAGGGCGGACCGGCGGCGGGCGCGACGCGCCCGGGAGGAACGGCTCGAGGAGGTCGTTCAGGAACCTCTGGCCGCGGGCGGTGGGCCGGATGCGCAGGTGGTCGCGCTCGAGGAGCCCGGCGGATTCCGCCGCGGCGAGCGGGGATTCGGCCGCCGTGATCGGAAGCCCCGTGCGCTCCACGAAGAGCGCGACCGGGAAGCCCTCGACCAGGCGCAGCGCATTCAGCATGAACTCGAACGGCCGCTCCGCCGGCGGGACCTCGTGCGACTCCTCGACGGCGCTTCCCCCGATCGCCGCGCGCATGTAGGTCGCGGGCTTGCGTATGCGCGACTCGCGCACGATCCGGTCGCGAAACGAGATCTTCCCGTGGGCGCCGGCGCCGATCCCCACGTAGTCGCCGAACGTCCAGTAATTGAGGTTGTGGCGCGCGCGGTGGCCCGGCCGCGCGAAGGCCGAGGTCTCGTAGTGCTCGAGCCCCGCCGCGGCGAGCGCCTCCTCGATCGCGACCTGCATGTCGGCGGCCGCGTCCTCGTCCGGGAGCGCGGGAGGAAAGCGGTGGAAGTGCGTGTCCGGCTCGAGCGTGAGGTGGTACGCGCTCACGTGGGGCGCGCCGAGCGCGATCGCCTCGCCCACGTCCGCGAGCGCTTCCTCGAGGGACTGGCCCGGCAGCGCGTACATGAGGTCCGCGTTCACGGTGGGAAAGGTCTCGAGGGCATGGGCGAGCGCGCGGCGCGCCTCGTCCGCGCCGTGCACGCGCCCGATGGCGGCCAGGCGCTCATCCGAGAAGCTCTGCACGCCGACCGAGAGCCGGTTCACGCCGGCCGCGCGATAGCCGCGGAAGCGCTCCGCCTCGAAGGTTCCGGGATTGGCCTCGAGCGTGATCTCGGCCTCCGGATCGACGGTGAGGCGCGTGCGGATCGCGACCAGCAGGCGGTCGATCGCGTCCGGGGCGAAAAGGCTGGGCGTCCCGCCGCCGATGAAGATCGTGCGGATGCGCCGGCCCCAGATCGAGGGAAGGACGGCCTCCAGGTCGGCCGCGAGCGCGTCCACGTACTGCGCTTCCGGCAGCTCGCCGCGCTTCTCGTGCGAGTTGAAGTCGCAGTAGGGGCACTTGCGCAGGCACCACGGCACGTGCACGTAGAGCGAGAGCGGGGGAAGCTCGGCCAGGCGCACGGCGCCCGGGAGCGGGACGGAGGGGCTCACGGGCGGGCGCGGCGCGCGCGGGAAGGCGGCGCGGCGGGCTCGGCCTCGTCGCGCGCGAGGTTCTCGATCAGGGCGAGGAGCACGCGGCGAAGGCTCGCGATCTCCGCGGCGGGAAGGCCGGCCACCGCGACGCGGTTCACTTCCTCCGCGAGCGGCACGAGCTTCGCCTTGAGCGCGCGGCCGCGCGGGGTGAGGAAGACGTGCACGTTCTTGCGGTTATGGGGGAGCTGCCGGCGCTCGATGTAGCCCGCGCGCTCCATGCCCTTCAACGCCGAGAAGGTCGTGGGCTCCATCACGCCCGCCTGCTCCGAGAGCTCGCGCTGCGTGAGGCCGTCCCGCTCCCAGAGCACGCGCAGGAAATTCCAGTGGCCGGGAGCCACGTCGTGCTCCACCAGCCGCGTTTGCAGCGCGCGCACGAAGGCGCGGCTCGCGTCCTTCACGAGGTGCGCGAGGCGATCGTCCGGGACCGCTTCGCGCCAGTGCCGCAGGATCTCGCGGGTGGATTGCTTCTCGAGGGGCGCGGTGGCCATCTTCGATTATCCCATGGGGCCCTGGTGCGAAAGCCCGATCTCCCGCCCTTCCCGGGACGATCGCAGGATGGCGAGGCACACCTCGAGCGTCGCCATTCCCCAGAAGCCGTCGTGGAGCGGCGGCTTGCCGTCCAGCGCGGCGGCGCAGAGCTCGTCCAGCACGGCGGCGCGCGGGATCGCGGGCTTCGGCATCGCCTCGAAGCGGCGATCCTCGTCGCCGTAGATCCAGACGCCCTTCGCGGTGGGCCTCAGGTCCGCGCGCTCGCAGGAGGCGAGGACGAAGCCGAAGTGCTCGTGCCACGGCGCGTCGCCGTCGCCCGCCGGCGCATAGGACGCGCCGCCGTAATTGCGCGCGTTCTTGGCGTGCGCCTCGCCCTCGCCCGGCGCGGAGGCCGCGAGCGCGCGGCGCGCCGAGCCGTACGCCGCGGGATCCTTCTCGCGGCCGGTCTCGCCGATGGCGTCGCAGAGCTCGTCGCCGTCGAAGTGGCCGTAGCCGCTGTAGGCGAGCGTCGCGAAGACGCCGTCCTCGAAGGTGACGAGCCCGCCGTACGCGCCCTGCGTCGGTCGCGCCGGATCCCACGCGCCGCACGCGGCGCGCACGCTCTTCGCGCGGGAGCCCGCGAGGAGGCGCAGCACGTCCACCTGGTGCGCGGCCTGGCTCGGCACCACGCCGCCGCCCTTCGCCGTGTCGAGCTCCTCCGGCCGCCTCGGCCGGTACAGGAAGTCCGTGTGGTACATCGCCGTAAGCATGCGCACGCGGCCATGGGCGCCGCTCGCGATCATCTCGCGGGCGCGGGCGACGGGCGCGTCGAAGCTGTGGCTGGGCCCCACCACGATGTGCACGCCGGCCGCGCGGGCGGCGGCGATCATCGACTGCGCCTCTTCGATCGCGATCGCCATGGGCTTGTCGACGAGCACGTGCTTCCCGTGCCGGGCCGCCAGCACGGCGTGCGCGGCATGCAGCTCGTGCGGCGTGGCGACGTAGACCGCCTCGACCGACGGATCGGCGCAGAGGGCCTCCACCGTCTCGTGCGCCGCGGCGCCGAAGTCCGCGGCGAAGCGCACGCGCGCCTCCTCGCGCGGGTCCGCCGCCGCCACGAGCGCCACCCGCGGATGGCGTGCGAGCGCGGGGAGCGTGAGCGTGAAGCCCCGGCCGAGGCCCGCCACTCCGATGCGCAGGCGCCGCGCGCTCATCGATCGATCGCGATCTCGGCGGAGCGCGCGCGCGACACGCAGATCATGATGCGGGTCGCGCGCTCCTCCTCCGTGAGCACCATGTCGCGGTGATCCGGCTCTCCGGAGAGGAGCGTCGTGCGGCACGTGCCGCAGGTTCCGCTCTCGCAGGAGCTGGGCGCGTCGTGGCCGCCCGCGCGCATCGCCTCGAGGATCGAGCGTCCGGGCGGCACCGCGATCCGCGCGCCGGACCGGGCGAGCACCACGGTGAACGCGCGGTCCTCCGGGCGCTCCGCGGCCGCGGCGTCCACGAAGCTCTCGAAGCGCACCGCCGAGGCGGGCCAATGGCCGCTCATGTCGCGCACGGCCTCCAGGAGCGGGCGCGGCCCGCAGCAGTGGATATGGGCGCGCGTGGGCTTCTCGAGGAGCGGCCAGAGGTCGAGGGCGCGCGCGGGGTCGCCGCCGTCGTGGTGGATCACGACGTTCTCGCGGAACGGGTCGGCCGAAAGCTCCTCGCGGAACGCCGTCTCCCCGGGCGAGCGCGTGCAGTAGTAGAGGCGGTAGCGCCGGGTCCCCTCGCGCGCGAGCTGGCGGACCATCGACATGATGGGCGTGATGCCGATGCCGCCCGCGATGAAGACGAAGGAGGGAGCGCCGGGCGAGAGCTCGAAGGCGTTGCGCGGGGGCTCCACCGGGAGGAGGTCGCCCGCGTGCACGTGGTCCGCCATGCTGACGGAGCCGCCGTGGCCCGCGCCGTCGCGCTTAACCGCGATCTCGTAGCGCGACCGGTCCGCGGGATCGTTGCAGAGCGAGTACTGCCGCCGCATGCCGTTGGGCGCGGTGACCGCCACGTGGGCGCCGGGGGTGAATGCCGGAAGCTCGCCGCCCCCGGGGGGGCGCAGCTCCAGGAGCCGGATGTCCCGGGCGATCGTCACCGCGCGGGCGACCTGCAGGTTCATGGATGGACGGCCTCGACAGGCGGGCGCGAAGTCGGGTAGGGTGGGAAACTTAGGCCCCTAACTTAACATGCTCACGCCGCAAGAAAACGACCTCCTGTGCCGCGTCGAGGGCGATGCCCCCATGGGCGGCATCATGCGCCGGCACTGGATGCCCGTGTGCCTGTCGGAAGAGGTGGCGGAAAGCGACGGCACGCCGGTCCGCACCCGCGTGCTGGGCGAAGACCTGGTCGTCTTCCGCGACACCGCGGGGCGCCTGGGCGTGCTGGACGAGCACTGCCCGCACCGCCGCGCCTCCCTCGCCCTCGGCCGGAACGAGGAAGGGGGCCTGCGCTGCCTCTACCACGGCTGGAAGGTCGACGTGCGCGGCATCGTGCTCGAAATGCCCTCGGAGCCCGCGGCGAGCGAGCTCTGCGGCAAGGTGAGGCACACGGCCTATCCGTGCGAGGAGGCGGGCGGGCTCGTGTGGGCGTACCTGGGCCCCGCCGATACGATGCCCGCCTTCGAGCGGCCCGCGTTCGCGCCCACGCCGGCCACCCGTGTGTCCATCGTGAAGGTCCAGGTCGAGGCGAACTGGGCGCAGATCCTCGAGGGCGCGATCGATTCCGCGCACAGCTCGAGCCTCCACTCGACGGACATGCCGCCCGCACGCGTGGACGGCGCCCGGGCGACGGACAGGGCGTGGCCGCGCCCGTCCACGGACAAGGCGCCGCGCCTTCAGCTCCAGGAGACGCCCTTCGGCTTCCGCTACGCGGCCATCCGGCGCCCGATCGTGGACTCGGCCACCCACGACTACGTGCGGATCTCGCTCTTCGTCGCGCCCAACATGGTGCTGATCCCGCCCAACAACCTCTACAACCTCGCGAACGTGAACGTGCCGAGGGACGACACCGGCACGATGTTCTACTTCATCGCGTGGAGCGACACGGGGTCCGGCATCGACCCGGAGGCCTGGCGCAAGTTCTGCGGCGCGCAGCCGGGGATCGATCTCGACCATCGCTCGCGCAAGCGCCGCGTGCGCGACAACGATTTCCTGCAGGACCGGAACGCCATGAAGCTGGGCGATTTCACCGGCATCCGCGGCATTCCCATGCAGGACATGGCGATGTGGGAGACGATGGGCCGGATCGCCGACCGCAGCCGCGAGCGGCTGGGCGCGAGCGACCTCGCGATCGTCGAGTTCCGGCGCATCATGGTCGAGGCGGCGCGCCGCTTCGCGGCGGGCGGTCCGGCCATCGGCGCCGCCGGGCCGTCCATGCCGAAGGCAGAATTGCGCTCGTTCGAGGGCATCGTGCCCAAGGGCACCGATTGGCGCGCGCTCGGCGCGCGCCCCGTCAACCACCAGGAACCGGCGCCGCGCGCGGAAAGGGTAGACCCATGAAACGCTCTCTCGCATTGCTCGCATCCCTCGGATTCGCGGCGCTCGCCTGGGGACAGGCGCCGGATGCGCGCATGCAGCGCCTCGCGGAGGCGGCGAAGAAGGAAGGCACGGTCATGGTGTACCACTCGAGCCAGACCACGGACCTGCAGCCCGTGTTCGAGGCCTTCACGAAGAAGTACGGCGTGAAGGTGACCGACTGGCGCTCGAGCTCCGAGAACGTCGTCCAGCGCACGATCCGCGAGAACGCCGCGGGGCGCCACGACGTGGACTTCATCGAGAACAACCTGCCGGAGATGGAGGCGCTCCACCGCGAGAAGCTGCTGCGCGCGATCGACACGCCGCTCTACGCGGACATCACGCGCGGCATCGTGCCCTCGCACCACGAGTACGCGACCTCGACGCTCGACGTCTTCGTGCTCGCGTACAACACGGACAAGGTGAAGAAGGACGAGCTCCCGAAGAGCTACAAGGACCTCCTCGACCCGCGCTGGAAGGGCCGGCTGGGCGCCGAGGTGGACGACCAGGGCTGGTTCGGCGCCCTGACCGAGCAGCTGGGCGGGGCCGCGGGCGTGAAGCTCTTCCGGGACATCGCCGACAAGAACGGCATCAACGTGAGGAAGGGCCACACGCTCCTCGCGAACCTGGTCGCCTCCGGCGAGATCGCGCTGGCACTCGACGTCTACAGCTACAAGCCGCCGCAGTTGAAGCGCAAGGGCGAGAGCATCGACTGGTTCACCATGGACCCGATCATCGTGCAGCTCCACGGCGTGGCGGTGGTGAAGAGCGCCCCGCACCCGAACGCCGCGGAGCTCCTGCACGACTTCTTCCTGGGGCAGGAGGGCCAGGCGCTCCTCGCGAAGAAGGACTTCACGCCGTCGAACCGCAAGGTCCCTTCCGAGTTCGACGGGAAGACGCTGCACCCCGTGAACCCGTCCGAGGCCATCGACAAGGACCAGGAGTGGCTGAAGCTCTACCAGGAAAACGTGACGCGCCGATCGAAGTCGTGAGGACGCACGAGGGCGACGGAGACCACGTCCACGAGATGACGCCCGGCGAGCGCGGGCGCCTCGTCGAGTACATCTGGAAGGTCGAGAACGTCGAGCTCACCACGGTGGGCATCGACGTCGGGAGCTCCACCTCGCACCTCATGTTCGCGGGCGTGCGCCTGCAGAGGAAGACCCAGGCCCTCTCCAGCCAGTTCGTGATGGTCGAGCGCAAGGTCCTCTGGAAGTCGCCGATCCTCCTCACGCCTTTCCTCCCGGACGGGACGATCGACGCGGCGGCGCTGGGCGCCTTCGTGAAGGACGCCTACGCCCGGGCGGGGATCGCGCCGCAGGCGGTGGACACCGGCGCGGTGATCCTCACCGGCGAGGCCATCAAGCGCACGAACGCGCGCGCGATCGCGGACCTCTTCGCCGCCGATTCGGGCCGCTTCGTCTGCGCATCCGCCGGCCACCTGCTCGAGTGCGCGCTCGCCGCGCACGGCTCGGGCGCCGCGGCCCTCTCGCGCGAGACCGGCCGGACGGTGATGAACGTGGACATCGGCGGCGGCACGACGAAGGTCGCGCTCTGCTCGGAAGGCCGCGTCGTCGCGAGCTTCGCGTTCGCCGTGGGCGGCCGCCTCCTCGCCTTCGACGAGTCGGGGCGCCTCACGCGGATCGACGAGTCGGCGGCGCTCGCCGCGCGCGAAGCGGGCGCCGCGTTGGTCCCCGGCGAGCGTCCGGACCCCGCCGCGCTCGATCGCGTGGTGGACGCGCTCGCGGAAGCCTGCATCGCGCTCGTGGCCGGGGAGGTCCCCACGCCGTTCGCGCGCGAGCTCCTCCTCACGGCGCGCCCGGAGGGGCTGCCGCGCGCGGACCTCGTCGCCTTCTCCGGCGGCGTCTCCGAATACATCTACGGGTGCGAGGAGCGGCGCTTCGGCGACATCGCGGCGCCGCTCGCCGGGCGCATCTCGGCCGCGTGCGCGCAGGGCCGGATCGCCGCGCCGATCGCGCAGCCGCGGGAGAGGATCCGCGCGACGGTGATCGGGGCGTCGCAGTTCACCGTGCAGGTGAGCGGAAAGACGATCCACGTGTCCGAGCGCTCCGGGCTGCCGCTGCGAAACGTCCCGGTCGTCGCGCCGGCGATGGACCTCTCGGGCGCCATATCGGTGGACGAGGTCGCGCGCGCGACGCGCGAAGCGCTCGAGCGCGCGTCCGCGGACGAGGATGAGGCCGTGGCGCTCGCGATCGCGTGGCGCGGCGAGCCGCATTACCTGCGCCTGCGCGAGCTGGCGGAGGGCGTGGCGTTGGCCCTGGTGCCGCGCGGCACCGCGCGCGCCCCGCTCGTCCTCATGGTCGACGGCGACGTCGGCCGCACGCTGGGCTACATCCTCGAGCACGAGCTCGCGATCGGCCGGCCGGTGGTCTCGATCGACGGGATCCAGCTGAAGGAATTCGACTACGTCGACATCGGCGAGGTGATCCGTCCCGCCGACGTGGTCCCGGTCGTCATCAAGTCGCTCCTCTTCCCGGGGGCGGCGCCCGCGGCGAAGGCGGGCCAAGTGGCCTACGCACCCATCCGCAAAACGAGGAGCAAGACGCGATGAACGCGCCGCAGGAAGGACCCCGCGTCGGGGTGGACGTCTACCTCGAATGGATCCGCAAGGAGGGCATTCCCGTGACCGAGGGCTTCGGCGTGGACCTCCTCGCCGTGCCCACGCACCGCTGGGCGCGCTACGACGTGGGCGGGGCGGCGGTGCACCTCAAGGGCCGGGGCGATTTCCTCTGCATGTTCGTCCTCGACATCCCGCCCTACGCGGCCACCTCGCCGCAACGCCACCTGTACGAGGAGGTGTTCTACGTGCTCGACGGGCAGGGGAGCACCACCATCGAGACGGCGGACGGGCGCAGGCACTCGTTCGAATGGGGGCCGCGGAGCCTCTTCGCGATCCCGCTGAACGCGCGCTACCGGCTTTTCAACGGGAGCGGCTCGCAGGCCGCGCGGCTGGTCTCCACGGCGAACCTCCCCGCCGTCCTCAACATGTTCCACGACGAGGCGTTCGTGTTCGCGAACCCGTGGGACTTCGAGTCGCGGCTGGGAAGCTCGAAGTACTTCAGCGGCGAGGGCGACTTCATTCCCATCCGGCCGGGGAACCACCTCTGGGAGACCAACTTCGTGCCGGACCTCGCGCGGATCGAGCTGAAGCCCTGGGGCGAGCGCGGAGCCCGCGGCTCGAACATCATGTTCATCCTGGCCGACGGCACGATGCACGCCCACATCTCCGAGATGCCGGTCGGGACGTACAAGAAGGCGCACCGCCATCCCGCGGACTTCCACGTGATGTGCGTGACGGGGACCGGCTACTCGCTCCTCTGGTACGAGGGCGAGTGCGACTGGGTCAAGGTGGACTGGAAGCACGGCACCGTCTTCGCGCCGCCGGACGCGATGTTCCACCAGCACTTCAACACGAGCGCCGTCCCCGCGCGCTACCTCGCGACCGCGTACGGGTCGCTCCGCTACCCGTTCACCGAAGGCAAGCGCGCCGCGCTCTTCGGCGGCGTGTCGACGAGCGTGAAGCTCGGCGGAAACCAGATCGAGTACGCCGACCAGGACCCGCGCGTCCACGAGCTCTTCGTGGCGGAGACCGCGCGGAACGGGGTCGCGGTGAAGATGGACGGGCTCGTGGGCTAGCGCGGCTCTTTCGCGAGGCGCGCGGCGAGCGCCGCGAGCGCCTGCGCGCGATGGCTCACGCGGTTCTTCTCCCCGGCCGCGAGCTCGGCCGCCGTGAGGCCGGACGCCGTCCGGAAGTAAGGGTCGTAGCCGAAGCCGCCGGCGCCGCGCGGCTCGAGCACGATCGTGCCGTGCCAGGAGCCGTCGGCCACGACCGGCGTGGGGTCCTCCGCGCCGCGCAGGAGCACGAGGACGCAGTAGTAGAAAGCGGCGCGGTCCGGCCGATCGCGGAGCGCCGCGACGAGCTTCGCGTTGTTGCGCGCGTCGCGCTCCTCGCGGCTCCCGCCCTTGCCTGCGTAGTACGCGGAATGCACGCCCGGCCCGCCGGCGAGCGCCGCGACGCAGAGGCCCGAATCGTCCGCGAGCGCGGGGAGCCCGGTCGAGCGGCTGGCGTTCCTCGCCTTCGCGAGGGCGTTCTCGAGGAAGGTCTCGTGCGGCTCCTCGGCCTCGACCACCTCGTACTCCGACTGCGGCACCGCCTCGATGCCGAGCGGCTCGAGGAGCTCGCCCAGCTCGCGCAGCTTCCCGGGGTTGTTCGACGCGACGACGATCCTTTTCACGAAAATCTTTGGAACGCAGATGAACGCAGAGGAAGCGCAGATGAACGCAGACGGGCCATTGTTCGGTTCAAAACGGCTAGGCGTTGGCGAAACTAGACCGCAAACCATTCCTTCGCTTTTCCGCGTTCATCCGCGCTTCATCTGCGTTCATCTGCGTTCTCGGCCTTGGCGAGAGCGGAGCGTTGCAACGAGATCAGCTGCGCGATGCCGCCCGAGGCGAGGTCGACGAGCTCGCCCAGCTGGGCGCGAGTGAAGGGCGCGCCTTCGGCCGTGCCCTGCACCTCGACGAAGCGGCCGGCGCCGGTCATGACCACGTTCATGTCCGTCTCGCAGGCCGAATCCTCGGCGTAGTCCAGGTCCAGGAGCGCCACGCCGTCCACGATCCCCACGGACACCGCCGCGACGAAGTCGCGGAGCGGCTCCCGCGTCACGAGTCCCCTGGCCTTGAGGCCCGCCACCGCGTCCGCGAGCGCCACCATCGCGCCCGTGATGGACGCGCAGCGCGTGCCGCCGTCCGCCTGGAGCACGTCGCAGTCGATCGTCACCTGCCGCTCGCCCAGCGCGGGAAGGTCGGCGACCGCGCGAAGGCTCCTGCCGATGAGGCGCTGGATCTCGTGGGTGCGGCCGGACTGCTTGCCGGAGGCGGCCTCGCGCGAGCCGCGGGTGTGCGTCGCGCGCGGGAGCATCCCGTACTCCGCGGTCACCCATCCGCTTCCCTTGCCCTTGAGGAAGGGCGGCACCTTCTCCTCCACGCTCGCGGTGCAGAGGACCCGCGTCTCGCCCATCTCGACCAGGACGGAGCCCTCGGCGTGGCGGGTGTATCCGCGGTGGAAGCGGACGGGACGAAGCGCGCCGGGAGGGCGGTCGAGGAAACGCGGCATGGGGAGATCCTTCGGAAAAGAAACGGGATGCTAGCGCGGGACCTTCTTGATCGCGTCCTGGATCTCCGCGATCGCGCGCTCGATGTCCTCGTCCGTCACGTCCTCGGCGGCGGGGGCGTCGGCGCCGCCCAGCTGCTCGGTGGTGTTGGTCGAGGTCGCGAATTGCTGGTCGTCCATGCTCTGCGTGTCCGGGAGGCGCGGGTCGTCCTGGTTCTCCCACGTCATCGCCACGACCGACAGGTTGTCCGACTCGCCCTGCGCCCGGCGCTGCGCCTCGGTGAGGAGGCCCGGCAGGAGGTCGAGCACCGTCTGCTTGCGCAGCATGTTGGCGATGATCGACGACGGGATCTGGGCCCAGAAGCCGTCCGTCGAGAGCATCACGGTGTCGCCCGGCTCGAGCGCCATGTCCGGGCCCGTGTCGATCACCGGCGGCACGACGCCGCCCAGGCAGCTGTAGATCTTGTTCCGGTCCGGGTGGCGCGCCGCGGCCTCCGGCGTGATCTCGCCCGCGTCGATCATCTGCTGGATCTTCGAGTGGTCCTGGGTCGCGGCCGCGAGCGCGCCGCGGCGCAGCACGTACAGGCGCGAGTCGCCCGCGTGCGCCCAGAAGACGCGCCCGTTCTGCACGATGCAAGCCACACAGGTGGTGCGCGGGCACTCGAGGAGGTTGTGCTCGACCGCGTGGGAGACGATGGCGCGGTGCGCGGACTGGATCGAGGAGACGAGGAAGTCGAACGGGCGGCGCAGGCGGTTCCTCGCCTCCTGCTGGAACCGGCGCGTGATCTCGGTGACCGCGATCTCGGCCGCGACCTCGCCCTGGTCGTGCCCGCCCATGCCGTCCGCCACCACCATGAGGAGCACGTCCCGGCTGTACGAGTACGCGACCCGGTCCTCGTTTCCCTTGCGGTCGCCGAGACGGCTGTCCTGGAAGATGGTGAAGCGCATGGTCGCCGGGGCTCGCCGTCTGTCCCGCCCCTAGCGCGAGAAGAGCTTCGAAAGCGGCCGGTTGATGGTCTCCAGGAAGCCGCGCTTCTCGCCCGGCGGCTCGCTCATGAGGCGCCGCTGGAGCTCGTAGGCCGTCTGCGGACGCTTCATGTAGTCGACGTCGAGGCAGCAATCCACGATGTCGTAGAGGTCCTGCGAGTAGTCCTGCCGCGCGAGGGTGCGCAGCGGAATCATCCGGTCCTTCTCCTCGCGCTGGTCGCCCGCCTGCGGCGGCGTCCCCGCGATGCACGTGTAGATCGTGGCGCCCACGGAGTAGATGTCGCTCCAGGGTCCCAGCTCGCCCGGCTTGAAGCGGTAGTGCTCCGGCGCCGCGAAGCCGGCGGTGTACATGGGCTTCAGCTTCATCGCCTCCTCCGAGAGCGTGATCCGCGCGGCGCCGAAGTCGAGGAGGACGGGCCGGCCCTCCATCGAGATGAAGATGTTCGCGGGCTTGATGTCCAGGTGGAGGAGCTTCGACGAGTGGACCTCGCGGAGCCCATTCATGAGGTGGATGAAGATCCGGCGGATGAAGGCCTCGGAGAACTCGTGGCGGTGGCGCTGGATGTGGAACTGGAGCGTGCGTCCCCGCACGTACTGCATCACCATGTAGCAGGTCTCGTTCGCGCGGAAGAAGTTCTCCACCCGGACCACGTTCGGGTGCGAGATCATCGCGAGCGCGCGTCCCTCCTCGAAGAAGCACTTGAGGCCGTGGCGGAAGACGGAGAGGTTCGACTCGTCCGAGACCTTCACCTCCACGCCCTCGGTGCGCAGGGGGAGCGACGAGGGCAGGTACTCCTTGATCGCGAACGGGGTCCCCGTGTCGTCGCGCGCGAGGTAGACGATGCTGAACCCGCCGGACGAAAGCGGCTTCTCGATCCGGTAGCCGTTCAGCACGTAGCCGGACGGCAGCGGCTGGTTCGCCTGCGCGGGCATGGAGGAGCGGGGGGGTTCCGATATAATTCCGGCCATTGTCGACACTCGCCTGCGCCTTGTAAAGGCGGGTTCACCCCTTCGCGAGGCGATCGCGGCTCCAATGTTGCGAACGTAACGCGCCGAACGTCCATCACCGCGAAACCGGAGCCGATTCGATGATCGCCAGCATGACCGGCTTCGCCGCCGCCGCCCTCGAGACGCCCCAGGGGAGCCTCGCGGTGGAGCTGAAGACCGTGAACCACCGCTATCTCGAGTTCCAGACGCGCGTCCCGGAGGAGATCCGGCCCCTGGAGCCGTCGATGCGCGAGGCGGTCGCGGCGAGGCTCACGCGCGGCAAGGTGGATTGCCGCGTGACCTTCACGCCCGCCACGGCGGCCGAGCGCACGCTCGCCCCGGACGACGCGGCGCTGTCGGCGCTGGGCGACGCCTCGCGCCGCGTGCTCGAGCGCTTCCCGCAGGCGCGCGCCCTTTCGGTCGCGGAGGTCCTGCACTGGCCCGGCGTCCTCGCCGAGGCGACGCTTTCCCCGGACCGCGTGCGCGAGGATCTCCTGCGCATCCTCGACCGGGCCCTGGGCGAGCTGGACCAGACCCGGCGCCGCGAAGGCGCGAAGCTGGAGCAGGTGTTGCGCGAGCGGCTGGCACGCATGTCGGAGCTCGTGACGGAGGCGCGGCCGCTCGTGCCCGGCGCGGTCAAGGCCTACCAGGAGAAGCTCGCCATGAAGATCGCCGAGGCCGCCGCCTCGCCCTCGGACGAGCGCGTGCACCAGGAGATCGTGCTCTACGCGGCGCGGATCGACGTGGACGAGGAGATCGCGCGCCTGGGCACCCACATCTCGGAGTTCCTGCGCGTGATGGACCGGGGCGGCGCGTGCGGGAAGCGCCTCGACTTCCTCTGCCAGGAGCTCAATCGCGAGGCGAACACCCTGGGCTCCAAGTCGGTCGCGAGCGAGATGACGCGGATCTCGGTGGAGCTCAAGGTGCTGATCGAGCAGATGCGCGAGCAGGTGCAGAACATCGAGTAGTCAGGGCCATCTCGTCTCACATGGCGGGACGCAGCCGCAGGCGCAGGGACATCTGGACCCAGGCGAGCGCGGCCTTGGCGTCGGCGTTGCCCGCATTGATCGCGATAAGCTGCACGAGCCGGTCCTTGGGCCACATCCGCACGTCGGAATACCAGTAACCGTTGGATCCCGTGTGACCCAGGATCAAGGGCCGGCCTTCAGCGTCGTCCAGCACGGCCCAGCCGAGCGCGTAGTTCCCGGTGTGGGGCGTCTGCACCGGTTTTTGCAGCTCGCGGTAGCTCCCGGGCCTCAGCAGCTTCCCGCGGCCCAACGCGCCCTCCAGCTGATCCTCGGCGAACCGGGCCCAGTCGCGGAGCGTGATGTTGATCCTTCCCGCCGGACCCATGGCCTGGGGGTTGTCCGACTCGGGGTCGAAAGGATCCATCGGCTGCAGGACCCCAGCCATGTCGCGGTGTCCCCGCGGCTCGTCGGCAACGCCGCCCTTGCCGGGCGCCCCGAAGCCGGCGTGCCGGATTCCGAGGGGCGCGAAGACCTGCTCGGTGACCAGCTCCTCCCAGCTCTTCCCCGTCTTCGCTTCGGCGATCGCGGCCGCGATGATGTAGCCGACGTTCGAGTAGGCGAACTCGCCGGGTTTCGAGGCTGGCGGCATCGAAAGATACTTGCGCGCCGCCGCAGCACGCTGCGTCTTGATCTCCGCGTTGCCGCGAATGGCATCGAACAATACCGGCAGCTCGCGCGGATCGGTGAGCGGCGGAAGGCCCGCGGTATGGCTGAGGAGCTGCCGGACGGTGACCTTCCGATACTCCGGGTCCATTTCTGCCGCGAAACCCGGAAATGACGCCGCCAAGGTGTCATCAAACCCCATGATTCCCTGTTCCACGAGCCGGGCGATCATCGTGGACGTGAACGCCTTGGTGTCCGAGCCAAGGTGCCATCGGTCGTCCATGGAGACGGGCTCCGGACGGCCGAGCGCGCGCACGCCGACCGCCGCCTCGGCCACGACGCGGCCATCCTTCATGATCAGCGCCGCGATGGCGGGCACGGGGTGCTTCGCGCGTGCCGATGCGAGGGTCTGCCGGAGGAAAGCCTGCAGTCCCTCGTCCGCGCCCGCGGGAAGGATCGTGGCGAGCAAGAGCGCGGCAAAGAGCGCTTTCCGCATGGTCCCCATTGAAATCGATTCCCGCTCCCGGGGCAAGGCGACGCGGGCGATACAATGCGCCTCGTACGAACAACGGGACGGATGGATGGCCGGAAACCTCTTCGTGGTCGTCGCTCCCTCGGGCGCCGGCAAGACCAGCCTCGTGAACGAGCTCCTGCGCCGCGACGGGCGCATCCGGCTCTCGATCTCCTACACCACCCGCGCCCCCCGCGAGGGCGAGGCGCACGGCCGCGAATACCACTTCATCGATCGAGACGCCTTCGAGCGCATGATCGCCTCGGGGGATTTCCTCGAGCACGCGAACGTGTACGGTAACTACTACGGGACGAGCCGGCGCTGGATCGAGGCGGAGCTCGCCGGGGACAACGATGTCCTCTTGGAGATCGACTGGCAGGGCGCGCGGCAGGTGCGCAGCCTCTTCCCGGAGATGGTGGGGATCTTCATCCTCCCGCCCTCGATCGGGGAGCTCGCAAGGCGCCTGGAAGCCCGCGGAAAGGACGCTCCGGAGACGATCGCGACCCGCATGGCGAGCGCCCGCAATGAGGTCTCGCATGTTCTTGAATTTGAATATATAATTGTCAACGAGGAGTTCGACTCGGCGGTTTCGGACCTGCAGGCGATCGTGCGCGCCTCCCGCGTGGCGCGCGCCCGGCAGTCCCCACGCCTCGCGTCGTTGCTCGCCGAATTCAAGTAACCGGAGACCGCGCCATGGCCCGCATCACCGTAGACGACTGCATCAAGCATTTCTCCAACCGCTTCGAGCTCACGCTCGCCGCGACCAACCGCGCGCGCCAGATCGCGCTCGGCGCCACCCCGCTCGTGGAGCCCAACAAGGACAAGCCGACCGTGATCGCGCTGCGCGAGATCGCGAGCGGCAAGGTGGGCAAGGAGCTCCTGAACCCGCCGGCGCCCACGCCCCCGGTGCTCTGACCGAAGCGAAAAGGGGTCAGATACCTTTTCCGCCCGGCGGGAAAGGCATCCCCGGAAAAGGTATCTGACCCCTTTTTTCGATGGCGATGATCCCCGCGCTGGGCCTCCAGAAGATCATCGGGGCGTTCAAGCCCTCGGGGACGTCGTTGCCGGGCCCGGGCCCGGAGGAGCTCACGGCGGCGTTGGGCTACCTGAAGCCCAAGGACATCGAGGCGATCGAGCAGGCCTACGGCGTCGCGCGCGCCGCGCACTCCGGCCAGTATCGCCACAGCGGCGAGCCCTACATCACCCACCCGCTCGCGGTGGCGAAGATCCTCGCGGAGTGGCACCTCGACGCGCAGGCGTTGATGGCGGCGCTCCTGCACGACGTGGTCGAGGACACGCCGACCACCAAGGCGGAGATCGCGAAGAGCTTCGGCAAGGCCGTGGCCGAGCTCGTGGACGGCGTGTCGAAGATCGACCGGATCGAGTTCGCGACCCTGCAGCACGCCCAGGCCGAGAACTTCCGGAAGATGCTCCTCGCGATGGCGCGCGACGTGCGCGTGATCCTGATCAAGCTCGCCGACCGCCTGCACAACATGCGCACGCTCGAGGCCGTGCCGCCGGAGAAGCAGGAGCGGATCGCCCGCGAGACGCTGGACATCTACGCGCCGATCGCCAACCGCCTGGGGCTCATCTCGCTCTACTACGAGCTGGAGGACCTGGGGTTCCACTACCTCCATCCCACGCGCTTCCGCGTGCTCGAGAAGGCGCTCCGGAAGGCGCGCGGCAACCGCCGCGACGCCGTGGGGAAGATCCAGGAGGCGATCCAGGCGCGGTTGAAGGAGTTCAAGCTCGAGGCGCAGGTGACCGGCCGCGAGAAGCACATCTCCTCGATCTACAAGAAGATGCAGGAGAAGAACATCTCGTTCTCGGAGGTGTTCGACATCTACGGCTTCCGCATCATCGTGCCGGATGTGCCGAGCTGCTACCTCGCCATGGGCGCGCTCCATACGCTCTACAAGCCGATCCCGGGCAAGTTCAAGGACTACATCGCGATCCCGAAGGCGAACGGCTACCAGTCGCTCCACACGACGCTCTTCGGGCCGTTCGGCATGCCGATCGAGATCCAGATCCGCACGCAGGAAATGCACAAGATCGCGGAGGCGGGAGTCGCCTCGCACTGGATCTACAAGAGCGCCGAAGGCGACGCGAACGAGGTGCAGCTCAAGACCAACCAGTGGCTGCAGTCCCTCCTCGAGATCCAGAGCGAGAGCGGCGACGCGCTGGAATTCCTCGAGCACATCAAGGTGGACCTCTTCCCGGACGAGGTCTACGTCTTCTCGCCGAAGGGGAAGATCTTCGCGCTCCCGAAGGGGGCGACGCCCATCGACTTCGGCTACGCCGTGCACACGGACGTGGGGAACCACTGCGTCGCGGCGAAGGTCGACGGCGAGCCCGTGCCGCTCGGCACGATCCTCAGGAACGGCAACCGCGTGGAGATCGTCACGGATTCGCAGGCGCGGCCGAACCCGGTGTGGCTCTCCTACGTCGCCACCGGCAAGGCGCGCTCGCACATCCGCCATTACCTGAAGACCATGCGCCTCCAGGAATCGGCGGAGGTGGGCGAGCTCCTCCTCGTGCAGGCGCTGCGCTCGCTCAAGGCCAACCCGGACGAGATCGGGGAGGCGCACTGGACGCGCTTCTTCAAGGGCGACGCCGCCAAGTCCCGCGAGGAGGTGATGGCGGACATCGGCCTGGGCAAGCGCCTCGCCGTGGTCGTGGCGAAGAAGCTCCTGTCGATCGGCGATCCGTCGCCCGAGGGCGAGAGCCGCCTGGACGCGATCACCATCCGCGGCACCGAGGGCCTCGCCGTGCAGTTCGCGCAGTGCTGCCGCCCGATCCCGGGCGACCCGATCATCGCGCAGATCAAGAAGGGCCAGGGCCTCGTCGTCCACACGCACGACTGCCCCGCGATCCATCCCTTCCATTTCGACCCCGAGAAGTGGGTCGACGTGCAGTGGGACGCCTCCTCGGACCGCTTCTTCGACGTGAACGTGCGCCTCATCGCGCAGAACCACCGCGGCGTGCTCGCGCGCCTCGCGGCCGAGGTCTCGGAGGCGGACTCGAACATCGACCACATCGAGACGGAGCAGCGGGCGAGCCCGGCGTACACGACCGTCGTCTTCACGATCCAGGTGAAGAATCGCCTGCACCTCGCGCACGTCTTCCGGCGCCTGCGGCGCATCCCGGAAGTGGTGCGGATATCGCGCCTCAAAAAGAAGCAATAGATCCGCAAGCCAACCGTCATTCCCGTGTAGACGGGAATCCATGCCCATGAAACCCATCTCCACCCCCGAAGCCCCCGCCGCCATCGGCACGTATTCCCAGGCCGTGCGCGCGGGCGATACCGTGTACCTCTCCGGCCAGATCCCGCTCGACCCGCGGACGATGCAGCTGGTCGACGGCTTCGAGAACCAGGTGACGCGCGTGTTCGAGAACCTGCGCGCGGTGTGCCGTGCCGCGGGCGGCGACTTCGACAAGGTCGTCCGCGTGACGGTCTACCTCACCGACCTCGCGAATTTCGCCAAGGTGAACGAGGTGATGTCGACCTACTTCCGCGAGCCGTTCCCGGCCCGCGCGGCGGTGGGCGTGGCGGCGCTTCCCCGCGGCGCCGCGGTCGAGATCGACGCCGTGATGCACCTGGGATCCTCGCCCGGCGCGTGAAGGCGGCGGCCGCGGCCCTGGAGGGCGCCAGCAAGCCCGGGGCTCCCGCCCGGAAGCCCGGGCCGGACGCGCGCCTGGAGAAGCTCGGCATCCGCTCGAAGCTGGACCTGGTCCTCCACCTGCCGCTGCGCTACGAGGACGAGACCCGGCTCACGCCGCTCGCGCAGGCGCGCCCCGGCGAGCCGGTGCTGGTCGAGGCGGAGGTGGTCGACGCGGAGGTGAAATTCCGGCCGCGGCGGACACTCGTCGTGAAGCTCGCGGACGGCGAGGAAGAGCTCTGGGTCCGTTTCCTCAACTTCTACCCCAGCCAGGTGAAGCAGTTCCAGCCCGGCCGGCGCGTGCGGCTCTTCGGCGAGGTGCGCCCGGGCTTCTTCGGCGACGAGATGGTGCACCCGCGCTATCGCATCGTCGCGAAGGGCGCGCCGCTTCCCGCCGCGCTCACGCCGGTCTATCCGACCACGGCCGGGCTCTCGCAGGCGGCGCTGCGCGAGAAGATCGGAGAAGCGCTCGATTCGCTGGCGCTCGAGGACACGCTCGCGCCCGCCCTCGTCGCGAAGCTGGGGCTCGCACCCTTCCGCGAGAGCGTGCTCCTCCTGCACCGTCCGCCGCCCGACGTCGATGCCCAGAGCCTCGCCGAGCGCACGCACCCGGCGTGGCGGCGGCTCAAGTTCGACGAGGTCCTCGCCCAGCAGCTCGCCATGCGTGTCGCCTACCGCGAGCGCCGCGCAAAGAGCGCCCCGCCGCTCCCGGACGCGCACACCCTCACCAACGCGCTCATCCGCTCGCTTCCCTTCGCGCTCACGCGCGCCCAGCGCCACGCGCACGCCGTCATCGCCAAGGACCTCGCGCAGCCGCACCCCATGCGCCGGCTGCTCCAGGGCGACGTGGGAAGCGGCAAGACGCTCGTCGCCGCGCTGGCGGCGCTCCAGGCGATCGGCAACGGCTGGCAGGCGGCGCTCATGGCGCCCACCGAGATCCTCGCCGAGCAGCACTACCTCAAGCTCACCCATTGGCTGGAGCCCCTGGGCGTGAAGATCGCGTGGCTCGCCGGGGGCCTCAAGGCCCGTGCGAAGAAGCTCGCGGCGGACGCCATCGCGAGCGGCGAGACGCAGCTCGCGATCGGCACCCACGCGCTCTTCCAGGAGGAAATCGCCTTCGCGAAGCTGGGCCTCGCCATCGTGGACGAGCAGCACCGCTTCGGCGTGGAGCAGCGCCTGGCCCTGGCCTCGAAGGGCGGCGGCGAGCCGCACCAGCTCATGATGAGCGCCACCCCGATCCCGCGCACGCTCGCGATGAGCTACTTCGCCGACCTCGACGTGACGGTGATCGACGAGCTCCCGCCCGGTCGCGCGCCGGTGGTCACCAAGCTCGTCTCCGAAGAGCGGCGCCACGACGTGATCGCGCGCATCCGCGAGAGCTGCCGCGAGGGCGCGCAGGCCTACTGGGTGTGCCCGCTCATAGAAGAAAGCGAGCAGCTGCAGCTCCAGACCGCGATCGAGACCTTCGAGACCCTCCAGGCGACTTTCCCGGATCTCGCCGTGGGCCTCGTCCACGGCCGCATGAAGCCCGCCGAGAAGGCGCAGGTGATGGCGGACTTCAAGGCGCGCAAGCTCCAGCTCCTCGTCGCGACGACCGTGATCGAGGTGGGCGTCGACATCCCCAACGCGACGCTCATGGTGATCGAGCACGCCGAGAGGATGGGCCTCTCGCAGCTCCACCAGCTGCGCGGGCGCGTGGGACGCGGGGCGCAGCAGAGCCTCGCGATCCTGCTCTACTACCAGCCGCTCTCGGAAGCGGCGCGGCAGCGCCTGAAGGTGATCTACGAGAGCCACGACGGCTTCGAGATCGCGCGGCAGGACCTCGCGATGCGCGGGCCCGGCGAGTTCCTGGGCGCGCGGCAAAGCGGCGCGCCGCTCCTGCGCTTCGCGGATCTCGAGCGCGACGCGGACCTCCTCGAAGCCGCGCGCCGCGTGGCCGACGACCTCCTCGCATCCCATTCGCACGCGGCGGCGAAGCACCTCGACCGCTGGCTGGGCACCCGGCAGTTCTACCTCAAGGCATGAGGGCCGCGTTCCGGCGGGCGGCCGCGCGCCTGGACGCCTACGAGCGGCTGGTCCGGCTCGACCGTCCGATCGGCATCCTCCTCCTCCTCTGGCCCACGCTCGGGGCGCTCTGGCTTGCGCGCCGCGGGATGCCGCCGCCTGTCGTGCTGTGGATCTTCGTGCTGGGCACCGTGCTCATGCGCTCCGCGGGGTGCGCGGTGAACGACTGGGCCGACCGCGGCATCGATCCGCACGTGGAGCGCACGCGCGGCCGCCCGCTCGCCGCGGGGGAGATCCGCCCGTGGGAGGCGCTCGGGGTCGCCGCCGTGCTGGCCGCCCTCGCGTTCGCGTTGATCCAGCCGCTCGATCGCCTCGCGATCCGGCTTTCCTTCGCGGCGCTCGCCGTGGCGGTGATCTATCCCTTCACCAAGCGCTTCCTGTGGATGCCGCAGGCGTGGCTGGGAGTCGCCTTCGGCTTCGGCATTCCCATGGCCTTCGCCGCCGTGACGGGAAGCGTTCCGCCCCTCGCGTGGGCGCTCCTCGGCGCGAACGTGCTCTGGACGATC
>Ga0207695_10001051_pt1 | contig 48477 bp, 33 predicted proteins | sample KBSC54metaG_FD_184354 | JGI IMG/M metagenome (GOLD analysis project Ga0207695, IMG submission 184354) | Corn rhizosphere microbial communities from Kellogg Biological Station, Michigan, USA - KBS C5-4 metaG (SPAdes) (version 2) | ecosystem: Host-associated > Plants > Roots > Rhizosphere > Soil...
CCGCCAATCCAGTGTGCCCGCGGTGCGTGCCGGCCAGCGGCCAGTCCTTACCCGGAACGATCCACTCAATATCTTCGGCAGCCAACGCCAACACACCTTGCTTATTGCCGCTGCCGATTGCTGCAAAGAAATCTTTCACAACCTGGACATTCTTTTCGATACTCATCGAAATCTCTCCTTTACCCTCAGATCGGATCATGTCCGATCTGATCGGACGTTTTGGAATCCCTGTACTAGAGCCAAACTCACGCGGTCGTCGATCGACTACTGCTTCTTGAATAGGTCCTGGAAGATGAGGCGACCCCAAGCTTGGCCGCGAGCGTGCACCAGCGCGCCACCCTCGTTTAGCTTTCCCAGCTTGACCGGTGCGAACCCAAGTTGTTTGGCCAAATCCGCCACGGGAGCGATGGCGTCCTCGTCATCGCTCGACAGAAAGACGACTCGGTGACTGCCCTCGACAATCGGGTCGGTAGCCAGTGTGGCCGCAACCAGGTGGTTAAAACCTTTCACCAGCTTGGCGCCGGGGAACGCCTTCGCAACGAATGCGGAAGACGGAAGGCCGTCCAGCTCTTCAGGTGGGACTGGAAACGAATTCATCGCGTCGATGACCGTCTTGCCTTTCCAACTCGGCAGGGACTTCGCAACCTCGCGATGCTCCCCGAACGGGACCGCCAGGATAACTGTATCGGCCTCGAGTGCATCACGCAGCGACTTGGCGATGACTGTGGATCCAATCGCCTGAGCCTGCGGTGCCAATGCCTCAGGAGGCCGACGACTCGCAACCGTCACGTCGATGTTTTTACGGGCGAAGGCGTGGGCGAGCGCCTGGCCTATCTTTCCGAATCCTACAATTGCATAGCTCATCATGTTTCTCCGATGTGGTGTAAGAACCAAAGTTCGAGAAGTGATGGTCAAAGGACGGGCGGGCCTGGAGGGCCAGCCACGACCCGCGTCGGGGTCAGACCTGCGCCATGCCGCCATCGACGGGGAGATCCACGCCGGTGATGAAAGAACTTTCATCGGAGGCAAGGAAGGTGACGGCGGCCGCGATTTCTTCAGGCTTGCCCCTGCGACCCATCGGGATCTGCGAGGAAAACTGGGCGGCCGCTTGCTCGGCCTGTTCAGCGGTAAGGCCCGTCGTTGTCTCTAAGGCCGGGGTCTCGATTGGCCCGGGGCTCATCGAATTCACGCGGATCTTGCGATCTTTCAGCTCCATCGTCCAGGCGCGCGCGAAGTTGCGCACAGCCGCTTTACTCGCGGCGTAGGCGCTAAATCCTGGCAGCCCCAACACGTTTGAGACAGAAGAGTTCAAGATAATCGAACCGCCGTCTTTGAAGAGCGGAAGGGCCTTTTGCACCGTAAAGAACAGCCCCTTCACGTTCACGTCGAAGGTCTGATCAAAATTTGCCTCAGTAGCCACGGCAAGCGGTGCGATTGTGCCCGCGCCCGCGTTCGCGAAGAGCACGTCGATGTGACCGTGTTTCTCCTTCACGACTGCATAAAGCCGGTCCAGATCTTCCAGCCGCGACACATCGCCCACGACCGTCGTAACGTCTCCCTTGATGAATGCGGCGGCCTCCTTCAGCTCTTTCTCTCGTCGGCCAGTGATCACGACGTGCGCACCCTCCTCCGCGAAGCGCTTGGCGGTGGCCAAGCCAATCCCGCTGCTTCCGCCTGTGACAACCGCAATTTTTCCTGCCAGGTTTTGTCGATGGTTATTACTCATATGTTTTTTCCTTTTTGGTTTCTCGTTGTCTTTTGTGTTGAATTTAGGGCCAAGCGCAGTGCGTCAGATTTGCGCCAGGCCACCGTCGACGGCGAGCTCGCTGGCAGTCATGAAGCTGCTGTCGTCGGACGCGAGAAAGGCCGCCGCCGCCCCGATCTCCGCCGGATCGGCCATGCGCTGCAGCGGAGTCATCGAGGCGTAAGCTTTCTGCCCCTCATCGCCTAGCGCTGCCTTAGCGAGTTCGGTCGCCGTCGCCCCGGGTGACAGCACGTTTACCCGGATGCCGGTGCCCTTCAGATCCTCCGCCCACGTCCGCGCGAGGTTGCGCACTGCCGCCTTGCTCGCGCTATAGACGCTCATTGCCGGGGCGCCCGTGGTACCGGCGCTCGAGCCGGTCAGAATGATTGAACCGCCCTTGACCATTAGAGGCAGCGCCTTCTGGATCGTGAAGATCGTACCCTTCACATTGGTGTCGAAGGTCTCGTCAATGTGCTCGGCGGTGATCTTGCCGAGCGCCAGCGGGCTTCCCGCCCCGGCATTGGCGAAGACGATGTCGAGGGTTCCGCGCTCGGCCTTCACCGCCGCGTACAGTCGGTCGAGGTCGCCCAGATCGGAGATCGAGCCCTTTATTGCGCGGGCGTTGGGCCCGAGTTCGCCTACAGCGGCATCGAGCTCTGCCTGCCGGCGGCCGAAGATGAAGACGATGGCGCCCTCTTCGATGAAGCGCTTTGCTGCGGCTCGGCCGATGCCGGTAGCCCCACCCGTGATGACTGCAACCTTGCCTTGAAGCTTTCCCATATTTACTCCGTTCGGAATGTGTGAAGCATTCGGTACACTTGTGTAGATTCTTTGGCGGCAGACGAAAACTGCTTAAGAGTCCAAGCTTTTTGTCTATTCGTCCAGAAAGATGGGCTCAACTGAGATGCGTTGCACCTTTTGATGGAACCTGGACGCGCGGCTCGAGGAAAAGGACCGTAGGAGTTGTGACGCTGGAGGGAAGGAGAATGTCCGTCAAGGCCTCTCCGCCTGATACTGCGCTTGTCCGACAAGCAAAGCTGTGCTGTTTCGTACAGTCCTCACAGAATGCGATGGCTTTCAAGAACAGATGGAGTCTCAGTTGGACCCGATAACAGACATCTTCAGAACAATGCACGTAACCGCTTTCGGTCTGCACAGGCTCGAAGCCACGGCCCCGTGGGGCATAAAACAGGAAAATCAGGCCGAAGAAAAAGTCACACCCTTCGGCAAAAAGACTTCCCCAACAGATTTGGCGCACTTCGCCATGCTTTCGCGCGGCGCCTGCTGGCTAAGTGTGCAAGGGATTCCGGAGCCGATTCCCCTCACCGGCGGTGATTGCTTCTTGCTGGCTAAGGGGACTTCGATAGTTTTGCGCGACAGCCCAAGGACACGTCCGAAGTGGACTTTCCGCGAGATCGGGGCCAGGGCCAACGGCAATGTCGCTCTTTGCGGCGGCGGTGGCGCACCGACGACCATCGTCTGTGGATCCTTGAGTTTCGATCGCGCCAGCCTGAAGCCGATCACTCAGTTATTGCCGAGTTTCATTCTGATGAAGGCCGATGAGGCACGCACGCTTGCTCTTCACAACACAGTGCAGGCGCTGGCATCAGAGATGGCAGAACAGGCGCCGGGATCTGAAGTAGTCGCGACTCGGCTCGCCGAGGTCTTGTTTATCCAAATACTCCGGACGCATATCGCGTCGGGACCAGAACGTAAGAAAGGATGGCTTCGTGCCGTCTTCGATCCCCAAATCGGCAGGACCTTGACCGCCTTTCACGACAGCGTGAGTTCGCCGTGGACAGTTGAAACTCTGGCCGGAGCGGCGGGCATGTCTCGCTCCGCATTCGCAGCACGTTTTAAAGAGCTAGTCGGACAAACTCCGCTGGAATATGTAACCGAGTGGCGGATGCAGAAGGCGATGCAGTTACTCGAACAGCGTGACAGGAAGCTCATCGACGTCGCTCAGTCGGTCGGTTACGACTCCGACGCTGCGTTCAGTAAGGCTTTCAAGCGAGTCGTCGGCGCCAACCCTGGTGAATACCTCAAACGAGGTTTTTGAAGGCCACTGTAATGGCGGAACGGCGGAAGATAAGTGAAGCGGAGAATGTAGAAGTCCTCTGAAACGCGCTCATAGAGAGGCGGAATTGGCTACGAAAGAAGAGATCAGGGCGTTCATCTACCAACAAACCTTTTTGAGTGATTCGGTTGAAAACATGGCAAAGCGCTCGCTGAGCTATTCAAGTTGATCCTTGCTCTCGGCAGTTGGCCGCAAACGTCAGGACTCCATCGGAACTGCTCCGCGCAATGAGGCGTATGGAGCAGAAGGAGCGGGGGGCAGAGCGGTTCGGATAAAGCGGTTTGAAGGAAGTCGCTGGGGCGAATCTATCAGACACGCTTGATGATAGATTTCTTATACACGCGAGGCCATGCTGCACTTCGTTCTCCGCAGTCGCTTCGAAGCAGCTCTGTGGATTCGCTGTCGATGCCGAAAACCGATATTTCCTTTGTTGCATCTGGTTCCTATCCGACGCGCGCTGGTAATTCGGTGCGGCCTTTAATTGATGGCGAACCAGCTTTCCGGCGCATTTGCGAAGCGATTGAGACGGCTCAACAAAGCATATGGGTCACAGTGACCTTCCTGTGGGCTGCCCTTGAGATGCCGGACGGCCGGGGTAACACGTTTGATGTTCTCGATCGTGCGGCTCGCCGTGGCTTGGATGTTCGGCTCATTTTCTGGCGGCCTGACCCAGAGACCGAGTGGTTTCAACGCAACGCGTTCTGGGGGTCTGCAGCCCATGTTGGTCTGCTCGAGAGTCGTCGATCTGGCGTGAAAATTCGTTGGGACCGTGCGCATCCAGGCTTCTGCCAACATCAGAAGACTTGGCTGATTGATGCTGGCGCTGAGATGGAGTTTGCCTTCATCGGCGGAATCAATCTCAATCCTCATTCGATGGTTGCGCCGGGCCATAGCGGTGAAGGACACAATCATGACGTAGCCGTCGAGTTAGCAGGCCCCTCGGTCGTCGACGTTCACCACAACTTTGTGCAGCGATGGAACGAAGCCAGCGAGCGATCGGCTGAGAATGGCCGGTGGGGAACCGGTAGTGATGCCAATCTGCGACATCCTGTCCGCGTACCCTTCGATCGCGGTAATGCTGCCGTGCAAATACAAAGAACCATTCATTCTGGACGATATCTAGACGGACAATCAACGCCAGGAGGAAGGTCGTACGACATAGCGTCCGGTGAAAGGTCGAACTTCGATCAGTACTGTGCGGCCATCGATGCTGCACGTTTCTCGATCTATATGGAAAACCAGTACATCGATGTGCCTGAGATCGCCGATTGCCTGCTGAGGGCGCTGCGACGCGGCGTGTATGTTACTTTGCTCATGCCTGCCAAGCCTGAAATCCGTTTGCCGATTTCACCGGAGCGGCGCGCCTTCCTTGACGCTCGCTCAGAGTTCGGGCGCTTCGAGCAATTCATGCTGGCTGGCATTGCAGGCCTCGGTGTGGATGGTCAACGTCATCCGGTCTACGTCCATGCGAAGCTTATGCTTGTCGACGATGCATGGGCGACTGTCGGCTCGTGCAACCTACATCGCTTCTCACTCTTCGGAAATAGCGAGATGAACGTTGCATTCGCAGAGCCCGGCACGGTTCGATCATTCCGGTGCGAACTCTTCCGTGAACATCTAGACCGGGATACTTCCGGCATGAGCGATCGCGAAGCCTTTCACCTATTTCGAACGATCGCCAAGGAGAACCGGCGCAAGTTCGAACTTGGCGACTCTGCCTGGCAGGGGCTTGCCTTTGAGCTCGACCTTGCGACATACACAGGGTGAACGGGAAGCCGGCGCTTTTAGCGGGCAAGGTGCTGAGGCTGAAATTTCCGCGGATGCCAGAAGCTGGTCATCACGAGCAAGCTATACATTCTCTCGAACGCGGGATGGCGAAACGCACCAGCGCCTCGAGAACTCCCCGGGCCACATCGCCAAGCTCAACGGAACGATGCCGATTCAGCGATACGGATGGCTCGGTGCAGAGCTATTTTCCAGCAGCGCTCAGGTCAGCCAAGCCGGGATCCGAAGCTCACCATTCATTCTGACGAACGCGACACTCAGCACACCTGTCATGGCGAATGGGCTGCAGATGTCAGCCAATTGCTATGACCTGTTCAATCGCCGATGGGCCACACCCACCGGACCTGAGGTTGCCGCCCCGGCGACAACTCAGAACGGAAGTACGTGGAGATTTACGATCACATACCACCGCAACTTGAGCAGACGGGAGCAGTAGCGTGAGGCTATTGCCTGGTGCTGTGCGTTTTGCATCGTGGCTGGGAATTGCCGGGGCCATATGCACCAGTGTGCTCTCGCCATCCTCCGCTTCAGGACAGCAAGATGCGACGAATATCCGCGCAGCTTATGTATTCAACATTCTCAAGTACATTCACTGGCCAGCAGGTCAAACAGAGATCAAAATCGCAGTCCTAGGCGATGGAAAAGTTGCATCGGCTTTCTTCCAGGTGATCAATGGGAAGAACATCGCCGGCCGGGAAATACGAGTTTTCCGGCGTGCGTCAGAAACCGAGATTGCTTCCTCAGATGTGGTCTATTTTCCCGGACAGTCTCAGGAAGACTCAGGGCCGCTTCTCGATCGGCTCTCGCATGGGGGGAATCATGCCGTTTTGACCGTTGGCGAAACCGAACAGTTCTTGCGAGACGGTGGGATGATAACTCTGTCCCGATCACTAGATCACATTCAACTTGAAATCAATGCCGATACCATCCGTGAGAACCGCGTGAAGCTGGGCTCAAGGCTTCTGAATATTGCGATCCTTAAACATTATCGAAAGTCACGCAAATGAAAATAAATAGCACCATCGGTGGAAGAATAACCTTTGTCATCCTTCTTGCGATCAGCATTAGCCTAGGTGTCTTTACCTTTGCCATTCAGAGCGCCTACAGTCGTAGCGCAACCCGAATGATCGATCGCAATGTCGCAGCACTGGCTGACGTGATCGGGCAAAACTCCTCAGCCGCGCTTGACTTCAATGACCAAATTGCTGCGGACTCAGTTCTCGCGAGTCTCATAGTTGATCTGCCCATCGCATCGGCTTGTCTCTACGACTCCAAAGAAGCACTCTTCTCGCATTTTCGTCGCGATGCTTCTTCTGTCACTTGTTCGCAGACCAGTTCAATCCAGTTGCCAACCAATCAGCAGTTTAGGGTGTTTGATCGCCCCCTCTACCACTTAGGAGAGAGAATCGGCAGCATCAGACTGATTGCCAGTACCAAGGAAGCGCGCGATCAGGAAAGGTCAATGCTCCTGTTGTCGGTGCAGGTTGCGTTCATCTCCTTGGGGATAGGCGTACTTGGTGGCTGGATCTTACAGCGCTGGATTTCCAGGCCCGTCGTCGATCTCTCTTCCGCAATGGAGACAGTTACAGCGCAGAATACCTTTGACGTTCAAGTGCCCATCCAGGGTGCGCGTGAAATTGCGAAGCTAGCCAACGGCTTCAATCGCATGCTTACTGAACTGGACAATCGGGGAAGGCAACTTCTGGAACAATCCAGAACCGATCCCTTGACTGGCCTACCCAACCGGAGGTTGTTCACCGAGCGACTGGCGCAAGAACTTGCAGTGACTGAACGTCAGAGCAAAATGCTTGCGGTGCTTTACATAGATCTCGATGGTTTCAAGTTGGTCAATGACAGCTTCGGACACAAGATGGGGGATAATGTCCTAAATGAGGTGGCGCTCCGATTACAGCATCGCTTGAGAGCCACGGACACTCTCGCGAGACTCGGCGGGGATGAATTCAGCATCATCCTTCCAAATATCGAGGACCGAGTGGATGCCGGTTTTGTCGCCGACACAATTATCCAAGCTCTAAAAGAACCCTTCTTGCTGGACGGTCTCGAAGTTGCTGTGGGGGCGAGTATCGGCATTGCTACTCACGCAGGTAAGCTCACAGATGTGACTGACCTTCTTCGCGAAGCCGACACGGCTATGTACGCAGCCAAAAATGGCGGCAAAAATCGAGCGGTGTACTATTCTTCGGAACTAGATCAGATGACGCGAGAAAAGTTGACAATCGAGAATGAGCTGAGAACCGCTATTCGCGACGGCAAGATTAAGGTCCATTATCAGCCTGAATTCGACTCCGGATCGGGAAAACTCGTGCGTTTCGAGGCACTCGCGCGATGGACGCACCCTCATCTGGGTATGATTCCGCCCGACAAGTTCATTCCCATCGCGGAGGAAAGTGGCCTCATCCACGCGCTCGGCGAGATGGTCCTTGAAAAGGCCTGCCGTGACTGCCTTGAGTGGCAGACCCTTTCTGAACATCCTGTTCAGGTTGCGGTGAACGTTTCAGCACTTCAGTTTAATGCTGAAAATATTGTTGAGGACATCCAGGGAGTGCTTGAGCGGACTGGTCTGGAGCCCTGCCTGCTTCAACTGGAGCTTACCGAATCGGTTATGGTTGGATCGCTGCAGTCGTCCGCAGCAAAGATGTGCCGTCTACGAGACCTCGGAATCAGTTTGGCGATCGACGACTTTGGGACCGGTTATTCTTGCCTGAGCTACTTACCAGGTCTGCCTTTTACGGCCCTGAAAATCGACAGGGCCTTCGTCCGGAACCTGACTCCTGGGTCGGACAGCTTTGAACTCGTTCGCTCAATGGTGGACATGGCTCATCGTATGAATATGCGCGTGATCGTTGAAGGAGTAGAGACTCTAGCTCAGCAGCGCGTCATGCGAGAGATGGGGGCAGACGAAATGCAGGGCTATCTCTTGGGAAAGCCAAGCGCAGATCCGATCCAGCACCTGAAGAATCACGTTGCGAATGGAGAAGTAGAAGCGACATGCGGTGTGGCCAGTCATTGCTAGATGGAAGCCACCACCCCTGGCAAATTGAGGCGGTGAAATGACCATAGTGGCGCGAGATCACACAATGCATATTCCATTTCAATGGGCGGCGAGCGGCAGCGATCGTTATAAAGATGCTTCGGGCAGAATGCAAATTCACGGAGTGGCAGGGAGGAATGCGTCTGTGACGGGCCCTAATGCGGTCATTGCTCGTTCAACTTCCTGAATAATTGACTACAGTCGCTTTGAGGAAAACACGTGCGCCAGAAATTCGGGAACCCAGGCCGCACCGGCATTGCTGGGAGCCCCGACCTACAAATCGAGATCTACAGCCTTTATCGTGTTTGCGGTGAGGTCATATAGCTCGAAGTAGGCTTTCTGATCTCCACCTTCGAAGAAGCCGGAGAGATTGGGTTCGTTCCAGACTTCGAAGAACCACGTGCGTACTTCGTTCTTTCCGTAGCGCGCTTAGAAGTGGCGGGTGAAGGCGTCGATCAGATCACACCAACCTGCGGGTTTGGGATGCGACGTGTTGCCGTGCCGAGCCAGAACACCCTGGCATCGGACTCTCGACCGGTTAGTCCGCGAACTCGATTCGCACGCAAGGCGAGATCATGCCTTCTTCTCCTTGTCCCAGTAAACTGCGTATTTCTCAGCTGCAATCCGGTACATGGGCGTAACGGCCCACGAATCGGTCCCTCGCGACTTGAACCTCAACTCCCGTGCCGAAACAACTTCCATCCAATCTTCAACATCACCTGCGCCGGCTTTTGGGTTCGGCGTCGCGGCGGGCAGATGCGCTCTCTTCGCCCACGGGTCGTCGTCTCCAATCCTCTGTGGTCCTTCTTTCGGCCCGGAACCAAGCGCAGCCGCGAGCACCAGGGGCCCGTACAGGACCGCGTGCACGGTAGGCTCTCCCGCCAGCGGCTCTGAACGCAAATTCATTGGGAGTGATAGCTCGATCTTATCTCCGTCGCGCCACTCGCGACTCAGCGACAGGTAGCTGCCGGGCTGAGCAAACGCTTCGAGTTCGCGTCCGTTGATGCGGACGCTTCCACCCGGCGCTATCCACTCCGGAATCCGTAACTTGATCGAGCGCCGCTGCGGCTTTCCAAGTTTCACGGTTAGTGTCGTTGCCTGCTGCTCCGGGAAAGACGTCTCCTGGCGCAATCCAATGCCCTTCTCTTTCCAATCCAGCTCCGAGGCAATGAACTGATTCACCCAGATGCTATCCCCGTCATGGAAATAGATCGTGTCGTTGCATTTCGAGAACTCCTCGGCACCCGTTCCGGTGCAACACCAAAACGAGTTCTCGGCTGAGTTGAACAATCTCCAATACCCGGCTGCGAGCGGGAAAAAATACTGCTTCAGCCCTGCTGAGTTCTGAGTTCCCACGCGGCAGTTCCATAGAGCGCGCTCATAAGCATCCATATACGTCGCGTTGCCAGTCCATGAGAATACATGACGCTGCAGCTTCATTAGGTTATAGGCGACACAGCACTCGGCATTGTGATACTTCAGCGTGCCTTTCAAGTCACCTGGCAGTGTCTTCCAATGCTCATCGACACTGCAATTACCGATGGCATAATTCCGCTCTTCCAGAATGTCGTCAAGGAAGTACGTCGCTATATCGCGATACCGCTTCTCCCCCGTGACCTCGTACATTCGCGCCGCGCCGATGGCCTTGGGCACATGAGTGTTCGCGTGAAGGCCGGTCAACTCATCACGGTGCTGGGCAAGAGGATCCAGGAACATCGGCTGCTCGAACAGACGTGCAGAGTCGAGATACTCCTCGCGCCCGGTGCGGGCAGCTAAATTGGCTAGCACTTCATTCATCCCGCCATACTCGGTGCGCAGGATAAACATGCGCCGATCGTCGCTGATATCTCGGAAGTAGCTGCGCACCCAACGAGCCATGCCCTCGGCAATCTCGAGGGCCTGTTCGTTGCCGGTGTGCACGTACATGTCCAACATACCGGCCATGATTTTATGAAAGGTGTAGAAAGGCGCCCAGTAATTTCCTCCTGCAGCGAGCTTCTCGAATCCAGCCTCAGGGAACGCGCTGAGATAACCGTTGCGGTTGGCCTTCTGGCACTTCGCCATTTCTGCAATCAGAAGATCGCCCGTCTTGCGCAATACATCATTGCCCGAACCGGCAAAGGCAAGAGCAACCGCCGAGAGATAATGACCGCCGTTGAAATGTCCTCGAAGTTCGCAATCGGCCTTTTCCCAACCTCCGTACGAAGTCCCGTTTGAGGTGATCCCAGCCGTCAAGCGGAAGCTGTGAAGCAAGCGATCTGGTTGTAAAGAGGCCAGGTATGTCTCATTGGACGCGGCTTGCTCTCTGAATAGTCCATTCAACAGGCGAACATTTGCCATCGGAAATGGAGTTAGCATCGTCCCTTTTCCGGAAACAAAGTCGTCAATGCCCGGGGTGTTCGGAGCTGCCGCAATCGATGCGCAATTGTGCGCAGCTACGGTGGCGGCAATCGCTCCCATCTGAGCGAGCGCAGTTCTCCGACTGATATTCTTCTTCATTCCCATGTGCACCTCCTCTTGAACATAGCGCTCCGGTCCACGGCAGAGCGAACATGCTGTCGGCCCTCAAGGGGCTGGCTATGTTGCGCGAACACGATCGAATTCGACTCCAGCACTCATTAATCTCTCGACGGAACAAACGTAAACTTCCGCTTCAGCTTCAGGAACGGCTTCTCATAGAAATGATATGAAAGGTGAGCCATGAGCACAGCGATGCAGAAAGTAAGAACAGTTCCTACGGCTCCGCTCCATCCGGCGAGGTGAAGAGACGTGCTCAGGCGATCGAGCTGCGCGTTCCCTCTGTCGAATATGAGGGTATAAACAAATTGATGAAAGAGGTAGAGCCCATAGGAAATGCGCCCTAGATAGACGACTGGCTTTGGCAGAAAGCGAGTTGGTGTCCCGAGCAGACTAATGAAGAACAATATTGTTCCGGCAAGCACAAGAATCCATCCCAGAAGGGCTTGTAGAACCGTCGAACTCGGTGTATCCGCCTGTACGCCAAGATACACCGACGCGGTAAATGAGCAAACGATTCCCGCCAGGATACCGAGTGCGCGAAAGACCGGATGCCAGTTGGGCGTGCGGCCTTTGAGCATCAGCGATAGTAGTGTTCCTGCGGAGAAAAACTGGAACTGTACAAGGCTATTTGTCCATTGACTGCTAAATCCATGCCATCCTTTCCAGGCATACCAGATCACCATCACATAGGAGACGATCAGCAGCATCGAGGATACGACCTTCAGGCCAAATCGTCGCCCGAAGTAAACGATGAGAGGAATGGCTATGTAGAACTGCTCTTCTACAGAAATGCTCCACATCGGGTTCACAGGATTTGCAGGAATCCAGCCATGTAGACAGATGTACCAATTCCCCAAAAGGGTGAAAGCCAACCATGATAGTGGGTCGGGAGCGCCGACGTGCGGAATGACCTTGTTGAGCAAGATGAGGCCTTAGAACACCCCGAAGTACAACGGCCAAATTCGTAGAACGCGGCGCATGTAGAAGGATCGAATGTGAATGGTTCCAAGGCGATCATCTTCTCGCATCAACAGTTCGGTAATGAGGAATGCGCTGAGCAGGAAAAAGACAGGAACGCCGAAGTTGCCGAGAAGGCAGATGTTGTAAAGCCAGTAGTGTTCCGCCCGATGGATGGGCACGTGATCCATGCGATGCACGGTAAAGACACTTAGAAACGCGAGAAAACGCAAGACATCCAACTCGGGGCGATAGTAACGTTCGAGATCTGTCTTGTTCATCGCTTGTGCGTAGGCAAGGTGAGTACATGCAGCACGACTAAGGAGACGATGTACAAATCGTCACCAGACGATCGGTTAAGAGCCTAACTTTTTCCGGGGCCGCGCGGTGATGTTTGCTGCCGTACCCGGGCTGCGTAAGAGGAACGGCTGATCACGTGATCTTCAGTGTGATCGCGTATTCACACGGCTTCTGCTCGGGAAGCATCACCGCCAACCCTTGTTCATCCTGAGACCATTCCACTTTTCCGCCGTATCCCAACAGTTCGACATGCTGAACCTTGGGCGGAGACAGCTTGCTGGATGTGGCCAACGGCCTCAGGAATGCCTGTTTGCCAGGCCAGCCCATCACGAAAGCATAGAGAGTGTCGCCTTTTGTCGTGAAGCGCACTTCCTCGGCCGTGAGTTCTTTTCGGCTCGACTCATTAAATCGCGTGCCTCCCGCAACCGGCGCGTTGGCGACGGGCCCGTCTCCGAAGACCTTCCATGGGCGCGTCCCGTGAATGCCTTCGCCGTTGACCGCCATCCACCTGGTGATCTCATCCAGGATGACCATCTCCTCGTAATCAAGCTCCCCATTGTTCGGAAGCGGGAAGTTGAGCATTAGGTTCCCATTGCGGCTCACGATGTCGACGAGCATATCAATTACGTACTTGGGCGTTTTGTATTTCGCTTCGCGGTTGTAGTGCCAATCACCTACACAGGTATCAGTCTGCCACGGATTGGCAGGGATGCCCCCGGCGACGCCTCGCTCCCAGTCCAGAACACAGGTACCGATTTCGCAGTCACTGGGCAGTTTGCTGTTGTAGACAGCCTCGCACCGTCCACCGTGCCGTTTGGCGCTCAGGTTATAGAGGTTTGCTACGAGGGCCAAACCGTACTCTTCGAAGAAAATGTCGCCGTCGGTGTAGAGGAGGTCGGGCTGACACTTATCCACGAGATCCTTGATGCGCTGGAAATAATGCATCTTCCACGCAGCTGGCGCCTGCCGGTCATTGAGGAGCCGCTCACCATAGGGATAATATTTCGGCAAAGTGTGATAAAGATCGGCAAATGCGGGGTTGACTCCGTCGTACGACACTCCGGCAAGCGGACCGGTCTTGTCGCTCATATGAGATGTGGCGAACCAGTGATAGCTGGGAGCAAGATGCTCGCTCACCGCGAACCGGAGGCCATGCTTCTCCGCCGCTTGCTTGAACGCCGCGACAATGTCCTTCTTCGGGCCGATTGCGACCGAGTTCCACCGTGGCTGATGCTTCGAGTCCCAGAGGTCAAATCCATCGTGGTGCACCGCCATGCTGCAGAAGTATCTCGCACCCGCCTTCTTGTAGAGGCCTAGCAAGTGATCGGGATCGAACTTATCCGCTTTCCACAGGGGAGCGACATCTTTGTATCCGACCTTCGTGGGATGCCCGTATGTCTTGACATGGTATTCGTACTGCTTGTGGCCCTGAATGTACATGTTTCGGGCATACCAGTCGCCGTATTCAACCCCGGATTGGGGACCCCAATGCGCCCAAATGCCGAACTTCGCATCCCGGAACCAATCGGGGACCTGCCACGACCGCAGGGACTCGCGTGTTCCCTTAAATTGGCCGGGCGCAATCTCTAGATTCGTATCAACGGAGCCTCCCGTCGGATCGTCGGATCGATCGAGGGACAAGCCCCGTGCTTTGAGACTACGAAGTGAAAGGAACGCCGGTGCTCCCGCGATCACTGAGAATGCTTTCCGCCTGCTGATTTGCATCTGTATCCCTCTCCTCTTGCAGAGAAGCTCACCCGCTATTGCGCCTGTATACAGTCCAGCACAGAGCTTGCCCCTCCTACTCGACAAACTCCGTCTCGTACGGACCAAGTTTCATCTCGCCGTCGTATGACTTGTGTGAGAGCACTCCGTGCACTTTCTTTCCGAGAGCAACTGACTTTACTTGCTCTGTCGTATTGACATAGAGAGTGCGGCCATTGACTATCCGAGCGTAGACCCCTTCTGGCGTATCCGGTCCCGGCTGTATTCCAGCACGACTGCGAAATCGTTGAAGAATCGCATCAATGAAGGATGCCTGCGCCGGTGCAGCCAGATAGATCGCCTGACCCTTGCCGTACTGGTTTACGGTGACTGCCGGAGGCTGGCCCGCGATGTTCGAAAACCTTGCCAGCGTCTCCGCAGTTCCGGGTTCCAACACTTCATAGAAACGAATGTCACCTTTCACAAGCTTGCCGTCGAGCTCGAATTGCGGTGGTTGATCGGGCTTATAGAATTGCGCGGTGCGTAGCCCGAAGACATCACTCAGCCTGCCTGGCAGCGGCGTGTCAAACCATTGTCCGTGTTCATCGACTTTCGCGGAGAACGCCGTCATCAGCACGGTTCCGCCTCCGCTCACATATTCCCGGATTGCCTTCGCGCTGGCAGCGTCCATCACATAATCGGCCGGGACAACAACGAGTTTGTATTTTGAAAGGCTGTCATGGCCAATGTTGATGACAGCCGTGTCGATGTTGGCATGGAAAAACGGTTCGAAAGCATTCTGCACCTGCTCGGTGTACGAAGGCGCGAAGTATTGGAGCGTTGTGTTGGAAGGGACGTTCGGATGCGAGTCCACGAAAGACTCGAAGGAATAAGCGATAGCGACCTCCGGGTGCGGGTAGCGAGGAAAGCCATATTTTGAAAGTTCACGAAAATCAGAAGCGATGTGAGCGAATTCATCGACTTTCCACGATGGCCTCCCGTCATGATCGAGCAGACCGAAGAGCGCCTGCTCTTCTCCTCCAAGATGGCTATTGAAGGTCCATGCGAGAAGGCCCTGCGCACCAATTGCCAAGCTGAGATAGGCATACATGCGACTCTTGCCGGGAGTTCCGTAGTACCCTCCGCCGCCTGCCGTGAACTCATTGAACCACAGAGGAGTTTCGAGGTCTCCCTTCACCATCAGCGCAGGAAGGACTCCGCTCACAGGGTCACCCGGGTAAAAGCCCTCTGCTCCGTACGACACATAGGACTTGTATGTGCTCAGGTAATCGAAGCCTCGACGGGGAGCATTGTCCCAGAGATTGGATATTGCGGGGATATTGGGCATGTTTCGTTGGCGAATGGCATCGAGTTCCTGAAGCCGCGCTACGGTCACATCCGACCAATACCTGTGCAGATCAAGATAGCGTTCGGAAGGGCCCGGTCCATCGGCAAGAGGCAAGTCTACATCCTCGAAGCTATTCAGCCTGCGCGACCATCGCTGCGTGGCCCAGGCCTTGTTGAGTTCCTCAACAGTTCCGTACCGTTTCTTTAGCCAGGCAATGAATCGCTGACGGTCAGGCTCCGAATAGGACATGAATCCATTCCCAATCTCATTGTCGTAGCCAACTGCGATGACTGCGGGATACTTCGCATATCGCTTCGTCAGCTTGTCGGCGAAGATACCGATCTCACGCACGTAATCTGGATCGCTGATGTTATCCATGTAGCGTTCCGCCGGCGGCCGGCGTTCGCCATATTGATTCACGATATCGACGCCTGGATACTTGCGATGCAACCAGATCGGCGCGGGCAAACCGGAGACATCGAGAATCACTCTGATCCCGTTGGCCTGCATCTTGTCCATGATCTTGTCGAACCATTCAAATTCGAATTTTCCCTGCGAAGGTTCGAACGAGTCCCACGACAGATCTCCCATGCGCACCACATTGAATCCGGCGTGCTTCATGATCGCGATGTCATGATCGATCTCCTCGGAAGACCGATCGACTGGCTGATAACACGTACCGACAAAGAGCTGTCCAGAGCCCGGCCAGTCAGGATGGGGGACCTGCGATTGGGCAACAGACATCGAGCTAGCTGCACCCAAGCTGACGAGAGACCATGCGAAGATCCGGATGATCCACGATCCATGGACGCGGTCGCTGAGTTGCCGAAAGTGCTCCTTCATAGACCCTCTTGCAATTGAAACATTTGAAATTGTTATCACTTCGATGTCGTGGATGGATTCTGTTCGCGAGACGACATTCGATTGCAGTTTTCAGGAATTACAGAACGCAATCATGTCTGGAGAATGGCTTGGCACCCTCCCTGCGAAGGTCCTCGCGTGAACTGGATTTCCAGCGCGATGGATGCGGCTGATGGTTGTTAAAAATCCCATTCTATTCGCATTTTTTGCGGTCCGGCTGTTCTCGTCGCGAAGAGACTTCAGATTGATGAAGAGATGACCGCTCAAATTTTGACTATTTAGCGAATCGTCAAACATCGCTAAAAGGCCGGGTCCGCTTGTGCAGACCCGGCCTTTTACACTACCAGCTCAACCTGGCTGACAATTGAAGATACCTGGGTGTATTGGTCGGTCCGCTAGGTCCTTTTCTGATCGTTCCCCAATCGATGCTGGTCGGATCATTATTGAACCCTTCGTCCCAGGACGGGTGGTTAAACGCGTTGAGCAAATCGGCACGGATCTGCAGATTCGTCCGATCTCCAAGGTGGATTCTGGAGCCCTCGGCGATGGCGAAGTTCTTTGACAATGCCATATCGAACTTGTACGCACCAGGTTGACGGACACCGAAGTTTACATTTTGTCTTCCCACGGCGTACGAATTTGGCGTGCGGACGAATTCAATACTCGAACATCCTGCCGCTACCGCAGCGGGGCTGGGGATGATTGCGCCCGTGTCAGTGTCTTTGTAGCCGACGCAGGGAGTTACACCCCGGATTCTGCTGTCCTTGTGAGTAGCGTCGGGAGCCAGAATGGTGTGATCGATACCCATCGATTTGGTGATCGGGCCTCCGGAGGCCATCTCCCAGTTTCCAGCGGTGTCATAGTAGGGATTTCCCGATCCACCTGAGTCGGAGGGGCGCCACGCGAACCCACTGTAGTAGGTGTAGAGCGGGGCGATCATCCAACCGTTGACGACCGTATCAACAAACCGATTCGCATTCGGCAACAGAAGCCGGCCTCTGCCGAACGGCAAGGTCCCCACTCCCGAAAACGTAATCGAGTGATTGACATCGTTCGACGTGCTGACCTGGCGAGCTACCACATGATTAAGTTGATCCACCCATCCGCCGGAAGTGAACGCCCTTGCATGGGTGTACGTTGCATGAAGGGTCAGGCTTCGGGAAAGCTGGTGTGATCCGACCGCCTGAAAAGAGTTGTACCAGGACTTTCCGCTGTTGGTGGCTCCCCTCTCAGTGATGTCTGAAAACTGAGGGAACGGACGGGTAAAGTTAGACTTAGAGAGAGTGCTTGAGTTGTAATAGCCCGTCCCGGCAAACCCGGCAATTCCCAGGAAGGGATTCGCAATCTGCCCGGCGGAGGAATCGCAGAGTTGACGATCACCGCCCCGTTCAACGTCGCACTGCGCGTTCCACTGCGGTGAGATCTGGTTGATGTTGGAATCCACGGGATTGTTCGGAACCCGATTGCCAACGTAGCTAATGGAGACCGTATCGTATCTCGTGGGGGCTACTTCGTAGGTCAAGCTCCAGGACCAGAGGCCGGGAACACGGTAGTTGGGATTGTAGAATCTGAATGACTTTCCAAGGTCCTGCAGGTAGCCAAGAGACGAGCCTGTCGGCTGAGGCACCACCGGAACGGGGTTGCTGAGACCCTCTCCCGTCGTTGCCGTGTAGGGAGTAACTCCATTATCGAGCGAGTTTGTATAGCTCGCCGAACTGCTGAAGCCATCGGCATCGTTACCTGCCTGATCCGAGATGTAAGTCAGCCCGGTTCCTCCGCGGATCGACATCTTATCCGAGATTGCGTATGCGAATCCGACGCGGGGCTGAATGTCCAGCTTATTCGTTTTGTATGCGCCCCGGCGCTGGCCGTTAACACCAGCAAACGTCAGACCGCCCTGAAGATTCGTGCTTGTTCCAAGTGCCGCCGTACCGGAAGGAATCTGCAAGGAGATGGGGTTCAGAACCGTCGGATCGAAGGTGCCTGTCGTTTTATTGTGGCGTTCAACCTCAGGCGTCGTGAGATCCCAACGAAGGCCGAGGTTCAGAGTCAATCTCCTGGTCACTTTCCAATCGTCCTGGACCCACGGTGCAAAGTAGTGCTGCGACCAGAACTGGTAGGCGTTCCAGTTCATGCTGCCGGTGTTCGGGTAACCGAGCAGCAAAGATGCAATGGACATGCCACTGCTATAACCAGGCGCGTCCGAGGCGTTCCAGTATTGGTTCGTGAAGTTCGAGGAGAAGTTGAAGCCGTTGCCATTGCCCCCCTGAGGGTTAAGCCACTGGCTGAAGTTGATATTCATCCCTGCGCGAATGGTGTGCGCACCCTTGATATAGGTCGCCGCCGGCAGGAAATCGAGAGCGTGCCTGTCGCCGGAATACCCGAGCCAGCCCGCACCTAACTCGATATAGTTCGCAGCGTTGGGCAGTCCGTTGGAGGTGATGTCGAGAAAATGATTGTTGTTCGCCAGTTGATTGTAGAAGGCTGACGAGAAGCCCAGTTTTTCCGAGATGTTATAGTCCAGGGCGGAACCCTGGAGTTGGTTGTTGTCGAAATTCATGGCGCTGACGCCAAGGTTAAACAGTAATCTCGGATTGAAGATGTGCGTCCATTGGACGGCATAGGTTTGTGCCGCCGGTGCAGTGCCCTGGCCGTTGCCATTGGCTGGATCGTCTTTAGGTGCTCCTACGCCCCAGGTCGCATAGATAGAGCGGGCCTGGTTGCTGTAGCGGAACGAGAACTGGTTTCTCTCGCTCGGATTGAAGTCGATCTTGAACGCGGCATTGTGCCAGCCGTCATTTTCAACCTGGAGATTCTGATAGTTGTTGGTCCAGGGAGCAAAACCTGGCCCCGGATCAACGTTCGGCTTCAGATAGCTGAGATACGACAGGATGTTCGTTGCAACGGGATCGATCCGGTTGGAGGGAATGATGTTTCCTGGGAATGGCGAGTGCGCCTGCTTCGTCTTTCCATCAATCGGGTCGACGACTGTTTGCAGTGGGGTGAGCGGATCGTAAATCACCAGCGGCTGCAAACTTTGGGTCGTACTATTCCAATACGTAGCCCCGCTGAAGTCACCCGTCAGCCAGGCTGGATTCGGATAGGAATATGTGTTGTACGACGGGTTGGGCAGGGTGTCATTCATCTTTTCGAAAGTGACAAGGAAGAACAATTTATCGTTTCCCTTGTACAAGTGCGGAATGAGCACCGGTCCGTCCAATTCGAAGCCGTATTGATCGCGCTTATGTTGAGCTTTCTTTGAATCGTTGAAATTGGACTGGAAATCCGTGGTGTCGAGCCAGGTCCGACGCATGTAGTCGTACGCGGAGCCATGCAACTGGTTGGTTCCCGACTTCAATGACACATCGACCGAAGACCCTCCGGAGTGCCCGTATGATGCGTCATAGGCATTCAACACAATTTTGAATTCACGAACGGCATCCACAGAAGGCACATACCCGGCTCTTCCTGCATCCGCAGTGTCGTTGCCTATGCCGTCGACATTGGTGGTACTCACCTGCGGGGAGCCGTTGACATATTGGTTGCCCGTCACGTTGTCGAAGGGACGAGGATATTGCGAACTTGAGAAGTCGTGCGTACCCGGACTGAGACTAAATAGACTGAAAGGGTTGCGCGAATCCAGGGGCATCTCCGTAACGCGCTCGTTATCGATGACCTCGCCTATATCGGATTTGGAGAGTTCGACCTGCGCGTTGCTTGCGTTAACCGTGACCACCTGGCTTGTCGCTCCGACTGTCAGGGCGAAATCAATCGTCGAGGTCTGGGCGACATTGAGCTGGATGTCGGTCTTTTGTGCAGTGGCGAACCCTTCCTTCGAGACCGTTATGTCGTAAGTTCCCGGGATCAGATAAGTGACCGTATACGCGCCAGTGCTTGTGGTCACGGTCTTCGTGTCTACACCAGTCGCCTTGTTATGGACGGTCACTTGCGCCCATGGGATAACGGCCCCGGTGCTGTCGGCAACTTGCCCGGTGAACTGCTGCGTCGCCTGTGACCAGCCGGTCGCGGCTGATGCCAGGAGCAACAGCAAGAGCATCAGGCTGAAGATTGCAGCCGTCGTCCTCGGTGTTGCGCTTCTGATTTTGTGTAATTGCATTCGTCTGCCTCCTACTAAAATCTGGTGATTTTTCCAGGTCCCTCGTCTGCTCGCCAAAGCTGCAAACGTTTCTAAAGTTGAACCCTTTTCCGGCTCTTTCGCCCGCTTGAATACGAGCCCTTGCCTCGTCGGAAGCAACTGGGAGACCTGCGTCTCGCACTGCCATTCGACCAGGGCACGGCGTGATTCTCGCGTCAACCAGCTTTTTGTTTTGCTTCGCTGGGGCCGTGCCGCCAATTGCCTTTGACCGACTCAGATTTCCAGTTCCGCGAATCCGGACCCTGTGTGCGCAATTTTGAGCACGCAAAAAAGGTTGCTGAGCTGTCGAACGGTCTTGTAGATGAATTGATTAACAACGGTCTAGGTGCGTAACGGCGCGTTACAGGGAGGTACGCTCTGCAGGTTCTTGCAAGCGTTTGATTAAGCAGTATTTACGAACCCGCTAATCGATCGGCGTATCCTAGGTTATAATCAGTAAGCGTTAAAGACAACGTTTGCGAATAGAGAAATTGGCGCTCCAAATTGAATGGCAAACGAGCTTTTTGACCTTCAAAACGCGGTCCATCGAAGCCGCTAAGTCAATTAGGCCGAACGAGAAGTCGGTACGAGATGAATGGCCAAACTAAATCTCGTAATGTAGACCTCAACGATGAGAATTCTGGCGTCGTTGACAATTCGAATGCCGCTATCCTGGAACAACTTAAGAGGATTCAAGACAGCCATTCGTTTTGCAACAGCGCTCGGTCGAAAGAATTCCTGTCCTATGTGGTGGAGCATGGCCTTCAGGGTCGCGAAGAACTGCTCAAAGAGCGATCGATTGGTGTCAATGTCTTTCATCGCAATCCGGACTACATTACCAGTGACGATCCCATTGTCCGGGTGAAAGCGGCAGAGGTGAGGCGACGGCTTGCGCAGTTTTACTCTGAAGAGGATGAGGCGCCAGAAGTCCGTATCGAGATTCCAGTTGGATCTTATGTTCCCAAATTCCATTGGAGACGGCCGATAGCCTCGGCTCCCTCCGTTCAGGAAGTCGAGCCCATCCAGCAGCAACCGGTGGTTCGCCCGAAACCTTCTTGGCGTCGCCGGTCCCTCGGATTGGCAGGGGCTCTTGTAGTTGTCGGAATTGCAGCAATGGTCCTGGTCCGGTCTCACGTTCATCGACCTTCAGCCCTCGATTTATTCTGGGGACCGCTTTCCGCCACTAAGCAACCTGTCCTGATTTGCGTACCCTCCCCGGTAAGCTATGCGGTGAGCTCGAGCCTGTTTCAACAATCACCCATGGCGGGATCTGGTATCTATAGTTCCCTGTCAAAGCGCAACGTGACACCTCTGCAACTGGCCCATGACGCCACCATTAAGTGGAAGGACATTACTCCCCTCGCCGATTTCTTTATCAACAAAGACGATGCCTATGCTGCCCAGGAACTGGCAGTCTTCTTTACCGCGGAACACCGTCTGTCACAAATCCGCCTCGGAAATGATTACACCTATGAGGATCTTCGTAGCTCTCCGGCAATTCTGGTCGGAGCATACAACAATCCATGGATTGATCGCGTAATGTCCGACCTTCCGATCGCTTTCAAAGAGAGTGGCGAGGTCCTTTGGATCGAAGATCGAACAAAGAGTGGTCAAGCGTGGAGAGCCAGCACAGACGGGCGCCTGGGCATTAGGGACTTCGCCCTTGTGGCTCGAATACTCAATTCAAAAACTGGTCAATTCTTAGTCATTGTCAGCGGCGTCGGCATGGTGGGAACAAAGGCGGCCGGAGGATTCATTTCCAACGAACAGGCAATGGAGGCTGCACTTCGCGGAACTCCGGACGGTTGGGAAAAGAAGAACCTGGAAGTCGTTCTTGAAACTGACATCGTCGAAGGATCTCCTTCGCCTTCCCGTCCAGTAGCTGTGAAAGTCTGGTAACGGAGCCGGGACTGGTGTACCTAATTCTTGTCTTTCCCTTCGCATCCAACTGAAAACCACAGCCGGAAACCACGCGACACCTGGAGCAATGAACAACAGCGCGTTCTCGCTTGAGTCCCGCTGTGAGTTTAGCTCCCTCGTTTGATCCTCTGTGTACGATCCTGACGGTATCGATACTTGTAACGAGCCGTTACGCACCTATATCTGATCGGGACTGATCAGCGACAACAGTAGAGATGGATACTAGACGCTCGCCATGACCTTATCGGAACAACGCTAAGCGTAGCGACTCGATGAGAGTTACACCCCTGACTTAAAACCGAAGTGATTTCAGACTCTGCTCCGCCAAGTCGGATAGCAACCGCACTTGCTGTTTGCGAGGACATTGCGGGTTCTGGAACGTGAAAGGCCAAACACGAGATGCATCGGCGGGAATTCTGCAAACTTCTGACTGCGGCCGCAACCGCAATCGCTCATCAAAAAAGCTGGTCTCGATCCCTGTCTACGGGCACAAATGAACTTCCACACCTTGATTACGTGAGTTTCTGCGCGCTCCCAGAATCTGAGCGGCTCTTCTCCGTTGTTGCACGAGACCAGATTGTTCGCGAAAAACTGAAACCGGCGACTTGGAAGGCGAATACGTGGGGAGCGCCTGAGAAGGTTCCCGGAATCGCGTCGTCATGGGACGGCGTTCCGATGCAGTCGCCCATACCAGGGCTTGAGGGCAAGGGTCCGTATGCGCCGACCTGGGACTCCCTTTTGCAATACGAGGCGCCTGAGTGGTATCAAGATGCAAAGTTCGGAATCTGGGCGCATTGGAGTCCGCAGTGTGTTCCGGAAAAGGGAGACTGGTATGCGCGCAATATGTATCTGGATGACACTGAACAGTACAAATACCATCTGGAACACTACGGCCACCCGTCACGATTTGGCTACAAGGATCTGTGCCCTCAATGGACGCTTCTGAACTGGGAACCCGAGGAACTGGTAGACCGGTACAAGAAAGCGGGTGCCCGCTTCATCTTTTCTCTCGCGAATCATCACGATGGCTTTGACTGTTGGGACTCAAAGCATCACCCATGGAATGCCATGAGGATCGGGCCGCACCGGGATGTTGTCGGCACGTGGGCAAAAGTAGCGCGTGATCGCGGACTCCGGTTTGGCGTTACTGTGCATCAAGCGAGAAACTGGTGGTGGTTCGAACCTTCTCATTCAGCGGACAAAGCTGGCCCATACGCCGGAGTTCCGTACGATGGAAAGCTCACACTAGATCAGAGCCAGAGCGAGTGGTGGGGCGGATTTGATCCGCAGATGCTATATGGTCCCAAGCACCACGCCGATGCTCTTCCCGATCCTTCGTACGTGAAGCAGTTCTACGACAGGACGCGGGATCTCATCGACCAGCACGATCCCGACATCCTCTACTTCGACAATTCGATGTTCCCACTGGGTTGGGCGGGAATGAATATCGCTGCCTATTTCTACAACCGCAGCGTGGCCGACCGAGGTGGGAAGGTTGATGTAGTTGCCAACATCAAGAATGTGCCCGAGCACCTGGTCAAGGGAGTTGTCGCCGATTTCGAGCGGGGTTTGAACAGCGAAATCATGCCGTTCGTCTGGCAGTCAGAGACCTGCATCGGAGGCTGGCACTACGATCGCGGCCTCTACGACAAGCCTGGCGAGTTCGGCGGTTATCTGCACCCGCGGGATGTGATTCGATGGCTTGTTGATACCGTCAGCAAGAACGGAGTCTTCGTACTCAACATTCCCGGCAAGCCTGACGGGACGATCGACTCGAAGGAGATCGCAGTTCTCGACAAGATCACTGCCTGGATGAGCGTCAATTCGGAAGCGATTTACGAAACGCGACCCTGGAAGATCTTTGGCGAAGGGCCGAACGTGGTTAAAGCTGGAGCCTTTCATGGGGATACAGTCGCCAAGCTTGGCGCCAGCGACGTGCGGTTCACACGATCGAAGGATAGCCGCATTATCTACGCCATCCTCCTCGGTCTTCCGCGTGAGGAGATGACCATTGAAGCTCTCGGGCTTTCCAGCAAGACCTCGCCTGGGAGAATCGACAAGGTAGAAGTCCTGGGCGCAGCACAGTCTCCCAAATGGAAGCAGACGGAAGGTGGACTGAAAATCACTGTTCCTGATTCCCTACCCGGAATTCCGGAGTATGGAGTGGCGCTGAAAGCTTATTTAGCCTGACGTGCAAACTGCCGGCGGCGCAAAAACGGACGCTCACGATCTGCTGAAAGGGCGTCCTTTGACGATGCCTTCGCCTTCTCGAATCGTGATGAACTGATCGGCGGATATCGAAGGATACTTCGCTACGAGGCCGAGCGGCCATCGAACCTCGATGTCAACTTTGGTCGAAGCACCAAGGCCGAAGTGCAAACGCGGGTCACTGGCTGAGAGATAGCTTGACTGGCTGAGCACTTCCTGCGCCTGTACTTTGCCGCCATAGCGCGCGACAACACGGGCTCCAATGGCGCTGCGATTGCTTTTCACTCCTTCGAGACGAATCTTGATCCAGTGATTGCTGGACGGAGCGTCGTTCCGCAACAACGCAGGCGGCTCATTTACGTTCATAATCAGCACGTCCATGTCGCCGTCGTTGTCAAAATCACCAAACGCCATGCCCCTGCCACAATGGCGGGCAGAGATGCCGGGGCCAGCTTCGTCCCCTGGCTGCACGAAAGTGCCGTCGCCTCGGTTCCGAAAAAGCAAACGGGGCGTGCGCAGTGCATACCTCGGCGAGATGCGATCGAGCTCAGGATAGACGGAGCCGGTGGAGATGAGAATGTCCGGGTGGCCGTCATTGTCGAAGTCAACCAGACCGGCACCGAAGCAGACATAGCGCGTCTCGTTGTTGAGACGTGCTTCAGTTGTCATGTCCTCGAAGTTGCCCTTGCCGTCGTTCTTGTAGATACCCGGAGCCTGATCCAGGAAATGGGTCTTTACTACATCTAAGTGCCCGTCGAGGTTGTAATCGCCAATCCCTAAACCCATCCCGCCCATCTGATGCCCATCGGCACTGAGAGCGACACCTCGAATCAACGCCTCTTCTCGGAAAGTTCCGTCATGGTTGTTCATTAGCATTAAAGAGGGCGATGTGTCGCAGGCAATGAGAATGTCGGGCCATCCGTCCTCGTCCGCGTCGAAGCTTAATGCAGTCAAACAGTACGAGCCACCGAAATTGCTGACTCCCGATTGCTTCGAGACATCCGTAAATGTTCCATCGCCATTGTTGCGATAGAGATAGTTCTGCGCGGTAGGCAGGCCGTTGGGACCGCAGTTGACCGGCACGTTTTCAGCATTGCAATGGGCCACCGAGAGAGACGGTTTGGGCGCGGTGGCCAGATCGATTTCCAAATAATTCGCCACAAAGAGATCGAGCAGTCCGTCGCGGTTGTAGTCGACGAAGGTGCAACCGCTGCTGTAGCGCGTCTTGGGATGGAGCAGACCGGCTTGCTTCGTCACATTGGTAAACGTACCGTCGCCGTTATTGCGATACAGCCGGTTCTGCCCATAATAGGAGAGAAACAGATCTTCAAAACCGTCGTTGTTGTAGTCTCCCACGCAAACGCCCTGCGCCCATCCGATGTCGAACAAGCCTGCTTTGACCGTGACGTCCGTGAACGTGCCGTCTCTGTTGTTCTTGTAGAGGCGATTTGTCGCACCGGCAGGAGTATTTTCGAGTCTCTGGCTGCTGAGAATGAAGATGTCCATCCATCCATCGTTGTCGTAGTCGAAGAAGGCACAGCCGGTCGCCATCGATTCGATAATGTAGGTGAAACTGTTCGGTTCGCCGCAGACAGTTGGCTCAGTGAGGCCTGCCTCTTTCGCAACATCAACAAAACGCGAGAAAGGTGAAAGAGCTGTCGCTGCTCCCGGCAAGCCCTTGAGTCTGCTTGAGAACAAACCACCAAGGATCGAAGCAGGAATCGTCCGCAGCAATTCGCGTCGAGTAAAGGGGCGAACCGGATTTCTGCTCATGCCTTGCTATATCCTTCGGCCGCTGTGCTGTCGCCCCGCCTAGTGTTGTTCTTCACGCGTAGACAGCTTCTTGCGAAGTTCAATTGCTTCGCCGTTATTGGGGGAAATCTTCAGGGCGTTATCCAAGGCTTGTTGCGCCTCAGAAAATCTGGACTTCATCGCGAGAGTGCTGGCAAGGGCAACCCAAGCTTGTGCATACCCAGGAGAGGATTTGATGGCCTGCCTCAGGTGCTCCTCAGCGGAATCCAGCTTTCCCTCGTGAGAGTCCAGGTAGGCGAGTTGATAGTGGGCAAGGGCAAAATCCGAATCGACATTGATGGCCTGTTCGAGGGCTGTGCGCTCGCCATTCCAATCTTCAAGATCGTTCAAGACTCCAGCCAGTTGGTAGAACAGCCCGGCATTGTTGGGTAACAAGACGATCGCTTCTCGATAAAGTGCGACGGCTTTTTGTTTGTCGCCGGCGCGTATCGCTTCTGCGGCCTCGGTGGATTTCTGCGCCGCGATGCTTCGGTCTGATTGATCTTTCGCTTGCTTCTGATACAGAGCTAACTGTTCCTGCGCCGCCTCGTTCTCGCCAAGCTTGCGCAGCACCTTGGCTAGTTCGAAGCGGGCCTGCGGCTCCGCTGGATCGAGTTCAATTGCTTTCTGCAACTGCACTTTCGCGCCCGCGTCGTCGTGCAACTGTTCAAGAGTACAACCCAGGTTGAAACGAGTGCTGTACCGATTCGGATCGAGAGCTGCCGCTTGCTCGAGATGCTTTCGCGCAGCTTCAAATTCGCCTGCCGTGCGCTCCAGCACTCCGATCAGGTAAAGGAAATCAGCATCATGTGGATCCTGCGCAAGCAGTTTGCGAGCAAGAGGCATCGCTTCATCGTTCTTGGCATTAAAGACCAGCACCTGAAGATAAACACGCTGCGCCTGGGTGTTCTGAGGATTGCGGCGAGCCAATTGCTCTGCAATCTTGTCAGCCTCTGAGAGCCGCAACTGCTTGACATATACAGAGACCAACAACGATGTAATTGGAATTGAATCAGGGTAAGTCTTGACTCCGTCACGTAGCGTGCTAGCTGCCTTCTCGAACTCCCCTGTATTGCTGTAAGCGGTCGCCAGATCGAGGGTAAGGTTCTCATCGAGTTGCGCCGTCTGAAGCTGGACGATCACGCTCTGGTTATCACCTGCCGCGATGAGGATCTTCGCAATCCCATCGAGAGCCATTTTGGACTCAGGATTGATTCTCAGGGCAGCTTGCCACTCCGAGAAGGCGTCTTTAGTTTGGCTGAGTGTGGCCAGGGCCGAGGCGAGTAATAGATGCGCCTTTTCGTTTTTCGAATCCAGTTCAACCGAGCGCTTGAGTGGGACAACGGACTTCTCGATTTTTCCGGCAGTGTAGAGGCTTAAACCGAGTAGATAATTCAGTCGGGATGAGTCGGGTTGCAGCTTGAGGCCAGCTTGAAAGGCTCGGACGGCACATGCCGACTTTTGATGATCGCCAAACCAGATCCCAAGGGCTGTGTAGGCTTCGGAACCCGGGCGGGAGTGGACCTGCGCCTCCAATCGAGCTGGAGCAACGCACGGAGCCGACCACAGAGTATTCGAAACAGCCAGGACCGCCATGACTGGAATTGCCAGACCAACTGAACGGAGGCGAGCGCAATAGCGGTGATGCGTCATGCCCGTTCATCTCCTTTGGTTCCGAGCCTCGCTGCAGAGCGCCGGATCCAATTTATGGCCTGCCTTTGGTCTGCGCGGCAGAGTTCTTCGATATTCCTGGTAGTTTAAACGCTAACTGTAGCGTTGACAACCGCGAGATGCGCTGCTACGCTGAGCGGTCATTCGATCCGGAATGTGGCTAAGCGCTGCGCGGTTTTCCGTCGCGGATTTTGTAAGCAAGGACTCTTTAACAGTTATGTCTAGAATTTCACGCCGGAAATTGCTCGCTTCCGGAATCGCCGCTTCCACGGCTTCATTCCTGGGCAACACAGGCTGGCCAGAAGCCGTCGCACACGAGCAGCCGAAAAAGACCGAGCCCGTCACACCACCCGTGGTCAGTACCTCTGAACGCAGAGAGCAGCTGCTCTTCGACTTCGGATGGAGATTCAAGTTCGGTCACGGCTCTGATCCAACAAAAGACCTCGGGTTTGGTTTCGGCCAAAGCGACTTCTCGAAAACAGGCGAGTTCGCTTTTTCCAAAGCTGGCTTCGATGACTCACCTTGGCGCGCGCTTGATCTCCCCCACGACTGGGCGGTCGAACTACCATTTGTGCATGACGACTCCGGCACAGGAGATAGCCAGCTGCGCAGCCATGGTTACAAGCCGCTCGGCCGCCGCTACCCTGAAACTAGCGTGGGTTGGTACCGTCGGGAGTTCGAGATACCCTCAAGTGACGCGGGCCGGCGTATCTGGGTCGAATTTGACGGCATCTTCCGCGATGCCCTTGTGTTCGTTAACGGCTGCTTCGTCGGTAGAAACAACAACGGCTATGTTCCGTTTCGTTTCGATCTCACTGATTTCTTAATCTACGGCGGAAAGAACTGTCTCGCGCTCAGAGTTGACGCCAACTTTGGTGACGGTTGGTTCTATGAAGGCGCCGGAATCTACAGGCATGTCTGGCTGAGCAAAACAGACCCGGTTCACTTCGAACGATGGGAAAGCGTTGTCCGTTCAACAATGGACGGCGCTGCGGCCAGGCTGAGTCTTTCGACCGTGCTGCAGAACGATAGCGGCGAAGCGGTAAGTTGCAAAGTTCGATGGACAATACTCGATGCGGGAGGTAAGGCCGTTGCCGCAGCCGAGACGCGAACGCAACCTATCGGCGCGTATGAATCAGCGAAATTTAGAGCGACTGCCCTGCTCGCAAATCCGGCCCTCTGGTCTATCGAGAAGCCCGATCTCTACTCGGCAGTTCTAGCTGCCGAGACGGAAAATCAGGTGCGCGACACCGAACGCATCACTTTTGGTGTTCGTACAGTCGTTTTCGACCCTGAAAAGGGATTTTTCCTGAACGGCAAGCCACTGAAGATTCAAGGGACGTGCAATCACCAGGATCACGCCGGCGTGGGCGCTGCCCTGCCCGATGCTGTGCAGCAATTTCGTCTCTCCGTGCTGCGCGAAATGGGCTGCAACGCCGTACGCACCTCACACAACATGCCGACGCCCGAGTGGGTAGATGCCTGCGACCGCAATGGCATGATGATGATGTGCGAGACCCGTCAGATGAGTTCCAATCCAGAAAGTCTTCAACAACTCGCAACCATGATTAAGCGCTATCGAAATTCGCCGTCGATCATCCTGTGGTCGATCGAGAATGAAGAAAGGCATTTGCAGAACAAGAACGAGATGGCGGAGCAGGGCGCGCGGATGGCTGCGAGCATGGTCCGGCTGTGCCATTCCCTTGATCCGACACGCATGGTCTCGGCTGCCGTGGATGGCAATAATGAGCAGGGCGTCTCCCTGGCCCTGGACGTTATCGGCTTCAACTACAACCAGAATCTGGCCGACGAATTCCATAAGAATCAGCCGAACCGACCTGTCCTTGGGTCAGAGACTTCAAGCGCGGTCAGCACCCGAGGCATCTACACCACGGACAAACTCCGCAATCTCCTCAGCAGCGTAGAAGGTTATTGGGGAACTCCGGAAGACTGGTGGAGTTTCTACGGCACGCGCGAGTGGACTGCCGGAGGTTTTGCGTGGACTGGCTTTGATTATCGGGGTGAACCTTCACCGTACGGCTGGCCGTCCATCAGTTCTCAATTCGGTATCGTGGACACCTGCGGTTTTCCGAAAGATTTTTTCTACTACTACAGGGCGTGGTGGCGGAAAGAACCATCACTCCACCTGTTCCCTCACTGGAACTGGCACGGCCGCGAAGGTGATGAGATCCCGGTATGGGTCTACACAAATCTCGATGAGGTAGAACTGATCGTCAATGGCAAGAGCCTCGGCACGAAGAAAGTTCCCCACCTGGGCCACGTTGATTGGAAAGTTCGATTCGAACCGGGCACAATTGAGGCGCGCGGCAGCAGAGGTGGAAAGTTGGTCCTGTCGGAAACGCGCGAAACTACCGGGCCCGTCGCCGCGCTGCGACTGACTTCGCAGCGAAATGAGATAAAAGCCGACTGCGAAGATGTGGCAATCTTGAGTGTCGAGGCACTCGATTCGCAAGGCAGAGTCGTCCCCATAGCCGACAATCGAGTTTCATTTGAAATCTCCGGCCCCGCGAAACTCATAGGCGTGGGAAATGGCGACCCCAACTGCCAGGAGAGTGACAAGGAGCCGAGACGTTCTCTCTTCAACGGTCTGGCTCAAGCAATCGTCCAAAGCACCTTTGAGCCTGGCCAAATCCAGATCGAGTCATCGTGTCGCGGGAACGCAGGAGCACGGGTCTCCGCCAAAGTGGTCATCAACTCAAAAAAGACGGACCTGCGCCCTGCTGTCCCGGTTCTTCCCCGAGCTTGAACCATCCGCTGAAGGACACCGCCGGACGTTGGCTAAGGCTTAAACTCCGCCGTATTCTCGATCTGAAGAATCGCCTGCACCGGTAGCCGGTCGCTTGAGCCGCCCGCCAGCACGCGAATCTGTTCTTTTTCAACGCGCCATGTCTGACTTGCCACATCCCAATACGCTAGATCTCGAGCTTTCAGTGGAAAGACGACAACTCTCTCTTCACCTGGGGCGAGATGAACGCGATTGAAACCTTTTAATTCCTTCTGCGGACGATCGACTGCCGAGCCGAGGTGTTGGATATACACTTGCGCAACCTCGTCACTGGAGCGAGTTCCAGTATTTTTCACCTTCACGGAAACTTTGACCTCGCCATCGGCACTCGTGCCTGGCGCACTCAGGCTGACATTTTCATACGTGAATGATGTATAGCTCAGGCCATAACCGAATGGGTAGAGCGGCTTCTCTTTGGAGTACATGTAGGTGCGGCCATGACGAATGTCGTAGTCCATCATCGGCGGCAGTTGGGCGTCACCCGTGGGCCAGGTCTGATTCAGACGACCGGCAGGTGAATAGTCTCCGAAAAGAACGTCTGCAAGCCCATGGCCCTCTTCCTGGCTGCCATGCGTCATATGCACAATCGCGGGCAGATGCTCCTGGCTCCACACGATGGCATACGGAAAGCTCGAGCGCAGCACCTCGATCGTGCGCGGATTGGCAGCGAAGACCTGCTTGACCAGTTCTTCCTGTTCGAGAACGATCGTCTTGCGATCTACATCCTCTTTACCGTTCGAGGGAACGGGGCATTGATCCCATCCTCCATTGCAGGTGGGATGGTTTCCGACGACAACAATGACCGCATCCGCCTGGCGAGCGAGAGCCTTGGCCTCCGCGATATTGGAGCCATCGCTATAGAGAACCTTTACATCCTTCGCTGCTTCCTGGATGCCCTGCAAGATGCTGACTGCATAGGGAGGCGTGCCGCTGTACCAGTCAAGCAGAACTTCGTTTATCCATGGACCGATGACTGCAACCGTCTTAAGCTTCTTGTGATCCAGAGGAAGGGTGTTCCCCTCGTTCTTGAGCAGGACAATGGATTCATCGGTTGCCTGGCGGGCGAGTTGGCTGCTGGACGCCCGATTCCAAGGCGGAATATTGCCTTGCGTCTCGCGCCCGATTTTCTCGTAAGGGTCCGCCCCCGGAGAATCCAGTTCGCCCAAATGCAAATGGAGGCGGAGCAAGTTTCTCAGCGAGGGGTCCATGTCTGCTTCGCTGAGCAAGCCGTCTTTTAGAGCCTTTTTGAGATCGGGCTTGTACTCATCCAGAAACCGATTGATGCCCGCCTTTACTGCGGCGGCCGCGCCGTGTTCCTTGTCCGGAAAAGTCTTGTGATCGGTAATAAGAAGGCCAAGAGCGCCGCCGTCTGTACAAATGATGCCGTCGTTGCCCCACTGCTTCACCATGACATCCTTGAGAACCGGATGAATCATCATCGGAGTTCCGTTCCAGGAGTTGTAAGCAGCCATGGCAGCGCGAGATCCGCCTTCCTCGAAGCCCATTCGGAATGGAACGGAGTAATACTCGCGGAAGAGTCGCTCATCGAAGTCAGATGATGTGTGAGCGCGGCCGTTCTCATTCTCATTGGCCAGAAAATGCTTCATCAATGCCGCCGCTCTCATGTGCCTGGGGTCGGGTCCCTGCAACCCTTGAATAAATGCGACCGACATTGTGCCGACAAAATATGGGTCTTCACCCATCGACTCCTCGGTTCGTCCCCAGCGGGGATCGCGGCTCAGATCGGTATTCGGCGCCCGCACCACAATTCCCCCAAAGTCAAAAATGGGATTCTGATAGTAGTAGCGAGCCTCTTCTCCTTCAAGAGCGCCAATTCTCTTCAGTAGAGCTGTATCCCAGGTTTCGCCGAGACCCTTCTCCTGGGGGAAGATCGTGGTGGGCAGCGGCTGAAGGCCGCGCGGTCCCCATTGCCCAGGTCCACCCAGCGCGAGACCGTGCAAGCCCTCTGCTTCGTCAGAGAGCACGAGATGGAGGCGCGGAACCTTTGCATGGCCGTCCATCAACTCGACCTTCTCGTCCAAGGTCAGACGTCCCAGCAGATCGGCGATGCGTTCATCGTCGCTCAGTTGCGTATTGCGAAACGGATAGTTTTCCTGGCCGACAACCGTAACTGCAGAGATCAATAACAAAAAGACGTAAGCAAATAATCCTCTCGAGAATCCGATATGCTGCATGTTCTTTCCTCGCTTGCACTATCAAAACCAGGCTGAATACTTCGCGAAATAACCCGACAGCATTCCTGAATGCCGTCGTACCAAAACCACTCGCAACAGAGCGGGAGCGTCCCGCCCAGAGTTGTGGTTTGAATACCGGTGCCCTGCTGATTTCTGCTGCAGGGCGGCGACACTTTCTGATCGAGCCAGAGCCGGTCGTTCTCTCTGTATTGTTCATCGACTTGAATACAAAGTTGGCGCTTCGAGCTGATTCACAGAGCCTTTGCCTTTTCCTTCATCTGGGCATCTCTCAGACGCTTCTCTGCTTGCGCGCTCCAGTATCCGCAATCCAGTTCCAGAAACACTGAAGTGTACGGGATAGCGAGAGTCGACTTAAGAATCAGAACGCGAAACAGCGAACCAGCCTGATCCAGCTTGGCAATGATCTGTTCGTGGGGCAGTTGATGGGTCTGCTTATCGGGCAGCAACCCTATCATCTCGCGGCGGAGCTCGTTCACTCCGAGCGCATCCTCCTCCTCCACGAACTTCAGTTCGGCATCGACATAAACATTGGCGCGAACATGCCTGGTCGCGCCGATCGCATCAAGAACTTTACGGAGCACTTCCAGATGCTCGCAGCCCGTCGCCAGAGTTTCAATTCCCGGGTTCGATTGGGCTGGGTACGCAGCGTCGGCAACGACGATCCAGTTTCGATGGCCATACTGCGGCAGCAGTCTCTCGAAGCGGGATTCCCAGGATTCAAGTCCGCGATCGGACTCAGTGTTCATTTGGAGACCTCATTTAACCTACCGCACGAAGCGGCTCTGAGGGGGGCGGTCCGCGAACCCCATGGTTATCCTATCGTCGGGCAGACCGCTACTTTGCCGCAGCGTCCGGAAGACATAAGACTGTATGCGTCGTCAGCCTTATCAAGCGAGAAGCGGTGGGTAACGATCTCCTCCGGGTGCAGATTCCAGCGAACGAGGCGCTCAACCAATTCCTCCATCAGCCAGATAGAAGTTACCCATGAGCCGTAGATCGTCTTCTGGTCGTGAATGATGTCAGGCGAGGGATTCAATGTAACTGAGCCGCCTTCGCCTACCATCGCTATCTTTCCCCACCGGCGCGTTGCGCGAATGGCTGTTGCTCGCGCTTCAGCGTTTGCGGAGCAGTCGACAGCGCGCTCCACGCCGGCGCCCCCAGTAAGTTCCCGTACTTCGTTGATGTTTTCTTGACCGGCAGTGAGCACGTCGTCACAAAGCCCGAGTCGCAACGCAAGATCACGGCGCTCGGCTGAAATATCAATTCCAATAATCCTTTCAGCGCCAAGTTTGCGGCAGAGAGCGCCCGCTGCGAGCCCCACTGGCCCGAGCCCGGTAATAAGTACCGCGTCGTTGCCGCTGATACCGATCTTCTCGAGTGCCTCGTAGACTGTGCCGAAGCCGCACGCAACCTGTGCTCCATCGAGATACGTGAGCTGTTCCGGCAGAAGGATCAAATCCTTTTCTTCTGCCAACAAGTATTCAGCCATGCCGCCATCGCGCTGCCACCCGTAAGCGCGGCGATAATTCGCGCTGGTGCAGGAGATCATGTATCCGCGCCGACAGTCGTTACATAGCCCGCACCCAGAAATGTGGTAAACGATGACCCGATCGCCCGTCTTGAATCGTCGGCAGCCCGGGCCTGTCTCAACTATCTGCCCGCATGGCTCATGGCCAGCGATTACACCCTGATATCCCTCTGGTCCCTTGCCAAGATGCTCATGATAAATAGCACGGATATCCGAACCGCATATCGTCGATGCCTTGACGGCGATGAGAACTTCTCCATGACCCGGGCTTGGAACGGAGACGCTCTTCATTTCGACAGTACTGTTGCCCGGCAGATACGCCGCCATCATTGTCTTTGACATTCGATCGCTCTCCGTCTCACTTTCAATCCGCCGGTCTAGCTTTTCCGACGGCGCCCAATGCCGAGATATTCTGTGGCGCCAGTATTTCCCTGGCCGAGCGAACTTACGCGGGAGTGACCACGCCACTCATATCCCACAGGTCTTCCCACGGTTGGTTCTCTTTCCAGAGAAAGACCTGGCCTTTAATCAGCCGGCAGTTGCGATCGAGTTTTTCGATCGCCTGCATGTCGTCCGCGCTGAGTGGCTCACCAATCACCCCTTGCAGATTACTCACAATGTTTCTGGGATTTGTCGAAAACGGGATCGGCACCTGGCCTCGTGCAACGGCCCATTTGAGGCATACAACTGCAGGATGAATTCCGAGCCTTTCCGCGATTCTTTGAATCACTGGATCCTCCGTTGGCGAGGTGTCCTCGGGAGTACGATCGCGGTCAGGTCGTGCCGGAGACCCAAGCGGCGAGTAGCCAATCGGCTGGATTCCGTTATCCATCAAAAACTTAAAGAAGTCAGGTTGCTGGAAGTGCGGATGAAGCTCCATCTCATTTACGGCTGGTTTGATCCGCGCATCCCTCAACAGAAGCTTCATCTTTGGGATCGTCATATTCGATGTGCCGATGTGGCGCACCAGGCAGCGATCGACCAGTTGCTCCATCTGTCGCCAGGTGCGCATGTAGTTCTCGTGAATATAGGGAACCGCATGGGGGTTGCGCGCCGTGACGTCGCATCCAGGCGGGTGATGGTTGGGAAGAGGCCAATGAACTAAATAGAGATCCAGATAATCGATTTGGAGATCTGACAGCGACTTCTGACAAGACGAGATGACTTCGTCGTGCTTGTCATTCCAAAGCTTGGAGGTGATCCATACTTCGTCGCGCCGAAGACTATTTTGAAAAAGCTCCCTGAACACCAGTCCGATGCGATCTTCATTGCCGTATACAGATGCGCAATCAAAATGCCTGTAACCGATTGAGGCTGCGTACTTCACTGCGTCAGCGACGGACTGATGAGAGGCATGATCCGAGCCAAAGGTCCCCAAACCAATCGACGGAATCCGAGCGCCGCTGCTAAGGATTCTAGACGGCACTTGGGCAGGATGGACAGCTTCGCCTTTGGAGTGAAGTGTTCCGGCCATAGTTTTAAACCTTTCAGTAATCGATAACTAAAACGACATTATCCTAGTGTCAGGATCCATTAAGTGTCAAGAAATAACGGACGAAAACGGATGGCTTCGACCCGGATCTGATAGTTTAAATCTTCTTAAATGAATCGATTTATGAGCACCTTTCTCTTAGCCAAAAGAGACCCAGACGCTGTGAATGAAGTAAATTTGAAGCCATGGCAACTCGGCTGAAAGATATCGCTAACGACTTGGGCCTGTCTGTTGTCACTATTTCCAAAGTCCTTCGAGATCATCCCGACATAGCAGCAGAGACCCGACGCCGCGTATTGAAGCGAATGCGGGAGTTGAACTATCAGCCGAATTTTGCTGCCCGCTCCCTGGTGACTGGCCGCACCTGGACGCTAGGCCTCGTCGTCCCTGACCTGTTGCATCCATTTTTCGCCGAAATCGCGAAAGCCCTCTCTGTCGAGGCTCGCAAGCAGGGATACAGTCTTCTGATCTCCTCGTCTGATGAAGATGCAGAGCTTGAAGTGCAGGAGATAAAACAGCTTTTGGCGCGTAGAGTTGATGTCATTCTGGTCGCTTCGGCACAGTGGTCCATTGACTGCTTTCGAATGATCGAAGAGCAAAAGACACCATATATCCTGATTGATCGGCGATTCCAAGGCTTGAATGCGAATTTCGTTGGCGTCGATGATGAGGCAGTGGGCTCGATTGCGACATCACACCTGATTGAGCAGGGTTGCCGCCGGATTGCACATATTCGAGGTCCCGAAGTCAGCACTGCCGTTGGCCGTTTGGAAGGGTATAAACGGGCGCTGGCATCCTACAACCTGGTCCCTCTTCCAGGACACATTGTTTCCCTGGGCACATCCGGAGATCATCGCGGTGAAAAAGGGGGATATGAGGCAGCTCTGAACTTGCTTGCCTCGAGCCCAAGACCAGATGGGATCTTCTGTTTTAATGATCCCTCGGCTCTCGGTGCGATGCGGGCAATTCTCGATGCGGGCCTCCGTATTCCGGACGATATTGCCGTGATCGGATGCGGCAACCTCTCGTATTCAGATTTCCTCCGTATTCCTCTAAGCTCTGTCGATCAGGGCAGTGAAAGTATTGGAAAGCTCGCCGCGGAACTTGCGCTCAAGATCGCCCGAAAGAGAGAGACATTCAGGCCGAAGTCAGAGCTCATCGCGCCGCGCGTGATCGTTCGCTCGTCAAGCCAGCGAGTTCCGGTCGCCAAGTCAGAGTGAACGCTCCGCTTCTTCTCAATAGCTGAGCGACTGCCGGAAACAAAGAAAGATCGTCGCCTCCCAAAACGGCAATCAGAGCTTTGGCCACGCTGCGGCTACACGCGCTCGCCGCATTGATCGTTTCGCCTTTCATCCCTCAGCTGCTGAGAATTCGGAATGAAAAGGCGTGCTTGCATGGAGGCTCACTGGGTAGTTGGATCTCGAGACCTTGCGCGCTGCGACTCCATTTAAGAGCCGACCTTGACCCGAGTAGCTCTACCTTCTGAATCCGGCGTGGATACCCTGCACTGTTCTCCGCGAGCGACTTGATCAGCAACTTGCCGTCGGCGGGCCACCCCAACGCAACGGCATAAAGCGTCTCGCCCTTTGTGGTGAAGCGTATGTCTCTGTGGTCGAATTTTATCCTCGATAGTTGATATGAAGGGATATCTTGCTCTTCTGTCGACGGCCCCTCTCCGTAGATGTTCCAAGGGCGGGTGCCTTTGATGGCTTCGGAATTGACTTGCTGCCAATCAGCAACTTCCGAGAGAAATGCGATTTCATCGCTATCTGGTTCCCCATGCCCGGGTAGAGGAATGCTGAGCAATAGATTCCCGTTCTTGCTGACGATATCGACAAGGAACGGAATGATAAAAGAAGCCTTCTTGTATCTATGGTTCTCAAAGACTGACCGCTCGTAGTGCCAGCTTCCGATACATGCCTCAGTCTGCCACGGCTCCTTCTGAAGTTTGTCCGCAAGCGACATCTCGAAGTCGCGCGTCAAAGCACCCCATACAGGCTCTGGAACTACTTTGAGGTTCAACACTCCTTCGAGCCGGCCGCCGTGGGCCTGCATGTTCTTGTTGTAGTAGTAGGCCATGATTTGCGGAGCGAGATCGGGAATCCCCAGCCACACTCCCAGGTCTGGAGCGAACTTGCCTCCTTTGTCGAAGTCGAATTGTGCATTGTCGTCAAAGCACAGGATGTCTGGACTGTAGCTGTCAATTACGTCCTGAACACGAAGCATGAACTGCTGAACAAACTCGGGACACGGAGCATTCTTCAGGTGAGGTTTGCCATTAAGCATCTGCGGATCCATGCCGTCCCACCATTTTCCCTTGCCGTCAGCGGTAGTCTCCACACCGTCGTAAGGTACGCCTGCGAGCGGACCCGCGGTATCGCTCTTATATCGAACGGGGAGAAACTCGTCCCACACCCGATGCGGAGTGCCATGATAGCTCACGCCAAATCGCAACCCGTTCGCTCGCGCGACCTTCGCCCATCCCCCAACGATGTCGCGCTTGGGTCCGACATTTACACTGTTCCACGGCTGGTGCTTTGAGTGCCAGTTGTCGAAGTTGTCGTGATGCGTAGCTAGCGAAACGAAATATTCAGCGCCTGCCTTCTTGTAGAGCTTGATCAGCGCATCGGGATCCCATCGCTCTGCTTTCCATAAGTGGCAAATATCCTTGTACCCAAATTTCGATGGGTGCCCATATTTCTTCACGTGATACTCATACTGGGGCATGCCTTGTATATACATATTCCGGGCATACCAGTCGCCTTGCTCGGGTACACATTGCGGGCTCCAATGTGCCCATATGCCGAACTTCGCATCCCGGAACCAGTTCGGACATTGGTACGACTTGAGTGATTCCCAGAAAGGCAAGAAGGGGCCTCTGGGTACCTCTCCTTTAAAAAGCTGCTCTTGCTGCAACGCACGTGCCATGCGAGCCAAAGCCAGGACGGAGAACCCGCCCGTAAAAAACGATCTGCGATTCATACTTGGACCTTCCCCTTTTCTAATTCCGGCTCGTGTCAGTGCCCATTTGCTGCACCCCAGGTAATGCGCGGTCATTCCATTGCTTCACGAGACGCTTCGATTTGTTGAGCGACTCTTCGGCAGCGGCTTTGTTAGCGTATATCTTCCCCAGCGGAATGTGGAGACGGGGAGCGAATTCCCTGTCAAGATCTGGCAACTCAACAAATACGGCTCGGCTTTTTCCAATTCGTTTTGCTGGACCAATATCTCCCCAGCCAGAAGATTGGCTTCAGGATCCTCCGGTGCTTCAGTCAGGAGAGACTCATCGAGCTGGATCGATTCATGCAACTTCAGTTCTGTAAACAAAACGATCGCCAGGCTGAGACGGGCAGGCCGGTTCTTCGGGTCGAGCGCGCGGCCTTTCTATATTCCGCTTCAGCTTATTCCGGTGGTCGTTCGGTTTGGACACGCAATTCACGTTTTTGAAATAGAGGTTGCCATCAAACTCCAGATTGCGTATGTACTCGTCAGCGACGGAAACGATTCCTTTGGACAAAAATGGCGAGGGAAAGTTTCCAGTTCGGAGTCTCTTGCGCCATATGCAATGGGATAACAATCGCCGCATGCTCTCTATTGGAGCGCGATCTGGTACCTTCCCCGGTCCTCTGGCAAGCGCACCCTAAAACTTGCCTTAGTTAGGCCAGCCCATGGCGTAGGTGACGAGCCGTCTTCGAATGTCGACCGCTCGGTTGTATATGATGGGCGTGCGGTCCAGGTCAACTTGAAAACGACGAGATAGAAGTCGAAGCGGGCAGGACCAATTCGACACGAACTGAATTTGAAGTAAAGCGTTTCGTCTGGCCGGAGAGACGGTGCAGGCGAATGGTTCCAGCAGAGGATGAGCTCCATATGAACTGCTTTCAAAGAAATCGCAAATCTGGGTTCTCTAAGCAAACGAAAACGTATGCACTTTTTCTGAGTGCGCTTGGCGTACTTGCAAGCCTTGCATCTATCGCTACAGCTCAGTGCGCGGGAGAAGGCGGAAACAGCCTGGGTTTCGATATGGCTCCGGAGACAAGCCAGCGAGTGGTGGAAGAAGCCGTCAAGCTAATCCCGACACAAATGGCTCCCGGACCTGTGAAGCCAGACTGGGAGTCACTCAGAACGAACTATAAGGTTCCAGACTGGTTCAGAGGGGCGAAATTCGGTATTTTCATGCACTTCGGAATCTTCTCAGTGCCGGCACACGGCAACGAGTGGTACGAGAAGTATCTGTATGCAGGCGGTGACGACAGCGTGTTGAAGGTGCTTGGCGGCAACGATATGGCGCTTGGTGTTAACAACGAGCCCGGAAGTACGCGTGCCTGGCACTCGCAGCACTTTGGCCCAGTGGACAAGTTCGGTTACAAGGATTTCATCCCCATGTTCAAGGCCGAACATTTCGATGCTGATGCCTGGGCAACGCTCTTCCAAAAGGCTGGTGCCCGGTATGTCATGCCAGGTGCGCAGCACCATGAAAACTTTGCCATGTGGGATAGCAAAGTGACGCCATTCAACTCAATGCAGATGGGGCCAAAGCGCGACATCATCGGTGAACTTGCCGTTGCCGTGCGCAAACATGGGATGAAGCTGGGAGTCGCGAATCACGGGATTGAAAACTTCGAGTTCATCAATCCACCGCTCGAACTCGCAGAGAAGATGAAGGCTGAGAAGGTTGATCTGTACGATCCCAAGTGGGCCGACTTTTACAACTACGCGGACCGCAGCAACGCAGCCATGAAGCGCTTCCTTGTGAACTGGTATGAGCGCGATGTCGAACTGATCGACAAGTACCAGCCCGACCTCATCTACTTCGATAACGGTGTGGATCAACGGCATATCGACCCTCTCAAGCTGGAGATTGCTGCGTATTACTACAATCGAGCGAAGAGCTGGGGCAAGGAAGTCTCGTTCACTACGAAAAAAGCGGCCTTTGCCCCTTCCGGCACAAACACCAAGACCATCGCCTCAATTCTCGATTTTGAAGGAGGGCCGCCGGACGGCATCCGTGGAGGCTCATGGGTGGTGGATCGGCCGATCGGAACTAGCAGCTGGGGGTACGTGGATGGACTCAAAGCGAATTCGCCAGAGACCGTGATTGGATGGCTGGTGGATACGGTCAGTAAGAACGGCACGCTGTTGCTCAACGTTTCTCCGAAGGCAGACGGAACGATTCCGCAGGACCAGCAGAATACTCTCCTGGCCGTCGGCAAATGGCTCGCGATCAATGGCGAGGCGATTTACGACACGCACGCGTGGACGAAGTTTGAAGAGAAGGGCAAAAACCACATCTACTTCACGGTGAAAGGAGACACCCTTTACGCGATTGTGATGGGCAAGACTGCCGGAACTGAGATCACAATCAATTCCCTCCCAGAGAGTGGACCGGCTGGAACGGTCCGATCCGTCTCCATGCTCGGCGGCGGATCGCTGGATTACAAGCAGAATTCCACGGGGCTCAGCATAACGCTACCTGATTCATCGGAACGCCATGAGGCTTTGGTTCTGAAGATTGTTGGTCTGAAGACCAATCCGGATCTAAACACGGACTCCGGAAATCCTGATTGCGGATGTGGGCAGCGAGAATAGACCTGAATTGCAGTGGCATCCATCCATTGAGCGACGCAGATGTCGCCGGTGCAAGTGTCACGTTGCGATCAGTTTGATCGATCGATTTCAGAAGATTCGCAATATCGATTCGATTAGGTGGAGCGTAGGTTTCGGCCACGCCAGGATGAAGTTGCCCCGAGGAGGAAAGTGAACCGAACGTGAGAGCGATAACGACCGCACTCCACTGCCATGCGCTTCGGTGATCCTTTGCAGCTTGCACGATCTGAGATTATCCCTCGCGATTTCAAGATAATCAAATAGACCATCGATCTCCTGGATCGCAGGTCGTGTAGGTCGCAACATCGCTGTTCTACCCTTCGAAAATTTAAGCGACGTGACCCTCAACGGCCGACATGGCAACAAATTTACGTCTATGTATTCGATGACGAAGGTCTTCACAGGTTGACTGATGTTCTGAGATGAAGTCAATCCAAGCTCTCCTAGTCGTTCTGGTGAACTGGGGTGCTCCCGCGAGAATTCCTCGCAGGCGAAAAGCTAGATGTCCCTCTGAATGGTCCGGGGGTGAAGTGACTCCAAGGCTCATCTCTAATGATAGTGACCAGCAGGATCCCGTATTTGCCCTCCCAAATACCCCACCTTTTGATCTCGTGTTCTCTGGCTGACTAACGAATTAGGATTGATACGCGCGTTGGGGACAACTAGATGCTTGAACTTGTGCTCGGTACCGCTATCATTACCGCCATTTTTCTGCTCGGTGACTTCCTCCATCGACTAGGCGTGCCAATCCCTGCGGGCGTTCTGGGGCTGCTTCTTTTCTATGGCGGACTACAAGTTGGTGTTTTGAAGCTGAGATGGGTAGACAAGGCCGCCCGGCTTCTACTCCGTCATATGGTTCTCCTTTTTATTCCGCTCACGCTGGGATTGATGGACATGGGCAAGCTGATTTCCCAGCACGGTTGGGTCATCTGCAGCAGTCTAGTCTTAAGCTTCCTGGCCGTTCTGCTTGTAACCGGTCTACTCGCAGATCGCCTGCTGGCGTCGGAAAACGATCGAACTGAAACCGAAACCACACGATGAATCTCTCCCGTGTATTCGCGCTTCCACTTGTGAGTGTTGCGCTCACGGTGTCGTGGTATGCGATTGCTTTGGGAGTACATCGCAGGTGGCGCGTCATCCCACCCATAGTGGGTGGATGTCTTCCGATCATGGTGTGTCTATGGCTAATGCGGGAGCCTTACTCGGAATACAACCGTGGGGGAAGTGCTCTGACGTGGTGGTTGGGGCCGGCAACGGTTGCACTAGCAGTTCCGATGTATCGCAATGGGTTGGTGTTGCGCGGGATTCTACACAGAATATCGCTCGCGGTGATGATCGGCGCAGTCGTCGGCATGGTGGTGGCGGGCGGAAGTGCGTGGCTACTCGGCGCTCCGCTGCCTATCATTATGTCGACCATCCCAAAATCCGTCACCACTCCGATCGCAATCGAAGTCTGCCAGCAACTTCAAGGGCTCCCGCAAATCACGATCGCTATGGTTATCCTTACGGGAGTTCTTGGCGCAACATTTGGGCCGTCCCTGCTTAAGTTAGTTGGCGTGAGGAATGATCGCGCAATCGGTGCCGCTATCGGTACCTCCTCACATGGTATCGGAACTGCCAGCCTGATACGGCACTCGGAAATGCAATCGGCAGTGTCATCATGGGCGATGGCGGCTGCGGGCGTGTTCACATCGGCCTTGGCGAGTTTGCTCGCGCGGATCCTCCGATAAAGTAGCGCAGAATGGTATGCGAATTGACGTCGACGCATCTTCAACATCGCCGGCTGTGCGGGCTTGTCGTATCCGGTGCTCGAGAAGTACCTCCGGTGCCCGCATAATGAAGCCTGTATGCGGCCGAGGCGTTCTCCGTGGTTTCGATCGATATATGTACGAGTAGAAACTGGCGGGAAGATCTCCTACAAAGAACTCAATGCCGTTCGGAAGCATCTCCGGGCGCTCTATGACTCGTGCGTCAATACTTACGCAAATTCAGTGTATGCCGCCGTCGTGAGGAACTCTTGAAACTCTCCCGTAGAAAGAGATACGAGAAGTTCGGCGGCGCGTTCGAATCTCGAGGTTGCGTATCTCTCAGGGCCCAGGGCCTGCCGTGCCCAATTAAGAACATTTGCGAGTGCCCAGTCCAGCATGTGCCGATCGATTCTGCGGCCGTTGCTCAGGCGGGCGTTGTAGTAGATCCATTGCCAAATTTGTGCGCGTGAAATTTCCGCGGTAGCAGCATCTTCCATCAGGTTGTAGATGGGTACGCATCCATTACCGCGCAGCCATGATTCGATGTACTGCAGGGCTACATCAACATTGCGGACGAACCCCTCTTCTGTTAGACGGCCAACTGGAATCTGAAGCAAGATGTGCTCGGTGATGGGGCATTTTGGGTTCGACGGGGGCTGAATCTGGTTTTGAGTCTTCATATGCTCGTCGAATACAGATTTCGCAATTGGCACCAGGCCGGGATGCGCAACCCATGTTCCGTCGTGGCCGGCGCAGACCTCGCGCAGCTTGTCCTGCCGCACGCGTTCCATCGCATCCAGGTTGGCCTTCGGATCGTCGCGAATGGGAATCTGCGCAGCCATGCCTCCCATTGCGTGAATTCCGCGCTTGTGGCAGGTATGAATCAGCAATTGAACATACGAGCGTAGAAACGGCTGCTCCATGGTGATATCACCTCGCTGGGGGAGGGTGAATCGCTGGTGATTCCGGAACTTTTTAATAAAGCTGAAGATGTAATCCCACCGACCACAGTTGAGACCGGCCGAGTGATCCCGCAACTCGTAAAGAATTTCGTCCCCCCTGATCGAAAGATGGTCATCAATGCTCTAAACTCCGGCGCCAGGTTCAATCATCAGCTGGCTGTAACGGCATGAGTGGGCTATCTCTTGGTAAACAAGGCTTGGACTGTCTTTAGGAAAAGTGACCTTTCGAATCCCGCCAGCTACAGAGGTCAATGGCAAGACTTATCTAACCAGATGATCAAAGAAGGGTAGGCGGTCAACCACCTGAGTATTCAGCGAGGTACTCATCAAGGTCTTCATCAAACGCGCTCTGAAGGAGAGACCGACTTCCATGGTAGTGAAGCGTGGGACACCGGGGCACGTCGTAGAATCCGCCGTAGGTGAACGGTGTCATTTCGGCCATACTTCGATGCGCTCCCTAGATTTCACGTTTGTTCTCTTGAATTTTCTCTGAATCAAGTCATTTCCGTATAGGCGGTAATCCGCTCCGAATGACCTTACGTACAACAAATCACTGCTCACTAAACGTGATTTGACGGCCGAGGAGATGCGAAACGGTGACCAGCAGCGCGATCAGAAAAAGCGGGAGCACAGTCGGCAGAAACGCCATCCTAAGATAGTAGGGTATGGAAGGCCACTGCCCAGTGGACCTTGCAAGGGTGACGGAGATGCAACTCATCACCCAGGACGCGCCAGCAATCACCCACATGATGCGAGTCTGCCACTTCGGCGAGACTAAGAGCACTAAAAATGCCGGCCCTGAGAGAAACGACCCCACGCAAAGCAAAATGCTGCTCCAGATGTCTTTGGCAGGCCAGTGGTCTAGGTCAGTGAAAAAAAAGAAGCCACCCAGACTTAGCAGGGAGACAGCGGCGCTCGCTAAACCTGCTAAGAAGAGCAAGAAAACGCGGATAAGGATCTTCGCTCTCATGATCGCGATTGAGACAGAACATAGCACGCGAAAATCGACTCGTGAGCGTGTGGTCCCCTACCCTTCCTTTACTCATCGGTTAAATAAGCCTAAGGATCGCTTGGAGTGAGCGAAAGTCCGGCAAAGAAAAGCCCGTATCTCGTGTGCTGCTTCGTCCTAAATCTTCGGTACGACCGTCCGCCTATTTGTAGCGGCATGCTGGGCTCCGAGAGACCAGCCAAGTACGATCCAATCCGCCAGGATGTGAATGCGGAAGCTTGATCGTTTGGGCTCACTTTGTTACCTCTTGATCAAGCAAAACTAGTCGTCAGGAACTGTCGTCAGGCACAGGAAGAAAGACTGCTTTCCACTAGAACGGAGTGGGAAGAGCGAAATGCAGATGCTTGCTCCTCCGTTCCGAGAACTTTCCATTCGCCCCATGCATCGAAGAGTTCCTGCTGGACGTCCTTCGCAGGAAACTAACCCCGAGCCGCGTCGAGCCCTCCCTTCCCGCGAGACCTCAGACAGGTTGTCTCCAGACTACGTACTCGCTGGGCTCAGTTGCTTCCGGATATACCAAATCATCTCTACGACGGCCCTCAATAAAGGTCAAACAATCCTATGCGCCCGTCATCACGAAGTCATAGCTCAGCGTCCTGTACGGCTTGCTCATCTCGCGGCCGTCCGGGCCCTTGCCGGCGTTGTTGTGCTTGAAGTCTGCGATCAGGCCGTCGCGTACAGCGAATGCAGTATCTTCCTCAAGATACTTGCTGCCGCGCACAAATATCTCGGTGATAAGCGGCGCGAAGCCCTTGCCCGTGACCATGAAATGCATGTGGGCGGGCCGCCATTCGTGGTTCGACGTGTGCTTGAAAATGGCGCCCATACCGCCGTCCAGCGGGGCCGGATATGGAACAGGAGTTACCGACCAGAATGAGTAGCGCCCTTTTGAGTCCGTCTTGAGCTGACCGCGGCACCACATGCCATCTTTAGCGATATCGCCGCACTGAACGTCGTACAGGCCACGGCCATCGGAATGCCAAGCTTCGACACTGGCGTCGGCGACCTGCTTTCCCTTCATGTCGACAACCCGTCCTGAGACGAAAAGCGGCTCGCCGGCGGCGCCCTGCGAGAGATCTCCGCCATGCGGAAATTCGGGCGAGTTCGGCACGTAGAACGGCCCGAGGACGGTCGGCAGCGTAGCGCCCGGGGGCTTGGGCACCGACATCTCGTGAATCAGAGTCTCGAATCCAAGGAGCGCCGACACGCCTAGGAACTCCTGGCGTCCGCCTTTGCAGAACTCGCCAGCCATCGCCAGATAATTACAGGCTCCGACCCATTCGTCAGTCGTCAGGCGAACGTCCCGCGCGAAGCCGTGGAGATGCCTGATGAGCGCGGTCATCAACTCTCGTATGCGCGGATCAGTCGTTTTGGAGTAGCGAGCGATGACTTCGTCGGTGATCGCCTGTTCCCGCGCAGCAGATGACGATGCCCCTCTTCGTGCAGATGATCTGCCTTTACGCTGAGCAGCAGACGGCCCGGGGATCTTCTTCGTGGCAGACGACATCGCGGTATCCTCTTCTGGAAAAAGCAGTCTCAACCAGATTTCCTTTTGGGGTTCCCAGTGCGTCCCAGTATATGCCGCTCGCATCATGTTCATCCGAACTCAATCTTAGGAGAGGGTGTATCCCGAGATCGCAGCCATCACCATGCCTGCTTTCGAGACAGGAACCACTTGTCCGAGATGGCGACTCTACGTCAAGCTGGATCGCTTCACCGTGGCCCGTTGTACATAAGTGTCGATCACTGAGTGACGTGCCCATTCGCGACCTCTCGGCATTCCGGCATCTCGGCAGTGGTTCCGATAAACCACGAATTTGAATTAGCCTTGGTCGCATGACGACGTCTCTATATCACGGACCGCGCCAGCACACTCGCCAACGCAACCCTCAATCGTCGTCTCACCGCAATCACCAGAGCTCATCAGACCTTTGGGTCGAAGGATTCACCGGCATCAAGCCATCACTTCATCGTCAGCGAAACTCTGAAAGGTATCCGCCGAACCATCGGCACCGCACAACATGGCAAAGACGCTCTACTCACCTCTGACATCCGCAAAATGATCGAGCATTGCCCCGGCGGATTGCGGGGTGCGAGAGACCGGGCTTTGCTTCTCGTGGGCTTCGCTGGCGCGTTTCGCAGATCTGAACTTTCGGCTTTAGAAGTCTCGGATCTTAAGTTCACGGCGGAAGGTCTCGTCATCGATCTTCGCCGTTCAAAGACAGACCAGGAAGCCAAAGGCCGCGAGGTTGGAATTCCGTTCGGCGCAGACGAATCAACCTGTCCTGTTCGCAGCCTCAAGACCTGGTTAGAGCGCGGCCATATCGATTGTGGTCCGGTCTTCAGGTCAGTCGGGAAAAGCGGCCGCATTTCGCATCATCCACTGTCGCCTGACTCGATTGCCTGGATCATCCGCCAAGCAGCACACCGTGCCGGAATCAAAGGTGATGTCAGCGGTCACAGCCTTCGCTCGGGCCATGTAACGACCGCGGCGCGAGCCGGCGTACCGGAGCTGGTCATCATGCGCCAGACCGGTCACCGCAGCGTGACGACGTTGCGGAAATACATCCGGAAAGGAGAATTGTTCGTTGTAAACGGTGCGTCGAAACTTGGGTTGTAACGGGTCTCGGTCTGTAGTCCTCGTCACTCTGCTTCGGAGAACGAAGTCTTATCAGAGGTCATGAAGCTGCGGCCGCACTCGGTCCCGGTCTGACAGTGCTGAAAAAGGCTGCTCAAATATTTCGACGTCCGAGTAGACTCTACAATCTATCGTGAATGTCGAATGCAAATGCCGCATCAATCAATGAGGGGTGCCTCCTCAGTGGCTTGATTCGCGTGAAATCTACTCTAGGGTCTTTTGGCATAGTCAGATTTCACGAAGAATCGGAGCGTTATTTGGCATCACCGCGCGAAACTTTTGACCACGGCCTTCGGCGCGCTTAGTTATGCCTGAATTACTGCAAGGCTAGTGCTGTTTACTCTCTAGAGATCATGGTGAAGGAAACCACTGGCACAATCCTGGCACATTCCTGGCAC
>Ga0207695_10001052_pt1 | contig 48444 bp, 48 predicted proteins | sample KBSC54metaG_FD_184354 | JGI IMG/M metagenome (GOLD analysis project Ga0207695, IMG submission 184354) | Corn rhizosphere microbial communities from Kellogg Biological Station, Michigan, USA - KBS C5-4 metaG (SPAdes) (version 2) | ecosystem: Host-associated > Plants > Roots > Rhizosphere > Soil...
AGGCCAATGATGTCCTTTTCCTTCAGTGGCTGTTTGTGCTCCTTCACGCCAAGAAGATGCCACAACCACTCCAAAGGCGCAATACTAGTTTCCTGCTATTGCGCGAACGGCGTGCCGAAGGAAATTGGCGTTTTGGTGCATTTTGGTGCATCGCAACCGCTCGGGATGAGTTTGCGAGCGGCGCGCTCGCGGTTCGCGCGCGACCATGCGTCCTTATATCGCGCATCGTCGGGCGAGTTTTTCCACGCGTCGAATGCATCAAAAAGACGAAAAAGTGATGCAATATGATGCATTTTGATGCATCCGGAGGAGCCGGGCGTCGGCGCGATTCGCGCAGCTTTCCTAGACTGACGCAAAAGAGTGGGTTTAATGTCGTCAGGAGCCAATCGACACGGATTGCATCTTTCAATTTGGGAGGGCGACTGGGTATTTTATAGGTCGATGACGCGGGGAATGATGTTGGAAAACGGCGATGGACAGGCCGGCGGTGCGCGGCAAATCACGCCCGAGACGGTGGTCCTTGCCGGGAGCAACGCCATCTCCAGTTCCCTGCTGGACGAAATTGTTATTTTGAACCTGCACTCCGGCATTTACCATGGATTGGAATGCGTGGGTGCGAGGATCTGGCAGATGATCGCGCAGCCGGCCGCGGTTCATTCGCTGCGCGATGCGCTGCTGGATGAATATGAAGTGGACCCGGCACGATGCGAGGAAGACCTGATTGCCTTCCTCGAGGAGCTCAAAAGCAATGGCCTGCTGGATGTGCAGTGCGCGTCCGTGGAATGAGCTTTTGAGCCTGGAGCCGCGCCGGCAAAGGTTGCTCTTTGAAAGCGCAATGTTGATCGCGATCAGCCGGATCGGTTTGCGGTGTTTGCGATTTCGGTGGATGAACCGATGGATCGAGCGCGAGAGCGCCGCACGGAGATCGAAGCGGGTTCGATCTTCGAGCGAGTCGGTTGAGGAAATCGCCTGGGCGATCGGCATCGCGAGCCGGGCGATACCGGCAAGCTGCCTGGCGCAGGCGATGGCCGGGACGATCCTGCTGGCCCGTCGCGGACATGCGGCTTCGCTTCACCTTGGCGTGATGCGGGGCCCCCAGGAATCGTTGGGAGCCCATGCATGGGTGGAATGCGACGGACGGGTCGTGTTGGGACGCAATGACCGCTTCGAAGAGTACACCGCCTTGGGCGCGATCAACCGCCGGGCCGGTTAGAGAAAACATGGCAAGAAGTGGGGGTTGTTGAAGGTCGTACGCGTGAAGGAGTCAGTATGAAGGATGTGAAGAAGTCGTCGGCCAAGGCCAAGAAGAGCTACGCGAAGCCCAAGCTCGCCACGCACGGCGACGTGCGGAAGCTCACACAGCACGGTGGGCCGCGATCCGTCGGCAGCGGCATTTTCGATCACGGCTGGGGCGACGGTCATGATCATGGCCTTCATAAGGGCAACCATTGATCCGGATCGCTGACCGTCACAACGCGTGTGGCCAGCACTATGTACTGCTACAGCGCATACGGTCTGTGCATCGCATCCCCAATTGAGTTGCCGGAGCTGAGTGCGAGCGAAACGGCAGTGGCGCGCAACAGCGCTGGTGCGACCAGGGACGATGCGGTCGTTATCGAATTGGATCGAATAGACCTTTCCGAAGGCAGCGGATCGGATCGCATCCTTGCATGGGCCAAGCCCGGCGACGCCTGTCTGCACTATCGCGGCGCCGCAACCTTTCATCTGATCAATGGATGTCGGGTTGTTGTTGATACGCATCCGGAAGCCGACTCGCGCGCGGTCCGCCTGTTTCTTCTGGGGCCGGTGATGGCCCTGCTGCTTCACCAGCGCAAGATGCTGGTGCTGCATGCCAGCGCTGTGGTCGTTGATGGAGGGGTAATTGCGTTTGCTGGGGAAAAGGGTGAGGGCAAATCGACACTTGCGGGGGCGATGACGGCTGCGGGGTATCCGCTCTTCTGCGATGATGTGTTGGCGATCGACCTGCGCCGGCCCGACCGAATTGTTGCACATCCCGGCTTCCCGCAGCTCAAACTCATGCCCGATAGCGCGGCGCAGATAGGACTTAGCGCGACCGACCTGCCGCGGGTTCATCCGGATTATGAAAAGCGGGCCGCTCGAATCGATAGGAAATCTACTTCACGGGCATTGCCTGTCAAACGAATTTACATTCTTCAAACCGCCGACCAGGACGCCATCGAACCGCTATCCCCGCAAAATCGGCTGGTCGAACTGGTTCGGCATTCTTATTTGGCGGCGCTGCTGGAAACGACCGGCGAATCTGCCGATCATTTCCGGCAAGTCGTCATGCTGGCCAATCGCATCGAGATTGTCGCGGTCAAACGGACGCGGGATCTGAGTCGATTGCGGGAGACGGTCGGACGGGTGATCGAGGATTTAAAGAACGACCGCTGAGACATGTTGCAGGGACGAGTACAGCTTCAGCTTGGCGAGCTGCCGCGCGAATCGCGCGTGCTGCTGGGGCTTCTGAAAACCTGCATCGGCCAAGGCGAACAGACATCCGCGGCACGCGATCACAATCTTGGCTGCGACCCCTATTCGCTTGTGGCACTTGCTCGTCAGAATCGCGTTGCGCCCCAGCTATGTCATGCTTTGAAGCAGTCGGGTTTTTCGCTGGCTGACGATCCAGCGTTACAAAAATTGCAATGCCATTATCGCCATAATGCAGCCCGATCGCTGCAACTGAGCTTCGCACTCTCGAATCTGCTCGACAAGCTCTCTCGGCAGATCGATGTAATCCCATTCAAGGGGCCGATGTTAGCCGCGGTTGCTTACGGCGACGTTTCCCTGCGTGAAGCCGGTGACCTTGATCTGCTGGTCAAGCATCAAGACATCGTCCGGGCCGCGGATCTTTTGGCCTCTCTCGGTCATCGACCAATCTTCCCAACCTCCACGCCTCGCGAAGCGGCCTTCCTCCAAAGCCTGATGGGTGAACGGCGGGCGCGCTACCTTCGCCGGCATTGCGAGCATCACCTGGTCAGCCAGCCGATGCAAATCAATGTCGATCTCCACTGGGCCATCGCGCTGCGGGAATTCTCGCTTGAAATCGATATGGACGGTCTTTGGCGGCGTGCGCGAACGATAAGCTTCCAAGGCTGCCCCACCCTTGCGATGTGCCCGGAAGACCAGCTACTCGTGCTCTGCATCAATGGAGCTAAGGATTGCTGGAGCCGACTGGATCGCGTGTGTGATCTGGCGATGCTTCTGAAGACCACATCCAGTCTGGACTGGGATCTGATCCTCGCGAGTGCCGATCAGGCGCGAACGCGAAGGATCATTCTTCTTGGACTGGCGCTGGCAAACGGAGTATTGGGCGCCCCACTTCCAGCCGACGTGGTCGATGAGATCGAGCGCGATCGAACGTTCACGCTGATCGCATCGCGCATGGCCCGGAAGATGCTGGTTGTCTGCGGCGCAAAGTCATCGTCTCGTTTGACCGGCTTTCTCTTTCTACTGCGCATGCGCGATGGCTGGCGTGAGCGCTATGAATATTGCATCGCCCAGTTACGTCCTGGGGTAGGTGATTGGTCCGCCCTTCCGCTCCCGGAGGGGCTGTCGTTTCTGCATTACGTTGTTCGCCCCTTCCGGCTTCTGGGCCGCCATGTGCTGGGCGATTCTCGCGAACGACAGGTGAGTTGATGGATCAGCTGCCCAATGCCGCAGTGATTCGCAGCGATTCGCCTGCTGTCACGCGCAGATCGTGGAGCCTGACACCGCCCAGCGAGAGGCTCGCCAGCGAAAAGGGCTGGTTGTTGATCTTCTCAAGATGCGGGCGGATGAAGCCGCAGGCCATGTTCCCCATCATGCCCTGGCCAGTGCAGGACAGATCGGAAACCGTCACATTGAGCGACGAATCGATCGAAAGCTTTCCCTCGATCACGATCGTGGCCGACATGATCGCCTTCTTGGCGGTGACGTTGGCCGAGAAGGCGATGGTCGTCGGGTCGAGTTGCGAAAGGGAAAGACTCGCCTTCTGAATCTGTGCGCCCTGTCGGGATGCTCCAGCCTTGGCCGCGGCCAGAACAAGCTGGTCCAGATCCGATTTGCTGATTTCAATCGCTACATTACCCGACCTGGCCGAGGCAAAAAGCAGCAGCGGCTCGCCGACATCGTCGCGGTCGTAATCGAAGGAGACGCCCTGCCCTTCGAGCGTCAGATCGACGCCGGCGGTTTCCACGCGCAGCGGATGGGCCTCAATACGAAATTGTTCAACATCCGCCGCATGCTTGCGCGCTCCCGTTCCACGCGGTGGAGGAAGCATCGCACCCAGCCGCGCCGACGCGCCGGTCAGGTCGATCCTTATCTCGTTGAGCGCCTCCAGCGAAGAGCCCTCGACGCGCACGCCGGCCGATTCGCCCGGCCAGATAAAGGCGGACTTGAAGCCTTCAATTAAAGCTTGTGCAAGCTCCGCCGGTGTTTGAGGAAATTCGGTCCCGCCCAGATAGAACATGCTTCATTCTCCAATTGCGCCAGATACAGCGCGGCCGATTATAGGCCTGAGCGCAGAGCAGGTTCAGATGGAGATGAATCGATTATCGAAGTGCGCGGGCGACGGCTTTGAGAGGATCCGGCTTGGCCGCCTGAGTGAACGCGGCTTCGCGCGCCCGGCATCCGCGACATGCCCAGCAGGCTTCGCCGCCTTCTTCCAGGCAGCTCCAGGTGCGATCAAACGGCGCCGATACATTGGTTCCCAAATCAACCACTTGCCAAGGTTCGAGTTCCAGCAGCGGCGCTTCCAGCTCGACATCGCGCATGCCGCAGGGGATCTGGATCATTTCTTTCCAGATCTGCAGATACTCGGTGGCCTGCGCCAGGGCATCGCTGGCCGTTCCAATTCGCATGCCGCTGAAGATGGCCACGGCGTTGTATTGCGCTGCAAACCGCACGGCGACCGAGAGCAGCGGAAGCATCTCAATCATCTGTGGCCCAAGCGGCTGCAATTGTCTCGGATCGGAAGCTGCAGCCTGCTGCGTCGAGGACGAACCCATCGGCGCGAAGAAGGGCATCGGCAGCGTGTGCTCGCGATAAGGTTTGAAATGCGCGACCTGCTGGTCGTAAGCCGCGTGTGCCCGCGCATGCGTTTGCGGCCCCAACTCGGCATAGAGCAGAATCGGGCGGAACTTCTGCGCGGCCAGAGCGGTGGCCACAGCGGAGTTCACGCTGCCGTTATTGAGGACGATGGCTAGTTCCTTGGCCATGGTATCGAGAAGCCTATCACTCCATCGTCAAAATCACCTTTAAAACTCCGCTCTGGCCGGCCAATTCCATCGCCTCGACCCCCTGTTCGATGCGCATTCGGCGATGAATCAGGCTCGCCACGTCGATACGCTTCTCGGCCAGCGCAGCAATTGCCTCGCGGAACGGCCCGCATCGGCTGCCGATGATGTTCACTTCGTCGATCACGACTGGAGCAAGGTTCAACGCCTTTCCATCCGCGACGGTGCTCTTAAGAACGATCGACCCGCGCGGGCGGACCATCTGCAACGCCAGTTCCAGCCCCTCGCTGCTCCCGGTGCAATCCACGACAATGTCCTGATCGTGCCGCGGGACGATGTCTGCCAACGCTCGGGCGCGGATCGACCATTTCTCGCACAGCGCCAGCTTGCGAGGATGCCGGCCGATCACCCGAACCGGGCAGCCGGCATCACGAAGCACCTGCGCAACGAGCAATCCAAGCCGGCCATCGCCAAGGACCGTCACCCATTTGCGGTCGTCCACCTTGATCTGCTTGAGTACCTGGAACGCCGCCGCGAGCGGCTCGACAAAGACTGCCGAGTCATCATCCACCGAATCGGGAAGGACATGCAGGTTGAGGGCGGGGAGTCGCAGGTAATCGGCAAACGCGCCATCGTGATTCAGAATGCCCAGAACCGAGCGGTTCCTGCAATGGCTGCTCAGCCCCGAAAGACAAAGGTCGCACCGTCCGCAGACGACATTGATTTCGCCGACCACGCGTTTGCCAATCAGGTCCTTGTCGGATGATCGCTCGACCTGGCCGACGAATTCGTGGCCGAGGATTCCCTGGAATCCCATGTATCCTTTGACGATTTCCAGATCGGTTGCGCAGATGCCGGCTTGTCGAACGCGCACGAGCGTATCGCCACTACTTGCGGGCGGGTCGGCGCGCCGAGGTTGAAACGTCAAGGATTTGTCGAAGACCAGTGCGCGCATAGCCCCATGTTTGATGGAATTGCTTCACCTACTTCGCCGGCGACGACGGGCCTGAGATGTACTCCAGCCAGGCGGCGGCATCGTAGCGATAGTCGCGATTGAACAGGTAAACCAGGCTTCGGCGCGCCTGCCAGCTCACGCCAAACTCACGATCGCCCAAAACTCCGCACAGCGCCCGGGCTACGCTCATCGTGCGGTAATGCTTGAGTGCATCAGCCGCGGCAATGCGCACATCCCGCGACTCGCCCGGCCGGTTCAATGTCTTTACCAGTGGATCGGCCGCTGCCACATCCGGCACGTTCACCAGCGCCTTGGCAGCCTCAAGCCGAACCAGTTCATTGCTGTTATTGAGCGCCTTGATGAAAAGCCCCGTCGCCCGCTTGTCTCGCGCGCGGTTGAGTGCGCGAACCGCGACCGCTTCGACGGTCGGATCGGTGTCGTACTGCGCGATCTGAGCATACCTTTTCGTATACGGATCGTGCTTCGCAAATCCCCATTCCAATAGTCGGTTGATCCCATCGCGGCGATTATCAGCCGACGAGGCATCCTCCATCATTCGCGCGGCTTTGCCCGGACGATCGCCATCTAGATATTTGAATCCTTCCACCGGCAGGCTCACAACCGCCCACAATGCGCTTCCCACGCCCTGCCCGGCTTTGGCAAAGAGTTGCAGCATCGGATTGGGTGGATCATCGAGATCGGATGCATGAAAGCTGGTGTTGTAGTAAGGCTGAGAACCGTCATTCGATTGCGCGACAGAAACGGCTGGAGCCGAATCATGGCCAGTCAGCGCAGCACTGGAAGGACGAGCCGCCGACTGCTCGCTCACCTGCGCACCTGGCATGCATCCGCTGGCCAGCATCGACAGGCAGGCGATTGGGACAATCACTTGGCGAACAACGCCGCGAGCTACCACTTGCTTCTCCTTCTCTTTCATTAAGCCGGTACGCTGAGCGGCACAGGCCCGTTCGGGCGCTGGTTGTAAAGCTCATCAGGCGACACCCAGACTGGCGCGTCGATCTCGACGCCTAAAAATCTTGGAGCCAGTCGTTGAAAGCGTTGCGGATCGTCGGTGACGTAGCATCGAAGCGAGCCGCGCTGGGCGGAAGAACCGTCAGCAACGCTGGCCGGTGAGGTGCCTCGAAGCATCCCGGCATTTCTAAGTCGGCTCGCGACATCATGGGCACATTGCCGCGCTGAGTCAATCACGGGAACCGAGGCTCCGAGCATCTGCTCAATCAATTCGCGATAGACCGGATAGTGCGTGCAACCGAGCACGAGCACGTCGATGCCATGCTTCACCAGAGGCGCTAGATACTGCTGCAAAGCCAGTTTGACCAACGGATCGCTTGTAGTTCGACCATCTTCGATCAGCGGAACCAGAATCGGCGTCGGAAGCTGCCAGACAGTGGCAAGGCTTCGTCGCCGATGAATCGCGCGGTCATACGCTTTCGAGCGCACGGTTGCATCAGTTGCGATCACACCAATCGCCGGGCATTGCTTGGCGCCCGCCGCAACGATCGCGGCCTTTGCCCCCGGTTCGACGACGCCGCTGATAGGCAGCATTGGAAATCGGGCACGAACTGCCGGCAGCGCCAAAGCGGTCGCCGTGTTGCAGGCAATCACTACATGCTTGGGCTGCAATGGAAGCAAAAATGTGACGATTTGGTCCACGAAGCGGGTTACCGTGGCGGCAGTTTTGGAACCGTAAGGCAGCCGGGCAGTGTCTCCAAAGTAAGCGATATCTTCATCAGGCAGAGCAGTTTGCAGCTCGCGCACGACGGTCAGGCCGCCTAAACCGCTATCCAGTACGACGATGGGTGAGGAATAAGAAGCCATTGGCGCGGCGATCTCCCTGGCAAAAATCCAATAGCGCGCTGCCCCGAAGGCCTCCTGCACGCATACAATGTGTTATCGGACCAGAGGCCGGATCCTTCTGAAGTTTTTAATCGAGCCTTGGTTTTAACTTGACACGCCCGTGGGTGCTGTGAGACTGTGAGTGACCCACCTTCGCGGAGACATCCATGAGTGAAGCCCTGAAAGACAAAAAGATTCTTCTGGTTGACGACGATCACGATATTCTGACCAGCATGCAGGCGGCCTTTGAACCGACCGGCGCGGTCATCGAAACGGCCGGCGACGGCAACAAGGCCGTCGAGCTGGTCGAGAAGAACGAGCCCGATCTGGTCGTGCTCGACATGATGCTTCCCAAGCGCAGCGGCTTCCTCGTTCTGGAAAAGATCAAGGCCAAGCGCCCGCGCAATGCCAAGCCGTTTGTCATCATGATCACCGGGAATCAGGGCGCGCGTCATAAGATGTATGCGGAGACGCTGGGCGTCAGCGAGTATTTCAACAAGCCGGTCAAGATGGACAAGCTGATTGCCACCGCCGAAAAGCTTCTGGCGCCAGCGCCGGCCGTATAAAAATCGGCCCGTTTTCTCATATCAAATGCTCTTGGATTTCTGCAATCTGCCGGCGCAGAGTCCGTCTATCCATCCAGAAGCACTTTCCTGCAACCTGTTGCATGGGCTCGGCGTACAAGGTGTGCAGGTAGACGGGCACAGTCCGCAGTTTGATTTCAGCCAAGGGCAAGCGTGAAAGTCATCGTCATTATTGTGGTGAGTGCCATTGTCGTCATCGGCGGCATGGTTGCACTGGGGATCAAGTACAGCAGCAAACTGGTTGCAGCGCCGCCGGCAACCAAAGTGCGTGTTGAGCCGGCCGCTTCAGGACCGCTGGTGGAGATCGTCAGCGCGCCAGGAGAAATTCAACCGCGCACGAAAGTGTCAATCAGCGCGATGGTGGCGGCTCCGATCGTTGCACTCCCATGCGACGAAGGCACGATCATCAGCAAAGGCAAAAGGCCGGATGGAAGCGATGCCTCAATCCTGGTGAAGCTGGATGACAAGAATTATCGGGCGGCTCTGAACTCAGCCCAATCGCGATACGATGCGGCCCAAGCGCAGATTGCAGTGGCGCGGGCGCGTATTGATTCGAGCCAGGCGGCAATCGATGCCCAGAAATTCATGCTCACCGATGCGCAGCGCGACCTCGATCGTCAAACAGGACTCCTGCAGACGAGGGACGTGAGCCAATCGGTCGTCGATACCGCGCAGACCAAGGTGGACAACCTCAAGTCGACCATCGCCTCTGCCGCGGCACAGCTTGAGTCGGATAAAGTCAATTTGAACCAGGTGCTTAAATATCAACTGGAAGGCGCAAAGGCAGACGTTGATAGAGCCAACGACGACCTCGCCTACTGCACGATCAAGTCTCCCATCGACGGCATCGTCACGCGACGAAAGGCCGAAGTGGGTGAAATGGTGGTCACCGGCACGATGAACAACGCCGGCACCGTCATCCTGGAAGTGGCGGACCTTTCGCAGATGATGATGTTTGCGCGAATTGATGAGACGTCGATCGCATCGGTGAAAGTCGGGCAGCATGCGAAGGTGCGCATCCAGGCCTTTCCCGACGATATCTTCGACGGGACGGTCGAGACGGTCGCGCTGGCGCGCAATGACGACCAGAACTCGGCGGCCCGCTCTCAAGCCGAAGGCGGAAGCACGCGATATTTTGAAGCGAAGATCCGGCTCGATACCAAAGGCCGGCGGATTCCCACAGGACTTGCTGCCGACGCGGACATCGAAACGAAGAGCCACGAGGGCATTCGCGTGGCCAGCCAGGCGGTACTAGGCCGACCTGTTGAGGGGTTGACGGCCGACGAACGGGCGAAGCCAGAAGTGGATCAGACCAAGAGCATCGCGACCGTAGTTTATTGCCTGAAAGACGGGAAGGCCGCCGCTGTTCCGGTGCACGTCGGCCCGAGCGATGAAACGCATACGCTGATTCTCTCGGGCCTGCAAGCGAATGATCCGGTCATCATTGGACCTTTCAAGGTCCTCGAAACACTCGCGGACGGTCAGGCGGTGGAGAAGGAAGCCGGACCGGCGACCCGACCTGCCACCACTCAGCCGGTTGTGGCCATGAGTGCGCAGCATTGATCTTTCATCATCAGAGCTTTCTCCAATCAGCAGCTTCTTCTCATGGTCATTCGCCTGCGAAACATCACGAAGGTTTACCGAGTCGGGGCCGAACGCATTGCCGCGCTGAATGGCGTCAATCTCGATGTAGACCGCAATGAATATGTGGCGGTGATGGGCGCCAGCGGATCGGGCAAGAGCACGTTGATGAACATCCTCGGCTGCCTCGACCGCCCCACCGGAGGAACGTATGAGCTGGATGGCCGGCTCACCACGTCCATGGGCGCTGCGGCCCTGGCGCACGTGCGTAATGAGCGAATCGGATTTGTATTTCAAAGCTTTGAATTGCTGCCGCGCCTGACGGCTCTGAAAAACGTGGAGCTTCCTCTGATCTACGCGCGGGCAGGCTGGTTCAGCCGGCGGGCTCGCGCGAAAAAGGCAATCGAAACGGTCGGCCTCTCAGATCGCATGCGCCATCGGCCCAATCAGCTTTCCGGCGGTCAACGACAACGGGTGGCGATCGCGCGAGCCTTGGTTGCACGACCGGCCATTCTTCTGGCGGATGAACCTACGGGAAATCTCGACAGCCGAACGAGTGAGGAAATCCTCGCGCTCTTCAACCAACTGCATCGCAGCGGGCAGACCATCATTATGGTCACGCACGAGCCGGATGTGGCCCGGCACGCCAAGCGAATCATCCGAATGAAAGATGGGCGGGTTCATTCGGATCTGCCGGTCGAAGAGGATCCTGTTTCAGAATTGCCGGCTCCGGCACCTTTGGCGGGAATTCCGCTGGAGGTGCCGGCATGAACCCACTCCAGTTGCTGATCGCGCCGGTTGTGCTGATCTACCAGAGCGTGTTCCTCGCGCTGGGCCAGGTCTGGGCGAACAAGGTTCGCTCGATTCTCACCACGATTGGCATCATCATCGGCGTCGCATCGGTGACGGCAGTCATCGCAGCGCTGACCGGGATGAAGCAAAGCGTGCTGACCCAATTTGAAAGCTTCGGGACCAACAAGATATTCGTCCTCCCCTATCCCCCTGACACCGGCAAGCGCGTGGTCTGGCGATGGGCCGATCTGCGATTTCATCAGCACGACTTTGACGAACTGCTGGAGCATTGCCCTTCCGTCGCTACCTTCACCCGCAATTGCGATTACACGTCGTCGATTTCGTACGGCACTCACACTGAATCAAATGTTGACATCGCCGGCATCGATCCGCAGTGGCATCAGGTAGAAAACCGATCTGTGATTCTCGGTCGGCCGTTTTCGTTGATCGACAATGAGCATGCTCGCGCCGTCTGCCTGATCAACAAGATTGCCCAGGATCGTCTCGGGCTCGATACAGATCCGACGGGCGAAGCCATCATGATCGGCGATCGGCGGTTCATTGTTGTTGGCGTCGTTGAATCGCGCGCTGAGTCTTCGATGTTCGGCAACGGCCGCAGCGATGCAGAAGTTTTTATTCCCTTCAACACCGCTTACACGCCCGACAATGGATTTGTGGTAGTTGCAGCGAGCAAGTCGCCGGACGTTTCGGATGAGGCGCAGGCTGAAATTACCTTCTATCTGCGTCACAGGCACCATCTTCGCGTCGATCAGCCGGACAATTTCCGAATTCAGGTCGTGCAGAAGTTCGTGGATGAGTTCAAGAGCGTGGCCAGCGCCATCACAATGGTAGCCGGCGGAATCGTGGGTATTTCGCTGCTGGTCGGCGGCGTGGGGATCATGAACATCATGCTCGTCAGCGTATCTGAACGCACCCGCGAGATTGGCCTTCGCAAAGCGGTGGGCGCGCGTCCGTCGGCGATCCTGCTCCAATTCCTCATCGAGGCGATGGTTCTGTGCCTGCTGGGAGGGATGGCCGGCTTGCTCGGAGGCGAAGGCATCACCGCGATTCTCAAAAGCATTCCGCAGGCGAAGCTGGAGCAGGCGTCGATCCCCGGGTGGGCGATCGCGCTCTCATTTGGCTTTGCCGCGGCTGTGGGACTTCTGTTTGGCATGTTCCCGGCAATCAAAGCCGCCAGGCTCGATCCCATCGAGGCCCTCCGTCATGAATGAAATTCCAGATTCGCCTTTACCCTCCGCGCCCCGCCTGCGCGCCGGCCGAACTGCTCAGCTCGGTTTGTTACGGCTCCGGCCGGCGCTATTCATTTTGATTACTTGCGTTGCGCTTTTTATTGCAGGTTGCATCAAAGACTTCGGAACGGGCGGCACCGGTGAAGAGGTCGTCGCATTCGAACGCCTGCACAACATCGATTCATTCGATACCAGCAAATATACGACTTCGGTGCCTCCGCCGACTCAGCCCACGACCAGCCCTTCGGAGCACAACCCGGCTGATGAGGTGATGCTGTCGCTGGAAGAGTGCCGGCTGCTGGCGCTGCGAAACAACCTGGATTTGAAGGTTGAGCTTTATACGCCCGCGATCACTCAGACCTTCATCACTTTTGCTCAGGCAGCATTCGAGCCCGTTGCGAGCGGGTCGCTCGGTTTCAATCGAAACAATACGCCGCCGACAAACCTGGGGCCGGGTGTGCGCTCGGACACGCTTAATGCAGATGCGAATCTTCAGGTTCCCCTGCAGACTGGTGGTTTTCTGCGGCTCGATTCGCCGCTCAGTCGCCTGTCGGCAACCAATTACCCGGGGGCCGTAGACCCTAATTATATCGTTGGGCCAAACGTCACACTCAGTCAGCCGCTGCTTCGCGGCTTTGGTCCATATGTCGCGGCGCAGGGAATTCGGCTTGCCTTTTATCAATATCAGCAGTCGGAAGCGCAAGCCAAACTCGCGGTGATCCGCGTTCTGGCCGAAGCGGACCGTGCCTATTGGACACTCTATTCGGCTCGTCAAACGCTCGATGTCCGACGAGCGCAATACGCCTCAGCCGATGCGCAACTTGCTCGCGCGCGTCGCGAAGCCCGCGCGGGAGTGATTGCTGAAGTCGATATTGTGCGGGCTGAATCAGGGGTGGCGGACCAGGTCGAGCAGATCCTTCTGGCAGAGAATGCAGTGCAATCGGCAGCGCGCAATCTCAAGCGCATCCTCAACAAGCCCGGCCTGGAGATCAACGGCAAGGCGCGCATTCTGCTGGCGACGCCGCCCAACAACACGGCCTATTCGCTGGACCGCGATCGGCTGATTCGTCTGGGTCTTTCGCAGCGCATGGAACTGCTGCAGACCGAACTTCAAATTGCCGCTGATACCGCAAGCGTACGCGTCGCGCGAAACGGAATGCTCCCCCTGCTGGCGTTCCAATACACCTTTGGCCTCAATGGCACCGGCCGAACAATAAATGGGACGTATGATCAAATTTGGACCAAGGATTACGAGAATCACACCTTCGGTCTGCAGCTTCAGATTCCCGTAGGCAACGCCGCCGCTCGGGCGCAGCTCCGTCAGGCCCTTCTGGCACGCCTTCAGCAGCTTGCGACCCGCGATCAACAGATCCTTCAGGTTCGTCAGGACGTGCTCGATGCCGCAGACAACTTCGAAACCGACTGGCAGCGAATCCTGGCCAGCCAGAAGCGCGTGGAGCTTGCCGCGCGAACACTCGATGTAGAAACCCATCAGTTTGAACTGGGTCTGCGGACCAGCACCGATGTCTTGATCGCGCAGGCCAACCTCGGTGATGCCCAGAGCTCGGCCATCTCTGCGGTTACCGATTACCAAATTGCTCAGGTCGATCTGGCCTTTGCCACCGGTTCAAGTCTGACTGCTTCAGGCGTCAGTTGGCGCGAGGCGGGTCTCGAAACGCAATCCAGCGGCCCATAACTACTGAATTTCGAACGAAACTTTTCCAGCGGGCGTTTCCTCATTCACCGATCGCCTCGTATAGTCTCAAAGACCAATTTGGTGGACTTGCAGACGCCGAGGGATCGCATGACGCAACTGGATAACGGGCAACTCTTAAGTCAGGCCATCGAGCATCATCGTGCCGGCCGGGTACGCGAAGCGGAAGTCATCTGCCGGCAGATCATCCAGCAGGATCCCAACAATGCCGATGCTTTCAATCTGCTGGGCGCAATCGCTGGCCAATCAGGCTATGCACAGGATTCGGTGAATCTAATTTCGCGGGCGATAAGTCTCCGTCCAGGCGATCCCAAGCTCTATCAGAATCTGGCCACTTCGCTTCGCCAGGTCGGCAGATACAACGAAGCCATAGAAGCATATCGCAAAGGCCTGGCGATTAAGGAAGATGTGCCGTCTCTCATCCAACTGGCCAATCTCTATTGGCTCATTGGTAATGGTAACGACGCTGAGCAGTCTCTGTTGCGCGCTTTACAATTAGATCGCAATTCGGTGATGGCCCTTCACGGAATCGGGTCCATCTATCTGCAGCTCGGCTTCTACGATCGTGCCGCCGAAGCGCTGAAGCGCGCGGTGACGCTTAATCCCCAGTTGCTGCCCGGGTTTCGCGATCTGGGCGTCGCGCTCTATCAGCTCAACTGGTTCGACGAGTGCATTGAAGCCTGCCGAAGCGCCCTGGCCCTTTCGCCCACTGACATCGTGGCTTTGAATCACCTGGGCATGTCCCTTCAAAAGCAGAAGAAATTCGAAGAAGCCAAAGAGTATTTAGAGAGAGTCGCCAACGCTCCGGCAGCCCGTGACGATGAGTGGTTCAATCGGGGACTGGCGATGAGCAGTCTTTATAACATTGAAGAAGCCGAGCGATCTTATCGCGAGGCGTTGAAGTTAAAGCCCAATTCGATCCCCGCGAAACTGAACCTGGGCGTCATGCTCGGATTGCAGGGCAAAACCCAGGAAGCGCTTGCCGCATTCGAGCAGGTGATGAAAGCCTCTCCCGGATTTGAAACCGGAATATTGCATCATGGCGTGTCGCTGCTTCTTACCGGGCAATTCGAGCAGGGCTGGAAAGAGTACCAGTCGCGATGGAAGGTGCCGACGCATCATGAGCCCCTGCGCCCCTTTAACGAGCCCCTGTGGCGCGATCAGAGCGTGCGCGGCAAGACAGTGCTGGTGTATCGCGAACAAGGCTTTGGCGACACGATTCATTTCTGCCGATACGTTCCGATGATCAAGGAGCGCGGGGCCAAGGTTATCCTGGAGATTCAGCCGGAGCTTGTAACTCTGCTCAAGAGGCTCAAGGGCGCTGACGAAGTGATCGAATACGGCTCAGCTTTGCCGCCCTTTGATCTTCAGGTTCCCATGCTGGATCTGCCGCTCGTTTTTAAGACGAATCTGTCGAATATTCCCGCGAAGGTTCCATATCTGAGCGCCGATCCACAAAAAGTCGAAACCTGGTCTGCTCGATTGAAGGAACTGGAGGGAGACCGAAAGCCTGCGATGCGCGTGGGCATTGCCTGGGCGGGAAGCCCGACGCATCCGCACGATCGCGGCCGTTCGATGAAGCTCGCGGATTTTGCACCGCTGGCTAAAGCCGCGGGCGATCGCGTCCATTTCATCAGCCTGCAGAAAGGCGCGGGCTCCGATCAGGCGGCGAATCCTCCGGAAGGAATGTGGTTCGACGATCCGACTGCCAATCTGAAGGATTTTGACGACACCGCCGCGCTGATGATGAACCTCGATCTGCTGATTTGTGTGGATACGTCAGTCGTGCACTTGGCGGGTGCGATGGCGCGGCCCGTGTGGGTCCTGCTCCCAATTGGCCCCGATTGGCGCTGGCTCGAGCATCGCGAAGATTCGCCTTGGTATCCAACCATGCGCCTGTTCCGGCAGCAGAAGTTGCTGAATTGGCCGCATGTGATGGAGCGAGTGGCTCGCGAATTGAAGCGAAAGATCGACCAGTAAGCTGCGCTGGTTTTTGCCCATGACTGAGCCGACCATCGAGCAACTGCTGAGTCAGGGGATCGAGCATCAACGGTCGGGGCGGACCAGTCAGGCAGAAGCCGTTTATCGCGCGATACTACAGCGACATCCAAATTCTACTGAAGCATATGAGCGGCTTGGCACTCTGTTGCTGGAGCGAGGCGCTTTTGCCGAGGCGGCTGATTCACTTCGGCGGGCGTTTGATCTAGATCCTTCGCGAACTTCCGCGTTGCGGAACCTGTGCATTGCGCTGCTGAGAATTGATACCACGCTGATGGATCCTCGCGGACGCGAGATTGCGCGACGATATTTTGAACGTACTGCCGATCTTCCCTGCACTTCTGCCGATGACTGGTTTATCCGCGCGCTTGCCTTGATCGCGTTGGAAGAGCCCGAGCAGGCGAATTTGTCCTGTCGCGAAGCGCTGAAGCTCAATCCATCATTTCTGCCGGCGCGAATGAACCTGGGGGTCACCGCCAATTTCCTTGGGCGTAACAACGAGGCGCTCGAAGCTTATCGCACTGTGGTCGAGGCCCAGCCTGCATCGGCGATGGCGCACGTTTCATATGGCATGGCACTTCTCTTTGCCGGGCAATATCTGGAGGGCTGGCAGCACTATTCCTGGCGATGGAAAGCACCGCCACCCAGCGAGCAGCCGCGTCCCTACGCGCAGCCGATCTGGCGGGGGCAGGAAGTGAATGGGAAACGAGTTCTCCTGTATTCCGAGCAGGGCTTTGGCGACACGATTAATTTTGTGCGCTACGCGCCGCTGGTCGCGCAGCGCGGCGCGAAAGTCATCGTGCAATGCCCGCCGGCATTGGTGAACCTACTTGCACGCACGCCCGGAATTGAATCGGTTATTTCCGAAAATGATCCGCTGCCGCCTTTTGATTTCCATGCACCGATGATGGATCTGCCGATGGTGTTTGGCACAACGCTTCAGACCATCCCGGCGCAGGTGCCTTACCTGAAATGTGATCCCGCGAAGGTCGAGCGATGGGCGACCCGATTGGCCGCCGACGAGCCGCAGGGTCGTCCGGCGATGCGGATTGGATTGTGCTGGTCAGGGAATCCGCGACGCAATCAAAATCGCATTCGCTCGATTCCTCTGGAAATGCTTTCGCCGCTGGGCGCGCTGGGTCCGCATATGAGGTTCATCAGCCTTCAGAAGGGCTTCTCAACTCAAAACAGTTCGGTCAGCCATTGGCTCACCGACTATGACGATCAGCTAATCGACTTCGACGAAACCACCGCGCTGATGATGCACCTGGACCTCATCATCACCGTCGATACAGCCATCGCCCATCTGGCCGGAGCTTTGGCACGTCCAACCTGGACGATGCTGTGCCTCGGCCCCGACTGGCGTTACATGGCCGCTCGTGCTGACATCCCCTGGTATCCCACCATGAAGCTGATCCGCCAGACGCGATGGAACGACTGGACGCCGGTCGTTGAGCAAATCGTCCACATGTTGAAAGCTCTCCCTGAGAGTTAACACTGAAGGCCGGGAAGTTGGCTCACCGCTTGACTTTCTCAATTGTTATCTATAGAGTAACAATTATGGCGGTGAATACGCAGTTCTCGATTGCGGTCCATGTGATGGCCGGCCTCGGCTATCAGGAAGGACGCTGCGTCACCTCCGCTCAATTAGCGCAGAGCGTGAATACCAGCCCCAGTTTTGTCCGGCGTGTGCTGGCCAAATTGTCGAGTGCCGGACTGGTTCATGCGACGACCGGCGCGGGTGGCTCCTGCGGGCTGGCGCGAGATCCGGCAAAAATCTCGCTGCTGGATATCTATAAGGCTGTCGATGCGCCCAAGGCATTCGCGATTCATCGCTATCGGGAAGAGAAAGCCTGTCCGGTCAGCTGCAACATCAAGTGCGCCTTGGAAAAGGTGCTGGGAAAGACCCAGAAATCAATGGAAACCAGCCTCGGAAACATCAGCCTGGCGGAGGTGATTCGGGATGTGAAATAGCCGTCGCCATATTTTTTTATCTATATTTGTTACTTTCACAGTAACAAAACGGAATCTAAGCTAAAAGGGAACACAAGGAGTCGATCATGAGCAAGCTCACTGGAAAAGTTGCGGTTGTGACAGGCGCTTCGAAAGGCATTGGAGCGGGCATTGCCCGCGCGTTGGCCGTAGAAGGAGCAGCGGTTGTCGTAAACTACGCCTCGAGCCGCGCGGGTGCGGATCGCGTGGTGGCCGACATCGTCGCCACAGGAGGCAAGGCCATTGCCGTCAAAGCAGATCTATCGAAGGAATCGGAAGTGGTCGGGCTGTTCGCGCAAACGAAGGAGGCGTTCAAACGGCTCGACATCCTGGTCAACAATGCCGGCATCTATCAATTTGCACCGATCGAGGGAGTGACTGCCGAGCTGTTCCACGGCCAGTTCAATCTGAATGTTCTCGGATTGCTTCTGGCGACACGCGAGGCGCTCAAATTGATGGGCGAGCGTGGAGGCAGCATCATCAACATCAGTTCTGGAGTCAGCACCATCACGCCACCCAATTCATCGGTTTACTCGGCAACTAAAGCGGCGGTGGATGCGGTGACGCGATCTCTGGCTAAGGAACTGGGATCGCGGAAAATCCGTGTGAATGCGATCAATCCAGGGATGATCGAAACCGAAGGCACCCATTCCGGCGGCTTCATTGAAGGCGATATGCGCAAGTGGATCGAATCCACCGCTCCCCTGGGCCGGATCGGCACGACCGACGACATCTCCCCCACCGCCGTCTACCTGGCATCCGACGATTCCAAATACATGACGGGCGAAACGCTGATGGTTACCGGCGGATTACGCTAACCGCGGAGTCTGAAATGGAGTTCATGCGCGGGATCGTCGAGGTAATGGGCGATCCCGCGTTTGATTATGCGACCATATCGAGTGGATCATTGCTTCCACTCAGTCGCCGCCACATTTGGCGGAGCATTTCCCGGCGTTGCTGTTCCTGCTGAGCGGGATGATCGCTGGCCGAATCCTGATGACCAGAAGAGTTTCCGTCGCCACTCGACTGATTTGAGCTGCCTTTGGCGGTTTGCTCGACGTGCAATTTGCCGACGCTCATGCCTTGCGATTCGAGGGCCGACTTAAGCTGAGTGAGGCTGTGGCTCAGAGCCCGCGTGGCCTGATCATTTGAAGTTTGGAATGCGGCAGTCATCACACCTTCATGCACGCGAACTGTGACACTCAGTGCGCCCAACTCGGGCGGATCGAGCCGAATCTGCATCGAGCCGCCGCTGGGAAGAAGTTGACCATGAATGCCCTGCACGATGTTCGCGTGGTTGGTATCTGCGAACTGGTCCGGCGTGATCGGAGTCGGCGCTTGCGGGGCCGGCGCGGGCGCGGCTTCTTTTGCGTGGGCTGTCGTATCGTGCGGCTGGACGTTGTTCAGTGCATCAGCGAACTGCCGATCGGTGCTGGCGGCGCTTGATGAATGACTTGTTTCTGCTGGCTTATCTGCCACGGGAGCAGCCGTCGTTGCCTGGATCGATGAGTCGTCAGAGTCATCCGAAGCCGATTGCGCACTGGGCGTCCCACTTTGAGCTTTCGCATTGTTCGCGGCTTGCGGAGCAATGCCCTGAGGCGTTGTCGATGGGTCGGGTGAGTTGGAGTTCGGCGATGCTTTGGCTTTATCTGTTTTCTTCACCTGCGGCTTGGTCGCGCCGGCTGCCGCGGGTTGCGCAGGTGCTTGGTCTGTTTGCGACGATGTCGCCGGAGTGTTTTCGCTTGTCGCATTGGCGTCGCCCGATCCATCTTGCTGCGCCGGATCGACCGCTTTGACTGATGTGCCGGACTGCGCATCGCCGGTAGCGCTGCCCGAAGATGCTTTCCCCTTCGCGGCAGGCGCGTCAGTGTCGCTCTGATCCTGAACCGGCGATGGATTTGCTGCTGACGACGGTGATGTCGGTGAACTCGCAGTGGCTGCAACGACTGGATTTGCGCTTAATGAAGCGTTCTTGTCGGCCACGGCAGCCGCAGTTTTGTCGCTCTTCTTCGTCGGGCGCGCCGGCTGCGCCACATCGGTGGCAGCAGGTGCTTGTTGTGTTGGTACAGCCGTCGCCTGTGCCGCGGCAGCGCTCGTGTCGTCCGACGTCGTAGTGTCCGCGCTATCGCCAGTCGAATCCGTGCTCTGCGAAGCGCCAGCTTTGCCGGTCGCTTTTTTCGCTTTGCCTTTATCTGTGGCTGCGGGCTTACTCGTAGCATTCGCCGCGGCTTCATCGCCGGTTTTCTTGCTCGGGCGTGCCTGATCCAGTGCTGATTGGAAGCTGCCTGATGATCCATCCGCGCTGGCGGCAGATGATGTAGGTTTGCTGACTTGCGCTGAACTGAGATTCGTGGCTGAAAAGGCCGCTACCGCTTGAGGCATCATTGTTCCTTGCTGTCCTGCGTGGCCGGCGCGCCGGGCGTCGGCGGCTTGCGCATCTTTTCGAGGATTCGTTTGATCCGTTCTGTTTCGTCGGGCGTCTTGAATTCCTTGATGATCCGCGCGGCCGTTCTTGGTTGCATTGCATCCAGATATTGAGCCACCGTCGCATCATCCAGCGTCATGAATACGCTCTTGGCCTGCTTTGAAGGCATCGCGTTATACAGAGCCAGCGTATCCTGAAATCCCTTATCATTTTCCAGGCGATTGGCTTCCTGCTCGCGGGCCGTCAGCTTCTGCCGATCGGCTTCGAGCGCGGCTCGATCGTTGGCCAGCCGCTGATTTTCCGCGGCCACTTGCCGCTCAAGATCCTGCACCGTTCGCTCGCGCTGATCGAGCTGATACATCGTCGCATCAAAGTTCTGCTGGATCAGAGCCACCTGCTCGGCAGCGGTGCGTTTGCCGGCATTTTTCGCGAGCAATTCCTCCAGACGTTTGATCCCTTCCGCTGGCGCTGCATTTTCCGTGCTCGGTTGCGTCGTGGGAGCAATCACCGGCTTTGGAAACAGCACATCCTTCACCGCCAGTACGCGCGCATGATCGAGCCGACCGGTCTGATACAGCCAGCCGACTCCGCCGGCCAGGGCGAGAAAATTGAACGCCAGCGTCATCATGAGAATGTCCCACAGCTTCTTCATGTGAGCCGCTCCATATTGTCATCGGCCAAATCGACCTCAGTCCGATAAGGGTTTTGCTCTGCTCCAAGCACTTTCCACGCGGCAATGCGCATGGAAACGTCATCCAGCTCCGCCAGTTGCTTGCGATCCTGCTCGGCCATCCAGCGCTGCTTCTGGCGATCGCGAAGCTTTTCCATGATCTGCCGCTGCTGCGCCGCCGCGACCAACTGCTTTTGCGCTTCTTCGATCTGGCGCTGCAGAAGCGTCATTTTCTGGCCCAGCGTCACAGCTTGCCGCTGCACGACCAGCATGTAACGCCGATGGCCGGTGAGGAATGCGATATTCAGCTCCCCCATCAGCCGATTCTCTCGCAGGTCGTTCATCCCCGCTTTCACCGACTTTTCCAACTCCGCCATCGCCGACTGAAGCTCGACCATCTGCGCCTGAAGCTTGGAAAGGTCGCGCTGCGCTTCCTGCTCCAGGTGCTTCCGGTGCCGTAAGACGGCTTCCAATGAAAAGACAAACCGGGCCATGGCGGGAGCTCCTCGTTAGTTACGGTTACTTGGCGCCCGGAGGCTTGGCGAGTTTGGCGCGCGCCTGAGCTTCAAGCGCTCCCTGCACCTGCTTGATCCAGGCGGCCAGCTCGATCAGTTTTTGTCGAGCCTGCGGCAGCGTGCAGGGATCCTTCGGCGACTGCTGGAGATAAGCCAGTACTCGATCGCGCGTCTCCAGCGCGACGTCATTTCGAATGTTGGTGCCGCGGACATAGGCTCCGATGCTGACGAGCTCCTCGATGCTTTGATAAACGGCCAGCAATCGGCTCAGCTCGCGCGCGGCTGCCACATGATCGTCATCGGCAACATCGCCGCGCACGCGGCTGATGCTCTGGATCACATCGATCGCCGGGTAATGCCCGCGATTGGCCAGATCGCGCGACAGCCAGAGATGCCCATCGGTGATGCCCTTCACCGCATCGGGAATCGGCTCATTAAAATCGTCGCCTTCAACGAGCACGGTATAAAAACCGGTGATGGAACCGCGCGGCGTTTTCCCGGCGCGTTCGAGAATCTCCGGCAAAAGCGCGAAGACACTTGGCGGAAAACCTTTCGTTGCTGGTGGCTCATGCGCGGCCAAACCGATCTGTCGCTGGGCCTGACAGAGTCGCGTGATCGAATCCATCATCAGCAGCACATGCTTACCGCGGTCGCGGAAATATTCGGAGACGGTGCAGGCGACCTTCGCCGCGCGCACGCGAAGGAGCGGCGCTTCGTCGCTCGTACTGACGATGATCACGCAATGCGACATTCCCTCGGGGCCGAGACTGTTTTGCAAAAACTCCTGCACTTCGCGACCGCGTTCGCCTATCAGGGCGATGACCGAGATTTCGGCACTCGTGTGGCGCGAGATCCAGCTCATCAGCGTGCTCTTGCCGACGCCGGGACCGGAAAAAATTCCCATTCGCTGTCCGAGGCCACAGGTCAAAACGCCGTCGATAGCGCGGACGCCAGTCGAGATGGGCTGGCGGATATTTTCCCGTTCCAGCGGCGCAACGCTTCTTCCATCGATACGCCGGGATTCACTCAGTCGTAGCGGCCCTTTGCCATCGATCGGCTGACCGAGCCCATTGATTACGCGACCGAGCAACTGCTCGGAGCACCAGATGCGCGGCGCGGAGGAAATGTTTTCGATTCGATCGCCGCGCGCGACGCCCGCGGTGGAACTGAGCGGCATCAGCAGCGTTTGCTCGTGGCGAAATCCAATCACTTCCGCGATTGAAGTTTTTCCGCCGAAGCTGTGGATTCGACACAGGCTGCCGAGGGGAAGTGCAAGGCCGCAGGCTTCGATGGTCATGCCGGCGACGCTTTGGACCTGCCCTTCTATGCGAAATGGCATCGCGCTATCGACCGCGTCGAGCTGCGCTTCCAGAAGGCTCACGGCGTGGCCTCCGTGCGGGGAAGCAGATCATCCACGATTCGGTCGAGTTGAACGTTAAGATCGGCATCGATCTGGCCATTGCGCGTGAAGACGCGACAGCCGCCGGGCGAAATGGTGTCATCTTCGATGATGTGGACGTGCCGCATGGACGGGAAGGCGCAATTGATCTGCGGGAGCGCGGCATCCAGAGTTTTGCGCTGTGCCGGATGGATCGCAATACGAATGTTGGACGCATCGGCGACGAGCTTCAGCGATTCGGTGAGATTGGACTGAAGGACTGCCGGGTCGATGATCCCCTGCCGCTTGGCGATGCGCCCGCCGATGGCGATGGAAAGGCGCACGACTTCCTGTAAGGCAGCGGACTCCAATTCCGCTCGTGTTGCTTCGAGCTCCGAAGCGGCCGATGCCAGCGCGCCGGCTCCATATTGAAGCTGAGCGCGATTCTCGGCCAGCGCTTCCTGTTTGCCCAGCAGCTTGCCCTGCTCAATCCCGCGCGCTCGCCCTTCTTTTTCTGCTTCAGCCATGCCCGCGGCCTTCGCCGCGGCTTTGATCTTCACTGACTCGACTTGCGCGGCAGCGAGGAGCTGGTCGGCCTGCTGCCGGGCGCGCGAAATGATCGCCTGTGCCTGGGTTTCGATGTCCTTCATCGAAAAGGGCGACACGGAGGGAGGCGCATTTGCTGATTTGATGACACCCATTTGCAAATGACCGTTTGAAGTTCCCGTTTAGCCGCCCGGCTTGTCGGGCGCTTCTTCGATCGCAAATGCAGGGAGCGCCCGACAAGCCGGGCGGCTAAAGTGGACTAAAACCCCGCTCTACACAACCATTTCCTTCTCTCCCCCGCGACCGGCGATAATGATCTCTCCCGCATCTTCCAGGCGTCGCACGATATCCACGATCTTCTGCTGCGCCTGCTCGACATCGCTGACGCGGACGGGGCCCATGTACTGCATATCTTCCTGAATGAGCTGAGCCGCACGCTCCGACATGTTCTTGAAGATCTTGTCCTTGAGTTCCTGACTGGCGGTCTTGAGTGCGAGCGACAGCTCGTCGTTGTCCACTTCCTTGAGCACCGACTGGATGCCCTTGTCGTTGACCAGCAGGATATCTTCGAAGACGAACATGAGCCGGCGAATCTGCTCGACGAGATCCGGATCCTCGGCCTCCAGCCCTTCCATGATGCCTTTTTCCGTCGAGCGGTCGGCGAGGTTGAGAATCTCCGCGACGGTGTCCACGCCACCCGCTTTCTCGAAGGTCTGGCTGACGATGTCGGACAAGCGATGCTCCAGCCCGCGCTCCACTTCCTTGATCACTTCAGGATTGGTCTGCTCCATGTTGGCGATGCGCTTCACGACCTCCACCTGCTTCTGCCCCGGAAGTCCGACAAGAATTTCCGAAGCCTTCTGCGGCGGAAGATGAGCGAGAATCAATGCGATCGTCTGCGGATGCTCATCCTGAATGAAGGTCAGCAGGTTATCGCTCTCAGCTTTCTGAAGAAACGAGAAAGGCGTCGTTTGAACCTGCTGCGTCACCTGCTTGATGATGCGGCCGGCTTCGTCTTCGCTGAGACTTTTTCGAAGTAATGCCTTGGCATATTCCAGGCCGCCCTCGGCGACGTAGGCGTTGGCCAGCGCGGTGTTGTAAAATTCGTTGAACACCACCGTTCGCGAGGAAGCGCCCACAGCGCCTATCGAGGCGATCTCGCGGCTGACTTCCTCAACCGACTCCGGACTGAGCCGCTTGAGAATCTGGGCCGCGTCGTCCTGGCCGAGCGACAGCAACAGGATGGCCGCCTTGCGAACACCGGGAATTTCAGAGCTCATATCGACACCGACTGCTTGTCATTAAGTCCGACTCATCCAGCGCTTGACCATGGCCGCAGCGCTGTCGGGATTTTCCTTGACCAGTTTCGAAACCTGCTCGACGACCTGCTGTGCGCGGATTGCCTCTTCGTCGAGTTCCACGGCATCCAGTGTGGGATCCCCACCGGCCACTTCGCCGACCATCATCTCGCCACTGCCCAGGAGCGTTGAGGCCGCGGTCGGCGTTTCGCTGGTGGTGATGCCCGTCATTCCGGTCGCAACGGGAACCGTGGCGCCTTTCTTAACCAGTGACGAAACCATGAACAGGCTTGCCAGCGCCATCACGCCCAGCAGGCCTTCCTTAATGTGATGCGGAGTAAACAAGCGAAGCGACATGCCCGCGGTAGCAACCGGCGCGGGGACTGGCTCTTCGCTGCTTCCGTAGGCCGTCGTCACGAAAATCTCCGAATCCTGCGTCATGCCCGTCGCGCCTTTGACGAGCGATCGGATATTTTTCTCTTCACGATCGATGATGTCCTTCATCATTGTCGCGGTCGGCTGACCCTTGGTATCCGGATGCTCTCCCTTATAGACGTTGGTGTAATAGGAAATTGGTACCGTCACCGCAGCGCTGACAGGTTTAGTTTCGCCGGCGGGTGTGTTGGTCTCGGTGTCGGTGCGCCCAACATAGTTTTCCAGCTTCGTCGAGTTCTGCTCGCGTGTGCTGCTCGCGCCATTTCCGGACGCCGGAGCCGGCGCGTTGCTGAAGCCGGTGTTCGGCACCACGCCTGCCTCTTGCGGCGTCGGCGTTGGACCCGTCGTTTCGGAGGTATTGGACATGATCTCCTTTTCCTTCGAAACCGAGGTTTTTGGGTCGTATTTTATGGACTTCTCGTTTACCTGGCTGGCATTGATCTGAACCGTTACTGTCACGAATGCGCCTGGGACAGAAGAGTTCAACACTGCCTGCGCTCGATCCGTGTAGAGTGTTTCTGCCTGCTGGACCGCGGCGATCTGCTCCTCGGTGGTGACGCCGTCGCCGCGTTCGCCCGTTACGTGTTGCGGCGCACCATTCACGATGATCTTGATATTCGCTCGCGGAATGTTGGAGACGCTTCCCTGCAGCAAATCCGCGGCGGCATCAACCAGGTGTGCCGGGACTTTGTGGTCGCGGGTGTTGATGGAGGCTACCGCGCTGGGCTGAACGCTTGCCCCGGGCGTCAGACGACGATCGTCCAGCGGCTGGATGCGGACTCTGGCCGATGTGATGTCATCATTGAATTCCGAGATCATCTGCTCGGCGGCCAGCTCCCGCGCATGGTTCCACATCTGGTCAGCCGAACTTTCCGATGCGAGCGGGCTGATACTTTTGGCGATCTCATCGAAGGTGTCCTTTGTCTCGTGAGGCAGTGCATGATTGAAGGCGAGCATCGCGTAGGCTCGCGCCCTCTCGTCGGCAGGCACCATCAGATTGCCGCTCGACTCGGTGGCTTTGATGCCGGCGTTGCTCAAAGCCGCTTGCGCTGCCGCGAGCTCGGCCGTGGAAGGCGGTTGTGAAAACAGTGCCACCGTTTCCGGTTCGGCGGCATATTTGCCCCACCAGATAAGCGTCATCACCATGATCGCAACGAGTGCGACCGTGAGCATTTTTTGTGAGGGCGTGAGGCCGCTGAGCTGCCGAGAGATGCGATCGAATTGTGCTTTGAACAGGTCCATGAGTCAGCCCTCCTTGGCTGGAAACACGGTCTGCGGAACGGAATTAAACTTGCCGCTTCGCTGCCGACGACTCCATCGCCGAAAAGTGAAATGGCAGGCACGTCTTTCAAGGCGTTAGACGGACATGCCCTTGATCTCGTCGTAGGCGTCCATCAGCTTGGCTCGTATAGCCAAAAGCGTCTTGAATGCCAAGTCCGATTTTTCGATGGCGGTCATCACGCCATCCACGTTTTCACTTTTTCCGCTGGCCACATCCTCGACCGCTTTGCTGGCATCCTGCTGGAGGCGGGAGACTTCATCGATGCTCTTCTTGAGCGCATCGGTGAAGCTTGCGCCGCCCGCGGCGCCGCTGGCAGGCTTGGAACCAGAACTGCCTCCCACTCCCGAGAGGCCGCCGATTCCGAGGTTGTTGGCCGGATTGATCACGTTATCGATGACAAAGTTTCATTGAGCCCTAGGCAATGATGCGCAGGCTCGAGTTGATCATCGCCTTGCTGACTTCAAGCATCGTGGCGTTGGCTTCATACGCCCGCGAGGCTTCGATTGCGTTCACAAACTCAACCGACAGATCCACGTTCGGAAGACTCACGTTACCCTGAGCATCCGCATCAGGATTGCCAGGTTCATAGCGTTTGGTAAACGGCGCGATGTCCTGCCCTACCTGTTCCACATGCACGCCCGGCATGTCGGTGTCGCCTTGCCGACCTTCCGCCAGCACAACAAACCGCCGACGATAAGGGATCTTCTCGCCCTTGGCGTTATGCGTGGTGTTTACGTTGGCGATATTCTCGGCAATCGTATCCATCCGGACGCGCTGGGCCATCAGGCCGCTGGCGCCCATATCCAATACATCAAACATGATGCGACTCCTTTCGCATGATGTATCCTCACGCAACCGCTATCATCCCGGCCGATCTTTCAGCGCCATCTCCAGCGTCTGAAACTGCCTTCGCAGTAATTCAACGGCCACGTTATGCATCAGCGCGTTTTTCGCCTGATCGCTCATGAGCTGTTCCATTGAGCGGTTCGCCCCGTCGTGAAACAGCATGCCCGTCTCAGGCTCTTCGATTTCCGTGCCGATGTCGTCGAAATTTACATTGTCCGATTCTTCATTGGCCCGCTCTTCGATGCGCTCCTGCATCAACTGCTGGAACTTGTCCAGCGACAGATCCTTCTGGCGATAGCCGGGCGTCGAAATATTGACGATGTTCTCGGCAATGAGCTTATGCCGCGCGGAGGTGAACTGGATCATCCGCTCCAGCACCGGCGTCGATTCGACATTCAGCATCTTTTCGAACATGCCCGCGCTCCTGCCATATCAAAGCCCATGCCATGTCGAGCAGCCAACCTCAATCGACAACCAACGCTTTATTATCGGCCTGACGCGCACCGAATCGGCAATTTTTGCGCCGTCGCGCAAAGGCCGACTGCGTTACTCAATGCTCGACTTCAATCAGTTGCCCGTCTTCCTTCCACTTCTTGAGCTTCATTCCAAGCGTCCGCACGCCGATGCCCAAGGCCCCGGCCGTCTTGATTCGATGGCCACGGAAGCGTTCGAGTGTGCTGAGAATCACTTCCTTCTCGATATCCGCGAGCGGCTTTCCTGCCAGATCATGCACCGCGCCATTCGAGATCGGCGTCGTTCGCAGCCATGGATCGATCGTGACAGCTCGGATAATGCCCGGCTCGCTTTCAAGTACGCTGGCACGCTCGACGATGTTTTGTAATTCGCGCACGTTGCCCGGCCAGGGGTAACGCTGCAGCAATCGAAGAGCATCCGGTTCGATATGACGGAAGGCAGCGCTCTCGCGCCGAGCCACCTGATGCAGGAAATGCCGGCACAATTCAGGTACGTCTTCGATGCGCTGCCGAAGCGGAGGCAGTTCGATCGGCACCACGTTCAAGCGATAAAACAGATCCTCGCGGAAATTGCCTTCGCGAACTTCCGCATCCAGATCGCGGTTGCTGGTTGCGATGACGCGCACGTCCACCTGCTGGCTCATGCTGCTGCCGACGCGCTCGAAGGTATTTTCCTGCAACACGCGCAACAGCTTTGCCTGAAGCGAAGCGGGGATTTCGCTGATCTCATCCAGCAGCAGCGTGCCGCCATCGGCTAGTTCAAATCGCCCGCGGCGAAGTCGATCGGCGCCGGTGAATGAGCCTTTTTCATGTCCGAACAGTTCCGATTCCAGCAGATTTTCGGAAAGCGCTGCACAGTTGACCGCAAGGAACGGCCGCTCGCGACGGGCGGACGCGAAATGAATCGCGCGGGCCACCACTTCCTTACCGGTTCCGCTTTCGCCACGAATGAGGACCGTTGCGCTGCTCTTGCCGACCAGATCGATCTGCCGCTTGACGTGCGCCATCGCTGCCGATGATCCGACCAGCGGCCGCGGGCCGGTCTGCTCGGCAATCGATCGCAGCGCCTGGTTTTCTTTGATCAGCCGGGCATGTTCCAGCGTGCGATCGACCAGCAGCTTGATCTCATCCCCATCAAAAGGTTTTTGAATATAGTCGTAGGCTCCCAGTTTCATCGCTTCGACGGCCGTCGCGACCGTCGCAAAAGCCGTCATCACCACCACCGGCAATTCGGGCCGAAGCTTCTTCACTTCCTGCAGCAGTTCGATGCCGGTCATCTTCGGCATCTTCAAATCGGTAATCAGCAGATCGAATTTGCCCGGCGCGCCGAGGCGCGCAAGAGCGGCCGCAGCATCACCCGCTGCGATGACTTCATGCCCTTCGCGCACCAGCGTTGCCGCCAGCGAGTCACGCATCATTTCCTGATCGTCTACGATGAGAATTCTTGCCATGGTACTGATTGCGGGCAGTGCAGCCCGCGTTCCTTGCAAAAGGTCCGTTTCACAGGGGCAAACGTCTCGCGCCCCTACACGCGGATCTCAAACCTTGCTCCGCCTCCGCTCTGATTGGCCGCGATGATCGTCCCATCGTGCGCCTCGATAATTCGCTGAACGATCGGCAACCCCAAACCCGTTCCGGTCGCTTTGGTCGTAAAGAATGGATCGAAAAGTCGATCCATCGCCTGCGGCGAAATCCCTGGCCCCGTGTCGCTGACCGAAATGAAAAACTGCCGGGCCGGTGGCTCGGCTGGCGCGCCAAATCGAATCGTCAGCGTGCCGCCGGTTTCCATTGCCTCGGCCGCGTTGAGCAGGAGATTCAAAATCACCTGGCCGATCAGCAGCGCATCGGCATTGACGTTCAACGTTGGCGGGCCATCCACATCCAAGTGAATCTGCCTTCGCACAATCGCATCCGCGGCAAAGTCGATCGACTGCGCAACCGTCTGCGACAAATCCATCGGCGCGACATTGAGCGAGATTTCCCGGGCGAATTGCAGCACCTGGCTGACCAGCGCCTCGAGTCGCTTCACGCCACCCGAGATTTTGCGAACCACCTCCAGAGACGCCGGCCGATCGCTCACATCCTTGGCCAGCAGCGACGCATAAAGGTTGATTCCGCCGAGCGGATTGCGAATTTCATGGGCCATGCTGGCGGCCATTTCACCCAGCGCGGCCAGTCGCGTTTTTCGTTCGAGCTGCCGATTCTTCTCACTGATTTCCTCGCGAAGTGATTGCACGGTCTGCGTAAGCTGCTCGTGGGAGCGCTGCAGTTTGTCGGTCACTTCGCTGTAAGCCAGGATGATCCGCCCCAGCTCCTCGATTCGCCGCGCATGATCCGGCGCAGGCGCCGGCAACGGCACATCGCTGCCCATCGGCTGCGGTCGGCGATCGAGTAATGCGGCTTGCTGAATCATGTCTGCAAATCCATTCGCGACCGGCTGCTTCCATACGCCGCCTTCGCGTAATTTCGATTCACCTGCTTGGCCGTCGTGGCCTGCTGGATCTGCCGGCCAAGGTTCAATTTCCTCTGCTGCAGCGCCAGCACATCATCCCGATCGGCATCGGTGATCCGCTTCAGCAACGCCCGCGTTTCAATCAAAAGTTCTTCAGCTTTCGCGCGCGATTCGTCGCTCAGCGAAGCCGAATATTCGCCCCACCGCTGCTTGGCCGGCGCGATGATGCGCTCCTGCTCGGCCAATTGCTCCATCACCGCCTGGCGCTTTTGCAACACGTCGATCAGCGCTTCGGTCGCGCTGTTCTGGATGTGCAGCCGCTGGATGCCGGCGAGCTTTGCCAGCTTCCGATAGCAGGCCACCTGCTGGGCCAGGGCCTCGATGATTGGGTCAGGCGTCATAAGTTTCAGCCGCCGGGCGATTTCTGTTTCCACATTCCCGATTCGCTGGTCCACTTCAGCCAGTCGTCCCAATATTCCTTGGGCAACGAAAATTTCCCTTGCTCGAAAGCCTCGGGCGGCATCTTTCGCAGCAGCCACTTGGCTCGCTCATTAGCAGTCTTCGCGTCTTCCATCCGCCCTAAAGCACAATATGAGTTGACAATCTGCACATATGCGGCCAGCGCCGCGGGATCATCCTGGTAGCGCATCGAAGCGTTGTCGTACAGCTTGATCGCTTCCTCGTATTGCCCCAGGTCATACAGGCAATCGGCGCGGTAGAAGCTGGCCAGCTTCAGATAAAGCTTGTCCAGATCGCCCGCCGGTGGCGTCTTCTGATAAATCTCGACGACATGATCGAACAGCCGCTTCGCTTTGCTCAATCGATCGCGCCGTGCCGCCGCGGCTTCCGCCTGCTCGGCTGCGGTGCGCGCCGCATCATTTGGATTTACGGATGCAAGCTGGGCAGTTGCTCCGCCCGCAACTTGCCCGGGCGATGATGTCTTGCTCTTGTCGATCGCGCTGGTGCTCAGCAACGCTGCGCTCTTGCGATAGCTGTCGGCCATCAGGAAATAGATTTGCCCCGACTGCGTATCGTTCGGATAGCGCTGCGTCATCTCCTCAAGACGCGCAACCGCTTCCTCATACCGCTTTGTTCGATAATAAAGCTGCGACAACTCAAACAATGCCTGGCGGAATTCCTCGGCTTCTGGCGTGAGAATCGGATTATTCTCCACCACGTTCATCAGCACATGCTCAGCCTTCGAATAATTCTCCGGCCCCTTCGCGATGTAAGCCTGTGCCAATGGCACGCCCGATTTCGAAGCCGCCAGACTTTGCGGATAGCGGAATTGGTTTCGCTCGAAAGCGCCGATCGCCTTATCGAATTGCCCTGTCGCCTGATAAGCGCGCCCCAATCGCAACAGCGCTTCAGGGGCTAGCCCATCATCCGGTCGCTCCGCGGCAAACATTTCCAAAGCTGAGATGGCCTGCGTCATCGCCCCGGCCCGGTCATACAGATCGACGCCATGCCACAGCGCCTCGCCCTGCCCTTTGTCATCCGTCAGCGTCAGCTTGCGCGACAGGGCCACATACGCCTCGCCCGCATGCGTGCGAAGCGACCGCACCTGCTGCTCCAATCGCAGCTTATCCGGCACCGTCGGCGCGCTGGCGATCTGTTTATCAACTTGATCCGCCCGCCCTTCATAAACCGCGCCGAGTCGCGCATAGAAATCGGCCCCCGGATCCGGATTGAGATTCTGTTCATCCGCCAGCGCCTCCAACGCGCCTTGCAGATTCTGCCGCACCACCAGCGCCCCCGCCGCCTGTCGAAGACCCGCGATCACATCCTGCTTATAAATTGCCCGTGACGGCTTGGCCTGAATCTGATTGACCAGTTGATGCAGATCGAACAGGGCAGGCTCACTCTCGCCAACCTGCACCCGGCACTGTGCCCGCCCCAATAGCGCCAGCGGAGCCGGCCGCGATTCGGGATGGCTGACCAGCACCTCCTGATAGAAGCTGATCGCTTCCTTGGGATCCTGCTTTTCCTGACGAATCTTGCCCAGCAGATAAGCCGCCTCCGCATCCAGCGGATGGCTCACTTTCAGTTGATCGCGCGCCACGCGAAGGAATCGCTCCGCCTGGGCAAGGTCACCCAGCTTCCACGCACAATATCCTTGATGGTAATGCGCCACACCCTGCGAAACAGGATCCGGATCGAGCCGCAGGGCCTGATCCAGAATCGCCCGCGCCTCGATCAATGAGCCGCGATTGGCCAGAATCTGCGCCTTCTCTCCCAGCGCCCAGGCGCGCTCGGCATCGGTCAGCCGTTTGTCGTTGAGATAATCTTCAATGGATGCCGCGGCCGGCGCGGTGTCCGGCTGCTCGAGCTGAAGGTCGATCACCTTCCGCTGCAGCGCCAGCGCCCGCGTCGAATCGATCGCGATCGCCCGCCGATAGCTTTCCAGCGCCTCGGATGGCTTCCCTAATGCTTCATAGCTTTCGCCCAGTCGGCGATAGGTATCGGAAGTCGCGCGGGCGCCTTCCGACAGCGCCAGCTCCGTCTGCTCGATGATCCGCTCGTGGTTCGATTGCAGATTGAGATGATGCAGCTTCTGGCCCGTCTCGATCGAGCTGGCCAGCAGCAGATGCACGCGCGATTCATTGTCGGCAGCGAGCTTGTTGGAATTGAGAATCCGGTTCAGCTCTTCGATGGCCGCTTCGGGGCGGTCGTGGTGCAGATACGCCTCGGCCTGATCGATGCGCTGGCCGATGGTCAATCCCGGCTTGGGATCGATAAACAAATACGCGGCATACGCGAATAATCCCAGCGATGCGACCAGAAGGGGAAGCTGCCAGAGGCGGGTAACTTCGACTTGTGCGCGGCGCGACGCCATGGCTTCCATGCCTTCCAAACACGCGAAACGTCACTGCTTCGCGATCGCCCCGCCGCTGCTCCATCACCGGCAAAGCGAATCCCACCAAACACTCAAAAGTCTGCGCAATAGCCACAGACTTTCCCAGCGGGCGTCCGATAATAAGTTTATTTTTCCGAAACGCAAGGAGGAAGTCGCCTCCGCGCCGAGTTAAACGCGCATAACCCAATCCGCGCGGGTCTTTATTCCCTCCCCCGAGTACTCGCGGGGGAGGGTTAGGGCACTCCTTCCGCGCTCTTGCATTTTTTAGCTCCTACCACTCTTGCACGACCTTCCAGCACGCGTTGGACCGAACTGTAGCCGCCGTGCAGGCGTTGTTTGGGTTTGGGCTTTGGACGCGGTTTCTTGTCGGCGTTCTTGGTGTATCGAATGGGGTCCCAAGTCTCTGCCAGCAGCTCCGCCAGTCGCTCTCGCATCTGGGCCGCGGTGCGCTGCGTTCGGGGCCACTGTCCATTGGTGTGGTAGGCCCACGCCTCCAGTTCCTTGCGGCAATCGTTGAACAGATAGAACAGCGACACGCTGCTGGCCAGCACCTTTCCCCCGTCGGCGACCCACGCGCGGATCAGCTGCATCAGGTTGTACAAAAGCAGGCAGAAGGAAAACTGCAGCAGCGTCGCCTTGGGGCTGGACCCGATCAGATGCTCCAGCGAGAAGGTCGTCGTCACCTGCTGGAACACCTGCTCGATGCCCCAGCGCAGGCGATACAGTTCCAGCAGGTCCACCGCCGAATAGCGCTGGCGGTCCAGCAGGTTGCTGTGCAGGATGATGTCCTCTTCCCCCGCAGCGTTGTCGCGAAACAGCGTGATGCGGCGGACCCGCAGCGTTTTGCCTTCACTGCCCAGCACGCCAATCTCATCGAGCACTGTTCGCCCCTGCGAATCGACGGTTTTCACCGATTCCTGGGCGACAAAGGGCACCTGCTTCTGCGCCACCCGCACGATCCACGCATCCTGCGGGCGTGCCGACAGGCGGCCGAAGGTGCGCAGGTCGTCAAACTGCCGGTCCCAGATGCTCAGAATCGGACGGTCGGCAAACAACGCGTGCAACTGGGGCATCAGTTCAGCCACCAGCGGCACATCATTGCTCATCCCATCCAGCGAGTCGCTGAACGCGATTGCCATGCCGTTGCGAAGGTTCAACGCCACCAGCGCCGCCGCCCCCAGCAGCGCGCCTTGATAGCCCCGCGCTGGCTTGAGCCGCTTGGTCGCGTTCTTGATCTTCTTGCCGTCAACGACGATCAGCTCAAAGCTGTCAAAGCATCGTGGAAACCCGTGACTGCTCTGCGGCATCAGCGCCGCCAGACGCTCCGTGCAGCCCTTGAGCAGACCCCGGCTCACGGCCGTGGGCGTGCGCGCCAGCTTGCGATAGAAATTGCTTTCATCGATCGGATGCCGCTGGTCGCTTTCCAGTTCGACAAACAACTGATGGGCGCTGCCGCCGTGGCGGATCAGCGCATCACGCATCAGCCGCAGCAAGGCGTCGAACGAAAGTCTGTCCTCATAGCAACGTCCCCGGCCCGCCTCCCAGATCGATGCCAGCAACGGATCATCGAACATGTAGTCGCAGGCTTCCAGTACGCTGGCCGCCAACGGCGACCGCCGCATCAGTTCACGCGTGAACGCATCCATGTTCCGACCTCCCTGATGCGCAACACTTCAGCGCCAAAATATTTACATGTCAACAAGAACGCGGAAGGAGTGGGGTTAGGGAGGGGGTTCTTCCGCAAACTCAGGGATTGAAGAATCAGATCAAAAGCTATTTGCCACCGATTAACACCGATGAAATTCAATTCAAATTGACCGCAGAGCAGAGGCTCTTCCCAAGGATCAAAAGCAATTAACCGCAGATGCACACAGATGAACACAGCAAAGAAAACCAATTCAAAGGGTTTTTCTTATCGGTGTGCATCGGTGTTTATCGGTGGCTAATTCTTCTTGCTTCGAGGTTCTAGATTCTGACCCTTGGAACTGTGCCTCTGTGTTTATCCGTGGTTACTTTGATTTCTCCGCGTTCAGCTTCGGTGAGCTTTTTTTCTAGTTTCCGGTTTCTAGTCTCTGACCACTAGGAACTAGATATATTGCGACGCCACATTGATAAACCGCGCCCGCGTTTCATAGAGGGCGCTATCCAGGAATCGGCTCTCTTCTTCCGTCAAATTCCCCTTGGTCTTCTGCTCCAGCACGCCAAGCAGGTCGATCTGATGGCGAGCCATGTCCAAATTCAGCATCGGCTCCATCCCCGACGGCGCGATTTCGCCCAGATACAGCATCGCCTGCGTCCAGACTGACTGGACCAGGGCCGCCAGTGAAGCCGGCGGCGTTTCCCGCCCGCCTCGTGCAGCTCCCGCGCCTGCAGCGGGAGCCGTCTGCGGCACCACCGCAGGCGTCGCTCGCGTCGCGCGCTCCTGCTCCTCGCGCTTCTGCGCCGCCTCCGCCAAACGCCGCTTCTCCTCCTGCGCCTGCTTTTTCCAGTCGGTGTCAATATGTAGCGAGGATGATTCGTCAGCCATGCGATGCTCCTGGTGCGTAAGGCGCGCGAAAGCCCGCGCCTTCAAGGCGATTGTTGGGCGGGAGGGAAGGATTTGCAAGGAGCGAAACCCGGGCGACCGCCGTCGGCGCGAGTTCCTAGGTTGACGCGCCGACCCGACCCCGACGGCTATGACTGCCGCGTATCGCCGAGTGCACCTTCAACAAATTGTAGCAGACGGCGTCCTTGGTCGATTCCGGCATTAGCTAGCTGGGACGCTCGCTCGATGCTCAGTGGAAGCGGTTTACCGATGGGGGCATCCCGTAAACCCGTTTTCTGGCGGAATTCGTTGTCAACGATTCCTCCTTTGTGCATCAGTAAATGGCGAGTCATTTCGAGCTCTACTAGTCGCTCATTGCCGGGTATCGACAGGAAGGGCAGCGTTTCGGGCGCGAAAATCGCTTCGAAGGCTTCCCGAATTTCGGTCACCGACGTCATGTTCATCCGCCGCTGAAGCGATTGGCCGATGGCGTCCTCGGCATTAAGGCAGACCTTTTTTAAGGTCCTCATGTTGATGCCCTTCCCCAGCGCCCGCGGCAAGAACAGCTGCGGTGCGAAGTTGATGGCGGACGCCCACAAATCACCAGCCATCGCTTCGTACGAGGACCAAGCCAACACGACAAGCGAACGCGATATCGCCCGTTCGAGAATCTTGGGGATAGCGCTTTTCCAGCATGACGTCGACGATGCGTTTCTGATAGCCCTGGGCCTCCTTCCCATGGTCTCTCAGCCAGAATCCGAGACTTTCACTCAGGGTGTACTGAAGCCACTGATATTCCAAATCTTTTGCGGGGGACATTGAAAGGCAATTGCCCGGCGGGTCTTCACCCTCATACAGACCGTGCGATGCCAGGCCAAAGACCATTGTCGTTTGCGGCGCAGTTACTACGTAGAGCAGGTCGCGCATAAGCTCGGAAAATCGCTCGGCGACGGGCCGAATTACCTTTTCAGCGTGACCACCATTCGTATACCGGGCCGGATCTATGATGAATTCGATGCCGCTTGTGCGGATCCACTCAGCGCGAGAATGCCAGAACATGCAGCAAAAGATAGCTACCGGCGCTATTCCGGGCCAACTTTTATTAAAGGAAAGAATCAGGAAAACGCAGACGTGCCTCGATCTCGGTTCGCGGCCATACAGCCGGAGAGGAGCGCTGTTCCGACCTGACTCGCGGGAACGAGCCCGTGCCGCGATTTTGACTCGCTGCGTCCTGATGGCGTTAGAGAGCGCAGCCGTCCGCCGCCATTAATATGTCGTGGCCTTGTGCCACGCTAATGAGCGTCCCGTTTAGCAAGCAGCCGCCGAAGCCGGTCAATCTCAGCAAGTAAGGCAGGGACCCATTCGCGGCTGCCGATGATGAAGTCGAAGTCAAACACGACGTCGCCCGCAATGCGAGTGTCCGTCAACTCGACCCAAAACCGGTGCTGTCCGTTTGCCCTCAGCTGGATGTGGTGGGCTTCAGTCGGCAGCGTGTCGATTCCGAGCTGCAACAGCTGCGGGTCGTCGGCAGGTTCTTCACCTTGTACATAAGCCCATTGCCAAGGCGAGGGACTAATTCTCTTGAGAGTGTCACGAATTTCAGAAAGCATTTTGTCGCTCAGCATACCGCGAAATCGTCGTTTAGCATCGGGGGCCAGTCAACACATTCTCGACACCGGCCCACGCGGCTCAATCGGCGGATGGCTGACCGAAATACATGAACGCGCAATGCAGAAATCACAGATTTTGATGGACGCATTCCCGAATATTTGTCGTATAGCGCTGTCCAGTGTCGCGGGTATGGCCTGCCGTGGAAGAAATACAGTCAAAAACGAATTATGCAAGCCATGCGACGTCGTGGTGAGTCAGCACTGTAACCCAGCGCGCCCGTATATCCCAAACGTTGAAGCAGAACTCGGCATGGCTTTCTACGACGCGGTCTTGAACATACTCACTGGGAAAACAATAGTCGGCGGGGGATGGTTCGGTAAGGTTGCGGGCAAGCTAACGGCTCAAAATGTCCGCGTTCAGCCGCCAGTTCCCGCAACCTTCTTCGCAATCATCTTTGCAAACTCGTCGGGTTTTTTAGTCCGCAGGTCGACATATCCGACGGTCGATCTCAGGCCCGGAATCTCCGTATCGTCGAATCGCGCAGGAAGGACGTATTCGCGCTTCTCATTCAGCGCGCGTTCAAGGGCTGAGCGATGTTCAAGGCGCGTCCACACTTTTCGCGCATAGCTCTGGGAGATGAATATTACACAGTATTTTGCACGGTCTCGGTAGACTGAGTGGAAGTGTTCAGTTAAATCCTTGCCCCACAATTCCACGTCGACCTCCTCGTTCTCGTCATAAAAGACATGAACACCAAGTTCACCGAGCGAGTCGGCAACTTGGCGAACGTACGCTCTATCTTCGCCCGCGAAGGAAAGAGCCACATCGTAGAGTTCAGGTGTCGTTGACGCACGGTCGAGCAGCTCGCGCGGAATCAGTCCATCCTTAATCGCCCAGTGATGCCTGCTGTTCTCGAATTCCTTGAATGCAAATTGCTTAGCGAACTCCGTCACATCTGGACGTGACACGCGACCCCTTTCGATAAAGCGGAAGGCGACCTCATTTCCCCGCAGGTAGACGTTTTGCAATCGCCCGAGGCGGACGACATCAGAGTTATCGTGACCGACCTCGTACATGAGTATCGCCATCGTCCCGTTCAACCGCCGGAGGGATTGCGGATCATCTGGATTGACATCCGCCCCTTCCTGACCCGTGTACTCCTTGAAGCGGGAGCGCAGCATCGCCATGACGCCGCCCGCCTCCCAGTCCTCGCCGTTCCCAGACACGATGATGCTGAACATGGAGCATAGATCGTAGCGGCCTCTTGGCGCCAAGCAATTCCACTTCAACTGCTGAAATAGGGTCGAAGAAAGGTAGTCACCACTGTTGGGAAGTGAAATGAATAGTCACCCTATTTTCCTTTTCAAACCGGTAACATTATAGATTTCACAACAATATGATTTTCACATTTTTATCTTGATTAGTGAAAATCAAAACGTAAGATCGACAAGGTGCGGCAAATTTGAGTGGAGCGACTTATGGAGACGTACGGCATGCCGAAAGACAATGAGCACCGCGTATTTGAGCTGTTTCCGCCGGACATTCGGGCCAGCCTTCGCGGCCAACTCGCCTTTGGCGACAGCCTGTTTGGTTTCATTCGAGAGAAGCTCGGGATCACTTTTAGCGGCGACGATGCGGAAGCGCCTGCGGATCCTAAACGGCCGCGCGCGGCACACGGGAGTGTGACGCCGAGCGAATTCTTTAAGGAGCCGTTGCTGCGCGTGCTTGGAAAGCAGCCCAAGCATCGAATGCGAGCGAAGGAGGCGATCCAGGCCGTGCTCGATGAAGTGCGCGACAAGCTGAAGCCGATCGACTTTGAGAGGACAAGCGGCAACAAGATCATCCGGGCGGAGAATAAGATCGCCTTTGCTAGAGAATTTTTAAAGCGAGATGGTCTCATCGAAGAGCCCACGGACAAGACGCGCGGACTGTGGATTCTGACGGCCGAAGGCGTGAAGGAGGCCAGGAAGCTGCTCAAGTAGGCCGCACTGGGGCGTCCGGCGCGGTGCCGGCCGCCCCATCTCTTGCCACAGCAAGATCAAACTTGAAGTGACGCAGCGTAATAGAATCGGAATATACGGCGCAGGTGGGCGAGTTAAACTAAAAGTCAGTCAATGCTCGTGCAAAATCTCGACGACGCGCGAGCGGCCTTGCGGATAAGTAAGGATCCTGCCGGCGAGCTCCAGGTCTTCGATGGCGTTTCGGGCGGCGGGTCTGGAGACGCCGCAGCGCATCGCGAGCTCTGACGCGCTGTTCACTCGGCCGCCGGCCTTTTGGCACTCGGCGATGATTTGGCTCTTCAGGCCGGACATCAGTGCGCGGTTTGCCAACGACGGATTGTGTGAAACGACCCATTTGAGGGGCCGGATCGCGTCGGGTTTCAATTCAACTTCCGCCGACCATCGGCCCCATTTCCGGGAGATCTCGGAGGCGCGCTGCCTGGCCAATCGGATAAAAACAGAGTTGCGCCGCTCGACATCAAACAAGGGATGCGGGTCGTTGGCCGATTCGCATGCGTTAATGGCCGATTTGAGTCGGCACTTTTTCGCGCCTTTGCTGTGCTTTGCAACCAGCTCAAGCAGCAGTCCAAGCGTGGGCTGAAACTCCTTTTCCAATTCGCATTCGACGAGACGAGTCAGCCGACGGCAATCGACGTACTTGCCATACTCGGCAAGCCAGGTCACCGCGAGAGTGAACAAGCGCGAATTGGCCGAGCTTACGCGCGCGGTATCCAGGAGCAGCCGCTCGAGATCGGATTCATGAGTGTCCGCGTGGACATTGAGCATGACGCCGAGCTTCACCCAGCGAGCCGCGACGGATTTCATGAGATCTTTGTTCATGAACTAAACCAGTTATCCAAATATTCTAAGCTCTATATCGGGATAGGTTTACATATAGTTCCCTAACAAAATCAAGTTGAAGAAAAGGGGTCACCACTGATTGAATTGAAATGGCTAGTGACCTCATTTTTTCTAAAAGTCAGTTATTTGCGGCGCAATCTCGACGACGCGCCAGCGGCCTTGCAGATAAGTGTGGACCCTGCCGGCAAGCTCCAGGTCTTCGATGGCGGTTCGGCCGCGGGTCTGGAGACGCCCCGAGGAGTTGCTGGAATCGTTTTCGGATGAACAGGTGATTTACGCTTTGCGCAGCTTCCCGGAGGAGATCCGGTGGACCTTGCTGCTGGTGGGATGAGAGGGCTTGAAGGACGCAGATACTGCCGGCCTGTTGGCGCTACCGGTCGGGACCATCAAGTTCCAACTCCATCGCGGCCGGCGAATGTTGTATCAATCCCTGTTGCCGCTGGCGCACCGCGTTCGCTTTGCCGTCTGAACTTTCAGGACCAGCCCTGCACAAGACGGAAACCTAAGTCAAATTGTCTTTTCCGTCCTCAACCCCCTTGCCTTTGCGACCCCCTTTTCCTTTGCCCCGTGCGCTAACCCTTTTCGCGTGGCGCTCATCGCGGTCAACGCCGCGTCAGCCTTCACCGCTTGTGTCCGAGGCATCATCGACCGGCGATTGGAAAAGTCATTCCGCCACGCGTTGACCAGAGTCCTGGTCGCCTTACTGTTGGTGCTCACCGTTGACCTTTGATCGTCGGCAGCTCCAGCTTGCTGGCGTCAATTCGGTTGCCGCCGAGGTAGATCGTGAGCGTGATCTGGTGCGCATCACCCCAGCCCACATGATCGATCCTGCAGTCGCAGGGTCGCTGGGGCAAAGCCTCCTTGCCCGGAAACATCCATTGCGTGGCGCCGGCGTCCTTGGAGAGCCGCACCCGCAACGTCACCCCATTCACCTTTGCCAGGTCGGCCAGCAATGCGTTGACGCCCTCGACTCCGCCGGCGAAGTACAGTTCCGAGCGCGCGTTGATAAACGATCCGCCCGTGAAGTCGTTGCGGTGCGACCAGAGAACGTCGAAGATCTTCCGCGTGACCGGATCCGGCGCCTTTGTCGCAGGATCCGTCGGAATCGAAATCGACGGCTTGTCCAGGTTGCCGCCCATCCCATACGCCAAGCCCGCCAAGCCCACGACCAGCCCGACCGCTGCCAGAAGAACGATTCGTCGCATGAGATGCTCCTTATCGCTGCCCCCTTCTTCTCCATTTGATGCGCCGCGGGCAGTATAGTTCCCGGCGATTGCTTCCTTTACTGCGCGTCCTCCTCATTTCACAACAATATATAACGTCATGTTAGAACGGCGCGAGCGTCCATATCGCTCGACGCGCCCCACAAAGGGGCGGCTAAAGTGAGCAGGACGCCGCGATGCGTCGGCGGTGCGGGCGAAACAAATCATTCGCGTTTGTCGCCGCATATTGGCTTACCCCCCGCCCCGGCCACCCTTTACGCCCGGTGCTCTAAACCGGCTAAAAAACTCAAAGGAAATGAAAATATTCGCCCAACTTTGTCGTTTGTATATTGTCTGGTATCGAGATGGATACAGAAGGCTTCACATGTACGAAAGTAAAGATGAAAAATCGTTTGACAATCGTCGCGCGGCGCTGGGGTCGCATTCTAGGGGTCAGAAACTAGAGACTTGAAACTAGAAAAACGGGTGAGTCCGCGGTTGATTCATCAATCCGGCAAGTCGATCCAGCCTCGTACACACAAATCATATTTACATTCCTCCATGTTACAAATGTTACACCTGTATCATCGGACTCATCAATAAGTGGAAAACTATAAACAGCCAATGACAAAGTGGTTACAGGCATTAGTCGATGCCGATGCAACACATGCAGCGCGCGAAGAAGTGTTGCATTGTAACGTATTCTAGGGGTCAGAAACTGGAGACTAGAAACTAGATCATACCCAGGGGCCTGTCCTGAGCGTGAGTCGAAGGGCGGATGTCACACGATCGTCACTGGATGTCCCTGAATGTCACACGTGTGACATCGCATGGTTTATTCGTAAGCCAATATGATCGAATGGTTTAGATATGGAATTGCCGTCGAATGTCCCTCATTTTCGCGAAAAGCGCGTCATTTTGTGACATTTGGGGACACGGACTCTAGAAACCAGATACTGGAGACTGGAAACTGGAAAGTCTTTGCCGCTGCGGTCCTCTACGTCCTCTGGGGTGAGATGAAATGGTGTGTTTGCAAAGAAGCTTCGATTTATTACGATGCTGGGCTCGCACGGCCGGGAGACCCCGTTTTCGGGCCCGGCAGCGAGGATTTTTAAACGGAATGTGACCCTCACGATGCGCCGCCGACGCGGCGAGAGTTTGCGGTTTGGAAGAGGTTGCCATGGCAGAGAATGAATCCGCCGTCGCGGAACAGAGCACCGAAGAAGACTTTCAGTACGAAGTGAACATCGAGGATGCCGGCCCGGCATCGAAGAAGGTGACGATCGAGATCCCCTCCGATCGCATCGCCAAGAAGCTCGAAGAGCAATTCAAGGAGCTGCGGCGTCATGCGGCCGTCAACGGCTTCCGTCCCGGCCATGCACCGCGCAAGCTTATCGAGCGCAAGTTTTCCAACGATGTCAAAGAGCAGGTGCGCGGCACCCTCATCCGCGAAAGCTATGAGCAGGCGGTCGAGAAGAACAAGCTGCAGGTGATCGGCGAGCCGGAATTCGATAACCCGGATGCGATCAAGCTGCCGGACAGCGGCTCGCTGAAGTATTCGTTCCAGGTGGAAGTGCAGCCGGACTTTGTGCTGCCGGACTTTTCGCACCTGAGCGTCCGCAAGCCGAAGATCGAGATCACCGACGCCAACATCGACCAGGCGATGCAGAACCTGCGCGAGCAGCAGGGAACGCTGGTGCCGGTCGAAGATCGCGGCGTCGAGAGCGGAGATTACTTGACGGCGGACGTGCATGTGAAGGTCGGCGATGAAGTGGTGACGCATCAGCATGATGCGCAGCTCGTCGCCCGCGCGGGACGCGTGGCCGGCATCCAGATCGACGATCTCGATAAGCAACTTGACGGCCTGAAGATCGGCGAGAAGCGATCGATCACCGCTCATGCAGCCGACGGGCATCCGAATGAGAAGATGCGCGGGAAGGATGTCGAGATTGAATTCGCATTGAAGGACATCAAGCGCCTCGAGCAGGCGGAGATTAACCAGTCTTTCCTGGAAGACCTTGGCTTCGAGAATGAGCAGGAGCTTCGCCAGGCGCTGCGCGAGCAGATGGAAGAGAAGATCACCGAAGACGTACAGACGGCGATGCGCGAGCAGGTGAATAACTTCCTGGTGCAGAATGTCCAGATGGAATTGCCGACGAAGTTGTCGGGTCGGCAGGCCGATCGCGTGATCAACCGCCGGGCGGTGGACCTGATGCTTCGCGGCATGCCGCGCGAGCAGGTCGAGGCGAATATCGAAAAGCTCCGCGGCGGCGCCCAGGATGAAGCCATTCGCGAGCTCAAGCTGTTCTTCATCCTTCAGAAGATCGCCGCCGACAGCAATGTCGATGTGAGCGAAGCGGAGCTGAATGGCCGCATCGCGATGCTCGCGGCCCAGCGCGACATGCGTCCGGAAACGCTCAAGCAGCAACTGACGAAGGACAATTCGCTGATGAATCTGTACGTGCAGTTGCGCGAGCAGAAGGCCATCGACAAGGTGCTTGAGCAGGCGAAGATCGAAGATGTCGAGATCAAGCCGGGAGAAGATGCGACAGCAGCGACAGCGCAGTGAGATCTCTCGACTCGCGAGCGAAGGGCGCTTTTGAGTCGGTGAGTGCAGAGCGACGAGCATGTAGATCCGCCGAGGTTAGCCGCGACGCGACAGCGGAGCGCTTTCTTAAAGCGATCGAAAAGCGCTCCGCTGTCGCGTCGCGGCTAACCGAGTGGGACTCGAGCGTCGCGCGAGGGTGACGGATAATTACAGGCAACCAAGCCACGCCGGTGCGAAGTCAGCTCGCTCGTGCCGCGTGGCTTGGTTCTTTTGTGATACGGTGAGATGATGTCCAACAAGATCAGCGCCCCGCGCGGAACAGCCGATGTGCTCCCGGCCGAGAGCTGGAAATGGCAGACAGTCGAGCGCATCGCGCGCCGTCTGGCCGATCTGTATCACTTCGCGGAAATCCGCACGCCGATCTTCGAGCACACCGAGCTTTTTCATCGCGGCGTCGGCGAAGCCAGCGACATCGTCAACAAGGAGATGTACACGTTCGAAGACCGCGGCGGCCGATCGATCACCCTTCGCCCCGAAGGCACCGCCGGTGTCGTGCGCGCCGCGATCGAGCATAGCCTGATCGGGCAGGAAGGCGCGCGGGCGAAGGTTTACTATTTCGGGCCGAATTTCAGGTATGAGAGGCCGCAGGCCGGTCGTCTTCGAATTCACCACCAGTTTGGCGTTGAAGCGTTTGGCAGCGCCGAGCCCGAGCAGGATGTTGAATGCATCCTCTTGCAAATGGATTTTTATCGCCAATGTGGACTTCAGGGACTGGCATTGCGCGTTAACACACTTGGGGATCGCGAGAGCAAACAGAAATACCGCGAAGGTCTCGTGAAGATTCTGTCGCCGATCGCGTCGAAGCTGAGCGAAGAATCGCAGCGACGGCTCGGTGAAAATCCTTTGAGGATCCTCGACAGCAAAGATCCGCGCGATGTCGAAGCAATAGCTTCAGTTGCGATGCCGGCGTCTTCTGAATTTCTGTCCGACACAGCGCGAGCGCATTGGGATGCCGTTCTCCAACTGCTCGCCATGGCAGATCTGAAGTTCAATGTCGATGGCAAACTCGTTCGCGGTTTCGACTACTACACCAACACGCTTTGGGAAGTGACCGCGGAAAACCTCGGTGCGCAAAACGCCCTCGGCGGCGGTGGTCGATACGACAACCTTGCCGAGCAATTGGGCGCGCGGCCGACGCCCGGCGTCGGTTTCGGCAGCGGCATCGAGCGGCTTCTTCTCGCGCTTGAAGGGCAAGGTGTGGCGCTGCCGAACCCCGCGCCGAAGCTGGTGTGGATCGCGAGTCAGGGCGAAGCAGCACAGTCGCACGCGTTTCGATTGATGGCAGAAATTCGCGCGGCAGGCATTGCCGCTGACATGGATCCGGCGGGTCGATCATTCAAATCGCAGTTCAAAATTGCCGATCGCGAGAAGGCTAGCTTCTGCGTCGTGTTAGGCGAAAGCGAAATTGCGAATAAACAGGTGACGCTCAAAGACCTTGCAACCGGCGAGCAATCGATCCTGCCGCAGGATCAACTCATCGCGCGGCTCAAGGAATTGACATCATCAAAAGTCTAGCTGGCGTGCGTCAACGCGCCGCCTTTCCATAGGGGTACTCGCTGGTTACTATCCGGCCGTGAATTCAGGGACGAACTTGGAGCAGGAAAAAGATCGAGTGCCCGTGGCCGTCATCGGCTGCGGGCGAATGGGCCGGCTGCATACGCGCGTCTATTCTGAGATGCCGCAGGTGAAGCTGGTCGGCGTTTATGATCTTAGTTCGGAAACCACCGCCTCGATCGCGCAGGATTACAAGTGCCGGGCGTTCGATTCGGTCGAAGCGCTGCTGCCGCACGTGAAGGCGGTGACGATTGCCGTGCCGACCGCTTATCACGCGGAAGTCGCGGAAAAATGCCTCGCGGCGGGCGTCTCTTGCCTGATCGAAAAACCGCTCGCTAAAGATGTGCCGACGGCGCGGCGCATCGCCGATGCGGCAAGTCGCTCGCGCGCGACGGTGCAGGTCGGCCATATCGAGCGATTCAATCCCGCCATCCGCGCGATGGAGAAGCTGCAGATCAAGCCGGGCTTCATCGAAGTCACGCGAATCAGCCCGATGACCTTCCGCAGCATCGACGTCGGCGTCGTGCTCGACATGATGATCCACGACATCGATATCGTCCTGCGCCTCGCGCAGTCGAAAGTCAGCAAGATCGACGCCGTCGGCGTCAGCGTCATCGGCGAGGTCGAAGACATCTGCAATGCCCGCCTGACCTTCGAGAATGGCTGCGTCGCCAATGTCACCGCCTCGCGCCTCGCGCTCAAGACCGAGCGCCGCCTGCGTGTCTTTTCGCCCGATGCGTATGTCTCGCTCGATTATCAGAAGCGCTATGGCATGGTCGCGCGGCGCAGCGGGAATCTCGACGCGATTCGCGATGCGGTGGCGCGCATTCGTCGTGGGGAAATTCAGGATCTTTCGGAATTGAACTTCGCCGAACTGGTTCACGTCGAGGAATTGCAGATCGACGACATCGAGCCGCTGCGTGCCGAGCTGGAATCCTTCATCACCGCATTGACAACTGGCCAAAGGCCGACGGTCTCCCTCGACGACGGCCTCGCCGCCGTCGAAACCGCAACGCGCATCGTCCAATCCATCAAGCCGCAGGCGTTGTAACGAACGGTATGAAGGAGCCGCGCACGAAGTAAGCGGTCAGAGCGCTCTGACCGCTTACTTCGTGCGCGGCTCCTTAAGTTGCTCCACTCCCCACCCTCGCGAACTACAAAATCGGCCGCCGTTTGTGCGCATTGAAATCATTCGTCAAGCGATCTTGCGGAACGCCGCCGTCCCCGTCGCTTCTTAATCCGGCACCCGTCGGCTTCTGGCAAAGGCCTTGAAGATTGCCTCATAGAACACTGTGTCGGCGCATTTGCTGGGAATTTGAATCGATGGGCCTTCCGGCGCATGGTCTTGCGATTGCTCGCTGAAGACGTGCGTTTGAATGTAGTACAAATCCTTCGACGCATCGAACTGAACCGAAATCTTTTTCTGATCCAAGTATCCATCTGATTTCAGAATGACGGGGCTGGGACGGCGGTTGGGATTTTCCTCAAGCGTGCGCCGAGGATATTCCCTTTGATCGAGCGCGATAATGCTATGTCCACGATCCAAAAACTCCTGCCGAGACATCGTCAGCGGATAACCCCAGAGGGTAATGCCACGGTTGGCGAAGCGAGGGACTGGTTTTGTGGCTTCCAAGCCGGGCCACTTGAGAGGCACGTCCACCCATCGAATAATCGAGAATCGATCAAACAATTCAGATTGATAGACTTCGACATACGGCAACGGCGCCATCGGTACACCCAGCCAGAGAAACTCACGGCACCTGCCGAACGCGAGCATGAGCGCGTTGTACACCTCCTCGTTGCCTGCCGTAGCGGGCACGGAGTAGATCTCCCCATGGCTTCCACGCCATATGTCGAGAAAATCGATGTGCCATACCTCGATGTCCAATCCCATGTTCTCTCGTAACCCAATCGTGAGCATTCGGTAGCGACACTGCTGGTTCGGATAGAAGTTGCACACCCTGTAATCATCGCTTGCCACGCGGGATGCGAAGCCCCGCAGGTCGCCGAAGAGGATCTGGCCTGCCGATTGTCGCATCTTCTCATGTTGAAACGCGGTCAAGGATGCCGTTGCAAGGCCGCGCTCTTTTGGCGAAAAGCTCTGGAGGAGAAAAGTTGTGTCATCATCCGTCAGAAACAGTTCGCAAACGGGGTTGGTCATCTCATCCTCCCTCCGCCGAATCTGAATTGGAACGACAAAGATTCGAGTCCGGTCGCGGCCTGCCATAACTACGTTCAAACTCACGTTGCGCGCGATTCTATCTGATCGAGAATCGCCTGTGCTTCAACGGGTCCAGTATATTGGACCCCATTGATAAACAGCGTCGGCGTTCCTTTCACGCCACTTCGGATTCCGCTTTGATAATCGCTTTCGATTCTCCGCCGATGGCGTTCGCTGGTCCGACCGCTTTCGAATTTGTAGATCTCCAGCCCCAGTGTCAAAGCCAGATGGCTCAAATCCAGCTCGCCCAGCTCCTTCTGATGGGCGAAGAGAGCCGCATGCATCTCCCAGAATTTCCCCTGCTCCCCCGCCGACTCCGCGGCCTCCGCCGCGGCGCTGGCGTGCGGATGAATCCCGCTCTGCGGAAAATGCCGGAAGACAAACCGCAGCCGATCGCCCAGCGCGCGGCGAACCTGCTCGATGATCGGCACCGCGTTCAGGCAATCGGGGCACTCGTAGTCGCCATACTCGACGATCGTAAACGGCGCATCCGCCGGCCCTGAAGCATGATCCTTATCCGTGACCGGGTCCGACAACTCCGCCGCGCCTGCGCTCGATCGTATATCCATGTGGCAATCATAGAGCGCTAGTCAAGCCCCAAGAGCCGCGCACGAAGAAACTATGAAAGCCGGGCCTCGCGGGCGGCGGTGCTGAGGGGACTTTGTCCCGCACGAGCTTTCTCACGATAAAGTGAGTTGCTCAAGTACCAGCCGCCCAACTTGGAGA
>Ga0207695_10001053_pt1 | contig 48390 bp, 70 predicted proteins | sample KBSC54metaG_FD_184354 | JGI IMG/M metagenome (GOLD analysis project Ga0207695, IMG submission 184354) | Corn rhizosphere microbial communities from Kellogg Biological Station, Michigan, USA - KBS C5-4 metaG (SPAdes) (version 2) | ecosystem: Host-associated > Plants > Roots > Rhizosphere > Soil...
GATTATCCGAGGAATTTCCGAGTCGTGTATACGAGTACACTTTCGGATGCGCCAATCGCCTGATTCGATTGGTGAAATTGGTCGGGGCGGCGGGATTTGAACCCACGACCCCCTGCCCCCCAGCTAGGTGTGCGCTAACCAGGAATCGCCTTGATCGTGAAGGAATTTTGAGAGTTTATCGTATTCGGAAAATCGCTCAATCGCGCTCAATGCAATCAACCACTTACAATGCGATTTACGTGCAACAGAGGTAGCATGAAGCCATGAAAGCCAGCGAACTGATTGAACTGCTACAAAAAGCGATCGCCGAACACGGGGACCACGACTTTGTCGTCGAGTCGACAGCTGAGGTTGCGATCATCCATCGTGACTCATGCTATTTCGACCCGGCGTCGAATGAGTTTATTTGTTCCGATCTCTATGAGCCAAAAGCAATACAGAGAGGATTCGTTCACCTGTGAAATTTGACCGCTTTGCGAAGAAGAAGATGCGCAGAATTGCTCGCAGCCTTCGGCTGCGCCTACCGCTTCAGGACGATATCGCTCGTCTTCGCCTCCAGATGAAATCTAAGCTGCGCGGTAAAAACTGGAGGGTTGAATGAAAGCCAGTGAGCTGATCGAGCTGCTGCAAAAGGCCGTCGCCGAGCACGGCGATCTGCGCGTGGTTGTGGAGATGGATTTCCTGGCCGACTGCGACGAACCGAAACTGATGGCCAAATTGCCTTGGCACTGTGAATGGCAGGCCAGTGATGCAGATCATGACGGCTTCGATCCGCCGCTGATCGTCATCTAACCTTTCGGCACCGGCACCACGCCGCTCCCGCAGCATTCCAAGCAATACGGATGTCGCCACTCGCACGAGCACCAATGCCAATCGAACCGACCCCAATGAATGAAACGGCCGTGCCCACAGTGAGAACAGACGATGCCAGGTTCGCTCATCGAGCCGGCTTGGTGCAGTGCCCAGCAATAGGATCCGCATGCGCTGCAAACGCCTTTCGGCGTTACCCACAGCGGCGGGTCGCCGGCGAGGCTGTAGCGCTTCTCTCGGGCCATGTTACGAGCATATCAAGAGCTCTGTGATGGCTTCGGAGCGCATCTGGCGATCTCTCGGGGTTGGGCTCACGCGCACGGAGTGATTCTTGAAATTCTGGCGGGAGTTTGCCGAACCCGATCATGGCAGCTATTTTACTTGGCCGGCGTCTCATCGACTGCGATATGCAACCTGACTACTTGTCCCAAGACGTGTTCGACCGCGAGATCGACAAGATCTCCTACGGCGTTTGGCATGCCGTTGCCTTCATGTCCGACATCCGGAATCCCAATGATTTTGTGTTGGAGCAAATTGGCCGGAAAGAGGTGATAATCCAGAATGTCGGCGGGCGTGTTTGCGCGTTCACGAACGTCTGCCCGCATCGATTCAGCGCCATCCACAACGTGCCGAAAGGCAATCGCGCGCTGGTTTGTCCGTATCATCAATGGCGCTTTGATCAGAACGGGTGCGCCAGCTTCCCGGCGACTGCCGACGCCAGCCAGATCACGCACAAACCACACCTGGAGCGCTGGCGTGTCGAAGCGGTCGGCAATGTGGTTTACGTATGCTTGAACACGTCAGCGCCGCAGCTGAGAGAGTATCTCGGACCAAGCTGGGCTTGGATCGAAGCTGTCAGCCTTTCTAGCGGCCACGAATACGAAACATTCGAGACCGAGATCCGCGCTAACTGGAAGGTGATCATAAACAACACGATCGAGTTCTATCACGCGTACTCAGTCCACCCGCAGACGTTCAGGCCTATGATCGATGCGCCATTGCGCGCGCTTGAAGTGCTGCCTACCAGTCAGCCGCATATTCACTACACGATGCAGTTGAAGTCAGACAAGCAAACCCGGCTCGACAACTTAATCGGCAAGACGCTCAAGCGGCCATCGATCATCGGCCTAAACAGCTATGAGCACCTTTACTCTTTCCCAAACTTGACCATCGGCCACGTTAACGGCCGCTCCTTTTCGTACTTCCGCTATGTTCCGATTTCGCCGACCGCGACAAAGCTGATCGCGCGGACTTGGATGCCGAAGCCCGAAAAGCCCTCAGAGACGATTGCGCAGTTTTGCCGAGACTACGCCGCAGAAAATGGACCGTTCATTCGCAAAGTGTCGGACGAGGACAAGGCTATCTGCGAAACAGTGCAGCGCGGATTAGCATCGCGCCCGCAAGATTGGCCGCAGCATTTTCTCGGTGACGAGAACTTGATCGCGCAGTTCCACCGCGATTATTTCGCAATCATGGGCTAGAGACGAAAGACCTTGAGTAGCGTGGCCGCAGACGCAGCTTGCCGCCGAATCGAGGCGTGTACGGCCTGCCGTATTGCTTATAGTCTGATCGCCGCCGCCGGGACCGGTCCAAGGCCATGCGCAGATCGCCAGTTTCGCGCTCAATGCGGTCGCGGGTTTCTTGGGGAAGGTGTTTCCAGTCGATGATTCTCATGCCGGTACAGTAGCTCCGGGGAGTCTCAGAGAGCGCGACGCCGCTTGCACAAGTAGCGTCGTAGCGTCGCGCCGGCACCGAGTCGGAATGCGGCTAAAGGACCGCCTACCTTGTGCGGCTCGGCACAATCGACTTCACGGCCTTACGCACGCCCGCGCAACCTTTGCACGCGACCGGAGCGCTTGCCCATCGTTTGACCGCAGTGGCGGCCTTCTGCGCTTGTTTGGTGACGGCTCGAATGATCATGCGTGGAATTGAATGTCGTGGATGTAGACGGTCCACGGAACCGTGCTCGGCGACTGGAACAGGTCAAGCTCGCCGATGTCCATGTCGTTTGTTCCGTCTGGAGTGAAATCCAGGTCGAAGTCGAATGCCGTTGGCGTGGTCGTGAGCGCTACCGGATCAGGTGCGACTTGGCCGGCGTTGAGATAGTCCTGACCGTCGACGTCGAACAGGTCAAATTCGATGGTTTCCGTGCCTGACGCTACAGAAAGAATCAGACGCATCTTTGCCGGGCGAAACCCGACCATCCATGTACCGATTGCGGTAAGCCCGAGGTTGATCGACGAGACGGCAGCCACCACCCATTTTGCGCCGTCCCACGAGATTTGACCTGATTCTGGCGACCAGTTCGTGTCGTCGAGGATTGAAACCCACTGCTGTGCGGTCGGCGCCGGCTCGGCTGGCACTGCTGGTGGTACTCGAATCGTTTGGTGAAACCCACCATGCGCGCGTGTGGATGATTTGAGCGGGAAGATTCTCACACCAGCACCGTTGTGCTCAGCGTGCGGCCGTCAGCGGTCAGCACGTCGATCGTGTGCGAGCCAGGCGCCATTGCGATAGCCGGGAAACTGACATGGCCTGAGCTGTCGGAGAATCGCGTTAGCTTGCCGTCGAGCGTCACTGCTGCGTTGACCAGAGCCGTGCCGTCGTTGTCGGTAATCGTCAGCACGCGATCATTGCCGATCGTCTGCACGCCGATTCCTGCGTAGCTCTGCGGGTCGAATGCTTCGCTTTGCTGAATGATTCGCACGAATGGGCTGGAGCCGACCGGAGCAGATAGCTCGATCGCGGTCAGGCTGTTGGCGAAATCGTACTCGGCGGCCAACACTGTTTGTGCGCCAGTGACCGGCAGCACGGCATGCGCGAGGTTAGCTCCATCCCCGATATGCAGGGGGCGCTTGACGCCTTCAACGCGCGTCGACCACTGCACGCGGGCACGCTGCTCCAGTGTGCGAGCAGCGACGTCGTACGCAGTGCGCGCCGATGAAATCCATGTGGCATCAAACACCAGCGGGCGCCGACCAAACCTGATCACGGAATCTGGCGCTTCCAATTGCAGGCTTTGCCGAGGACTGTCAGATTCAAATTCGTAGCGGATCGTCAGATCGTTGACGATATCGGAAACCCTCGCCGATGCCGTGAGAACGTGGCCGAGGTCGGAATCGATCTGCGATAATACGGGGCCGGAATGTCCGCCAGGCCACAACACCGGGCCGGCTGGCGAGTACAGGCCGCCAACGCTCGAGCAGACAGCAATCAGCACCGCCATAACAGGATCGGCCTTTTCGATCGATCCAGCCGCTTCGAGCCCACGCGCCGAGCATTCCGCGGAGAACGTGGCAAAACTCGATTCGGCGACGTTGCGTCCGCAAATGTTGGCGAGGATGTCCCAGAGGATCGCGGCTGGGTCGGTCATGCGCGCGCCCGTGCCTGCGTGCAGCTTTCCCTTGCCGCGCGCGGTCGGGATCGTGCCCAAGTCCACCGGCTGCTGCATCGTGACCATCGCAACAGGATGCCCGGTAACGTCCTTAACGTTCGCCCATGTCCATCCGCTGGCCGGCACGCCATTGACCAGGACGGCATCGATCGATTCGACAGCGTGATCGGCCCAGACGAATTGCGTGCGTTGGCGATCGTACTGCACCAGAGCCCCGCCAACGACGCCGTAGCGGTGCGGTATGCAAACGGCAGCGGTAGAGGGGAACGTGCCCCAGACGACGTTCTGGCGCAGCGGGAGCGGATCGGTGAGGGCGATCACGCTTGCACCAGCAGATTCGCGTTCGTCGCGCTCAGATCGATTTGCGCAATGCTGCCCTCAAACAGGACTGCGCTGTCGCCGTAGAGCACCGCACGCGCGCCGAGGGGAGGAATGGCAAGCAGCGCCGTAGCCTGCCCGGAGTCATTGCGCAGCGGGATCGTAATGCTGGCGTTGCTTGCATCCGTGCTCTGGCGCAGCGTGCCGACGTTGCCAAGGATGTCGTGCCGGGCAATTTTCGGGTCGAGGAATGGAAGTGCGCGCGGATCCATGCAGAACTGCCGTACCGGCGATCCTTCAACCCTGAGCCATATAATCACGGCGTCGGCTCAAGCGTCAGGGAAACCGAAATCAGACGCACTGCAGAACTCGATTGGAACGCCAGCGCGTCGTTCATTTCCAGCGTGCCGGCCGAGAACTTGACGATACCGACATCGTCGTCGGCGTCGTTCGGAACAATGCCAATGCGCCCATCGTCGAATTCGCAGGCGTGGGAAAGCAGCGCATCAAGATCGTCGGCGCTGGATTGCGACATCATCGCGTGATCAATCTGCGCATGTAGTGAACGGCGGGATGCGATGCTCGGCATACGGCGGCGTTTGATCAGCTTGCCAAGGTCGATCGCGCCATTGTTGACCGAAGCCTGGAACGCATCTCCGAGGTGTAGCCATTGAATGCTGCCAGCTGCGTTGATCGATAGCCGATACTTCGCGCGCTCTGCAGTCAGCGGCACATAAATGTGCGTTTGCTTCCAAGGGATGACTTGCGAGAACGGCGTTGTCGCGAAGTCGTCGTCGCTGCCGTCGAGAGTGATCGTGGCAGAATCCGGAATCGTATGGTCGCCGATCAGAATGCCGGTGATCGCTTCGGTGTCGCCTGGGTCAACCACAATCGCAGTGCTGCCTGTCCACTGGCAGCGCGCATCGGTCGGCTGGCGCAGGCCATCGGGGCCGTTGATCGCCTCGGCCTTGAACGACCATTCGTCGTTTGTGACCCAGCTCGGAGCGTGGCCTCCGTCGAAATTCGCGGACAGGCCGTCGACTAGCGAGACGGTGCTTGCGATCTCAATATCCGCCGACCACGACCCGCCGTCGCGGCGCCATTGGAAGTGACCGCCCTCGATTTTGAATCGGAACGAATCGCCAAGTGCGAACGCAATACCGCCCGGAGTGATCGAGAACCCCAAGTGGCCCGAGTCGTCATAAGCAGCGAGCGCAGTCGTCACTAGCGCATATTCAGGGAGCCGCCCAACCACGTCGCCCACCACCGAGAACGTGAGCGTATCGTCGCCGGTCTGCCCCCCTCCGAATGGAACCGGCACGGCATGCACGATCGCCGCGGTGAACGTGTCTCCGGCCTGGTAGCCGTGCGAGTTGACGCCCACGCCGCCGATCGTGATTTTGATCACGTCGCCTTCTTTGAGGTTTTCCGGGCAGCCGAACTTTGGCCCAAACGCGAACTCTTTCGTTGAGACTATTTCCGCTTTGCCATCGGAACCGGTGATCATTTGGGCACTGTGGTAATAATGCCCGGTTTGAATTGGAAGGTAGGGCGCATCTCCTTGAAACACCCACCAGTAATCGCCGCCAAAATCTTGCCAGCATCCGTCTCCATCGGTGCCGGCTTGCTTAAAATCCGGGTCGATTCCTGCGGCAGCGGCCACGTCATCGCACATCGACTGGTAGCGTTTGAAAAACTCGTCCGAAGGCGTTAACGGCACGACATCGGATTGCACGGTCTTCGTCCACACGACGGAGCCGTCCGTGATCGTCGCGCCGGCGCTATACCAGTTCGGCTCGCTGCTGCTCGTGGTGCCTGCCGTGGTGACGACCCACACAAATCCATCGCCGGGAGTTGCGCGGTCGCCGAGCAATTGCGGGTTGCTCGCTTTCCAGTATTGGAGGAATTCGGCCCATACAACCGAGCCGTCCGTCACGCCACCCAGGCTTGCAGTTGGCCACGTCGGCTCGGAACTGCTCGTGGTGCCTGCGGTTGTGCATTTGTACAAATGCCCGGTGGTATGCGCGAACACAGGACGCACGACGTGACCGAGCACAGTGACGGTACTCGCGGCCCATGCCGCGAACGGACCAATCGAGCTGGTGTCGTTTGTGGTGCCGGAGAAGCTGGACGCCTCCATCTTCCACTGTGCGTAGACATCATCCCAAGCGAGGAATGGAGTTTTGCCGATGCACGTCCACGTAACAGAACCATCACTAACCGTTGATCCGACAGTCGTCGGCCAGGTCGGCTGAGTAGAGCCCGTGGTTCCTGCCGTCGTGACCGCGTAGCGATAGCCATTAGCGGCCGTAGGTGAGCGCGCCGCATCCAATGCGAGCACCGTCGACGCGGTCCATACCGGATCGACAAGCGTGCCATTGGAAATGGCGTCCAGGCATTTCTTGAGAATGCCTGCAGTTTTTTCGATCCAATCGACATCAATCGCGTCCGAGGCGAGCGGCGGCGATGTATTGCTTCCGATCAAGCTGCGAACCGTTGTCGTCAGTCGTTGGAGTCGAATCAATCTCGACTCGTTGCTCATGTCTCCTCCAATGGGTTCAATTCCAAGGCACGTATCGGACGGCGTGCCTGCCAAATCGCCTGTTGTGCAATCACAGATCGACGCCGGGCGTTTGGTGTATACAAAGCTCCATGTGCCGGGGCGTCCAGCCGAACCGATCAGCGGTTCAACCGCGCACAGCGACGGCATCGAGTCGCGGTCGGCGGACGGAACGAATTCGACCGTGATGTTGCCGGTCGGAGCGTTGTTGCCAATGCTGGCGCGCGGGATCGTGAACGAATAATCACCGTCGCTGTATAGAACGCCCGTGATGGCATCGGCCAAGCGCTGAGACACATTGCCGCGTACCTGCCATTTTTCCTGGCCGACGACCGTGCCGTCGACGCATTGAATGGTCAGACTTTCGGTCGGTGCATCCGAGTCTGGCGTCACGACGAAATCGGCATGAATCGCCGCATCGCTACCGGTGCCGGCTTGGGAAATCAGGTATGAGGAAGTCCATGCAGACAAATCGGTAGCACCTTGCCCCCCTGCAGTCTTGTCGTTGACGATCGCGCCGATGACGTCCACGAGCGAGGAGTGCGTGCGGATCGCGCTGAGCGCATCGTAGACGCTCACGATTGAGGTCATTGTGTCCGAGGACGTGCCGTTGCCGACCGTGATCGAGCGCGAGCCCGACACGAGTTTCACGTCAGTTCCCGCCGCGATGGATCGCACTGGAGCCGGAGAGAACCCGTAGACGTAATGGCCTGAACGATAGAACTTGTACGCGCGATAAATCTGCGGATCGGCGCCGAACGCAATGCGCGGGGCGGCGTCAGGAATGGTCAGGTCGGAATTGAGCGTGACCGCGCCGAAATCCCATTCGTCGCCGGTGTATTCGTTCGTGCCCTGCTGCAAATCGTGCGCAAGCGAGAACGTCGTTGCGGCGAACGACAGGCCGCTATTGTCCACGGCCAGGAACACAGCGTTGCCGGCCGTGCCGGATGCTTTGGCCTGCAGCGTGACGCCCTGAAACGGCGCGTACGCTTTCGCAGTGGCAGTGCCCAGGTCTTCGAGCGTGACCACGAACTCTTGCGCCGCGATCGTGCTGTCGGCTGCGATATCGGTCATCGTGCCATTGCCGATACCAGCGAATGTTGGCGCGGAAATTTTCGGCGTGCCGGCGATCGTCGTATCCACGATCTTCACGTCGATCGTCGTATCCGCATCGCCCGTGTAATCGCCGCTCAATGACACCTGACCACCGCCAGCCTTCGGCGCATCGTCGGTGCGATAGATGGCATTGGACGCAACAATGTTCGTCGCGCTCAATGTCGCTTCCCTGACAATGTTGCGATTGTTGGCGATGTATTTCATGGTCTACCGTTGCGGACCTAGTAGCGGTTTGACGGATTGAGCCTGCGCCTGCTGCAAGCCTGGAATGATGATTTTCTTGAGCAGCATGTTTTCGACGTCGGCCTTGCTAGCTCCGACGAAAATCGCATTCGATAGGTCAATATGAGCGGTTATGTGCACCACACTCTGCTGATTGCTGCTCGTAACGAGTGAACCACCTCCAGTAGCGGAGCCGCCTCCCGAAGAATCCGATGCGGGGCCGCTACTGCTCTGAGACTTGTTCGAGGTGTTGGCCGACTGATTCTGCTTTGCGTTGCTGTCGGCAATGTTCTTATCCTTGAGCGCGTGCAGGGCGTTTTCGTCATCCACGGCTTGTCGATACGCCTGCGAATTGAGCTGGTTTGCCGCCTGCGCCTCGGCCTTCAGATCATCAAGGCGTTTCTGGTGCCGCTCATCTTCAAGCGCCTTCTCGTCGCCTTGCGCCTGCAGAAGTTCGTCATGGATCGATTGCGCGAGATCGTTGAACTTCTGCCTTGCCTGCTCGGCGGCTTGCGCTGCCTCCTCGGTGCGTTGCTTCGCGGCTTCCAATGCTTGCAGAAGCGGTTGTAAATCCTGCTGCCCAAGCAGACCGGCGTTATACGTGCCGTTCTGAATCGCGGCGATCATGTCGTCGATGTGCTTTGTTGCTAGTTCGACGTTCTGGCCAAACCCGCCAAATGTCGCTTGCGACGACGTGCCGAGCTTGTTGATATCGGCGATTTCGTTGGTAAGGGCCGTGCGCTGGTTTGCGATTTCGCGCGTGGTGTCGGCGAAGGCCTGGTTCATCGCGATGATCGCGCGAGAGAATCCGAGCGCACCGTTTCCGGCCGAATCCAGAGCGCCGGCAAAGTCTCCGACCAGGCGAGCGTCGAATGCTGCTGCTGCCGCGTCGGAAATGTTGAGCAATGATTGACGTGTGTCTGCTAGTGCATTATCCAGCTGCGCGAGAGAGGCGCCGCCGTCGTCGCCCATTGATTGAATCTCGGCGGCTGCATTCTTGGCGGCCTCATCGAGCGGCGGGACGCTTCCGCCGTACCCGCCAGAGAAACCGCCGCGCAGTCTTAGCAGCGCTTGGTGCTCACGCTCGAACGCTGCTTGCGCGCGATCGGCATCAGTGATCATTGCCGCCGCACTAGCCGCAGAATTATCGGCGGCGTCTTTGAATGCTCCGCTGATACTTAATATCGCGGCAAGTGGCGCAAGTTCCGCTTCCGCTTGAGCGCGCGCTGCTGCCCCTAACTGTGCTGAAGCTGCCAACTTCGCCTTAGCGTAGGCGAGAAAAGTATTCTGCTGGTCCGCAATTGATTTTGCCGAACCATCGGATCCAGCCCGAACATCCTCGAAGACCTGTTTTGCGGCGTCCGCAGTTATTTGCAGTGATTGCTGACTGGCTACGCCAATCCTACGCATCTCCTGCTCAAGCGGGCTCGCGTTGATCTGAATATTGAGCAGTGCGTTAGCCGCTTCTTGAGAGGCGCGCGCAAACTCCGTAGCGCTGATCTTGCCTTGATCGAAGGCGGACTTGAGCTGTATTTTGAGCGCTTCAACTTCGCTGCTCGTCTTTACCTGCGAAAGTGCGTGGTCGAATGCTTCGCTGATTTGCCGTCCGCTGGCCTGAGCGTTTTCCGAGATCGCACGAAAATCGGTGATGATCTCTTGGCCGGCTTTGGTGAACTTGACGCCAGCCTCTTCGGCTGTCTCGCCGACCTTGACCAGTTCGGCCTCAAGTACATCCTGCAGTTCTTGCGAAAGCGCTTCGGCATTGTCCTTGCCGTCGGCAAGCGCCTTCGTAACGCTGCGCTGAAACTGCGATAGGTCGGCGGCATCGAGCTTTTCCAGCGCACCAACGAGTTCGGAACCAATTGCCTCCTTGGCGTCCTTCGACGCGGCTTCAACATTAACAATCTTTTGCTCGATTTCCAGCAACCCCTCAGGGGTGTGGATTTCGATTTTGTCGAACGCGCCTTGCACGGCCTCGACAGAGGAAGCGCCTTCCTGACGCAAGCGCTCAAGCCTGTTGACTACTCCCAGGACTGCGTCTGAAAGTTTCTGCGTTACCTCAGTGTGCTCGGTGTCCGCAGCTATCGCTGTTTTTGTAGCGGCGGCGGCTGCAGCAAGCCTATCCTTTCTTTCGGCCAACATCCTATTGACTGTGGCATGTGCCTCGGCAAGTGCATCGCTCGCGCGCCGATCTTCGCGCAGCAAATCCGCAAACTCGCTGAGCTTTACAAGATCGAACGCGCTGATGGCGGCGACGATGCCAAGCAACCCACTGCGCGCTGCGGCGGCAGCGGTCGCGGCGTTCTTCGCCTGCTCACCGGCAACTCCGAGGCTTCTGCCGGCGCGCTCGGCATTCGTGGCAACGCTTCCGGCAGCAATTGCTGCCTCACCGCCAGCGCCGCCGAATTTCACCATCAGCGCCGCGGACTCTGCGGCCTGCAATCCGAGCTTTGTAATATCGACGGCCAGACCGCCGAGCTTCAATAGCGCGTATGCCTCGGCTACTTCTTTGACCGCTTGCGCGTGCTCAGTGAGGAACGAAACGACGCCGATTGCCGCCTTGCCGATACCGACTATTGCGTCGGAAATCGCTTGCGCCTTTTCCTGCAACGATCCATCGCCTAGGCCTTTTTGGATTGCCTCACCGACCTGGCGAAGCTCTTCCTTTGCGAAATCATAGACGCCGGACTTCGCTATTAGCTCGAGAAATTCATCCCACTGATCGTGCAGCTTCGTGACTTGGGCAGTTAGCGTGCCCATGGCTGAGGCGGCAGCACCGCCATTCGCCGATGCCAACTGATTGAGCAGGAGCGCTATCGAGCTGCGCCCCAGCTCGCCTTGCTTGGCCATCTTGTTGATCTGATCGGCCGTCAGACCCATCGCGTCGCCAAGCAGCTTTGCCGCCGGGACGCCTTGTTCTTGCAACTGGACGAGCAGGCGCGTGTTCAGTTCGCCACGTGCCATCGCCTTGGCGAAGGAATCGACCAGGCCGGTGAGCTGTTCGGCGCTGCCGCCATACTTAGCGTTGGTGTCGATCAGCGTTTGCAGTGAGCCGTCGAGAGGATCGAGCCCCTCCTTGCGCATGCGCAACGCGGCCTCGGTCACTACATCGAGACTCAGGGGCGTGGATTCGGCGAGAGTCTTGACCTTCTCAAACGCCTGAGCGCCTTGCTCGACACCGCCGAATGCGTTGGTGAACTGAATCCCGAATTTCTCGAACTTATCGCCGGTTTCCAGAACCGAGCCGATTTCTTCCTTGATTTTCTCGAACGCGACCAAGCCGCCTACAGTCAGCGCTAGCTCTTTGAATAGCTCAATTCCGCGCTGCAGGATTGCGTATTTTTCCGCGAGCGCATCGAGCGAGACTTGCTCTTTCTCATGCGCAGCGGTCGCAACGGCTTCCGCTTCAGAAACCCCGCGCATTGCATCCTGGGCGGATTTGATTTTGTCCTGGCCGGTGACGTCGTAACTGACCCGGATGGTTTCGTCGCGATTATTGGCCACGCAAGACCTCAGCTATATTCAACCGGTCGAATTCATCGGCCAGAACTTTTTGAGCGAAATCGAAAAGACGATCCTCTCGGTCACCAGCAGCGAGCATGTCCGCCACGGTCGGTCCGCGTAGCAACGCAATCGGATAGCCGTGCTTCGTGCGATTGCCTTTCACCAACTTAGCGGTGACGCCGTCTGGAAGATCGCCAAGCGCCGACAGTCGAATGAAGACCATCGGACCGGCTTGCGGCGCGCCTACGGGGACCTGAATAAACGCATGCGCGATCAGTACGGGCTTGCCATTCTCGATCTGCACGATCACGCCAAGGCCGCGTTTGGGCTGGCGCGCCGGAAAGGAGATCAACGGTTGTGGTCTGCCGAAGGCTGTCAGCGAAACGCTGCCACCACTAACCTTCGCTTTCAGCGTTTTCGATATCTTCGACGGCTTCAGGGCGAATTGGCTTGAGATATCGCGCTTGGCTTGCGCCGGCCAGCGACGACCGAGCGTGACGGTCGCACGGTTCAGTGTGCTGCGGCTCGTCTTGTCCAGTTGACCGAGCCCAGTCTGAAGACGTGACCAGACGTTGGCCGTTTCGATTTTCAGTGCCATGAGGGATTTGCCGAGCGACCGGCCGGACGGCTGCGGGAAACGACGACTGTTGCGGCCATCGGCTGATATCCCGTGCTGGAGAGGAAAGAGAGCCCGGCCAAAACGACCGGGCTTGAGTGTTACGGCAATTACCCGCGAGGAGAGTTAGACCGGGCGGCCGTCGATAAACAGCGCCGGCACCGACACGTCGGGCTGGTTCACGCCGACATCCAGCGACATCGAGGCAATGGCAGAACCCACGAACGGCAGCGAGCCGTTTGCCGACAGGGATGCGTTCGGGATGAATACGTCCTGATTGTCGCCATACGGGTTGTCGGCGATGAACTTGAGCTGGCCGTCGAGCTGCGCAAGCGTCGAGGTCGTGAGCTGCGTGCGCGAGTTCGCTGCCGGGGTGTAGTCGACGTTGAGGCCAATGCCGTCAAGACCGTCCACACCGAGCGAAGCGACAAATGCAGACGCCGCGGCGATGGTACCGGAAGCCACAATGCTGAGCAGCGCAAGGTCCGCATCGAGCTTGTAGTTCACATCCGTCGTGCTCGGGACGATGATGAGGCCAAGGTCCTTGAACGTCGCGGTGCCATCGGCGAAGGTCGTGCCCGTGGTGCTGAAGCTCGGCGGCGAACCGGCAGAAGTTCCTGCCACGGTGCACACGTAGTAATGGGAGTTGGGCGTCGCCGGGACGTAGAAATCGCCCTTTGCATACGCGGTCGTGTTTGCGCGAGCGGCCGCGCCGTCGCCTTCAGCGATACGCACGGCAACGGAACTGACACCGCGCACCCCTGCGGGATTGGAAGTGCTGGCGCCGAGCTGGTACGTGCGTCCAGAGTTGGCCAGCGCGATGTTGTAGTCCGTGACCGGCGTCGAGGTTTGGGTGATCGTGGCATCGTCAGCAGAGATAAAGAGTTTCTGATTCTCGATATCCATGTTGTCGCAGGTGATCTTCGCGCTGCGCACAATCTTCGTGGCCTGCTTGAAATCGGTCACTTCCAGACCGCCCTGCGAATTGGTGTGCTCCAGGGTCGTCACGGCAACCGTCAGGTCGAAGCCTGGGCAGTTGCCCAGCGGGCGGAAGCCTTGATAGACGCCATCCAAAAGCTGATTGAACAGCACGTTCCCTTTCGGGATCGTGTACTTGTTTTCGACGGTGACGATATTCGGTTGAGTCATTGCGGGCTCCTAAAAGAAAAAGCCCGCTCGCGGCGGGCATAAAAAAACCGCCTTGCGGGCGGTCTGTTCGGAAATGCGCTGATCGTTTAAGCGGCTAGGTTTTCTTTGTACCGCGCGAGAAAGTGCATCGTGATCGATTCCGATGCAGAGCCATCCTCGCGTGGGGCCGGTACGCAGCCCTTGTATCCGAAGGCCGCGAGTTTCATCTGCTGAAAATCCTTGATGCTGCCGTTCGGGTTGTCTCCGAATAGCGCGTGTTTCACGTCGGCCTTGATTTCTTCCAGCATCAGCCCGGTTTCGTCTTGATTGACAAGTGCATGTGCTTCGATGTCAATCGTCAATTCCTGGTCGCAGTCTGCGCATGGCAGGGCTTCGGTAGGAATCTCGCCACCGTCCCAAATCACAATGGCCGGCAGTTCGTCGACATCGAGCGTGCGACGAGAGCGGAAAACGTTGAGGCCGGCGTCGGTGTTATAGCCGTCCTTCTTGTTGATACGACGCATGCGCTTTTCGATCACGCTGAAGATGCGTTCGGAGATGGATTGTTCGGGACTCACGTTGCGACAACTCTATAGGTGATGCTTTCCCATACAAATAATCCGCCAGGCGTACCTGTTTTCGTCCATGACGATTCAATTAGGTTGAAAGTGCTTGATGTCAGAAGTGCGTTGATCGTCGTATCGAATGTTCTCACCGTAGAAGACGCGCCGGAATTTATTGTTGTCGTCGCAATAGTTGTTGGAGTCGCAGATGAGTTGTACTTATGCGTGTCGCCAACCCACTTGTTTGATCCACTCAGTGCCGAGCCTCCTCCGTTAACGAAAACAGTTGCGCGATAAGTCAACAAGTAGATGTCCGTTCCCGGCAATGGCGGGAACGCTCTAGCTGTGAAATCTCCAGTCGTTGCCGTGAGCGGTTGCGGATAAGTTCCTTGAATCATCCCTAATTCAAGGTTGAACAATTGCTCCGATACCCATCTCGCGCCGTCATAAAAAAACAACATACCGCCACCAATGTCGGTGCGGTTGAAGAACTGATTTGTTGCTGGCGAACCAGGGAACGTTGATCCAGAAGCGATAGAGCCGCCAAACCCAACTATCGCAGATAGTGCGATTGTCATAGGTTCAGCCTCCAATACGGGTATTTCCAGGTCAGCGTGAACTGCATGCACGAGAGGTCGCAGTTCAACACCGTGTCATCGCCGGCTCGCGTCTTGATCGTCGGCCCGACCGAGGTAATTGTGTACGAAGGCGTGGCGGTTCCCTCTGAGATGAATGTCACCATGTCGCCGTCAACCAATGCGGTGTGCGGTAGCGTGAGAGCAGACACCGTATCCGTGCTGACGAGGTTCGCGGTGTTGCGTCCCAGCGTCGCGCTATTGGCTACCGCCACAAAGGGCAGATAGGTGTTCGCTGTCGGGGCCGGCGTCCCGTTGCCGCTCGTTGGGAGCGCGGCTGATTCCACCGCAACCGATGTGCCGCCGGGATAAAAACAAACACCTTTCGTAATCCGCACGTCGTCCATGTGACTGCATGCGGAATGGTTGCCGACGACGGAGCCGCCGGAGAAGTTGCCACCGATAACGAACACCTGATCGTTGTTGTCGTTGATCGCGCCAGCTATGGCCGTAGACGCAACCTGCGTCAGCGTTCCGCTGATTCCACGATATAGGCGAAGTGTTGCACCATCTCGCACTGCTGCATATTTGACTTGTCCGGTGCCGAGCGACGCGATCGTTACCGAGTCTTGCAGCTTATAGGTAGTGCTTCCGACAGCAACCGAGAAACATAGCTTGCTGTCGCCCTCGCCAACGACGGTGTTGGTCCAAACCACCCACGATAAATTTGTGCCGGTCGGCAAGCCGCTGCCGTTCCACGCATTGGGAATGTTTGAGAAAAAATACGACGTTGAATTGATCAGCTGCGGGTACAGCCAAAACTCAACCGTGAAATCGAGCGGACCAAAATTGAAATCCGCGTGGTGCGGCGTTGTGATCGCATCGCTACCGCCGGTCACGCTTAACGATGCTGTGCCAAATTTCTTGATCGACGTGTCGAGCTGCGCCGTACCAACCGCTGTCCACGTCTTGCCGGTCGCGTCGGTGAACGTCGTGCTGGCGTTCGTGCCATCGAATGTCAGGCGCGACGAACAGAAGCTAAAATAAATGTCGTTGACCGTCGAGAGAGTAGAAGCCGAAGTGCTGCTCGTGGCCAGGTAATCGACGACGATCACGTCGCCCGCGGCAAGCGGCGTGATCGGAACCGTCGTGCTCGTCAACGTCCATCCGGTGAGCAGATGGCCGTTTTTGTAAATCGTCAGCGAGCCGGAAATCGGCGTATTGCTGATGCTGATCTGGTCCTCGCCGCCGGATGCGGTGAGTACCGTATAGCTGGCGAAGGTGCTGCTGCCACCACTCTGCGCAACCCAGCTCGTGTTACCGGAGCCGTCCGTCTGCAGAACGTAGCCAGACGTTCCTGCATTCGGCGGCAGCGTCAACGTCCATGCCGCAGTCATGCCGCTGACAGGTCTGGCGAGTGTCAGCTTCCAATCCGCTCCGGAACCTGCGGCGTTCGTGTTCAGTTCGAGCGCGTTGTAGCCGAGCGCGGCATCGCCACCAGGACCGCCCAGCGACAACGCAATAGCCTTTGCACCAGCGACACCGTTGTTCGCAAACAGCGTGATCGACGGACCGAATGCGTACAGTGGATCAGAGCCATCGGCAATCAGCCCGGTGCCGGTTGAGGCCCCTGGAAGGATGCCGGTCCAATCGTCATAATATAGGCTGAGCGGCGGGCTGCCCACGCCCAGTATCACGCCACTTCGAAACGTCTTGCGGCCCGCAAACGATTGGGCGGCAGTCGTGACGATGCCATTGACCGTCGCACTGGCCGCGTACAAAAATCCTGGCGCTATCCCGCCGCTCGTGTCGAGTAGCGGGACCTTCGCGGCGTCCGACGACGACATCGTGCCGCCAGCTCCAGACGGTGTGTCCGTCGCAACAACGTCCGCCTTCAATAACCCAGACAGATATTGTGCGAGCTTACGAGTTACGCTCACAGCAGAACGGGCGGCACTTTATGGAAATCCAAAATCGCTGCCGACAACGCAACGCCGAGATATTGACTGGTCTGGCCACTGGTCGAAGGCGGCGTTGCCGTCGCGCCACCAGGCACAGCAGGATCCAGCCAATAATCCGATCCGATGGTCAGCGCAGACAGTGAGTTGTTTTGACCGGCGAGCGTGATGCTGCCACTCGCTCCGCTGGAGATTGCCGACAAAGCGAAGCCATCGGCAAATTTGCCGGTCGTGCTCGCATCGGCGTTGCGCGCTTTTAGAACTCCGCCAGCCAGGTATAGATCGACGAACGCGCCAGCACTTATGGCCTCGGACGCGGTAGCGGTGATGGTGTCCACGCCCAAGCCAGCCGGAAGGAACGATGAATCGATCTTGCCAGTGCCATCCGTGGCGACGACTGAGTCGGCTGTGCTCGTGACCGCCGCCGTGATTTGTTTCAGGAAGCCCGAGACGAGGGCGATATATTTTGGCGCGGCCATATCAGAACTCCACGAGTAGGTTTCGATTGATGACAATGTCGGTCGCTGATGTGGCTACGCCGATCCCGGCAAGCCACGCGAAGCCCGCGCCCGGTGTAGGTTCGGTTTGCGTCAGAATCCCGCCTAGGCCGCACCACACGAGCCCTGCTGAGAACGTGAAGGCCGGGTCGCTCAAGGGTCCGTTGGTCTGCACGGTGACGTCTTCCCCAATCGCAGCGGCATTGAGCGCCACGCCCGCGATCTCGGTTCCGTCCAGCGATTGCGTCGGATCGGCGAGAAAGATGACTCCAGCAACAGCCTTGACGGCGCGATGCGCAAAAATCTGCTCGCCGGCCGGCATGACAATAGTCGGCACAACTCCCGTGCCAGAATCGCCCTTCGGACCTTGCGGTCCAACCGGGCCACGAATTCCAGCAGCCTCGATCGCAACCTCGTCGTCCTCACGCTCGACAACGATCTCGTTGACAGTCAGCTCAACGACAACCTCATTGCTCACGGCGTGCGATCCGGAAGCGCGACGAGCGACCCTTGCACAAAGGGCGTGACCGCATTCGGGCTGACCGAATCGTCGTACAACTCGATATACAAACTGAGTTCGCGCCGCACATTCGATGGGGACAGCTGAGGCGTAACATCAGAGCCGACGCTGATCTTTACGCGGCCCTCGCCTGTCGGGATTGACAGCGTCGCCGGGCTGGCAGTGCTGCTCAGAGCGAGCACAACATTTCCAGCATCATCCGTGATCGTGCCACGCGCTTTCAGGTCGTCGATGACGATAGGCGTCTGCGTGGTCTTGTCGCGGTATAAAAACGACTGGTCCCACGTCGTACCGCAACGTACGTATAGCGGCACAGTGATGTTTCTTGCGCAGCTCATCAGCAGCCATCCTTGATGATGCAAACCACGATCGATTCGTCTTTGTCGGCAATCGCATCCACCGTGAGCACGCGAGTTCCGACCGTGAACTTGTCGCCACGCGCCGGCACCGCGCCGATTTCCGCAAGCCGCGCGGTCACCGTCGTTTTGTCGTCCAATACTCGCGATTGGTCGCCGATCAACTGCACGCCGTCATCGACCATGACCGTGCACGGCGTTGAAGTGATCCCGCTGATGAAGGTCGCCGCGTCGGCGATGCCGGCCGACTTGAACGTGGCGACGATGCGCGCGTCGAGCGCGGCGAATGCTGGGTTGCTCACTTGCCTAGGTATCCGACCAGCTTGCGCTGCAGATCGCGGCCGATTTCAACCTGCTCTTTCAGAAGGTCGCGAATCTCGGTAAGAACGGGCAGCGTCAGATCTTCGCGAACTTCAAGCGCAGCGAACGGCGCGGCCGATTGCTCGGCCGGCCGCTTGTTTTTCCAAATACCCACGGCTTACGTCAGCTTCGCGCGCTGGAGCATCAGCGGTTTCGTGCAGACGTAGAGCGGATACGAACGCACATCGATCTCGACGTATTCGTTGCGATCATCGTCCGGGATCAGGCGAGCATATTCCGGCTGGCCCAGCGTATTCACCCAATCGAACGACTCGCCCGGTGACAGCGCACGCTTGAAAACGCCGGGTGCATTGACCGGGAAGAACTTGCACTTGTCGGTGGGCACCGTGACTGTCGTGTTGTCGTCGGTGCCCTGATAGTTGACGAAGGTGATGCCGCCATACCGGAACTGCTGGTAAGCGGTGCCGGTGCGCAGATCCGCCGCAGCCACTTGGTTGAGGTAGGTCGCACGCACTTCGGTATTCGCGATCAGCGCATCCCAGAAAGTGTCGCTGCACAGACCCATCGCGTAGGTGCGCCCGTTGATCCACGCACCCTTCGCCGCACGGACCATTGCGCGGACCACGCCATCGCACGCCGTGCGGACGCCGGCGCCGCTGGTCGCATCGAGGTTGAAGTCGATCTCTGCGGCCTGCGAAACATTGAACCCGCTTGCCGAGAAGTAGTCGATGATCGTGCTGCCATCGGCGTCCTTGACGACGCCCATGATCGCGCCGAGGCGCATGTTCTCATGCGTCAACGCAATATCGTTGCGCAGCGCAAGCATGCGGCGCATTACTTCATCCTGTACCTGCATCAGCTCCGATTCGGAACCGAAGGCGCGGATGTTCTGGATTTCGGACGCCATCACGCGATCGTGATTGGCAATGCGCACGGTCGGGAAGTAGCGAAGATCGCGCTTGTCGTTCGTGCGCGTCTTCGGCGGCGCACCGCGTTTCGTGGTCTGCACGAGGTTGAGCGTGTTGTCGCGCTTTTCCACGGCGAAATATTCCGTGCGAACCGGTTCGTCCTCAAAAATCTTGAGGTCACCGAGGAAGCTCGGAAGGGAGGGAACATTGTTGAGCGCTTGCGTCAAACTGAAAGTGTTGAACGCGTCGCCACGGAAGACGTCCATCGAAGCCATTGCTGTGTCTCCAGAGAAGTGAGGGATGTCGCCTCGCGGCGAACTGGTAAAAAAGCGAGCGCCTGAAACGACAACGCCCCCTTTCGGGGGCGCTGGTGAGAATCAGGGTGAAGCTGGGTTAGCGAAGGATGATGCGCAGGGCTGCGAGTTGTGCAGTTGCGGTTGCTTGCTGACCGGCAGTGATACCGGACGGCCACGTCAGTGCAGCGGAATTCACTTCAGCCGTACGGGTAATCGCTGCCGCAGGTGTATCGGCCGCCGACGCATCGCAGTAATCCCACAGGATGCCTGCGGCGACCTCGCTGCCGTCCGTTGCGGTCGGTGCAAGCTGCACATACTTGGTCGCGCTGACGGCAACGGTGACCAGGAACTTGTCGCCCACGACGAAGTCGGTCGCGTCTGCGATCGTGAAGCTCAGGCCGCCGCCGGTGAAGACAGCGCCGACGAGGCCGGTACCGACCATATTGCCGGCCGGGTCGAATACTTCGAAGTTGCCCTTGTCGGTCACGGCCTGCACGAACACGACGCGATAAATGCCGGCCTGCGCGCCGTCGGCAACCGTGATCGCGCCCATTGCGCCGGTGCCGGTATTGCCAGCGTGGGTTTCGGTCGCCGTCCCGGTGACGATCTTGCCGAGCACAGTGCCGGCATTGATCGCCGCCTGGCCGGATTTCATGGTGATGGCGTCGGCGGAAATATAGCCGGCGTCGAAATTGCCCGACAGCATGAAGCCACCGGCGTGGAGAGTTTCAGCGAGACTCATTGGATTTCTCCGAATTGTGAGGGGGTGGTTTTTGCTACGGGGGTTATGCCGCTTTCTTGCCGCCGTACTTGGCCGCGATCTTGTCCCAGCCGGACTTTGCTTCGGCAGCTGCAGCGGCGTCGGCAGGCGCATTCGCGTGCGGCGCGCCCTTTGAATCCTTGCGGATCGCGCCGAGCGTGATGCCACGATCCTTCGCTGCCTTCATCTGCGCGAGCGCGAACTGCTCCGGCGTGTGACCGGCTTCGATCGCAGCCTTGTGCTCGGTCTCGAAACCGGGTTCGGCGATCTCGGCCAGCGCCGTCAGGCGCGCGCGCTCGGCCTTCTGTGCGTCGGCGACAAGCGTCTTGTTCGCCTCGCCCATCGAAGCCTTTGCCTCGGTCAGACCGGCGGCGTGACCTTCGGCGCGAGCCGCAGCGAGTGCGGCGGAGTTGTCGGGCTGCACGATCTCGATCTGGTCCTTGGTGTAACCGGCTTCGATCGCCGTGCGCAGATCGGCCGTGGTGGAAACCTTGACGGTCTTGTCGCTCATTTGAAACCTCCGAATTGACGTGTTTTTGCAAGTGCGGCCGCGCGTGCGATCGTTGATTCGAGCGAGCCAATATGGTCGGCCATACCTGCCTTCACCGCGGCTTCGCCGACCAAGACGCCACCGCGGCCAAAATCTGACTTCACGACGTCCGTCGTCACACCGCGATACTTCGCGACGGACGCGATGAACGTCGATTCGAGTTGATCGACAACAGCCTGGAACTGTGCGCGGCCGGCTTCGGTCGCGACGTTCGGTCGCTTGTTCGGTGCGTTGCTGCTGACGATCTCGTATGTGCGTTTGCCTGTCTTCGCGTCGCGTTCTGTCGTGTCCTCGACCGTGGCAACAACACCAATGGAACCGAGCACGCTTGTGCGATCAACGGTGATTGCGTCAGGCCCAACTGCTGACATCAGCCAATAGCCGGCGCTCGCCGACGTGCCGCCTGCATAGGCGAGAATCGGCTTCGTGTTCTTTGCGACAGCGTCGGCAATGTGCGCTGCGCCTTCGTTGATGCCGCGTGCGTCGCCGCCAGGAGTATCGAAGTTCAGCACTATCGCGTTGACGCTCGGGTCGCTCATCGTCGAAGCGAAGTCGCGCGCGAATACAGCGAGACTTTGAGCCCCACTGATCTCGGTCATCAGGTTCGAATACCGCATAATCGGCCCGACGACAGGAACCACCGCAACGCCGTTCGAGCGTTTCTCCACCGTGCGCGTGCCGTCGAGCGGTGTGCCGCGCTGGGTTGCGAGCGCCTTGCGGTTCTCCCAATCCGCTCGAGCACGAATCAGCACATCAGCGTCGAAATCGCGGTTTGCAATAGCCAGAATCTTTTCGAGCGCCTCCGGCAAAATCAGCCAATGCTGAGCGCATGCGATGTCAAAGGCGTTGATCATTTTGGTCCTTAGTTGCCCGCATCCGGATCAACGTCAGATTCGGACGGATCACTCGGCGGAACTGGCTTCGCGTTCGGGTCCGTTGCCGGCGTGACACGTACCGTTCCGGTCGGGCGCAGTTCCCAAGTGCCGTCCGCCTTGCGCTGATTGATCTCGCGCACCTGCTGGTCGTACACCTGATCGCGAGATTCACCGGTCATTGCCGCGCATTCGATCGACTCATTGCTCACGCCGATCTCGATGCGCTTGGCAGCGGCCTGCGCTTCCTTCAATTCATCCATTGCGCCGCGTGCCGGGCCGATCCAGATCGCGTTCGACCAAGCGCGCCGACGAATCGGGTCGGCATAACCAGGCAGAGCAATGCGGCCGCTCGCAACTTCTTCGTCGAGCCATAGCCCGTAGATCGGCTGCGAGAACTGACCGCCGACACCGGCGCGGTGCACGAGATAGAACCGCCACGCCTGGAGCATGGCCGCGCGCGCCGCGGTATAGCTGCCGGCATACGTCAGCAAAAGCTCATCGCTCGGAATTTCGAGCGCTGCGCCGATCTGTTTCACGACCGCCACGAAGAACGGATCGAATTGTCCGTTCGGTCGTGCAGGATTAGCGAAACTCGCCTTCGTGCCATATGGTGCTTCAACAATCGCACCATTGCCCATCGCGACATTCGTCGCCTGCACCGGCGGCGCAAACGTCGTCGGGTCAGGCGATGTCGTGTCCGGGTTTGCCGTCGGCGTGCCACCAAACGGCGTTGCCTCGCTTCCGTCCAGCGCAAGGATTGGCGGCTGCGTCTGTTCGAGAAATACCGTGAACAGACTGGAGACGACGGCCGCCATCATCTCGTTTTCGGACCACTTCGAAATCTGCCGCAGCGGTTCGAGGATCGGAGCAAGCCACGGAGCACCGCGCACCTGACCGGGGCGATCCTTGTCGCTCCACAAATGCATGACGCGGCGCCGACCTGTCATCTGGCCAAACACCGGAAAGTAATCCCACGTCGCCGGCTGCACCGCAGACATATCGTCGCCGGGGTGATTGCTGCGCACCCAGCAACCGAGCGGCATGCCAAGCCTGCTCAATACGATGCCGTCGTGCAGTTCCGGATCAGCGTCGCTAATCCATGCGTGATTCGCCAGATTGTTCGGATTCTCGATCCGATCCGCTTCGATCAGCTGAACCTTCAAACCGGACACGCCACCCACGCGCTGTTCGAACGGCGTCAGCGCAAAGCAATCGCCGCTCATCAAAGCCGAAAGAAGTGCAAGGCTCTGCAAACCATAGAAATCCAGCGTCGCCTCAGCATCACACTCAAGTGGATCCTCAGCCCAGCGTGCCCATGACGTGCGCAGCTGCGCGTTGATCGCTTCCGCTTCGTCAGGCGTGAGACCGAGCGTCTGATAATCGATCGCCGGTCGGCACATGAGGCCAGTACCGACGATGTTCGTACGTGCGCGCGTCAGCGCCGCGCGGGCGAGTGGATGATTCCGAAACGCATCGCGCGAGCGAGCGCGCAGCGTGCGCGATTCGCCTGCATGTAGATCACTCTTCCCGCTGCCGATCGTTGCCCACCACGACGCAAGGCTGCGCACGACCTGAGAGGCGCCGAGCCACCGCGTGTTGAAGCGCGGCGAGGAATTCGGCGGCAATGAATCAGCCGTGATCTCCGCGACCGGCTTATCGAGTGTGCCTATGCCGCGAATGCGATCGAACAAACTCATCGCGGCGTCACGTAGGTCACGCCGAGTCGACCTCCGCCAGCAGATATCCGCGCTTCCTGCGCTGCGAGAGCCATGTAGGTCTTTTCGTCCGCGCACAGGGCGGCATAGTCGGCCATCGTGACCTGACGATCTTTGTACCGAACATTCTGGCCGCCGCCGCGCACAGCTACCTTCGCAGCTCGGATTGCCGCGAGTTCGTCAGCATAGATGCCCATCAGTAAATGCTCACTCCAGATGATCGAACGACAGGCCGCTGAGGTGCGCGAATGACTGGCGCCTGTGCTGGCGCATCGAGCGGCAGCAGATCGCGCACACCGTTCGCATGCGCCAGAAACGCCTGCATTGCTTCGCAGTCCAGAAAATCGTGTTGCTTGTTGCCGCCAATCCAGATCGTGCGACCTGATGCCAAGCGTAATTGCTGCTCAGCAACCAATTGGCGGCAATACTCGGCGGCGTAATCCCACTCGCCTTCGGGGATATGGAACGCGCCAATTTCATCTTGCGGACGGTTCAGCCGACCGTGCACCCATGCCTTGAAGTGCTTGTCGGCGATCGTCCACAACGCGACCTTCGCGATCGTCTTGCTGCCGACGCGCGAGAACTCGATCTCGTTCTTGTTGAAAATCTTGCGCGGCGAGTCCATGCCCTTGATGGCAAACGCATTGGCGCCGTGCTTGAAGCACCAGTCGTAAACGACGTCGGTGCGAAAGCCCGAGTCGACGCCGACCACGTGAACCGGTATGCCGTTGTAGATGCGCATGCACAGCTTTTCGAGGCGGTCCCAGACGTCTCGCTGATCGGTTTCGCCGGCCCCGTACAACTCGCCGCATTCGATCAGCCATGTCTCGAAGCCGTAACCCCAACCGCGCACAACGAACGGCAAGCGATCCTTCTGCACGTCAACCGTGACGAAGATGCGCTGCACGCCCTTCGGCGCCGTGCCGTATGGATAAGGCGCTCCAAGCGACTCGCGCAGATCCTCCGGCTTCGCCGCATCGCCCTTGAGCGCATACAACTCACCGAAACCGGTGTTGATGATCGCGCGCACGCGCTCCTGGTCACCGCTGCGCACCGCGCGCACGTAAGACGCAGCACGTTGGCCGTATGTAAGCCACGGCGAGCACAGACCGGAAACCCAGAAGCTATAAACCTCCGTTTCCTCGAGCTGACCGACGACATCACCGTTGCCATCACCGGTCTGCAGTTCGCTGTTCGTCGGCGAACCCGGCCTGTTCGGGTCGTACCCGACCACGCTCTGGCCGGGCGCGAGAAACGTCGCGCCTGCATTCATCCGGTGCTTCGACTTCTCGTCGTGCAACGTGCCGCAGTTGGGGCACACCAGTCGCGCGGTCTTTCCTGCGTCGCGCGGCGTCGCCTTCTCGGACCATTTCAACAGCTTGAACCGCGGCACGAAGAACTGACCGCAGTCCGGGCAAGGCATTGCCCACTCGTGCCGCGTGCCTTCCTGCCACAGCTGCCAAATCTGTGACTGAACGTCTTCCGGCTTCGCCACCTTCCAGTGCTCAATGCCGGTGTCCGGATGCTTCTCGGTTTCCACGGTGCCTGCCGTTGGACTCGAAGCGCCGATCAGGCGCCCATCCGGGAACGTTGCGATGCGCGCCTCGGCGATGAATACTGGGTTGCCCTCGCCCTTGATCGCCTTCATGCGATCGATCTCGTCGAGCAATACCGTGTGAATCGGCTCCGACGCCAGCTCGGTCGGCGAACCAGCCCACGCCATGCGCAGCGAGATGTCGCCAATCTCCTTGATCAACTTGCTCCGGCGCCCGGCCTTCGTCTTGGACCGCAGCGAAGCGCACTCGCGGATCATCTTCGCAATGCGCGGCTCGATCACGCTCGATACGTTCGACTTCGTCGGGCCGACGTACAGCATCGGCGCCGGATCGGTGTCGAACTTATGCCCGATGATGTTCAACAGGCCTTCGGTCTTGGAAACCTGCGAACCTTCCGCCGCCCAAATCCTGCGCACCTTCGGATTGACCGCGGCGCGCATGATCGCGATCGACCACGGTGCGCGGGTCGCATCGAACGGCCCTGGCTCGGCACTACCCTTCGGTAATTTCCTACTGTCCTTCGCCCATCGGTCCGGCGTCGTCGCTTTCGGCGCTGCGGTTGTTGGCGCCCACTTGAGCAGGCTCAGCTCGGAGAGCTGCGAGCGCTCCCGCCAAGCCCACCATGTGGCTGGCAACTGCATTGCGTACCCCGTTGCATTCTTCGATCATGCGGGCGCGAACCAGCGCCGGCTCGTTGATGCCAGCGAGCACGCCGGCGACCCGACCAGGAAGCGCAGACATTTGCTGTGCAATCTCGCCGGCCACGTGACCGATGACGGCGTCATGCGCCTCGGCCTTGATGTAATCACCCTGGCGCACCAGGTTTTCGAACTCCGCCTTCTCGGCCTGAGCGATGCGCAGGCGGTCGCTGGCAGATTGATCTGAGTCGTTTCTGTGAATCAGCCAGTCGATCGCTTCGGCCGAGTCAATCTCGTGTGCCGTGCCGTTCTCGCCACGTATACGCACTGGCATGTCGGCAGCGATCAGCTTGGAAACGTAAGCCGGCGATTTCCCAATGATTTCAGCGAACTGGGCGGCACTGACAATCGACACTATGCGGCAACCCTTTACAAACTATTTCGGATCAAACAGTTACGATAAATGCGCCCGTCTTGACCCGCTATTCGCTCGAGTCTGCAGAAAGGACCCGCGATTGCCGATGAAAAAAATTCATGCGCATCACTGAATCGCCTTGGCTGCCCTGGCTGCGTTGATGCAGTTCACGCACGCTTGACGATATTGGTCGCATTGCGCGTGCTCCACGTCGTGAGCATCGAACAGCGCGCTCAGTCGGTCGCCGTCCCGGTCGCCATCCCATGCGGTGAGTGAGTCGCACTGCTGGAAGCACAGCTGGTCGCAGTGAACGTCAATCGGCTTCGTGGGATTTGTCGTGTTGCATCCGGTGATTGCGCTGGCTATTGCGACCAGCGCGGCCATTCCAACACTCCAAACCACAGGGCTTTCGAATCTCATGGTTTGAGCTTGCGCGTGTACGCGTATGGCGTGCAGTCTGCTGGCTTGGTCTTGTCGCCGTAGACTTGCAGGTATCCTGGCAATTGCTGAACCAGCGCAGCCACATCAGCGTGCAGTTTGTCGTTCGCTGCGGTCGAAACCTTATCGGCTCTCGCTTGCGCAGCGGCGTTCGCTTTCGCGTCCTCGGCTTTGGCCTCGTCGTATCCGACGTTGCGCTCATGCACAACCGCCCAGAACGCGAATATCGCAATGCCGAGAATGCACGCGGCGTGGAATAGCTGCGTCGGCGAATGGCCGCGTATCCACGTCCATAGCATCGGCAGAATGCTGAGCATAGCTAATCCTGAAACTGCTCTTGTACCGAGACTACGCATGGCGTGATCTGGCAGCCCGTGAAGACGCTGTTGACCGCAATGCCAGGCGCCATGTTCAACCAATACTGCTTGCCTGGGTCGAGCACGCAGCCCACATTGGCACGGCCATTGGACGATGTGGTGAGGTTTGGATTGTGGCCAGCCGCACAGATCACGGTGGATCCGTTCTTGCGGCCATTGTTGAACAAGCCGGGCACGGTGCTGATCGAGAAGACGGCGTTGTTATCCGGCATGTACGTCGAGTTGACGAAGAACGATGTCGAATGACCTGGCGATGGGGTAAACGGAATCGATAGAGCCTGGTGCGTCTGAAGTTTGAATATCTCGTCGTCGGAGGCGTGATCCTTGCCCGGCCAAGGTCCGAACACATTGGCGAACGAGTACGGGCCGCTTACGGACGGACACGATCCTGATGCCAATGGGTTACAGGCTCCGTCATGCCGAACGAATGAACCGGAACAGATCAACGTTACCCCGGGAAGGTCAGTCTTCGCGCCTGCGATGCACGTACTGCTGCTGATAGGTGGCGGAGGCAACGGAGTACTCGGGCATTGCGCAGTCGCGCTCGTCGGCGGAGTGTTCAATGCGATGCTGGTCGCGCTGCAGGGAAGCTGGACCGTCACAGGCGCGGCATTGCTCAGTTCGCAGGTAACGAGCAGGCAAAGCAGTGCCGTCGCGCAGTAAAGCGCGATGCGAGATATTTTCATGTGGTTTACCTACGAAATAGATAGAACGACAAGCCGGACCAGTAATTCGATCACGGCAACACCGAAGCCTAGGCCCATGAGCATCAGGCCAATGGCTTCGCCTGGACCGCGCACGTCGGCGCTACTATTTTGCTCGCTTGACTCGAAACCGATCCACATTCCAAGCATGACCAGGATCAGCGGAATGCCGACCGCAAGTAGCCTGAGCCAGAACATCAGCGCTGGCCGGCCGGAGTCGCGACCCATGGCGCATTACCGCTGCCGCCCATGTCGACGGCCTTGGCGTGCGCACGCTGGCGCTCCAGCGCCGTTTCCAGATTGCGCAGATGCACGCCGCGCGTTTCCGGCATGAAGCCGCCGTTGCTGAAACTGCCGGCCGTGCCGCCAAGCTCGTTGTGGAAATCCCAGTCGGCGCAACCGCGCAGCCCGAGCAGCACGTTTGCGTTGCTGATGAACTGTCCGAGCGCGGTCTTCTGATGATCGGTGAGCTTGAACGCGTGCAAGGTGTCGTCGATTGCCCACAGCTTCGGAATGCTGTTGGCCCACGCCATGTAATTCGTGTCGCCCGATTCCAGTGCAGCGGCGCGATCGGTTTCGATCTGCGCCAACTGTACGAGCCCATTCGCGTCCGGCGCCGTCAGAAATCCAGCAGGCAACGATTGAACCGAAGGCGTCGGCGGCTGCCAGCCAGACGGCGGAGCAGCAAGCGCGCCGGACGCATCAAGCGGCGCGAGGATCGCAAGCCATTGGTCAAGGACTTCGCTCATTTTGATCACACTCCTTAGACTGCTCACGGCCTTGGCCGCGATTGATGATGCCGAACGCTACCGGGCTACCGACGCATACCGCGAAGTAGCTCAGGAACATGAAATCCGAAAGTTTGTCGTGCAGCGTTTCGTACGTGACGATCCACGTGCCGATGAAGAATCCGCCGATGCCTGTCATCTTCGACCAGCTCGCCTTACCATCGGCGCCGAGCACCAGATCCACGAAGTCGACCTGATTCACCGACTTCTGCACGCGCCACAGGATGTAGAGCAGCATCAGCGTGCCAAAGAACAACACGAATGACAGTGGATCGAATCGACCGTATAGGCAATCGATGATCGTCACGACGCGAAATACTCACCGCCCGCGCGCTTGTACGATTCGATCAAGTCCGCCATGCGCTGTTCGTGCTGACCGTAGCCAGCTTCAGGAAGTGACGCCCAAACGTGCGCGCACTTCTGCACGACACGCTCGAAATATCCGGCCGCTGCATCGGCAATCGCATCGCACTCGTGGATCAGCTCGATGCAGCCGTAGTCCTGGCTCAGTGGCGAGAAGTCGGGCAAGTGCAGCTTTTGGCTCAGCGCAAACCAGGTGCCGTAAAGGAACTGATAGCGCCCAGCGGCAGTTGAGCTCACCGCGCGATTCAGAATGCGCGGATGGTGGCTGTAATCGCCGAACGTCAGCGGGTGAGATGGAGTCGCGCCGACCAAGCAGTTGTAGCCGTCATCCGTGATGGCGAGTAGCGTTGGCCCTATTTCGCTCCAGGCAAATGCGTCCAGAACCGCCGCTACGTTCGCGCCGGCCTCGTCTCGACTAATTCGCGGCACGTCATACGCCCCAGCCGGACGGATCGCTGTAATCGTCGCTCAGGCGCTTCTGGAATACCCAAATCAGCCCGCCGACAAACATTCCGATAGCGAATACGGAACAGAAAACATTGATGAACGTCACGGCGACTTGCCCCATCCGCACAACTTCGCTCCGCGCTCGTCGTGCTCGAGTATCTGTTTCGCTGTGGCTGTGGTGAGCCTATCCAGCGGCGAAACGATGATCGGCTCGGCCTCGGCGCAAAACTCCGGTTTTGGCGGTGGTGCCGAATCGGCAGTCGTCACCGGCTGCAGTGGCGCGCAGCCTGCCAGCACAAGCACAGCGAACAGGTTCATTTCCTTGACCATTGCTGTAGCTCCGGCGTGGTCTTGCGGCCGTTGATCGCGCTTTCGATGGCCGTGACGCGATTTTTCAATCCGTCGATCTGGCGGTTCGTCTCGGCCACGTCGCGTTGTGCGTCGGATGTGCGATACGTGGCGACGATCTGCGATTGCAGCGTCGTAATGCGCTCATCGATCTGGGCCAGATGGATATTTGCCGTCAGGACGGAGTTTCCTACCCAGAACATTGCCGCTAGTACGAATGCCAGCAGCAGGCTTTGGATGTGCCGTTCCAGCACCCGCGGAGCATCGGCACTGCGGCGATCGACTATATCGAAATCGGACACTTTTCGATCAGCCCTTGAACTTGGCGATCTCGGCGAGCAACTCCGCCTTCATCGCCGCTATGCTGATGTGCAACTTCCAGTGCGCATAGCAGAACGCAAGAACGCCCACGATTGCCAGAAAGGTAATCATGCCTGTATCTCCAGAATAAGGGCCCCGCCGCCGCTGTTGCGGAACGGCGGCAAACCATCCAACGTCCGAGGGGGAACGGAACATTCGAAGGCCGGGGCATTAAAGGTTGCGCAGCTGGCGAAAGTTCGAGCTTTGTCCTGGGTGGGGACCCGATGAAACTCTCTTGAGGCTCAGGCAAGCAGCGCGGCAATCACGCGGGGCTGCGGTCGTTCCGTCTAACCAACTGCGCAATTCAGAAACGAAAATGCCCGCGCGTGGCGGGCATTGAGAATTCTGCGGTGACAAAACCGCTTGGGCGCATTATTCGGAAAAACTGAGACATTGCAATGTCTTTTTTACGCTGGCTCAGGTTCGCGTGCTACTGCGATCGCGAAAGCCAGCGCAGCACGCGTTTCCGCGTCGTGGATCAGGCTGTAGGCCCAATCGTAAACGGCGCCGACGCCGCGAAGATATTCCTTCTCCGGGATGCCAAGCTCGATAGCTCGCGCCTTCTTCGATTGTGGGCGCTTGCCGGTGCCTTCACATGCGTCGCACTGGCGCTTGAGCTGATTGGTTACGCGCTCGCCGCGACCGTTGCATTCCCAGCACAGGCGCGGGGATCGTATTTCCTTGATAATGGCGTCGAACATCCGGCAGTAGGCCATCGAGTTCCATTTCCAGCATCGCCCATTCGCGCGACTGACTACGATCTCGCAGTTGCGCAGGATTTCTCTGTCCGCCGGTGTGATGCGACCCTTCGCCGCGGCGGCGCATTGGGCGATGTTCAACTCCAGGCGCGCGGCAACCGCTTCCCGTTCGCGCCTGGCGTATTCGATGACGATCCGGTTCATGGCATCGCGCGCAACGTCCTGGTGCGTTCGGATTGCGCCGTCTGGCCACCAGCAAGCGCAGAACACATCCCGCGCAAAATGGTCTTGGATCATCCCCAGCGCGCCGGCGATATCGATGTTCGTCAGTTCTGGAACCCCGCCGCGCCCCATTTCGTAGCGCACGGCCGGCACGTTCAGACGTGCAATCAGCTCACGGACATTCATTCGCTTCCCCTATCGTCGCGTTGTCGAGTTTGAATGTCGGCTCGCGCATGTCGCGCGTGCACGTCCAGAAGTTGCGGCCTATGGCGCCGCTGCAGATGGCCTTGCCGAACACGACCGTCCGATTCGCGCAATGTGCGCACGGATCGCGCAGCACAATCGATCGGATGCGACCGCATATGCGGCGCTCGACCGATCGTTCCGGAGTCGTGTACTCGCTCACGCGGCGGCCTGCAGTGCGTTTAGGTTCGTCTCCGCTGCAGTGACCGCGACGGCGAGCGCCGGCCAGACGTGCGACTTGATGCCGTATGTCGGACCTGGCGCTTTCTTCGTTCCGGCCGGCCCGAGCAGATCGATCAAGCGCTGGCGAATGTGCGGGTCTTTCGCGCGCGGCGAGCCGCAAAGATGCAGCTTCACGTCCTTGCGGTAGATCAGTCGGACGCTGCCGATGTAGTCCGGCGCTTCGATGGCCCATTGCTCGATGAATCGGCCAATCCAGACGCACGTTTCAAACACTTCCTTGCCCACCGGCATGCCATAGCTGGCGATCATCTCGATCGCGATCAGATCGCACAGCCTGCCGAATTCGCCGCCGCGCGATGCGACGGTCTCCAGCATTTCGCCGTTGGTGCTGATTCCGCTGGCGACTGGCTTGCCGTTTTCGAGGATGACCCACCCCGATTCGGTCGTGCCGGGATCGATCGCGAGAATTCTTATGCCCATGGCCTCGGTACGATTTTGGATGACGTGAGCGCGGTGCCGCGGTGTTGCTTCACCTTCGGCCGGCTCGCCTGTACTTGCATCAGCGCCCGGAATAGGCGCGGCAGCGTTTTTATGTGCCCGCGTTCCCATGCTTCGAACTTTTCCTCGCGCGTGAGGTTTTTGCCTTGATCGATTTCGTAATGGCAGAAGGGACAGGCGTGAGCGATAAAGCAATCGTCGGCCTTTACGCTCTTGCCCTTGCCGTGCTTCGCCTGATTGCTGTGCGCGCTTACGCATGGGCCATGCTGGCAGCCGTCAAGCTCGATGGTGCACGTCTCGCCAGCGGCGAGCGCAAGCAGGTCTGGAGAGCGGAAGCGGTCGGCGCTCATGCGTGGCCGTCCTCAATCGAGGCGATGATTTCAGCCAGTTCGCTTTCTGGCACGCCGTTGCAGACCTTGCGGATGTGTGCGCACACATCGAGCACAAGTTTCTGGAACTCGCTTTGTTCCATTTCGTCAAACGCGATCGAGCGGGCCTGCTGCGCCTTCACCTTGCCGAGAGGCCCTAGGTCGATCTCGATTTCCTCGCAGCAGGTTCCGCATTCGCGTTGCATGCGTTTCAATGCGCTATGCGTGTCCTCGGTTTCGTATCCCTCGACGTGATCGACAATAAGCGCGCCGAGCGCGTGCGCCATCTTGTGAAACTTCACGTTGCGGCGTTTCTTCAGTTCGCCGCGTAGCTCGCTGCCGACGTAGTATTTGCGGTCACGCATTGCCCTTTGGTCCCATTGCGTGAGCGGGACAAGCGCGCCGACTTCTTCACCAGTGCCGGGACGCACCAGCTTCTCGACGCGAAAATAAACAGGGCGACGCGGACGCTTGGCCTTCTTGGCGGCTGCGGCTGTCATAGCGCGTCGAGGTCTCCAGCCAGGCGCGAGGCCAAACAAGCCTTGCAATATCGGCAATGCGCGCCGTTGTGAAGAATCGCAACCGGTTTGCCGCATTCGCATCGCGCCGGAACCTGCTTGCGCCTCTGCGGCGCCTCTTGGCGCAGCTCTTCCTCGCGCTCTGTGGCTTGGTCGATCAAGTCGGACACGCGACCGTCCTTTGCGCCTTGCGCGCGTGGTACAGCGCACGCATGCGCTCGCGAGCGGCAAGGCGTTCGCAGTCTTTGCAGGAGTGGTGGCGACCATCAGTTGAACGGCGCGGCCGGCGGTCGTGGTAGAACGCCGCGTCTGATTTCCAGATGCCGCATGTCGAGCAGGATTTCATGCGGCTTGCTCCGCACCAAACATATCGGACTGATTCAGCGCAGCGCCAAGATTGAGAGCTGCCTGCCGGTAATAGCTGGCCTTCAATTCCACGCCGACAAATTTGCGGCCCATTTGTAACGAGACGTAACCCTCGGAGCCGATGCCGGCGAACGGACTCAGCACCACGTCGCCGGGATTCGTCCACAGGTCAACGCCGCGCCGAATTACTTCTAACTGCAACGGGCAGATATGGCGCTCGTCGTCATGCTCGCGTGCGCTACGGAATTGCAGCGTGTCGCTCGGGTCGATATCCATCCATACCGGAGAGGCGACCTGTTGCCACTTGTCTACCGGATACTGCGATGGATCGTGCGTCACGCGGTCGATCTGCTCGCCCGGCGTGCGTACCGTCACAAGGTAATCAGGGATGCCTTGACGTGACATTGCCGCATTGCCGCGCACGGTTTTGTGCAGCAGCCCTAGCGCCTTCGTGCGCTGCATGGCCGTTACCGGGTCTTTCCAGATGCATACTTCGCTGGCGTAGATGAAGCCCTTCGCCTGGAAGGAGCGAATCAGATCTCCGCGAAAATCTTTCAAGCCAATGTAGCCATCGCGCTCTTTGCTCGTCGGCATCAACATGCAGTGAAACGAGACATTGCGGCCCGGCTTCATCACGCGGCGCAATTCCTCGATCAGATGGCCGAAGTGCTCGAAAAACTCGCCATCGTTGCGGCAGTTGCCCATGTCGCGTGGAGAGTTTGAATATGTATACAATGACGCAAATGGCGGACTGAATATAGAATAGTCCATGCTGCGCTCAGGCAATCCGCGCAGGGCTTCAACGCAGTCGCCGTGGATGAGCGTCCAGCCTTCGCCGATCGATTGATCAAGGGAATTCATGCGGCCTCCGATTGAAGCCATGCCGGCGCAATGATTGGCTTGGCGGGAAGATATGGATTCGTATCGCGCACCATGCCGAGCACGGATTGCTGGACGGATGCGAGCGTTTCGGCCGATAGCGCGTCGGCCATGACTTTGGCGTCGGCTTCCTTGCGCTTGAGGTTGGCGGCTATCGCGCCTTCCAACTCGCTGGCGAACAGATGGACGTGAACTTCGCGTTGCTGCCCAAAGCGCCAGCATCGGCGCACGGCCTGGTAATAGGATTCCCACGAGTCAGTCACGCCGACGAACGCGACGCGGGCGCAGTGCTGCCAGTTCAATCCCCAACCGGCGATTTTGCTTTTTGTGACCAGCACGCAGATTTTGTCGTCAGCAAAATCGCGTAGCCGTTGCTCTTTGACTTCCGCATCATCGGAACCTGCCACTTGCACCGCTCCATCGATTGCCGCAGTCAGCGCGTCGCCCTCGTCGTTCAGATCGCACCAAACGATCCACGGCTGCTTATCGGCGTTGACCATCGCAGCACACGCTGCAACGCGATTGTTCATGCTGGCGCGGCGTGCGTCGCGGCGCTCGGACATGCTCGACGCCTCAAGCGCGAACAGCATGCCGTCAGACGCTTGCATTTCCGTTTCGACGTGATGCTCGGAAACCGTCAGGGGCGGCAGGATGTACGCACCGTCATCGAATCCGAGATCGGATGGCTTGCGCACCATTGCCGCCCACGAAGCCATCCATCGCCAGAACATCGCGCGGGCGTGACCCTTGAGTCGCCAGTCCTGCGTTTTGGCCGCGTCGTGAACGAAGTACTCGGCGAGCATTTCCGTCTGTGTGCAGATGCCGAGGAATTCGGCGTGCGTGCCCAGTTCGGTCCAGTCGTTTGGCGCTGGCGTCGCGGTCGCGCACAGTTTGAACGGCGTGTCGCGGAACGCCTCAAGCAACGCCTTAAGAGTCTTGGACGTGTGATGCTTGATGATGCTCGACTCGTCCAGAACTATCGCGCCAAACCGCGAGCAATCGAACTTGTGCAAGCGATCGTAGTTCGTGATGTTGATCCCTGATCGCACGTCGTCTGCCTCGCGGCAGTGAGTCACGCTCAGTCCCATCACATCGCCTTCGCGCACAGTCTGTGCGGCGACCGCCAGCGGGGCCAGAATCAAAACATCATGCCCGGCGTGACGATGAATCGCGTCAGACCACGCCAGCTCAATTCGGGTTTTCCCTAGACCTGTGTCCGCGAACACTGCAGCGCGACCGCGACGCAAAGCCCACTCGACCAGCACACGCTGATGGTCGAACAGCACGCCGTCGATGATCGTGAACGTTTCCAGTCCGGTCGGCGGAACGGATGACAACTTGCGCGCGATGAAGTCGTTGTAGCTCACGCGGCCAGCCTCCCCTGCTGCGGCTTGTTGCGCTCAGCCAGGTAGCGATTCCTGCACGATTGGACGCGGAAGTCGCGACTAGCATCGTGGCCGTATGTCACCGTCAGTGCGAAGTGCACGAAAACGAATTCCGCTGCGGCCTGTTCGCGCGGTGTGTCGACGTGGCGAGGGATCGGCGTTCTCAAGGCGCGAACTCCTCGATGATCGACTCGATTTCGTCCATCGCGCGCTCGCGATCCGCATCGTCCTTCGCTTTGAGAATCGCGTTCGCCCCTTCGCACGCGGCGAGCAGATAGAGTTCTCTCGCGAACCAGAAGGACGCTTCGCGCGGATGATCGCGTTCGAAGATTGCCCATGCTCCGCGGATCGTTGTAGCGCTGTCAGACATCTCGCCTCCCGATCGACTTGCCACCTTCCGATGCATAGATCACGCGCGCGTTGAATGGAGGAAGGCCGTCGTTGAAGTCGCGATTGAGCGAATCCATTGCGGCGGTCGCGAGCGGGAAGTCGCGGCGGTTGCGTTCGCGCGCACTCATGCGCTCAGCCTCTGTGCTTCGGCGTCGAGGAGCGTGAACTCCGTCATCGGTCGCGGCCGGTGATTCGGCGCGCTCAAGAATTGCGTACTCGCAGGATCGAACCATAGGCGGATGACTGGCTCCTCACCGGTTGCGCGCTGCTTGCTCACGAGCAGCATCGTGTCCGCTTGGTCGCGGTATTTTTCCGGAAGTTCTTCGAGCGGCTGGCCGGCTTGCTGAAGCTTCGCGTTCGCTTCGGCGAGCGCCTTGATCGCGCGCTCGCGCGGCTTGTTTCGCCATACCTCGATGACCGTGTCGGCCATGTCGGTTATGCCGCCCGAACCCTTGACGCCCATCTTGCCGGCTGGCCGATCCTCTCCTTCGCTCTTGCGCATGTGCGCGACGACCGCGATGTGCGTGTTCGTCTCGCGTGCGAAGTCGGTCAGATCCTCGACGAATTCCTTCTGGCCGGAATAGTCGTCGTCAGCGAAGCCGCACTTCGTCAGGTTGTCGATCAGGAACAGCTCGACCTGATAGCGCCGGCGCGCGTAGCGGAACACCTCGAGGATGCGCTTGCCCTTCGCGCGCCCAGCGATATCGAACGCGAACATGCAGGCCGCAAGTTGGCGGTTGATGTGCCGCGCGAATGCCTCGGTCGGCTTCGCGACTCCGGCGATCTGCCGATTCATCCGCATCAGCCACATCGCCGTGCGGAACTCCATGCTGGCCACGCAACAACGCGTGCCCTGCACTGCCAGTGCGCCGATGATGTGCGACACCACTGCCGACTTGCCGTGCCCGCTAACGCCCGCCCAGATCGACGTCTCGCCTGGGCGCAGCCGGATCGTGTTGTGCGTCTTCGGCCACGGCAGCAGCAGGCCGACGTCGACGCGGCTGTATTCGGCAATCACTTCGTCTTCGAAATCACCGACGCTGCGCAGCTCGGCCGGGTCCAGCGTGCGCGCGCAGCGCATAGATTCGATGATCTCGGCGCGCGTAATGCCTTCCATGAGGCACGCGTTCGCGTCCTTGCGCGGCAGGTTCATCACCTTGCACCGCTCGCGGCCTAGGCGCTCGACGAGTTCCGCGATCGCCCTGCGCCCTGCAGGGTCGCCGTCCATCGACAGGTAAATCGTGTCAAAGCGCTCCAGCCGTTCGTATTCGCGCTCAATCCAGCCGTGCGCGCCGGCGCCGGTCGGCACGCTCAGGCTCGGGAAGCCGTATGCGTGCATCGCAATTGCGTCGAGTTCGCCCTCGGTGATGCACACCGCGCGCGCGCTCGGCGTCAGCGCCTGCCAGCCGAAGAGGATCGGTTCGCAGTCCGCGTCCGCGCTGAACTGCTTGGGCAACTTGCGGTACTTCGCGAATACCAACTCATCGCCGACGAGGTACGGGAACATCAGGCGATCGCCGCGGCTCGCGAGCTTGTACGCGCCGATCGACTCGACCGGAATCTTGCGCACATCGACCAGCCAGCGCATGTGCTCGACGGAAAGCTGGTGCACGCCCCCGCGCGTCGGCTTCTTCCACGTCCGCTTTTCGCGGCTCTGCGGGCGCTCTTCGGCGATGCCGAGGAACGCCAGCGCTTCACGGCACGCGTCGACCAGCGGCAAATTGCGCACCGCCATCCACAACCCGATGAAGTCGCCCTTCTCGCTCGTGCTGAAATCGGACCAGACGCCGGCCTTGTCGCCGGTCAGGTGCACGCCTAGGGAATCGCCAGCCTCGCCGGTCAGGCTACCGCAGCGCCATTCGTGCCCGACGCGCTTGCCATGCGGCAGCAGCTCGCGAACGACGGCTTCCGCCTGGGCGCCGAGCAGCCGCGAGATGTCTGAGGCTCTCACTTGCCCACCAAATTCAGGTAGGCCATGTCGGTCGCGCCAGGCGCATCGGCGCCGCTACTGCGTTGCCCGCGCGCGCCGTTCGCCGGCGGGAGTCCGTCGTTCCATCGGTCCTGATTGATGTAGGTTTCGGGGTTAGGCACGAAGCCTTCGCGCCAGCGCCTGTCGTTTTCGAGCCGGCGCCGGACGTCCCAAATGATCTGGCTTGCTACATGGTCAAGCTTGCGAGACTTCCACTTTCCAGCGCACACCTTTTTCCCGGTCTTGTTTGGGTACAGCTGCCAGAACTCTTCGAACCGAGATGGCAAAACTTGCGCTTGTTCGGTGAATATCTCTTGCTCTTTTACTTCTGCTTCTGCTTCTGCTTCCGTAACGGTTCGGCGTAACGCGTCACTATCGTTACGCTCGTTCGCCGTAACACCACAACCGTTCGCCGTAACGTTCGCCGCAGCCTTCTTGCGCTCGCGGAGGAGTTTCATGCGTGTCGCAGCATTGCTGTCGTGATCGCGAAAGCGCATGTAATTCAGCACGATATAGCCGCCATTGACGCGCACTAGCCTGCGCCCTTCGAAGTCTGCGGTGCGGCTCCCAAGATCAGGCGAGCCGAGGGCCTCAAGAGCGTCCAGGCCTTGCTCAATCTCAAGCAACGCCCTGCGTACTATTCCAACTCCGGCGGCGTCGATGAATCCGTACCATCCAGGCGGAACGACAAAGCCAGTCGGCTCCAAATTGCGGACGTTGATCGCCGGCATCGGCTCAGTGATTTCCTGTGGCATGGCCATCAGCAACGCGGTGATGAACATCTCGCGTTGCGCTCGCTCGACCCACAAGGTTGATTCGAGAATGCGCGTGTCTAGCTTCACAAACGCCATTACAGACTCCGAAGCTTCATAGCCGAGAACAGCAGCGCCACGATCGGCGCCGGCAGAAATCCTCGGCAATACATTCCAATCGCGAGCAGCTTCACGAGCCTGCGCGCGCCAACGAATTTCATGCGGTTGTGCCTTCCAGAACCCGACGTAGCGCAGCGACTTCCTCGCGCAGTTCACGGTTTGATTTTTCGAGTTCGTTCTCGCGGAAGCGCAGGCTCGATACGTCATAGCCGCGGTCGTGTACGAGCCACTGCAGCGGCGCTTCGTTGCCGCATAAATCCATCAGCGCGTGCAGCTTATTGACCGGGAAGTGAGCCTCGCCGCGCAGGATGCGTGACCAGTGGCCGGCATCAATGCCGAGTTCGGCATAGACCTCTTTTCCAGCTTCGAAACCTGCTGCACTGATGCACAGCTTGATTGCCGCGAGCATGGACGGCTGCGCAGTGATGAGACGAAGGTCGATGCGCTGATCGGTGCGGACCAAGCGCAATGGGCGCTGTGGATCGTCCAACACGGTCTGAGTTCGCGACTTCACTTGACGGTCCTCCCCAGAGCAAACTTTTTACACAATGCGCACAAAGCAAAAAACTGGATTAAGCTGCTTTCTTCTCGATTCCCGCGCGAAGGCTGCCATCCGCGTTGAACGCATCCGGGCGTAGCACATGGCGAATCTTCAGCGCATGCACATCGGGGATGGGTTGGTCGTCGGGCCACATGTAAATCGCCTGCCGCGTCTTAAGGCCAAGGGCAAGGCGAAGCGCGTCGACGCTTCCGAAAATCGCGATTGCTTCATGTTTGAGCATTTGCGGAATGTAAACGCGTTGACTATTGATGTCAACACGTTTACCGCGCCCGCATGTAATCTCAGTTACATGGCGCTCGGGGAACGCATCAAGAAATGGCGTAAGGAAGCCGGATTTGGCACTCAGCAAGAGCTGGCCAACGCGGTCGGCTGCACGCGCGGCACGGTGGCGATGTGGGAAACCGACAAGGTTGATCGCGTGGGCGGCGAATATATCGGGCTTCTGTCGATCGCCCTCGGCAAGTCGCCGCAGATGATCCAGACCGGCCGCGAGGCGAAGCTAACCCGCGAAGGATCGACTGCACCGGCAAGCCCGCAACTTGAGGAATCGCGCGAGGGTAATGCGATTCAATCTCTGCGCGCGTTCCTCGGTGCGATGATGACCGTTATGGCTTCGAGAAGACCAGACGAAGGTGAGGCCTTGCTCGCGCTTGTCCAGGCTGCGCCAGAGGCAGATGTATTTGTGAACCATGGGCTTGGTCCAGACCTCGTAAAGGCGATCCGGCAGGGCATCGCTTTGGCAAAGGCGCAGCCACCTTCTCGGCGGCGCGCAGAGCCTTGATCCCGGTCATGTATTCATTGAAGATGGCCTGCAGTTCTTCGTTCATCGCGTTTCGCTCCTCTGTTCCGCGCAATTTGAACTGATTGTCGTCTCACCGATTTAGACTTCCCCAAAATCAGGAGGTTGCTGTGCAAATCAAAGCCATTGCCTTAGCCATCGCCGCGATCCTGTTGCCCGCGCTGGCGAATGCAGTCACTTATTCGCACGTCGAATCCGTGCGCGTCGGATCGAAGACCGTCGTGCCTGGCGATTCAGTGGACAAGATCGCTGACCAGGGTGAGCCGGATAGAAAGATCGACCTGATCAACGATTTCGGCGTCAAGAAAGGCGAGGAGTGGATCTTCATTCGTAGTGGCGGCCACAGCGCTACTGTGTTGCGCGTGAACAATTCCGGCACGGTCTTCATGGTGTTGGACATGCTCGGGCTTTAGCCCATGCGCAGCTGGAAAACAGCTCTTTCGCTCGCGATGATTTGCGCCCTCGCCGGCTGCGGACGTTCGACCGATCAGCAGTCGGCCGACGACGAGCAATGGAAGGCATCTATCGCGAAGGCTGAGCAAGAGCGCGTCGCGCGCGAAAGCCAGATGGCCGCAGAGGCCGAGCATCGGCGCGAGGCCGAGGCTGCAGCGCAAGCGAAAATTGAGGATCAGGACCGATCCATCAAGCAAGACCAGCTCACGCAGACGATCAAAAACGCCATGTACGATCCCGAATCGGCTCGCTTCCGCAATGTGCGCTTGAACCTCGTGGGCGACGCTCTGTGCGGCGAGATCAACGCGAAGAACAAGATGGGCGGATACGTCGGATTCAAGCGCTTCGTCGTCTTCCATGACGCCCCGCTCGTGGAAGCCGACGACACGCGCGCGCTATTCGACGCCGCATACAAAGCCGCAAACTGTCCGTAAAACCCAAGGCCGCGTAATGCCACTGCGGGACGTTTTTGCTCACGAATGTAAATTGCTTGACATTCTAAAGTAAGCGCGTTTACTATTGTCCTCAGTCCACTCCTACCGGATACCGAGGGCACCATGCATACCAGCAAGCCGCTTTCCCGCCACGTTCTTTCCGCGCCGCGCCTGGGCATCAGCGCGATTCACCTTGCCGTTCTACTGCTGCAGCTCGGTTTCGGCCTAGCGGTCGTTGCCGGCGGAGCGTGGGCGCTGTGGGTTGTGGTTGCCGCGCCGCTGATTGCTGCGGTGATGCCGTCGTGAGCGCGCCTCGCCGGGAAAACATGCTGCTCGAAGTCGGCGGGCTGATCGTCGCCGCTGGTCTGGCCTTCGGCGCCTTCATCGCGTTGTGCTCGCTGGCCACTGTGGTCAAGGGCGTGTTGCTGCCGTGAGCGCGCAGACGGCAGAACGTTGGCAGGCCGAGGATTTCGATTACCTCGCCAAGGCCAGCGTTACCAGTTGGCGCAGAACAAGCGCCGCGTGGTCGAGATAGCCGACCGAATCATCCGCAACGCCACGCCGCGCAGCTCGGAAGAAATCGCGCGGATGTGGCCACACTTGAAGGAGACCATCAATGCTGCTGCATAGCTGGACAAACACGAAAGGCGCACTGCGCGTTGAGCTGCTGGAAGGCGACAACGTCGGACAGAGTTTCCGTCTATCCGACTCCGGCGAGATATCGGCTTTGATGACGCGCGCCGAGGCCGAAAGCCTGCGCGATCAACTGAACGCACTTATCCCATCGCAGCGAATGAAGGAGGCCGCATAAATGAGCGCCCTATCCGTTTCCGAATTGCCGGTTTCCGAGCAACCGTCGAACGTCACCCCGCTGCGCCCGAGCAATCGCAAGATCGTTTCGGATGCGCTGATCGACTACTGCGATATGAAGCACATCGTCGGCCTGCAGCAGGGCGCTGTCGTTGAATTCGGGCTGACGATCCTTGCGAATGGCGCGAGCAACGCGAAGGCGATCGCTGAAGGCAAGATCACGGCTGATCGCATCCACGACAACATCCGTCAGATTCGCGCGCTGTCCGCTGCTACGCGTGGCGACGACGGCCCAAAGGCAGCCTAAGTCATGGGCATCCTCGCCTTCCTGCTCGAATCGCCGCATGAGGCTATGCCGCGTTCGTTCCGCGATCGGATGCGCAGCGTGCGCGGCTCCGTGATTCCGGCAGCGTCAGACGGCGATCCTGACTCCGACGCCGAGATCGGCAAGCGCTATGCGCGGCTCGGGGCCCGGCGTGTGCTTACCGAAGGGATGACCGGAGGAGGCAAGTTCGATCGCCTGCAGCGGCTTGCGGGATGGCGTGCACGGTTCACCGTCCTGACCGGCGATGCGCACGATCGCATCCTCGAATCCGGTGTCGGTGTCCGCGACCACATGCTTGCCGAGATTCGCGATCGCGCTGAACGCAAGGCGCGCGCCGCTGAACTTGAGCGTGCACGGCTGGATCGGGCTTTCTTCGGCCTTGACGTTGTCGAGGTCATCCATAAACGACCGCGTCTGACTATGGCGCGCTGAATTCAACTGCGGCGCGAAATGCGTCGCCTAAAACCAACCCATCAGGAGTGAGCAATGGCAACTAAGAAAGCAAGCCGTCCCGTAATCGTCTGCACTGAGCATCGCGGCGTGTTCTACGGTCATGCGAGTGACACGAAGGGAACCGTGATCGACCTCACTGGGGCGCGCATGGCGATTCAGTTTGGCACCACACGCGGCGTGATGGAGCTGGTTGAAACTGGCCCGACCTCGCGCAGCAAAGTTTCCGCCCGCGCGGATATCGAAGTGCGCAAGATCACCGCAGTTTTCGAAGTGACGCCAGTCGCCGAAAAGGCATGGGAAGCCGCGCCGTGAATCCCATCGCGTACCGCGAACGAGTGACCGTCATCGACGTACTCGAAACCGGCGCGTGCTTTGAAGGCGTGAAGGCTTGGATTGAGCGAGTCGGCGTCATCGTTGTGAAGGCTGCTGATTACCTGCGCGAGCAATGGATACAGTACGCAGCAGTGATCTACGGCGACGGCTACGGCGACGGCTACGGCTACGGCGACGGCTACGGCTGCGGCTACGGCGACGGTTACGGCTACGGCGACGGCTACGGCTAAATAATTTCCGCACGCGCCGGCACACAGGGCAAACGGAGTTGGTTGCCGGCGCGGTTTCTTTCTTCCGAGGACTTTATGACAACCGAAATCAAGGAATACACCAAAACCGAAGCCGCACTTGCGACTCTGCGCGACAAGTACGCGACCGCCGTTTTCGACGTGACGACGACGAAAGGAATGGCGATTGCAAAAGAAGCACGCGCCGAACTTCGCGACTATCGCGTCTCGCTGGAAAAGATGCGGATTGAGATCAAGGCGCCAGCGCTTGAGCGTTGCCGGCTGATCGACACGGAAGCCAAGCGCATAACGGCCGAACTGTCGAAACTCGAAGAACCGATCGACGCGATTATCAAAACTGAGGAAGGTCGCAAAGAAGCCGAGCGCGCAGCAAAGGTGAAGGCCGAGCAGGAACGCATCGCTGCCATTGAGCGCGAGCGGCTTGCTGCGGAGAAGGCCGAGGCTGATCGCATTCAGCGTGAGAAGGAAGCGGCCATGGCTGCGGAGCGTGCCGAACTCGACCGGCAGCGCAAAGAACTGGAGGCCGATCGTGCCGCACAGCAACGTATCGTCGCCGAGCTCGCCGAGCGCGAACGCGTTGAACGAGAGCAGCGCGAAGCCGCAGAGGCCGCGCAGCGCGAGATATTGCGCAAGGAGCGCGCCGAGCACGAAGAGAAGCTTGCGGCTGAGCGCAAGCGCATCGCCGACGAACGCGAAGCACTGGAACGCGCACAGGCCGAACAGCGCCGCATCGCGCAGGAAGAAGCTGACCGCAAGGCGAAGGCAGAACGCGAACGCCTGGACGCCGAAGCCAAGGCCGCGCGTGAGGCCCAGGCGCAGCGCGAGGCATATGCGCGTGCACAGGCTGAGCGTGAGCGTGAGGAAGCAGCAGCGAAGCGCTTGGCAACCCTCAAGGCCCGTGCACCGGCTTTGCGCGCGGCAGCAATCGATGCGCATGCGCTGCTGAGCGCCAACGGTCTCGCCGACCACGACGTAACGATCACCTTGGGCTTTGCTATCGAAAACGATGCGAAGTCCGCCAAACCGAGGAAAGCCGCATGAACGCTATGGTCAAACCGCAGGCGGGCGAACTCGCCCCAATCAATCAGCCGCAGTCGGAAGACTCCCGCGTCCTGATGATGATCGTGCAGAAAATGTCCGAAGACCCGGACTTCGACATCGACAAAGTTAAGCAGATGATCGAGATCAAGGAGCGTCTCGACGCGACTGCTGCGCGCAAAGCGTTCGCGGCCGATATGGCGGAGTTCAAGAAAGTCGCGCCGACGATCACGAAGGATCGTCGCGTGTTCTTCAAGGGCAAGGATGGCAAGCCGGACACCGACTACAACCATGCCTCCTTGGGCAATGTTGTCGAGACCGCGATCGCGTTGCTCGCCGAGTACGGCTTTTCGCACAACTGGACCACGAAGAGAAACGGCGATCGAATAGAGGTCACATGCTGGCTCAAGCATCGGCTTGGCCATGTCGAATCCGAAATGCAGGATGGCCCGCTCGACACGACTGGCAACAAAAACAATCTGCAGGCAGCGGCGTCCACGCGCACATTCTTGGAACGCTATTCGTTCCTAGCGGTTGCCGGCTTGGCCACGAAGGAGCAGCTCGACGACGACGGGCGCACCGGCGGCGGCGCTCCGGAGAAGTCCGAAGCTGAACTTGAGGCCGAACGCGCGGCAGCAGCCAAGCAGCAGGAATGGCTCGACGCGATCGAGGCATGCACGAGCGATGTCGAGTTGTCCAAGCGCAAGAAGGAACTCGTCGCGGCGTGCGGTGGAAGTGACAAGGTGCCGCAGAATCTCGTCGCCGCTTGCGTGGCGAAGAAAGCCAGCCTGGCGAAGGCTGCGCAATGACGCCGGAAGTCGCCAACGCGAGGCGCGGCAAACTGACGGCCTCGGTCGCGCCGATCATCATGGGCGGCGATTCGACCGAGGGCCTGAAGAAGCTGATTCGCAAGCTGGCCGGCGAGCGCATCTATGGCGACTTGGGCGAGGAATCGTTCCAGTCGGCCAAGATGAAAGACGGCAACGAATGCGAACCGGAAGCGCTGGATTGGGCCGAGTTCACGTTCGATTGCATGCTGCGCCGCGGCGTCTGCATTCAGCACCCGACCATGGACTATGTTGCCGGCACGCCTGACGCGTTGGGCGATAGCTTCGTGGTCGAGTGCAAGAGTCCTCTGTTTCACGTCTGGGCCGATACGCGCGAGCGCGGCGAGATCCCGAGCGAGTACCGCTGGCAGTGTCGTTGGCAGCTCTGGATTGCTAAGGAGCTATACGGCTGGACCGAGGGCAGGTTCGTCAGCTACCACCGACGGCCGCGTGGGTTCGTCATTCCCTTCACTGTGACCAATCAAGAAATAGAGCAGATGAAACAGCGCGCGATGTACGTAAACGTTCGCATCCAGGAATGCATGGAAGTCCTCAGCGAGCGGAGGGCCGCGTAATGGGCGACATGCGCGAACACTTCGATGCACTGCGCGAGCATCGCAAGGAACAGCGGCGTGCGCTCGGCGTACCGTGCCCGCACTGCTACAAAGCGCGCCCGAAGGCGCAGCCGTCGATTCTCATGCCCGGCCAGCGGTGCAAGGTCGATGGCTACGTTGACCAGCGTGTGCCTATTGGGAGCGCTCGCGCATGAGCCACGCTCCCGGCGCCACGCTGAAAGCCCTCGTCAAGCTCGGCCGCTCGCCTGGCGATTGCTGGCAATGGATCGGGAAGATTGACCCGCTCGGTTGCGCGATCAAGCAGTTCGACGGCAAGCCCATCCCGGCACGTCGTTGGATGTGGTCGCAGCTGTTCGGTCCACTGCCGACCGGCCTTGTTGTCACGACCTCTTGCGGCAGCAAGCAGTGCGTGAACCCGCATCACCTTCTGTTGTGCACGCAGGCGGACGCTTGCCGCGCGACGGTCAGCACAACGCTCGTCGCGAGCGACATCGCTGAGATTCGCAGAGCGAAAACCGGCGGCGGCAATCAGATGGCAAAGATTCTCGCCGAGCGCTACGGCGTATCGGCCGCAACGATTCGCGACATCTGGCGCCGCAAGTCATGGGCGCCTGCAAAACCGTTCTACGGTCCTGCAACACCGAAGCACAGCCGACAATTTCCGAAGCCATCAACCGAGGGAGAAACCCGTGTTTGAATTCAAAAAGCAAGCGATGGTCGAGCACGTCAGCCAAACCAAAGGCAGCAATGACGATTCGCCGGTGCTCGTGCATATCAAGATTTCCGTCGAGGATTTGCCGGCGAAGGCCGCGGCGTTTGCGTTGCGTGCTGAGAGCGAGGCCGAAGTCATCGCGGCGTTCTTCAGCAACGATGCCGATCAAAACAAGCGCTTCCTCGGGCTGAACGAAATCCCGATCGACGAAGCATGGGAAGGCCGCCATCAGATCAAGGTGTCGAGCCTCGCGAAACTGCGCGTGACGAAGCTGTTCAACATCAAGCTCACGCCACGCGCGAAGGGCCTGTTCGATGCGGTGTTCACGGCCACGGTCGAAGACCCGCCGGAAAACTACATCGACGCGGTTTCCAAGCGCATGCACTCGCTGACATCGGTGCTGCTGGAGCAGGAACCGGAACTCGACCTCAAGCAGCCGCCCAAGCCAGGCGAAGAAGACCGCAAGCCGGGCAAGGTGAAGAAGTCCGAACCGCAGCAACAGACGTTGCAGTAGCGCACCCGTGAAAGCGCTATCCATTCAGCAGCCATGGGCTCACGCCATCTTGCATTTTGGCAAGGACGTCGAGAATCGTTCGTGGGATACGAAGTTCCGCGGCGAGTTCCTGATTCATGCCGGCAAGAAATTCGACTTGGAAGGTTGGACATGGATCAAGCTGAACTGGATAGCGCTTGGATTGCCAGAGAACGACTTCGCGTCCTATGGCATGCGACCACAGGACTTTCAGATGGGCGGCATTGTCGGCAAAGCAACGCTCGATGAAGTGATCGTCGACGTCGGGCTTAACCGCGAGCACGGACGCTTGCTCATGCCGTGGTTCTTCGGGCCGAAAGGTTTTGTGTTGTCGAATGCGCAGCCAGTGCCGTTTCAACCGATGAGTGGCAAGCTCGGTTTCTTCGAAGTCGCACTAGATACGCACCCCCTCGCGTGTTCGGCGTAACGGCAACAAGGGCTAAGGAGTCGAAGTGACCGAAAACACAAAAATAGAATGGGCCGATCACACCTGGAATCCGTGGATTGGTTGCACGAAGGTCAGCCCGGCCTGCGATCACTGCTACGCCGAAGCCATGATGGATACGCGCCTTGGCCGCGTCGAATGGGGCGGCGACCGTAAGCGCACGTCGCCAGCGTATTGGCGCGAACCGTTGAAGTGGAACGCGAAGGCCGAAGCTGCCGGCGAGATCGCGACGGTGTTCTGCCTATCGCTCGGCGATATTTGGGACAAGGACGTGGATCCGCAGTGGCGGCGCGACGCATTCAATGTCATGCGCATGACGCCGTGGCTGCTGTACCTGCTGCTGTCCAAACGCATCGGCAACGCGGTACGCATGTGCGATGTCGGCTCAGGCAATCCACTACTGCCGGATAACTGCGCGCTCGGCGCAACGATGATCGACCAACCAGAATGGGATCGCGACTTGCCGAAGCTGAAAGAGGCAGGCCGCACCCTGGGCGCGCGCTTCACGTTCGCCAGCGTCGAGCCGATGCTCGGGCCAATCGACGCGCATGGCGAGCTTCCGGACTGGGTAATAGTTGGCGGCGAATCCGGTCACGATGCGCGACCGATGAATCCAGCGTGGGCGCGCTCGTTGCGCGATCAGTGTGCCGCGAAAGATGTGCCGTTCCTGTTCAAGCAGTGGGGCGAATGGTCGCCTGGTAGGCAGACGCCGAGCATTAGCGATGCCGAGGCATCAAACCATCTATTTCAATTTCTCGAAACCAAGGTAGGAAACTCGGTTTTTCAAGTTGGCGCGTTCAAGGTTGGGAAGAAAAAGGCCGGTCGGCTTCTTGATGGCCGCGAGCACAACGAATTTCCGGTGCTCGTATGATCCTCGTGTTCTGCATCCTTAATTGGTGGTACTACGAATCGCGCACACGGATCGAGGTATTTATTTACAAGGACGGGAAAGTTGTGTCTTGCCGCATACCGTGGACGATGTTGAATCGGTCTAGGTCAAGATGCGTTTCGATGAGCCGCAAGCCATGAGCGAGCAGGCAATGACTCCGAGCGAAGTGCTGGCGGTGCTGGACTCAAGGATTAAGCCTAACGAGTTGCTTGGTATCAATGACTCAGAGCTTAAGCGTGTCCGCGCGGCGGTTGCGGAGCTGGCTCAGGAAAACGAGCGGTTGCGTCGTGTGGCTAATGAGGCGATCGATTTCAGAAACGAAACTGTACGCCTGTCGCAAGAAAAGATCGACGCCCTGCGCAGGCGCG
>Ga0207695_10001056_pt1 | contig 48324 bp, 44 predicted proteins | sample KBSC54metaG_FD_184354 | JGI IMG/M metagenome (GOLD analysis project Ga0207695, IMG submission 184354) | Corn rhizosphere microbial communities from Kellogg Biological Station, Michigan, USA - KBS C5-4 metaG (SPAdes) (version 2) | ecosystem: Host-associated > Plants > Roots > Rhizosphere > Soil...
AGCGCCGGCTGATGTACGTCGCGATCACGCGCGCGCAGCGCAGCCTGCACCTGAACTGGTGCAAGAAGCGCAAGCGGGCGCGCGAGACGGTCGTGTGCGAGCCGTCGCGCTTCATCCCCGAGATGGGCCTCGACGAAGCGCCGCCGCCCACGCCGGAAGAAGCGCCGATGTCGCCGAAGGATCGGCTCGCGAGCCTGAAGGCGCTGCTGCAGAAGTGATGCGGTGGCGCCGTCGGGCGCACGGCGATCCGGCGGCCCGGCGGCCCGGCAAAACAAAACCCCCGCGATGCGTGTGCGCCGCGGGGGTTTTTTTACGGGTGGGCCGGTGTTACTTCGACGCGTTGACCATGTAGTCGACGGCCGCCTTCACGTCGGCGTCCGATGCGTTCGCCCCGCCTTTCGGCGGCATCGCGCCCTTGCCGTGCAGCGCGTAGTTGTAGACCGTATCCATCGAGTCCTTCAGGCGCGGCGCCCAATCTTCCTTGCTGCCGAACTTCGGCGCGCCGAGCACGCCTGCCGCATGGCAGGCCTGGCAGGTCGACGTGTACAGCGCCTTGCCGGCGGTTGCCGCATCGGCGCTGGCCGGTGCGGCCGCGGGCTGTTCGCCGGCCTTCGGGATCGCGGCGATCGCGGCCTGCGCCGCGGCGATCTGCGCGCTCGCGGCGTCGGCCGCGCCCGACGCGCCCGACGCGCCTGCCGCGCCGCTGGCGGGCTGCGCCGAGTTGGCGGCCGGCGCGGCCGGTTCGGGGAAGTTCGCGCCGTCGTTGTTCGCCATGTAGACGATCGCGCGGGCGATTTCATAGTCGCTGACGTCGTCGGGGCTGGTGCCGCCGCGCGGCGGCATCGCGCCCTTGCCGGCGAGGGCCGTCTTCAGCAGCGTGTCGAAGCCTTGCGAGATGCGCGGCGCCCAGTCGTCCTTGTTGCCGAACTTCGGCGCACCGGCGGCGCCCGTGCCGTGGCAGGTCACGCAGACGGCCTTGTAGACTGCCTCGCCGGTCTTGTACGTGCGGGGCGCGTTGGCGTCCTTCACGTCGACCTGCGCGAGCGGCTTGATACGTGCGGCGACCTGCTCGTCGGACAGCGCATCCGTGCCGGCGCCGGAACGGAACACATGGTTCGCATAGGTGGCGAACAGGACGATCAGGACGATCGGGATCGCGAACGACGCGATGATGACGGCAACCAACTGCCCGGGGGTTTTGACGGGAGATTCGTGGGGTGCTTCGCTCATGCTTGCCTCGTCTCCATGAATAGGAATTGTGAGCGCGGTGCAACGGCAAAATGGCAGTCCAATGAAGCACGGACGATTATAGACGGAACGTTTACATCACGGCGAGCGGCGCGATGGCGCGTGTTTACCCGCACGTAGCGCGGCCCGGCGGCGATTCGGCGGGCAAGGTGGACGCGTCATGGGAAACCGGGTATCCTTGCCGTCTTGCCAATTGTGGATGGCCTGTATATCGGGGTCGTTTCACTGTCAAATGCGCCCGTAGCTCAATGGATAGAGTACTGCCCTCCGAAGGCAGGGGTTGCTGGTTCGATCCCAGCCGGGCGCGCCAAGTCTAGTCAGGCTCTCAGCGGTTTCCTTCCTTCGTCGGACAGTCTCATTGCAGCTGAATTGCAGCTAGCATCGGCACCGGCTCGGCCGTCAGCGGCGTGACCCACTGTGCCGGGTGATCCGCCGAAAGGTACGCGTAGCGCTGCGCCATCTCCAACGTTCCCCATCCGCCCAGCTCCTTCAACACCTGCAACGGCGTGCCGCGCTGCACATGCCAGCTCGCCCAGGTGTGGCGCAGATCGTGCCAGCGGAAGTCGCGAATGCCGGCACGCTCGAGCGCCTTGCGCCAGGCGGCCGTCCCCGTCTGGTAGAGCGGCCGGCCCTGGTACACGAACACGCTGTCGGTGAACTCCGGCGCGCGCTTCTTCGCGAGTTGGCGTCGCAGCACGACAATTTCCGTAACGTGCTCATGGACGTACCGAACGGGAAAAAGGACGGCATCCAGCTCATTCCCGTGCCGGAGGTCGCGGTGAAGGACGAGTTCTTCAACATCAAGAACGTGACGCGCGACGATCTGTTCGCCGCGCATCGCGTGCCGCCGCAACTGCTTGGTATCGTGCCGAGCAATTCGGGCGGGTTCGGCACGCCGGACACGGCCGCGCGCGTGTTCGGCCGGAACGGAATCAAACCGCTGCAGGCGCGCTTCGTTATGCAGTTTTATGCGCCTTGGTTATGCAGTCTCGGTGTGTAGTCTTGGCGTTGCAAGCGTTCGTGCTTGCGCGAGATTTCACCAGGAGAAATTACGCGACAACAACACGGTTGCGACCTTGATGCTTCGCGCGGTACAGGCGTTCGTCCGCCTTGCGCAGGATCGCGTCGATCGTCTCTCCGTCCCGGCCGAATTCGGAGGCGCCAACGCTCACGGTGACCTCAATCGGCTTGCCGATGCCGGCCTCAAATGGTGCGCCCGCGATCGCTGCACGGATGCGTTCACCGATCGACTGTGCGGTATCCAGCGCGGCTTGCGGCAGCAGCACCATGAATTCTTCTCCGCCCACCCGCGCAACGCCGTCGTACGGCCGGATCGCATCGAGGCATTTGTTGACGAAGCGCTGCAACACCTGGTCGCCAGCCTGATGCCCGTAGCTGTCGTTGATTGCCTTGAAGTGGTCAAGATCGAGCGAAAGCAATGAGAACGGCGCGCCGTTGCGTTTCGCCAGAGCAATTTCCGCTTCCACGCGCTCGATGAATTGCCGCCGGTTGGCCGCGCCCGTGAGCGGGTCCGTTGCGGCCAGATGCTCGAGCTTCTCGTTGGTCCGCTGCAGCGCCTGCAGGGCCTGCTCCGTCCTCGCCATGGCTTCTCTCAACCGGGCAAACAGCTCTTCCTGGCTGTAGATCTTCGAAAATGAACGCGTCGTGTGAAAGGCCTGCACCACACCGAAACTGAGCAGGAAGAAGCCGGCAGCAAAAATCGCATGCGCGAGCCACCACATGTGATTCCACGGCCGCCCGAGGATGAAGGCGAGCGACGCCAGTGCGAACGACGCCACCGAAATGCCGTAGATCGTCATCAGGGGCGAGCGGATGCGACGCACGACCAGGGCGACAACATTCACGGTGGAGAACACCAGTGCACCCCCCTCCAACGAAAGGCGCACCCACAGGTTGCCGGCCACCGGCGAATAGGCGAGCGCGGCGACCGCCACGTCGATCAGCCCGAACAGCGCGATCCACGTGATCCAGGTGCGGCGATCGACGCGGGTTGCGTCGCTGTCGGCCTTGCGGCTATAGGCGAGCTGCCCGACAAAGATCAGGATCGACATGGTCAGACGCGAGGCCGGCCCATACAGCAGGAACAGCCAGATATTGTGATGCGCCATGCCGGTGAAGGCGCCATGCAACGCGTAGACGAGGGAGAAGCCAAGAAAGCCTAGCGTAAGCCAACGCAGCAACGGCTCGCCGGACAGGCGATAGCAACGCCAGCAGACATAGGTGACGAACACGCCTTCGAGCGTGGCAGCCGCGATCGCCAGCTCGTGAAAAGCGTGATTCTCGAATTTCAGCGACGGATCCTGGAAGAAGTACAGGTAGGCAATCAGATACGCCGGCACCAACGCGAAGCCAGTCAGCAGGAGCTTGGCGTATATCCGGGTGACCAACTGGGCTGCGCCAGTCGGCTCTTTGGCGGCAACATTGGCGTGCATGTTCAGTCTTCGATTTCTTCGGACGAATTCAGTATAGGCACGGGAACGCATTCGGCGAGACCTTTATGCGTCCCGCTCCGGGAATCTGATTCCGCAGTGGATTTCCTGGCGCACTGTTTTCCTTCCCGTAGTGAAATCGCAGCCAGTTGGCGCCCATCAGCGCCTTTCGGTGTCGTGATCCTCGATCGGCTGTGGCTGAGGCTGCAACTGCGACTGGGACTGCGACTGCGCTTGCCGGGCACACCTCTTCCGAGCCCGTCGTATCGCCCGGCTCAGGGCAGGACCGGTGGACAGGCGTCGCACTGCTGCACCGTTATGCGAGAATCGCCCGCGACGACAACTCCAAGCGTCGATCGCGGCGGCCGTCCGCGCATCGCGCCGACTCCCGATGGCTGCCATTCCGTCTTCCTCGACCGCAGTCGATGCCCGCGCGCTGACCGATGCGCAGCATGCCTTGCTCGCGCGCCTGAACGCGTACTCCCCCGACGATCCGGACGCGCCGCTGCCGTACAGCCGGCGTCTCGCCGACGCCGAGGGCTGGTCGCACGAGCACGCACTGGCCGTGATCAACGAATACAAGCGCTTCGCGTTTCTCGCGCAGGCGGCCGGGCACCCGGTCACGCCGTCGGTCGCGGTCGATGCCGCCTGGCATTTCCATCTGCAATACACGCTCGAATATTGGGACGTCTTCTGTGCCGGCGTGCTGCGCGCGCGGCTGCATCACATGCCCGGCTCGGGCGCGCCGGACGAAGCCGCCGTGTACGCGCAGCGCTATCGCGACACGCTCGACAGCTATCGGCGGCTGTTCGGCTGCGAGCCGCCGGAGTCGATCTGGCCACCTGCGTGCCTGCACGCCGCGCATGGATCGCCGCAGCCGGACCTGCCGGCCGCGGACGAGCCGGCCGAATCGGATTCGCCTGCCGCCCCGCCGGGCGGCAGGACCTGGCGCAACCGGCTGCCGAAGCTCGTGTGGCCGGCCGCCGCCGCAAGCGTCGCCGCGACCTGCGCATCGGCGCAGGACTTCAACGTGCTGAACTACACAGGGCCGCAGTTTCTCGCGTTCTACGTGCCGGCTTGCATCGTCGCGTTGCTGTTGATAGTGGGCCTGCAACAGATCGAATATCGCTGCCGGCGCTGGGGCGCGCGCGCTCGCGAAGCGCCGCCGAACCTGACGGTCGAGGAAGTCGCGTATCTCGTCGGAGACGAATCGAGGGTCGTGCAAGTCGCGACGCTGTCGCTCATCCAGGCGGGCGCGATCGACCTGAGGATGGCGGGGCGACTGGGCGCGCGCGTGCAGAGCATCGACGTGAGGCGCGCCGGCGCATATGCGGACGAATGCTACTGGCTGGATGGGCAACCGGGCGGAGAGGCCAGCTTCGGCGCGTTCCGGCAGCTGCTGGCGCGTCGGTTCTCCGAATTCGCGGATTCGTTGCGCAACTGCGGCTGGTTTTGGGCGTCCGGCGAGATGCGGACGGCGCGCATGGCCGCGCGCACGATTGCGCTGCTGGTGCTCGGCACGGGCGCGGCGAAGCTGGCGGTCGGGCTGAGTCGAGGGCGGCCGGTCCTGTTGCTCGTCATCTGCATGGCGGCGTTCGCGATCGCATACCACTTCGTCGCGCAGCGCCTGACCGGATTCGGGCGCGGCGGCCTGACGGTGGGTGGGCAGGCGTCGCTTGACGCGTACCGGAGCGCACGCCAGGGCGAGTCCGATTCGCCGAATGAGTCGCTCTGGGCTGCCGCGCTGTTTGGTGCGGGAGCGCTGGCCGGCACCGCGTGGGCCGCGCATTCGAGTGCTTTGATGGAGCCGCCGCCGTTGATGCGGGCCCCGATGGCGGCGCGCACGGGTGGTTCGGATTCGTCCGGCAGCAGCGGCTCGTCGTCGAGCTGTGGTTCGTCGAGTTCGTGCAGTTCTAGTTCATGCAGTTCGAGCAGTTGCGGCGGGTGTTCGTCGAGCAACTGAGCTCGTGGCTTGCACTGCGCATCGCGAGCCGCCACGGGCGGCGCGACCCATCGTCTGAACAGCCGCGCGGAATGGGCTCAGATCGCCGCATCGCCCGCGTGCACGCTTCGGTAAGCTGTCAATCGACGCTATCCGTGCCGAAACGGCCGTCCGGGCGCAGCGCGCCCCGCGCATGCCGGGCCGCAGTCGTGCCGGCCGGACGCGCCGAACGCCCGCCGCTTTGCCCAGCCTTCCATGACGACGCCTGCTTCCGACGTTCCCGCGCCCGTTCAACAAGCCGCGACCCTGTGCCAGACCGGACGGTTCGCCGACGCGCTGTCGCTCGTCGCGCCGCTGCTCGACAGGCCGGCACCGGCCGTTGCGGCGCTGCACGTCGCAGCCGTCTGCGCGCTCGGCCTGAACCGGCTGGCCGACGCGGAAACCTGGTGGCGGCGCGCGATCGACGCGACGCCAGGGTTCGATCCGCCATACGACGGCCTTGGCGCGCTGCTCGTGTCGCAGGGCCGCCTGCCCGAAGCGGAGGCGATCCTCCGCCGGCAACTCGCGTCTGTCACGCCGTTGCGTGCATCTCACCATCACCGGTTCGGCAAGGTGCTCGAAGCGCTTGGCCGGCTCGATGAAGCCGAACAGGCATTCGGGCAGGCGCTGCTGATCGAGCCGCAGTCCGCCGACGTGCTGACCGATCTCGGCAACGTGCTCCGCGTTCTCGGCCGGCCGGCCGAGGCGGAACTCGCGTACCGGCTCGCGATTGCGGTTCGCGCCGACCACGCGCTAGCGCACGCGAATCTCGGCGCGATCCTCGTCGACATGCAGCGGCTGCCCGAAGCGGAAGCGGCCAGCCGGCAGACAATCGCGCTCTGCCCGGACCATCCGGAAGCGCATTACAACCTCGGCATCGCGCTGCAGAATCTCGATCGCCTGCCCGAAGCGGAAGCGGCGTATCGCGATGCGATCCGCTGCCGCCCCGGCCTGCCGCAGCCGCACAACAATCTCGGCTGCGTCCTGCGCGCGCAGGGCCGTCACGACGAAGCGACGGCCGCGTTCAGCGACGCGCTCGCGCTCGCGCCGCAGATGGCCGAAGCGCACTACAACCTGGGCACGACGTTCGCGCATGCCGGGCGCCACGACGACGCCGAACGCGCGTACCGCCGCGCGCTCGAGCTGCGTGCCGATTACGGCGATGCGCGTTTCGGGCTGGCGACGCTGCTGCTCGGCCTTGGCCGGTTCGAGGAAGGCTGGCGCCGCTACGAATCGCGCTACGAGCAGTCGGCGTTCGTGTGTCGCCGGACGCGCGAGGTGCTGCGGTGCGCGCAGTGGCAAGGCGAGCCGCTTGCCGGCAAGACGCTGCTCGTCTGGCAGGAAGATGGCCTCGGCGACATGCTGCAGTTCAGCCGTTATTTCGCGGAATTTCAAGCGCGGCATGCGGTGCGCGTGGTCTTCGCGTGCCAGCCCGCGCTGCATCGGCTGATGGAGACGGTCGACGGCGTCGACGAAGTGCTCGATCACGATGCGGCCGCCGCGCGTGCGCAGGAATTCGACTACTGGACGAGCCTGCTGAGCGCGCCGCTGCACGTCGGCACGACGCTCGACACGATTCCGCCGCCGGTGCGGCTCGTACCTGATCCCGCCCGCGTCGCGCGCTGGCGCGCGCGCCTCGATGCGCTGCCGGCCGGCCCGCGCGTCGGGCTCGTGTGGAAGGGCAACCCGAAGCATCACAACGATGCGCACCGCTCGCTGCCGTCGCTGGCTTTGCTGACGCCGCTGTGGAGCGTTTCAGGCGTGAATTTCGTGAGCCTGCAGAAGGGGCAGGGCGAGGACGAGGCGCGCGATCCGCCGGGCGGCTTGCTGTTGCTGCATCTCGGCTCGGAGATCGACGATTTCGCGGATACCGCTGCGATCGTCGCGCAGCTCGATCTCGTGGTGTGCGTCGATACGTCCATCGCGCATCTAGCCGCGTCGCTCGGCAAGCCTTGCTGGGTGCTGCTACCGAATCAGGACGTCGACTGGCGCTGGATGCACGACCGCGACGATTCGCCGTGGTATCCCGGCACGGTGCGGCTGTTCCGGCGTGGGCGCGACGAGAACTGGATTCAGGTGGCCGAGCGCGTGCGCGGGGCGTTTGCGGCGTATTTTGCAGCCCGTTGCGCGACGGCGGACGAAACGACAACAACCGTCCTGACGTGATGGCGCGTACCGAATCGACGCGACTACGCGGCATACTGCGTGGAATGCAGCCAAGCCGCACCTGCTTTTCAGATCATTTGAGGCCCTCGTGGAAAACATCGTCATCGTCGGCTCGTCCGGTCACGCAAAGGTCGTGATCGATATCGTCGAACAGGCCGGCCGGTACCGGATCGCCGGGCTGATCGATTCGTTCCGGCCGCGCGGCGAGGAGACACTCGGCTACCCGGTGCTGGGCGCCGAGCGCGACCTGCCGCATCTGCTCGACGCGCACGGGATCGCCGGGCTGCTGGTTGCCATCGGCGACAACCACGCGCGCGAGAAAGTGACGGCCGATCTCGCGGCCCTCGTGCCCGGCCTGCCGTGCGTGTCGGCGGTGCATCCGGCTGCGCGTATCGGCAAGGCGTCGACGATCGGCGTGGGCACGGTCGTGATGGCCGGCGTGGTGATCAATCCGTGCAGCACGATCGGCGACGGATGCATCGTCAACACGAATGCGTCGCTCGATCACGACGGCGTGATGGAGAATTTCTCGAGCCTCGCGCCAGGCGTCGTCACGGGTGGCAACTGCCGGATCGGCCAGGGCGCCGCGATCGGCCTCGGCGCGATGCTGCGGCACCGGATCGCGGTCGGCGAGCACAGCGTAGTCGGTGCGGGCGCGGTCGTGCTGCGCGACGTCGAGCCGTACACGGTCGTGTACGGCAATCCGGCTCGCCGGATCCGCGGCCGCGCGGCCGGCGAGCGCTACCTGTAAGCGCCGTGCGTCAGTAAGCGATCAGATCGACGATACGGCGGACCATCGCGTCGGTGAGCGCCGGGTAGATCGGCAGGCACAGCACCTTGCGTGCGGCTTCCGACGCGACGGGCAGGTTGTCGCGGTTCGCGGACGGCAGCCCGCGGTACATCGGGAATTCCGAAATCAGCGGATGGAAGTAGCGGCGCGCGTACACGTCGTAGTCGCGCAGCTTCCGGTACAGCGCATCGCGGTCGAGCGGATAGTCTTCGTCGACGAGGATCGCGAAGTACGCGTGGTTCGCGACGGTCTGGCCGCCGAGCGGCACGCAGCGGATGCCGCGCACGTCGCCCAGCAGCGCGCGGTACAGCGCGTCGATCTCGCGGCGGCGTGCGAGCGCGCCGTCGATGTGCTGCAGTTGGAGCATCCCGAACGCGGCGTTGATCTCGCTCATCTTGCCGTTGATGCCGGGTGCGACGACCGTGACTTCGTCGACGAAACCGAAGTTCTTCAGGTGATCGATGCGTTGCTTCGTCTTCGCGTCGGGGCAGATGATCGCGCCGCCTTCGAACGTGTTGAAGACCTTCGTCGCGTGGAAGCTCAGCACCGACAGATCGCCGTGGGTGAGCACGCTGCCGGCCCCGGTCTGCACGCCGAACGCATGCGCCGCGTCGTAGATCACGCGCAGGTTGTAGTTGTCGGCGATCTTCTGGATCGCGTCGACGTCGCACGGGTTGCCGTAGCAGTGCACGGGCATGATCGCGGTGGTCTGCGGCGTGATTGCCGCTTCGATGCGTGCGGGGTCCAGATTGAGCGTGCCGGGCGTAACGTCGACGAATACCGGCTTGATGCCGTTCCACAGCAGCGAATGCGCGGTGGCGACGAACGAGTACGGCGTCGTGATCACCTCGCCGTTGATGCGCAGCGCCTGCAGCGCGGTGAGGAGGGCGAGCGTGCCATTCGCGAACAGCGACAGGTACGGCACGCCGAGATACTCGCACAGCGCGCGCTCGAACTGCTGGTGAAACGGGCCGCCGTTGGTTAGCGTGCGGGTTTCCCAGATCTTCTCGAGGTACGGCAGGAAATCTTCGAGCGGCGGCAGGTGCGGTTGCGTGACGTAGATGCGTTCGTGCGGCAGTTGCGCGACAGACGATGCGGGAAGGCTGGCGGTCATGGCGGTCTCTCTTTCTCGATAGCGCGTGGCGTTCAGGCCTCGGCCGCGGCCCGTGCGGTCGCCGTGTCGTCGAACAGCGGCGTGTCGAATGCGGTGACGGGTTCGCCCGCGCACCAGCGGGTCCACATCGTGCGCAGCGCCGACGACAGCCCGGCCGCGACGATGGCCGGCCGGAACGCGGCGGATTCCGTGCAACGTGCACGCAGGCCCATGCGCAGCGCTTGCAGCGCGGCGGTGTCGTGGCCGAGCGCCAGCGCAGTCGCGACGAAATCGTCCTCGCCCGTCGCGATGTATTCGTCGAGTCCGACGTGTTGCAGCCAGCCCGCGCTGCCGCGCCCGGCCATCGTCGCGCCGGGGAGCGTCACGGTCGGTACACCCATCCACAGCGCGTTCAGCGTCGTCGTCGAGCCGGTGTACGGGAACGCGTCGAGGCAGAGATCGACGCCGTGGTGCTGCTGCATGTAGACCGGAATATTCGAACGGCGGTGGAACGTCAGGCGGCCGACATCGATGCCTGCGGCGGCAAACCATTCGGTCAGCGTGCGCTGGTCGCCGTCGTTGCCGATTGCGCCGAGCACCATGCGTGCGGTCGGGTCCGCATGCAGCACGCGCGCCCAGACTTCGATCACGTGCGGGCTCAGCTTGTTCAGGCGGTTGAAGCTGCCGTAGGTCGTATAGCCGTTGTGCAGCGCCGGCAGCACGTTGACCGGCGGGCAGTTCGGCGGCGGCATGTATGGCGCGATCGCGGGCAGCCGCACGATCTGCTCGACGAACTGGTCGTCGAATGCGCCGTGCGGCGCGACGAAGCGGTCCGTCAGGTAGTAGTCCATCGCGGGGAGGCCCGTGGTAGCTGGATAGCCGATCCATGATGCCTGCACCGGTGCCGCGCGCTGCGCCAGCGCGACGAGCCGGTTGCGGCCGGTATGGCCCGACAGGTCGATTACGATGTCGAGCCGGTCGTTGCGCAGGCGCTCGAGGAAGGCCTGGTCACTCATTCCGGCGACGTTGCGCCAACTTGTCGCGTGGACCTTGAAGCGTTCGGACGTCCCGTCTTCCTCGACGTGATTGTGATAGAAGTGCATCGCGATGCCGGGATCGGTCGCGAGATGTTCGATCACGGGCACTGCATAGGAGGCGACTGCGTGGCTGAACAGGTCGCCCGACACGAAGCCGATCTGCAACTGGCGGGCCGGGTCGCGCGGGTTCGAGAACGTGGCCGTGCGCTTGCGCTTGTGGTTGTCGTAGCGCTGGCCGAACTTGCGGTGTTCGGCAACGAGCGTTTGCGGATCGAAGTCGCTGCTGTGTGCGATGCAGAACAGCATGCTGCTGTGGGTCACGCTGTCGGTCGGGTCGATTTCGATCGCGCGCCGGAGCCAGCCGAGCGCCTCCTGCGTTGACCCTTGTTCGAGCAGCACGAATCCGAGCGTGCCGTTCGGGGCGGCGAGGGCGGGCGCGAGCTCGACCGCGCGCCGGCAGGCGGCGATCGCATCGTTCGGACGGCGCAGCGCGAATAGCACGAGGCCGTGGATCCGCAACCCTTCCGGGTGGTCCGGCCGGAGCTCGAGCAGGCGCCGGCACTGTTCGTCGGCCTCCGCGAGGCGGCTCATCACTCGCAACGTGTCGGCAAGCAGGATGCGCACGAGCACTTCATCTGGCAGCAATTTGATCGCGCGCAGTCCGGCATCAATCATCTCCGCATAGCGACCGTCCTTGTGCAGCGACGCGGTCAGCGCGCGCCAGCATGCGCCGTCGTCCGGATACTCGGTGGCAAGCCGTTGCGCAAGCGTGGTGGCTTCCGCGTATTTGCCCTTGGCGAACAGCGCCGCGTGTTTCTGCAGGAGGTTCTGATTCGCGCGGCGGACCGGCTTGCCGGTGTCGTCCTGTCTGATCGCGGCGGCGGCGGTTTCCTCGACGATCGCCGCGTCGATGCCGCTTGGGTCGACGGCGGCGGTCGCGGCCGCGGTCGCGAGTGCCGTGTCGGGCATCGCCATCTGCGCGATCAACCCGTCGAGCGCGGGGCCGCGCACGCCGCGCTGTTGTGCGATCTCGATCGCGATCCACGCGGCGGGCGTCTGCCCGCTGCGATACAGCGCGTGAATGTAGCTGACCCAGTAGTAGCCGTTGGCCGGATTCGCGCCGATTGCGGCTTCGAAATGCGGCACCGCGTCGGCCGGGCGGCCCGTATCGACCAGCAGCACCGCGAGGTTGTAGTGTGCGTCCGCGTGCGCGGGCACCGCGTCGAGGATGGCCTCGTATAGCGCCTGCGCGTCGTCGAAGGCACCGCTGCGCTGGCGTTCGAGCGCGTTGTCCATGACGAGCGCAATGTCCTGCGCGAGTTGCTGCTCGGGCGTGAGCGTGGCGGTGGCGGACGGATCGGACGGGGGCATGATGAAATCTGCGGAAAGTCGGTCGATACCATTATCGGTAGCGTGCCGCCGCGCCGATGCCGCGAGGTGACGGTAAAAGCCCGGTCAGTTTGGCCGATTGAACGGGCTGCCGCGGCACGGCGACGCGGCCGTCGGCGTGCCAAAAAAACGCCCGCACGAGGCGGGCGGAGGCGAACGAGCACGCCCTCACATCAGCGCGTAGTTCTTGTTGTCGGGTTGGCGAGCGCGGGTTGGCGCGGCGTTTGCGGTGCGTCAGCGGCTCGCGACGTTCTGGTACTGGCCGACGGCCTGCACGCGGCCCATCGCCGCCTGGTATTCGTCGGTCAATTCCTGCTGCGCGCGTTGCGCGTCGGCGAAGATGCGCTCGTTGCTGGCCTGCATGCGGCGGATCGCGGCGATGCCGGCCGGCGGCTGGTCGGCCGCGAGCAACGCGACGAGCGGCTCGCGCGCGTCGACGAGGCGTGTCGCCTCGATCCAGTCGGCCATCGACGCCGCATGTTCGATCGCATCGGTGAGCGCGTCGAGCTGCGCGATCAGTTCGGTCTGTTCCATCGTGGCTCTCCTGTCCGGCCGGCGATCAGCCCTTGTTGTTCGACATCGCGCCAGCGCTGTTCGCGCCGCCGAACAGCTGCGTCAGGTACTGCGAGTTGCTGTTCATCGTCGCCATCAGCTTGTTGAGCGCGGTGAACTGCGCCTGGTACTGGTTGGTCAACTGCGTCGCGTAGTTCGACAGGCTCGTCTGCTGCGTCGTGACACTCTTCAGATCGTTGCTGAGCGCCGTCGTGCGCGCGGCGATCAGCCCATTCGTCTTCGTGTAATTCGTGATGTTCGTCGTCAGCTGCTCGCCGATTCCGTTCGTCGAGTTGAACAGCGACGCAACACCCGACGGGTTGGTCTGCAGCGCGGTGTTGAGCGCCGCGCTGTCGGTCTTCAGCGTGCCGTCGGCCTGCAGCGTGACGCCGATCGACGCGAGGTTGATCGTCGAGCCGTTGTTGTTCACGCCGCTCGCGACGATCGACGCGAGCGAGTTCTTGATCGTGTTCAGCGTCGAATCGCCGAGCAGCGGGCCTTGCGACGACGCGCCGGACGTGAAGCTCGACAGCGAGCTCATCGTCGTGACGAGCGTGTTGTAGAGCGTCACGAAGTTGTTGACCGCGGCGGCCTGGGTTTTCGTGTCGGTGGCGACCGTCAGCGTCTGGGTCTGGCTCGCGTTGACGGCGGCCGTGGTCAGGTTCAGCGTGACGCCGGTGATCGCGCTCGTCACGGTGTTGCTCGCGCTCGTGCCGGCGATGCCGTTGATCGTGAACGCGGCGTCCTGCGCGGCCGTGCTCTGCTTCCACGCGGCGCTGCCGTTCGCGGACGTGAACGTCGACTGGCCGCCCGTCGTGCTGGCCGTCGACGTGACGCCGAGGCTGGACAGGCCGTTGTCGCCGGACACGTTGCTGAGCGCGACGCTGATCGTGTTTGCCGCGCCGGTCGGTGTCGAGCTGAGCACGAGGTGCGCGCCGTCGCTGCCGTTGACGACCGATGCGACGATGCCCGGGTTGCCGGTTGCAGTGTTGATCGCGGCGGCGATGCCGGACAGCGTGTTGTTCGTGCTGCTTACGTTGACCGTGAACGACTGGCTGCCGAGCGACAGCGTCATCGTGCCGGTGCCGAGCGCCGTCGACGAACCGAATGCGGCCGACGACAACGACTGCGACGTCGCGATCTGCGTGACGCCGACCGAATAGCTGCCGGCGACGGAGCCGGCGCCGGCGGTCGCGGTGAGGCCGGTGCCGCTTGCGGTCGCGGTGAAGGTGTTCTGCAGCGAGCCGTTCGACAGCGTCGTGAGGCTGGCCTGCAGCGCGCTCAGCGCCGCCGAAAGGGCGCCGTACGCGGAAATCTGGGTGTTGTCGCTGGCCTGCTTTGCGGTGAGCGCGGCGCTTTGACCGGCGATCTTCGCATTGACGAGCGCCGTCACGAGCGAGTTGACGTCCATCGACGAGTTGCCGGTCGAACCGCTGATGATCGATTGCGCGGCTTGCTGCAGCTGGCTGTTGGCCGCGTTGGTGGCGGAATTGATCGTCGACATCGTGTTGCTCCGTGCGGCGGATGATCCGTGAAATGCTGGGTGAAGACCTGGCCGCGGGGCGAAGCCCCGCGCGCCAAGCGTTTGCGGCCGGGCCGCGCGTTACGCGGGGCCCGGCCGTCGGTTGCTACGCGATTACTGCAGGAGCTTCAGGACCTGCTGCGGCAGCGAGTTCGCCTGTGCGAGCACCGAGATGCCTGCTTGCTGCAGCACCTGGTTCTTCGACATGTTCGCGGTTTCCTGCGCGAAGTTCGCGTCGGTGATCTGCGACTGTGCCGACGACAGGTCGGTCGACTCTGCCTGCTGCGCCGTTGCGATCGCCGTGAAACGGTTTTGTGCCGCGCCGAGTGCCGCCTGCACGTTGTTCACCGTTTGCAGCGCGTTGTCGATCGACACCATCGCGACGTTCGCACCGCTGACCGTGCTGATGTCGAGGCCCGACACCGTTGCCGGCTTGTTGACGGCGTTGATCTGCGCGACGGCGTTCGTGATTGCGGTGAGCGATGCCGACGACATGCTGGAGCTGGTTGCGCTCGTGCTGATCGCGATCTGCGTGACAGTCGCGCCGTTGGATGCGGCTGCGGTCGACGTCGTGAAGATTGCCGATGCCGTTGCACCCGTGATCGCCGTGCCGTTCTGGTCGGTGAACGTGAAGCCGCCCTTGCCATCCGACGTCACGTTGACGGCCGTGATCGCTGCGCCCGACGACGTGTACTTGCCGGTGGAGTCGAGGCTCAGGCCCGTGACCGTGCCGACCGTCTGGCCGCTCTGCACGACGCCGCCGCCGATCTGCGCGGCCGACATGCTCTGGCTCAGGTCCAGCGAAATCGTCTGGCCGACGTTCGCGCCGACCTGGAACGACACGATGCCTGCGTTGCCGTTCAGGATGTTCGTGCCGTTGTACGTCGTTTGCGACGCGATACGGTTCACTTCCTGAACCTGCTGCGAGACTTCCTGTTGCAGTGCTGCCTGGTCGGTCGTGGACATCGTGCCCGTCGACGCCTGGACGGCCAGCTGGCGGATACGTTGCAGGCTGTTCGTCAGCGACGACAGTGCGCTCGATGCCGTTTGGATCATCGACACGCCGTCGTTCGCGTTCGACACGCCCTGGTTCAGGCCGTTGATCTGCGTTTGCATCCGCGTCGAAATCGCGAGGCCGGCTGCATCGTCGGCTGCGCTGTTGATGCGCTTGCCCGACGACAGACGCGTGATGGCTTGCGACAGTGCGCCTTGCGAGCCGTTGAGGTTCTGCTGAGCAACCAGCGAGTTGATGTTGCTATTGATTCCGAGCATGGAAAAATCTCCTGTTTAAGCCGAAAGCCCTGGAAAGCCGTTTTGGCGTCGGCGGAAGCACTCGTTCATTGCTGGCCGCCTCAGAGCAGGATTTCGGCGTACCAAAACAAAACTTGAGGGGTGTGTTGAGATTCGTCCCGATTTTTTATCGTTCTTTGTCATTTCGGACGGGGCGGGCCAGATGCCCGGTTAACGGGGGCAGAGGCCGGACTGTCGACGGAGTTGCAAGGCTGTGCGCACGAAATCGACAAAAGGATGGTTTTGTCTGTGATTCCCTGATATGATGGCGGGCTGAATTGAGATTTCTGTCACGCCTTTGCCGGTTTCGGCATGTCTGCTGGCAGTCAAACGCGGCGCTGCACGCGGTTGTGAAGCGTACTCGCGGTGCTTTCCGCCTCTCTTTTCCGGCCTCCGAGGCCGTATTTCCGCTCGTTTCGCCTGTTGTGGGGACGCTCGGATGGCCGGTGCGTGGCGCTTGGCCGCTACGTTTTTGACCGTTTAAGCAATTTAGGAACGACATGACGACGATTCTTCTGAAAGAAAACGAGCCGTTCGAAGTGGCGATTCGCCGCTTTCGTCGCGCTATCGAAAAAAATGGCCTGATCGCTGAACTGCGCGAACGCCAGTCTTACGAAAAGCCGACCGCAGTCCGCAAGCGCAAGAAGGCAGCAGCCGTCAAGCGCCTGCACAAGCGCCTGCGCAGCCAGATGCTGCCGAAGAAGCTCCACTAAGAGCGTCTTACGGTTCGCCGCGAAACGGCGGAGTGTGCCTCGAAAGAGGCCGCTCCGCCGTTTTGCTTTTGGAAGCCGGGAAAGTTCGTACCGTGGTGGCAGGGATGGCAGGGACGGCGGTCGGTCATGCCGGCGCGGTCACGCGTTGGCGGGGTGACTGGACGGGGTGGAGCCGATGCAGGCTCAGGTGGATGGTTGGCGCTGGTCAGCCCGCCTTGCGCCGGCGTGCCGGCTGCTTGCCGCCGAGCGCCGCGCATTGAGCGTGGCACGGGCAGCCGGCCTCGTGATCGTTGACCATGCCGGTCGCCTGCATCAACGCATAGCAGATCGTCGAGCCGACGAACTTGCAGCCGTATGCTTTCAGCGCCTTGCTGAGCGCGTCGGACTGTTCGGTCGACGCAGGCGCGTCGCGATACGACTCCCATGCGTTCTGGACCGGCGTGTTGCCGACGAACGACCACAGGAACGCGGCGAGCGACCCGTGCTCGTCACGGATGCGCTGCACGGCGCGCGCGTTGGTTACCGCCGATTCCACCTTCGCGCGGTTGCGCACGATGCCGGGGTTCTCCAGCAGTTTCTCGATGTGCTTCGGTGTGAAGCGCGCGACGGCGTCGACGTCGAAATCGGCGAACGCTTCGCGATAGCCCGCGCGCTTGTTCAGGATCGTCGACCACGACAGCCCGGCCTGCGCGCCTTCCAGGATCAGCATTTCGAACAGGTGGCGATCGTCGTGCGACGGCACGCCCCACTCGGTATCGTGATAGTGAGCATCCGCTTCCGTCTTCACCCAGTTGCACCGCTGCGACATCGTCTGCCTCGTTTTCAGTGTCGGTTCGATCGCGCCAGCATAGCGGAAGCCCTTTTCGCGGGATAGCCGGCCGAACGGCAGATGGGCGTGCGGCGCCGATCCGGTTAAGCTTGGCGCCTGTTCGAATCAGCGGGATGGAAGCATGGCGGCATTACTTTTTGCGATCGGCATCGACGGCGGCGGCACGGGCACGCGCGCGGTGCTGGCCGACCGGCACGGGCGCGAGCTCGCGCAGGGGCGCGGCGGCCCGTCGGGGCTCGGTCTCGGCATCGAGCGCGCGTGGGCGTCGATCGGCGCGGCCTGCGCGGATGCGTTCACGCGCGCCGGTTTCGCGTTCGAGTGGTCGCAGTGCGCGCTCGGCTGCGGGCTCGCGGGCGTCAACAATGCGGCGTGGCTCGCCGCGTTCCGCGCGCAGGCGCCGCTCGGCGCGCTCGCAATCGAGAGCGACGCGTATACGACCGTCGTCGGCGCGCACGGCGGCGCGCCGGGGCTCATCGTCGCGCTGGGCACCGGCAGTATCGCGGCGGCGCTCGATGCGGGCGGCGCGTGCCGGATCGCGGGCGGCTTCGGCTTTCCGTCCGGCGACGAGGCGAGCGGCGCGTGGCTCGGCGTGCGTGCGCTCGCATATGCGCAACAGGCGCTCGACGGCCGCGTGCCGCGCGACGCGTTCGCCGACGCGCTGCTCGCGGAAACGGGCGCGCAGGATCGCGACGCGCTCGTCCAGTGGTCGAGCGATGCGAACCAGACGATCTATGCGCGGCTCGCGCCGATCGTGTTCGCGCACCGCTCGCACCCGGTCGCGGGCGCGCTGATCGCGCAGGCCGGCGAAGAGATCGGCAAGATGATCGATGCGCTCGATCCGCAGCAGGCGCTGCCGGTCGCGCTGTGCGGCGGGCTCGCGGACGCGCTCGCGCCGGCCGTGCCGGCGCGCCACGCCGCGCGGCTGCGCGCGCCGCTCGACGATTCGGCGCATGGCGCGCTGCAGCTTGCGCTGCAGGCGCTGCGGGCTGCGGAAGGCGGTTGAAGGCGGGTTGACGGCGCGCCGCAGCGGCGCCGAAGGCGGCGCCTGACCTGGAACCGTCCGGCGTGCAGCCGGGCGCGACGTTAGAATGGCCGTTCCGCAGAGCCCTGAGCGCCATTCTTCCGTCCCATGTACAAAGTCATCGCCACCGATCTCGACGGTACCCTGCTGAACAGCGACCACCAGCTCGATCCGTACACGATCGATACCGTCCGCCGGCTCGAGCGCGACGGCCTGCAGTTCGTGATCGCCACGGGGCGCCATTACGCGGACGTCGCGGGCATTCGCGACGTGCTCGGCATCCGGCCGTACCTGATCACGTCGAACGGCGCGCGCGTGCATGCGCCGGACGACACGACGATCCACGCGCAGGACATCGATCCCGCGATCGTCCGCGGTCTCGTGCAGCCGGACGTCGTCGGCACGCACGGCCGCGTGATCGTCAACCTGTTCACCGACCAGGGCTGGCTGATCGACCGCGATGCGCCGCACCTGCTCGAATTCCACCAGGATTCGGGCTTCCGGTACGACGTGATCGACATGCCCGCGCACGACGGCACGGACATCGCGAAGGTGCTGTACATCGGCGAACCGGCCGATCTGGCGATCGTCGCCGAGCAGATGCGCGTACGGTTCGGCGATGCGCTGTACGTCACGTACTCGCTGCCCGACTGTCTGGAAGTGATGACGGCGAACGTGTCGAAGGGCCGCGCGCTGCGCACGGTGCTCGCGCGGCTCGGCGTCGATACCGGCCACTGCATCGCGTTCGGCGACAACATGAACGACATCGACCTGCTCGAAACCGCCGGTCACGCGTTCATGATGAACAATGCGAATCCCGACCTGGTCGCGCGGCTGCCGCACATCCCGCGAATCGGCAACAACTTCGATGCGGGCGTCGCCCGCCACCTGCGCACGCTGTTCTCGCTCGAGGACAACGTCGCCGCTTCCTGAGCGAACGCCCCGAGCGTGCTTCCCGAGCGGCAATGAAAAACGGGCGCCAAGGGCGCCCGTCGAAATTGCCTGCCTCGATGTTCTTCGACAGCGTGAGGCTCGCTGCTCTGCTCGCGTAACCCCGTAGTGTTTTATTCGCTTGTGCGAGCCGATGCCGGCAGCAGGTCGACGGCGTCGTCGCGCCCTGCGACCAGCGGGTAGATGATCCCTGCGAGTACCGCGCCGATCAGCGGCGCCACCCAGAACAGCCAGAGCTGGCCGATCGCGTCGCCGCCGACGAACAGCGCCGGGCCGGTCGAGCGCGCCGGGTTCACCGACGTGTTGGTGACCGGAATCGAGATCAGGTGAATCAGCGTCAGGCACAGGCCGATCGCGATCGGCGCGAAGCCGGCCGGCACGCCGCGCTTGTCGGTGGCGCCGAGGATCACGAACAGGAAGAAACCCGTCATCACGACTTCGCAGATGAACGATGCCGCCAGCGAGTAGTGGCCGGGCGAGCGCTCGCCGAAGCCGTTCGTCGCAAAGCCGCTGCCGACGACGTCGAAGCCCGGCTTGCCGGTCGCGATCAGGTACAGCACGAACGCGCCGAGCGTTGCGCCGACAACCTGCGCGACGATGTACGGCGCGAGATCGCGTGCCGGGAAACGCCCGGCGACCGTCAGGCCGACGCTCACCGCCGGATTCAGGTGGCAACCCGAAATGTGGCCGATTGCGAATGCCATCGTCAGCACGGTCAGGCCAAAGGCAAGTGCGACACCGGCAAAGCCGATGCCGAGGCCCGGAAAGGCGGCGGCCAGCACGGCGCTTCCGCACCCGCCGAGCACCAGCCAGAACGTGCCGAATACCTCTGCAGCGAGACGCTGAGAAAGATTCATGTAAGGACCTCGTTCAAGTGGGTTGAAGACAACCGGACGACACGACGGATTTATTCCGTCGCCCGGAATTGGTCTGGATTATAGGAAATGAATCGGGTCCGGGAGGGTCAACGATTGTTAAATTTGAATGGCTGACGAATGCCTTTTATTAGAATAAGCCCGCATTCTCGATATAGCCGAATTGGTTAAAGATGACAGTATTTATTTCGAAGGGCAGGGCGGCAGTGCGGATGGCGTAACGGATGTTTGTGTCCCGGTCGGATTCGCCGGGGCCGCATCATCGAAAAGGGAGTCGAAAAAATGTCTCAATACGCGAAACTCAAGGCGCAGATCGCCGATCTGCAGGCCCAGGCGGACGACGTACGCCGCCAGGAAGTGGCGGCGGTGATTGCCGACGTCCAGCGAATGATTGCCGAATACGGCCTGACGGCCCAGGACCTGGGCTTCGCGGAGCGGGCGCGGCGCGGCCGCCCGCCGAAGAAGGCGCCGCTGCCCCCGAAATACCGTGATCCGAAGTCGGGTGCGACCTGGAGCGGGCGCGGCAAGCCGCCGAATTGGATCGTCGGGAAAAACCGCGATCGATTCCTGATCGAATGACTGAGAGCCAAAAAGAAAGAGCCGCATCGTCGATGCGGCTCTTTTGCTTTGCGGTTTTGCGCGCCGATTTCGGCGCGGATTTTACGGAATATTTCGGCGCGGATTTCCGCGTCAGGCGCCTGCGACCCGGCGCAATGCCGGTTGCCTGGTAGCCGTGCAAAGCGATTCGTACGTCTCGACATAACGCTGCGCCATGGCCTTCGAGCTGAAACGTGTGTCGAAACGTTCGCGGATCGCGGTGCGCGACAGGCTGTCGATCCGGTGCAATGCGCCGACCGCGCCCTGCACGTCCTCGACGATGAAGCCGGTCACGCCGTCCTCGATCACTTCCGGCACCGAGCCGCGATTGAATGCGACGACCGGCGTGCCGCACGCCATCGCCTCGATCATCACGAGGCCGAACGGTTCCGGCCAGTCGATCGGGAACAGCAGCGCCTTCGCGCCGGACAGGAACGCGGGCTTCTGCGCTTCGTTGATCTCGCCGATGAATTCGACGTGTGCCTGGCCGAGCAGCGGCTCGATCACTTCCTTGAAGTAGTCGGCGTCGGCCTTGTCGACCTTCGCGGCGATCTTCAGCGGCAGCCCGCTTTGCGCGGCGATCCGGATCGCCGTGTCGACACGCTTTTCGGGACAGATCCGGCCGAGGAACGCGAGATATTCGGGCTTCACGCCCGGCTGCGGCGTGAGCAGCGTGTCGGGCAGCCCGTGGTACACGGTGCCGGCCCACGCGGCCTGCGGCAGCGGCTTGCGCTGGTTGTTCGAGATCGACACGACCGGCGCGTCCGGGAACGAGTCGAACACGGGCTGCAGCTCCGGCAGGTCGAGGCGGCCGTGCAGCGTCGTCACGTACGGCGTGTCGAGACGCGACATCAGCGGGAACGGCAGGTAGTCGAGGTGAAAGTGCAGCACGTCGAATTCATGTGCGACGCGGGCGACCTGCTCGAGGAGCCGCATGTGGGGCGCCATCGAATCGCGGATCGACGGGTCGAGCCGCAGTGCGCGCGGCCAGGCCGCCTCGAGGCGGGCCGACGTGACGGAGTCGCCGCTGGCGAACAGCGTCACGTCGTGCCCGAGTTCGACGAGCGCCTCGGTGAGGTAGGACACGACACGCTCGGTGCCGCCGTAGAGTTTCGGCGGGACGGCTTCGTAAAGGGGCGCGATCTGGGCAATTCGCATGGATGTTCTCCGATGTCGATCCGTGTGGGCGCTGCGGCGCCGATGCGGATCCCCTACAAGGTTGCGGAACTCGCCGACGCACGCTGTTGGCGGTACGTGGCCGGGCCCTGGGCGGGGTGCGCGGGGCGCCGGACGGCAAGCTGCGGGGCGGGCCGGCACGGCTCGCGCCGCCGCCCATTGGAGTCCATTATCGATATCGGCCTGAGGGGTTCGAGTGTTTTTTCAAACACTTAAGGCTTGTTACACGATGAAATACGCGAAAACCCCGAGAAAAAGGGCGGGAAAACAGAAATCGAGACAGAATCAACTATTGTTGCGCCATCGTGAAAAACCACTATAATTTTTACCGATCCGATTGTCGGCGGCCTTGCCGGCAAGCCTGCCGCCATTGCGCGGCGGCCATCGGACCCATCTCGGCCGAATTCGCGCCGTCACCCGCTTTCCCGATTGCCCCCTTTCAATTCGCCTTGTCGGAAAAATTCCTACACGGTTTACAGACAAATCCTGCGCGGCATACGCCACTTCGCTGATACCGACATAAATGCCGTTTGGCCAAAATTCGCCCTGTAAGAATATAAACGAGCCGACTGAGCGCCTGGTGCGCCCTGATCGAGCAAACGTTGTCATAACACGAATGGCCAAAGCAAAACTCTTTAACGGGGGAATCATGAGCGCTACCAGCGAAATGCTCAGTGAGATCAAAGAGGTCAACCTGTCGTACCTCCTCCTCGCGCAACGCCTGTTGCGGGAAGACAAGGCGATGGGCATGTTCCGCATGGGAATTTCCCAGGAACTGGCCGACGTGCTCGCGAACCTCACGCTCGCACAGACCGTGAAGCTCGCCGCGTCGAACCAGATGCTGTGCCGCTTCCGCTTCGACGATCACGCGTTGCTGTCGTCGCTCGCCGACAAGGGCCGTAGCGATGTCGTCGCGCATGCCCACTCGGCCATCCTGATGGCCGGGCAGCAGGTCGAAGGCGTCCGCTGATCCATCCCGCCTTGCGTTTGTCCCGGCGTGCCGCGCCGGCCGGCAGCGTATTGGCCATCCATCCGAACCACGTCAAGCGGACGGTTATCACCATGGCAAGCAAAAGCGTCGTGATCGAGGTGAAGGAAATCACCCTCGCCATCGAACTGATCGAACTGGGCGCCAGGCTGCAGTTGCTGGAGGCGGAGACGAGCCTGTCGCGGGACCGTCTGATCAAGCTGTACAAGGAACTGAAGGGCGTGTCGCCGCCGAAGGGGATGCTGCCGTTCTCGACCGACTGGTTCATGACGTGGCAGCCGAACATCCACTCGTCGCTGTTCTACAACATCTACCGGTTCATGCAGGACCACGGCCGCTGCGAGCCGATCCAGTCGATCGTGAAAGCGTACCGGCTCTATCAGGAGCACGTGAACCTGTCCGGCGACGAGGCCGCGCTGAGCCTCACACGCGCGTGGACGCTCGTGCGCTTCTTCGATTCGGGGATGCTGCAGATGACCCCGTGCACGCGCTGCGGCGGCCACTTCGTCGCGCATGCGCATGATCCGCATCAAGGTTTCGTCTGCGGCCTGTGCCAGCCGCCGTCGCGCGCGGGCAAGACCCGCAAGGCCGCCGCGGCGCGCGCCGAACTGGCCGCCGCCGCGGCCTGAGCGCCGCCGGGCGGGGCGCGAGCGGCTGCCGCGGGCCGCGCGAACCGTCTGCCGACTGCTGGTAAACACCGTCGGGCCGCCGCCGGGCGGCCGCGAAAGTTTTCCTGCCGACTGCCGTAAACCTGTTTAACGGCGATCTTCCCGCCGGTCTTTCATGAGGGACAGGCAGTGCTGATTATCGTGGGAACACTCGTGACGCTGTTGTCGGTCTTCGGCGGTTATGCGCTGGCAGGCGGGCATCTGGGCGCCTTGATCCAGCCCATCGAGATCCTGATGATCGTGGGCGCCGGCGTCGGCGCATTCATCCTCGGCAACGGTGGCAAGACCATCAAGGCCACGCTGCGCGTGCTGCCGACGCTCTTCAAGGGCTCGAAATACACGAAGGACGTCTATATGGAGCTGATGGCGCTCCTGTACGTGCTGCTCGCGAAGGCGCGCAAGGAAGGCACGCTGACGCTCGAGGCCGACATCGACGATCCGGAAAAGAGCCCGATCTTCACGCAATACCCGAAGATCCTCGCCGATCACCACATCGTCGAATTCCTGACCGACTACCTGCGCCTGATGGTGGGCGGCAACATGAACGCGTTCGAGATCGAGAGCCTGATGGACGAGGAGATCGAGACGCATCACTCGGAAGGCGAAGGCCCCGCGCACGCGCTGATGCGCGTCGGCGACGCGATGCCGGCGTTCGGCATCGTCGCGGCCGTGATGGGCGTCGTGCACACGATGGCGTCCGCGGACAAGCCGCCCGCGGTGCTCGGCGCGATGATCGCGCAGGCGCTGGTCGGCACGTTCCTCGGGATCCTGCTGTCGTACGGGCTGATCGGGCCGCTCGCGAGCCTCGCGGAGCAGCGCGTCGCCGAGTCGACCAAGATGTTCCAGTGCATCAAGGTGACGATCCTCGCGACGCTGAACGGCTATGCGCCGGCGATCGCGGTCGAGTTCGGCCGCAAGGTGCTGTTCTCGACCGAGCGGCCGTCGTTTTCCGAGCTCGAAGAGCACGTGCGCCGCGTGAAGGCGAAGTGACGCGGAGCGACCAATGAGCAAGAGCAAGGATCGCGCGATCGTCGTCAAGCGGGTGGCCCCGGCGAAGAAGGGCCATCACGGCGGCGCATGGAAGCTTGCATACGCGGACTTCATGACCGCGATGATGGCGTTCTTCCTGCTGATGTGGCTGCTGAGCTCGGTCACGCCGGTGCAGTTGAAGGGGATCGCCGAATACTTCAACACGCCGCTGAAGGCCGCGCTGTTCGGCAGCGGCGACCGCAACTCGCAGGACTCCAGCATCATCAACGGCGGCGGCCGCGACCTGTCGAGCACCGACGCCGGCACGCTGCGCCGCACCGACGGCACGACGTCGCTCGCCGAGCGCGTCGCGAAGCCGGTCGACGAGCATGCGCAAGCGCAGGCGCAGGGCGCGATCGAGCGGCTCGAGCAGGCGCGCCTGCACGACCTGCAGATCAAGCTGATGGCCGCGATCGAGGCCAACCCGACGCTGCGCCAGTTCAAGCAGCAGATCCGCATCGATTCGACGCTGATGGGGCTGCGCATCGAGATCGTCGATACGCAGAAGCGGCCGATGTTCGCGATGTCGAGCGATCACGTCGAGCCGTACATGCGCGACATCCTGCGCGAAATCGGCAAGACGCTGAACGACGTGCCGAACCGGATCATCGTCCAGGGCCACACCGACGCCGTGCCGTACGCGGGCGGCGAGGGTGGCTACAGCAACTGGGAGCTGTCGGCCGACCGTGCGAACGCGTCGCGCCGCGAGTTGATTTCCGGCGGCATGGACGAGGCGAAAGTGCTGCGCGTGCTCGGCCTCGCGTCGACGCAGAACCTGAACAAGGCCGACCCGCTCGATCCGGAGAACCGCCGGATCAGCGTGATCGTGCTGAACCGCAAATCCGAAGAAGCACTGATGCGCGATGACGCGACGACCACGACGCTGTCGGCCGACGCGGCGGGCTCGAAGCTGCTCGCGCAGCAGCTCGCCGGCCCGGCGCCGGCCGTGCGTCCGGCGGTCGCGAGTGCCGCCGCCGCGGCGCCGAAACCCTGACGTTCCCGAGATTCCGAGACAGACATGATCCGAACCATTCTCGCCATCGACGACTCCGCGACCATGCGTGCGCTGCTGCAGGCAACGCTTGCGCAGGCCGGCTACGACGTGACGGTGGCGCCGGACGGCGAAGCCGGCTTCGACATGGCCGCGACCGCGCCGTACGACCTGGTGCTGACCGACCAGAACATGCCGCGCAAGAGCGGGCTCGAGGTGATCGCCGCGCTGCGCAAGCTGACCGCGTATGCGGACACGCCGATCCTCGTGCTGACGACCGAAGGCAGCGATGCCTTCAAGAACGCCGCGCGCGACGCGGGCGCGACCGGCTGGATCGAGAAGCCGATCGATCCGGTCGTGCTGGTCGACCTGGTCGCGACGCTGTCCGAGCCGGCTGCCTCCTGAAATGAACGCGACGAATCCAACCGGTGACCGGGCATGACTCTCGATATCACGCAGTTCTACCAGACCTTTTTCGACGAAGCGGACGAGTTGCTCGCGCAGATGGAGCAGCTTCTGCTGAACCTCGACGTCGACTCGCCCGACCCCGAAGACCTGGCCGCGATCTTCCGCGCCGCGCATTCGATCAAGGGCGGCGCGGCGACGTTCGGCTTTTCCGCGCTGACCGATACGACGCACATCCTCGAATCGCTGCTCGACCGCGCGCGCAACCATGAGTTGACGCTGACCAAGGAGATGATCGACGCGTTCCTCGAGACCAAGGACGTGTTGTCCGACCAGCTCGTCGACTACCGCGCGAGCGCCGAACCGGACGCGGCAGCCGCCGCGACGATCTGCGCGAAGCTCGAACGGTTGAAGGCCGAGAGCGGCGCGGGCGCGCCGGCGGCCGCTGCGGCCGCGCCGGTCGCCGCTGCTGCCGAACCGGCCGCACCGGCCGCGGAGCCCGCCGCCGGCGGCGATCGCGCGCCCGATCATGTGGTCGAGCAGGCCGTCGCGGCCGCGCATCCGGCGGCCGACGCGGGCGAAGACGGCCCGCACCTGAAGATCACGCTGGCGGGCGTCGACGCGAAGGACCGGGAACTGCTCAGCGAAGAACTCGGCAACCTCGGCCGGATCGTCGGCCGCGAGGAAGCGGGCGACGACCTGACGCTGTGGCTCGAATCGGACGTGCCGTCCGACGACATCGTCGCCGTGTGCTGCTTCGTGATCGACGAAAGCCAGATCCGCATCGCGCACGGCACGGCGCCGGCCGCGCCGGCGGCACCGGCTGCCGCGCAGGACGCTGCGGCACCGGCCGCCGAACCGGCCGTCGCCGCGCAACCCGCCGCGCGGGTCGAGGTATTCGCGCCGCAGGCCGCCGCGCCGCAACCGGCCGCACCGGCACCGGCTCCCGCAACCGTCGAGCCGGCCGCGGCCGCAGCAACGCAACCGCAGCAGCAACCCCAACGGCCGCAGGCCGAACACACGGCGCAGCCCGCCGCGCATCAGGACGACAAGCGCGCGCGCCCGGCCGCCGCGGCCGCATCGGGCGCCGAAGGCAGCTCGATCCGCGTCGGCGTCGAGAAGGTCGACCAGCTGATCAACCTCGTCGGCGAGCTCGTGATCACGCAGGCGATGCTCGCGGAGACTGCGAGCGCGTTCGATCCGGCGCTGCACGACCGCCTGTTCAACGGGATGGCGCAGCTCGAGCGCAACGCGCGCGACCTGCAGGAAGCCGTGATGTCGATCCGCATGATGCCGATGGACTACGTGTTCAGCCGCTTCCCGCGGCTCGTGCGCGATCTCGCCGGCAAGCTCGGCAAGCAGGTCGAGCTCGTCACGTTCGGCCAGGCGACCGAACTCGACAAGAGCCTGATCGAACGGATCATCGATCCGCTCACGCACCTCGTGCGCAACAGCCTCGACCACGGGATCGAGACGGTCGACAAGCGCATCGCCGCCGGCAAGGACGCGGTCGGCCAGCTCGTGCTGTCGGCCGCGCATCACGGCGGCAACATCGTGATCGAGGTCAGCGACGACGGCGCGGGCCTGAACCGCGAGCGGATCCTCGCGAAGGCCGCGAAGCAGGGCATGCAGGTGTCCGACAACATCAGCGACGAAGAGGTGTGGAACCTGATCTTCGCGCCGGGCTTCTCGACCGCCGAGACGGTGACCGACGTGTCGGGCCGCGGTGTCGGGATGGACGTCGTGAAGCGCAACATCCAGTCGATGGGCGGCCACGTCGAGATCTCGTCGCAGGCCGGCCGCGGCACGACCACGCGGATCGTGCTGCCGCTGACGCTCGCGATCCTCGACGGGATGTCGGTGAAGGTCGGCAGCGAGATCTTCATCCTGCCGCTGAACTTCGTGATGGAGTCGCTGCAGCCGTCGATCGACGACATCTACACGGTCGGCAACGGCGAGCGCGTGGTGCGCGTGCGCGGCGAATACCTGCCGCTGGTCGCGCTGCACGAGGTGTTCTCGGTCGAGGACGCCCGCACCGACCCGACGCAGGGGATCGTCACGATCATGCAAACCGAGGGGCGCCGCTTCGCGATGCTGATCGACGAGCTGGTCGGCCAGCAGCAGGTGGTCGTGAAGAACCTCGAAACCAATTATCGCAAGGTGCACGGCATCTCGGCGGCGACCATCCTCGGCGACGGCAGCGTCGCGCTGATCGTCGACGTCGCGGCGCTGAACCGAGAAACCCGTGCGACGCACGGCGCCCGAGCCGGCGCCGAGCTCGCGATGTTCTGACTCTCGCCATTCAACCGATTGGGGGCAAACGTGTCTGCTGAAGTCCAAATGATCAATCCGGCCGCGGCGAACGCGGCGACGAGCCGCCGCGACGCGGCGCAAGGCGACGCGACGGGCCAGGAATTCCTCGTGTTCACGCTCGGCGACGAGGAATACGGGATCGACATCCTGAAGGTGCAGGAAATCCGCGGCTACGACAGCGTCACGCGCATCGCGAACGCGCCGGACTTCATCAAGGGCGTGATCAACCTGCGCGGGATCATCGTGCCGATCGTCGACATGCGGATCAAGTTCCATCTCGGCCGCGTCGAGTACGACCATCAAACCGTCGTGATCATCCTGAACGTCGCGCATCGCGTGGTCGGGATGGTGGTCGACGGCGTGTCGGACGTGCTGACGCTGCAGACCGACCAGATCATGCCGGCGCCGGAATTCGGCGCGACGCTGACGACCGAGTATCTGACGGGCCTCGGCACGGTCGACGGCCGGATGCTGATCCTGATGGATATCGAGAAGCTGATGTCGAGCCGTGAAATGGCGCTGATCGAGACACTCGGCGGGTAAGCGCGCCGCGCGCGCAGGAATTTCGGGAGAATCTGCAATGTTGCATAACTGGTCGATCCGCACGACGCTCACGGCGGTCGGACTCATCCTCGTGTGCCTGGCCGCCGCGGTCGGCGGGCTCGGCCTCTACGCGCTCGATCACGCGAGCCGCTCGCTCGACGAGATCGCGCACGTCGACCTGCCGGCGATCCACACGCTCGACGACACGGCCGCGCACCTGCTGCGTGCGCGTGTCGCGCTCGATCGTTTCCGTACGCTGACCGAAGCCGGCAATGCGGCCGACGCGACGAAGGTGCTCGACCGCGCGCAGGAGCTGTTTGCGAAGTCGAACCAGAACTGGCAGGCGTTCCAATCGTTGCCGAAGCTCGGCGTCGAGCAGACGCTCGTCGACGAGCTCACCGCACGCTACACGACGATCGTGAAGGAAGGCGTCGAGCCCGAATTTACCGCGGCGCGCGCGGGCGACATGGCGGCGTACCACGCGATTGCCGACACGAAGATCAGCCCGATGTTCGTCGCGTTCGACCAGACGGCGGCAGCCGTGATCGTATCGCTGCAGAAGCACGCGGAAGAGCGCCAGGCCACGACGCAGTCGCAGATCTCGCTGATGGTCGCGCTGATCGCGGCCGGCATCGCGGTCGCGTTCGTCGTCGTGATCGCGATCCGCTTCGCGATGCGCGGGCTGATCGTGAAGCCGCTCGAGGACGCGATCGCGCACTTCGAGCGGATCGCCGGCGGCGACCTCACGCAGCCGGTGAACGTGTCCAGCACGAACGAGATGGGCCGCCTGTTCGGCGGCATCAAGCGGATGCAGGACGCCGTCACGACGATGGTGCAGTCCGTGCATCGCGGCACCGAATCGATCGACGTCGGCGCGCGCGAGATCGCGACCGGCAACATCGACCTGTCGCAGCGCACCGAGGAGCAGGCCGCGTCGCTGCAGGAAACCGCATCGAGCATGGAGCAGCTGACGGGCACCGTGCGGCAGAACGCGGAGAACGCGCGGCAGGCGAGCCAGCTCGCGGTGAACGCATCGGACATCGCGACGCAGGGCGGCGAGGTGGTCGGCCAGGTCGTATCGACGATGCAGGACATCGCGGCGAGCTCGGGCAAGGTCGTCGACATCATCGGCACGATCGAAGGCATCGCGTTCCAGACCAACATCCTCGCGCTGAACGCGGCGGTCGAAGCCGCGCGTGCGGGCGAGCAGGGCCGCGGCTTCGCGGTGGTCGCGGGCGAGGTGCGCTCGCTCGCGCAGCGCAGCGCGAGCGCCGCGAAGGAAATCAAGCAGCTGATCGGCGATTCGGCCGAGAAGGTCGACAGCGGGTCGGCGCTCGTCGCGCGCGCGGGCTCGACGATGGACGAGATCGTGCAGGCCGTGCGCCGCGTGACCGACATCATGGGCGAGATCAGCGCCGCGTCGGAAGAGCAGTCGACCGGCATCGAGCAGGTCAACCGTGCGGTCAGCCAGATGGATTCGGTCACGCAGCAGAACGCGGCGCTCGTCGAGCAGGCCGCGGCCGCGGCCGCGTCGCTCGAGGAGCAGACGCGCCAGATGAAGGCGATCGTGTCGGGCTGGCGCGTGACGGGCGGCATCGTGCTCGCGCCGGCGCGCGGCGTCGCGCGGCCGGTCGCGCATGGATCGGCGGCCGTGCCGGCACTGCCGTCGGAGCCGCGTCGCGACGCCGCGCCGGTCGCCGCGCTGCCGGCGCCGCAGGCTGCGGCACAACCGGCACGGCGCGCCGCGTCGGCGTCGCATGCGGCCACGTCGGCGGCGGCGGGCGCAAGCCAACCGAAGCGCGCGGCGGACCCCGATGCGCGTACGCAGAAGGAAGCACCTACGTCCCGCGGCGCCGCTGCAGGCGGCTACGGGCCGCGTCTCGCGAAGTCGGCCGCCGCCCCGGCGGACAAGCCGGCCGCGAAGCCCGCGCTCGTGCGCCCCGCGCTGAACGGCGAGAAGCCGGCGCTGGCCGCGGCCGGCACGTCCGACGACGACTGGGAGACCTTCTAAGCCATGCCGAACGCGCGCGCGCCGTTTCGACCCGATGCACCGGATGCCTCGCCTCGCGCGGGCGAGCCGGGGCGCGACTTCGCGTTCACCGGCGCGGATTTCGCCCGCATCCGCGCGCTGATCCACCAACGCGCGGGGATCTCGCTGTCCGAGCACAAGCGCGACATGGCGTACAGCCGTCTCGCGCGGCGGCTGCGCGCGCGCGGCCTCGACACGTTCCGCGACTACCTCGACCTGCTCGAGCAGGAAGACGATCCGCTCGAGTGGGAAGCGTTCACCAACGCGCTGACGACCAACCTGACCGCGTTCTTCCGCGAGTCGCATCACTTCCCGATCCTGTCGGCGTTCGTGAAGGGGCGGCCGGCGCCCGTGTCGGTATGGTGCTCGGCGGCGTCGACCGGCGAGGAGCCGTACTCGATCGCGATCACGCTGATCGAGGCGCTCGGCGAATCGGCGGCGCGCGGCGCGTCGATCCTCGCGACCGATCTCGACACGCAGGTGCTCGCGAAGGCGGAAGCCGGCATCTATACGTACGACCAGGTCAAGCACCTGTCGCCCGAGCGGCTGAAGCGCTTTTTCCTGAAGGGCACGGGCGCGCAGGCCGGCCGCGTGAAGGTGCGCCCCGAGCTGCGCGCGATGATCCGCTTCGAGCAGCTGAACCTGACCGATGCGGACTACGGGATCGCGAAGCCGTTCGACGCGATCTTCTGCCGCAACGTGATGATCTATTTCGACAAGCCGACGCAGGGGCAGGTGCTGTCGCGTTTCGAGCCGCTCGTGAAGCCGGGCGGGCTGCTGTTCGCCGGCCATTCGGAAAACTTCACGTACGTCACGCAGGCGTTCCGCCTGCGCGGGCAGACGGTGTACGAACTGACTCGCGACGCCGCGCAGGGTGCGCGGCCGCGTGGCGCGCAGGCGCCCGCCATGCCGTCGCGCGTGCCCGCGCGGGCCGCGGACGCCGCGCCCGCCTATGGAGATCGCGGATGAGCGCGCTGCCGATCGCGACCAATCGCTATTTCGACAACCACTTCGGCCGTCCCGGCGTGAAGCTGTTGCCGAACGAGTTCTACACGACGTCCGAGGACATGGTGCTGATGACCGTGCTCGGCTCGTGCGTCGCCGCGTGCCTGCACGACCCGTACGCGGGCATCGGCGGGATGAACCACTTCATGTTGCCCGACGACGGCACCGATCCGGGCGCGGCCGCGTCGGAATCGATGCGCTACGGCGCGTACGCGATGGAAGTGCTGATCAACGAGCTGATCAAGGCCGGCGGGCGCCGCGAGCGCATCGAGGCGAAGGTGTTCGGCGGCGCGGCCGTGCTGGCCGGGATGACGACCATCAACATCGGCGATCGCAACGCGGATTTCGTGCGCCGCTACCTCGCGCTCGAACGCATCCGCATCACGGCGGAAGACCTGCAGGGCGTGCACCCGCGCAAGGTCGCGTTCATGCCGCACACGGGGCGCGCGATGGTGAAGAAGCTGCGGCTGCAGGTGCCGGGCGTCACCGAGCGCGAAGCCGCGCTCGCGCGCGAGGCCGAGCGCGCCGCACGGTCGCGCGCGCACGTCGAGCTGTTCGCGGCGAAGCGGCCGGCCGCGCCGCAGCCGGCGCGCCCGCGCATCGAGCTGTTCGGCGCGCGCGGCGCGAGCCCGGGCGGCACCGGCGCGGGCAGTGCCGCCGGCGTGCGGGCGGCGAACCCGTATGCCGGGAGCCCGGGCGCCGGAAGCGCGTACGCGGGGAACCTATCGAAAAAGCAGGAGGCATGACCGCAGTGCAGAAGATCAAAGTATTGTGCGTCGACGATTCGGCGCTGATCCGCAGCCTGATGACGGAGATCATCAACAGCCAGCCCGACATGGAGGTGTGCGCGACCGCGCCCGATCCGCTCGTCGCGCGCGATCTCATCAAGCAGCACAACCCCGACGTGCTCACGCTCGACGTCGAAATGCCGCGCATGGACGGGCTCGACTTCCTCGAGAAGCTGATGCGCCTGCGGCCGATGCCGGTCGTGATGGTGTCGTCGCTGACCGAGCGCGGCTCGGAGATCACGCTGCGCGCGCTTGAACTCGGCGCGGTGGATTTCGTCACGAAGCCGCGCGTCGGGATTCGCGACGGGATGCTCGACTACGCGGAAAAGCTCGCCGACAAGATCCGCGCGGCGTCGCGCGCACGCGTGCGCCAGGCGCCGCAGCCGCAGGCCGCCGCGCGCACGGCGGACAGCCAGCCGGCCGCGCCGATGATCAACAACCCGCTCGTCAGTACCGAGAAGCTGATCATCATCGGCGCGTCGACGGGCGGCACCGAGGCGATCCGCGAAGTGCTGACGCCGCTGCCGCCGGATGCGCCGGCCGTGCTGATCGCGCAGCACATGCCGCCCGGCTTCACGAAATCGTTCGCGCAGCGGCTGAACGGCCTGTGCCGGATCTCGGTGAAGGAAGCCGAGCACGGCGAGCGCGTGCTGCCGGGCCACGCGTACATCGCGCCGGGCCATGCGCACCTGCTGCTCGCGAGAAGCGGCGCGAACTACATCGCGCAACTGTCGGACGAGCCGCCGGTGAACCGTCACCGCCCGTCGGTCGACGTGCTGTTCCGCTCGGCGGCGACGCACGCGGGCAAGAACGCGATCGGCGTGATCCTCACCGGGATGGGCCGCGACGGCGCGGCCGGCCTGCTGGAAATGAAACGCGCGGGCGCTTACACGTTCGCGCAGGATGAAGCGAGTTGTATCGTGTTCGGGATGCCGCGCGAGGCGATCGCGCTCGGCGGTGCGGACGAGGTTGTGCCGCTCGCCGACATGAGCCGCCGCGTGATGGCGCGACTGGCGACGATGGGCGACCGCGTGCAGCGCGTGTGAATGGAATGTCACCGGGCGCGTGCCACGATACGCGTCCCGACGGAAACGAATCTGGAAAGGAACGACGATGGACAAGAGCATGAAAATCCTGGTGGTGGACGATTTCCCGACGATGCGCCGGATCGTCCGCAACCTGCTCAAGGAACTGGGCTACACGAACGTCGACGAAGCGGAGGACGGTGCGGCCGGTCTCGCGCGGCTGCGCGGCGGCGGCTTCGAATTCGTGATCTCGGACTGGAACATGCCGAACCTCGACGGCCTCGCGATGCTGAAGGAAATCCGCGCGGACGCGACGCTCACGCACTTGCCGGTGCTGATGGTCACGGCCGAGTCGAAGAAGGAGAACATCATCGCGGCCGCGCAGGCGGGCGCGAGCGGCTACGTCGTGAAACCGTTCACGGCCGCGACGCTCGACGAGAAGCTGAACAAGATCATCGACAAGATGGCAAAGACCGGGAGCTGACGTGAACGAGCCGATCCATGCGGCGCTCGCCGGCGCGGGGTTCAGCGCCGACAGCCACCCAGAAGGCGCCGATTTCGCGAGCGACCGCATTCTCGCGCGCATCGGCCAGGTCACGCGGGCGCTGCGAGATTCGATGCGCGAGCTCGGGCTCGACAAGCATGTCGAGCGCGCGGCGGAAGCCGTGCCCGATGCGCGCGACCGGCTGCGCTACGTCGCGACGATGACCGAGCAGGCCGCCGTGCGCGTGCTGAATGCGATCGAGGTCGCGAAGCCCATGCAGGAGCGCATCCAGAACGAGGCCGAGGCGCTCGACATGCGCTGGGCGCAGTGGTATGCGGCGCCGATCGAGCACGCGGAAGTGCGCGAGCTGATGGACGACACGCGCACGTTCCTGCGCACGCTGCCCGAGTCGACGTCGGCGACCAGCGCGCAGCTGCTCGAGATCATGCTCGCTCAGGATTTCCAGGACCTGACCGGGCAGGTGATCAAGAAGATCATGGACATGGTCTACCTGATCGAGCAGCAGCTCCTTACCGTGCTCGTCGAGAACATCGCGCCCGAGCGGCGCGAGCAGTTCGCGGCCACCGCGGCCGCGCTGGCGGCCGAGCAAATGAGCGCGACCGGCAGCCCCGAGTCGCTGCTGAACGGCCCGCAGATCGCGCCGGAAGGCAAATCCGACGTGGTCCAGGACCAGGGGCAGGTCGACGACCTGCTCGCGAGCCTGGGCTTCTGATCTTGCTGCAGTGCATCGGCGCGCCCCGTTTCGCGGGGCCGCCCGATGCGCGCGTCACGCCGTTCCCGCCACGTTTTCCCACGCTCGCCGCGCACGCGCGCGCTGTTCGGGCTGCGTCGAATTGACACTTGGACACACTCAGCAGGCATACTACGCGTCAGCAGTAATGGAGCGTCATTCGTACGAATTCATATGTTGACCGGTGGCGCGGGCACGATGGCCGCGCCGCCGGCAACGAAGCCAGTCCCTTGGGGGGGAACGTGAAGCTGAAACGCTTGGGCTGGGCCGTCGCACACGCGACGGCTGCAATGGGTGTGCTGTGGACCGTCCACGCACACGCGGAACTGGGCGGCGCGCCGATGTCGCCGCCGGCGGACGATCGGGCTGCAACCGTGCGCGCGATGCAGCGCGCGATGCGTTCGGCCGACGGCGTGCAGACGAGCACGGCCGCCTATACCGTCCGCGAGATCACGCTCGGATCGGGCACCGTCATCCACGAATACACGTCGGCCGCCGGCAGCGTGTTCGGCCTCGCATGGCGCGGGCCGACGATGCCGGATCTCGCGTCGCTGCTCGGCAGCTATTTCCCGCAGTACACCGCCGGCGTTCAGGCGGCGCATGCGGCGCGCGGCTGGCGCGCGCCCGTGTCCGTCGACACCAGCGGCCTCGTGATCCGGACGGGCGGCCACATGGGCGCCTTCTCGGGCCAGGCGTGGCTGCCGGCGGCACTGCCTGCCGGCCTCGCCGGCAACGACATCCAGTGACAGCGGGAGAGCGATCTTGAGAATTCCTCGTACATTCAAGCGCTGGCTCGGCGTGCTGGGCCTCGCGGCCGCGACGGCCGTGCTCGTGACGGCATGCGGCGGCGGCGATGACGGCGGCAGCTCCGGCAACAACGGCGGCAGTAACGGCAACGGCAGCGGTTCTAGCGTGTCGGACGGCAATACCGCGAACACGGCCGTCATCACCGTCGGCACCGGCGTCGCGAACGTGATCAACATCCCGACCGTCAACGTGAAGGTCTGCGTGCCGGGCACGTCGAACTGCCAGGTGGTCAGCAACGTGCTCGTCGATACCGCGTCCTACGGGCTGCGGCTCGTCGGCAGCGCGGTGTCGGGCGTGCTCGGCAGCCTGCCGCAGGTGACGAGCGGCGGCGCGCCGGTCGCCGAGTGCGGCAAGTTCGTGTCGAGCTACACGTGGGGCTCGGTGCGCACGGTCGACCTGTCGATCGGCACCGAACAGGCGAACTCGCTGCCCGTGCAGATCATCGGCGACCTCGGCACGACGAGCGTGCCGAGCTCGTGCACGAACGGCGGCGCGTCGGCCAACTCGGCGAGCGCGCTCGGCGCGAACGGGATCCTCGGCATCGGGCCGGCGCCGGTCGACTGCGGTACGACCTGCGCGACGTCGACGTCGTCGAACAACAACTACTACGCGTGCCCGAACGGCAATGCGAGTTGCGCGGTCGCGCTCGTGCCGGTCGCGCAGCAGGTGGCCAACCCGGTTCATCATTTCGCGACCGACAACAACGGTGTGATCGTGCAGATGCCGACCATCTCGAGCAGCGGACAGGCCAGCGCGAAGGGCCTGCTGATCTTCGGGATCGGCACGCAGGGCAACAACGGGCTCGGTGCGTCGACCGTCATGACGTCGACCACGACAGGCGACGTCAGCGCGTCGTTCCTCGGCAGCACGGTGACGGCTTTCTTCGATACCGGTTCGAACGCGTATTTCTTCAACGATTCGTCGCAGACGGTCTGTTCGAGGAACACGCAGTTCTACTGCCCGTCCTCGACGACCACCTATACGGCGACGCTGACCGGCCAGAACAGCGCGAGCGGCACCGTGTCGATGCCCGTCGCGAACGCGGATACGCTGTTCTCGAACGCGTCGACGTTCGCGTTCAACGACATCGCGGGCCCGTTCGGTTCGCCCGGATGGCTCGACATCGGCATGCCGCATTTCTACGGCAAGACGATCTACTTCGGGATGGACAAGCGCTCGAGCGGCGGCGCTGCGCCTTTCGTCGCGTTCTGACGCGGTACGGCCGCAGGCAGCAAAGAGGGGGCGAGCGATCGCCCCCCTTTTTTTGTCGGGAGGCCGCGCGCGAACTACGGATCGGATCGCCGCCGTGCGCGCGCGCAGCGCCTACGATGTAAAACCGGCACCGGTGCCGGCACGACATCGAGGAGACAGCGCCATGAGCCCGCGCATACAACGCATCACGCCGTTCCTGTGGTTCGACCGCGACGCCGAGGCGGCCGCCGGTTTCTACGTGTCGGTGTTCGACAACGCGCGCATCGTGCACGTCGCGCGCTACGGCAAGGCCGGCGCGCAGGCGTCCGGACAGGCCGAGGGCACGGTGATGACGGTCGCGTTCGAGCTCGACGGGCAGGCGTTCGTCGCGCTGAACGGCGGCCCCGTGTTCCAGATGACGCCGGCCGTGTCGTTCGTCGTCAACTGCCGCGACCAGGACGAGATCGACCGCTACTGGGCGCGGCTGTCCGAAGGCGGCGACGAGCGCGCGCAGCAGTGCGGCTGGTTGCGCGACCGCTTCGGCGTGTCGTGGCAGGTCGTGCCCATGCAGATGTCCGAACTGATGACGGGCGATCCGGCGCGCGCCGAGCGCGTGATGGCGCAGGTGATGACGATGAAGAAGCTCGATCTCGGCGCGCTGCAGCGGGCAGCGGCCGGTTAGGGCCTAGACCGGAGGCCGGCCGGTGCTTACCGCCGTCGTATGGTCGAGAAAGCGGCGGTCGGGCCCGTACGCGGTGTTTTCGATGCGCGCCGCGTCGGCCGGCGCGACGGCGCGGCCGGCGCCTGCGCACCGGGCGGCAGGTCGGGCGTACCCGGTGTGCCCGCGCAGCCGGCGGCGAGCGCGCAGGCGAGCGACAGCAGCGGAGCGAGCGGATGACGGAACACGGTGCGATGCGAGCGGGATCGGGAATGGCGAAGGGTAGCGCGACCGGCGCGCTCGCGTCATGCCGGTCGGCCGGTAAATCGAATGCCGCACGACCGGATCGATTATCGATCGCGTCGGGATTCATTCGGCTGTAATCAAACGCCGGATTATCTGAGGGTGTGGTTTCTGTCAGGTCTTCAAGATTATTAAAATGACGCGGCATGCAAGCCGGCGGCGCCGCATTACGCCATGACAGCCGTTCCAGAGCCGGTGCGACGGGGTTTCGCTTGTCAGGCATGCGAAAAGAGATGGAGCCCGCCGAAATTCAAACATATAATTCCGGCGTTGTTTCCGGGGTCGCCAATATAAAACAGGAGGGTAATAAAATGAATTTTTCCGAGGCTGTTCGTTCCGTACTCAATCAATACGCGAAATTCGAAGGCCGTGCGCGTCGTGCCGAATACTGGTATTTCGCGCTGCTGAGCTGCGTTCTTTCAGTCGCCGCCCAGGTGATCGGCGCGATCGGCCGCGACGCGGGCCTGATCGCGCTGCTGCTGCTGGGCGCGATCTTCCTGATTTCGCTGGCGCTGATCATTCCGGGCATCGCGGTCAGCGTGCGCCGCCTGCACGATACGGGCCGCTCGGGCTGGTTCCTGCTGCTCGGGCTCATTCCGGTCGTTGGCCCCATCCTGCTGCTCGTGTGGATGTGCTCGCGCGGCACCGCAGGCCCGAATCGCTTCGGCTCGGATCCGATCCCGGCGGTCTGAGCGCCGCCTGCCCCGACGCGACGCCGTCGCGTCGGGGCCTGACTTCCCCGTTTTCTTCGTTTCTCCGTTTTCCCCACTTCACCGTTCCCCGCTTCACTCCGCCGCCGTCCCGTCCGGGAACCTTGCCGGAAACCTCGCTCCACCGTTGCGCCGATCGCCGTGTTTTTCCGCCGCATCGCACCACGTCGCGCACCGCTCCGTCCCCCATCCAGCCTCGTTCGCACCGGCTCGCCCGATTCCCCGAAATACCCCCCTTTCCCGGCTTTGCTCGACCGATCGGCGTTTGACGCCTCCATGAATAATCGGTGTCACTGGAAAGCGGCATTCCGCCGTACCCGACTGGAGGCCCCGTGGCAGACGAGAGCGATCTCGACAAGACCGAAGCCGCCACTCCCAGGCGCCGCGAGAAGGCGCGCGAGGAGGGGCAGGTCGCGCGTTCGCGCGAACTGGCTTCGTTCGCGCTGCTCGCGGCCGGGTTCTACGGCGCGTGGCTGCTCGCGGGCCCGTCGGGCGCGCATCTGCAGGCGATGCTGCGCGGCGCGTTCACGTTCGATCGCGCAACCGCGTTCGACACGAACCGGATGCTGTCGGCGGCTGGCAGCGCGAGCCTCGAAGGCTTCGCCGCGCTGCTGCCGATCCTCGCGCTCACCGGCCTCGCGGCGCTGCTCGCGCCGATGGCGCTCGGCGGCTGGCTGATCTCGCAGAAAACCTTCGAGCTGAAGTTCGACCGCCTGAACCCGATCTCGGGCCTCGGTCGGATCTTCTCGATCCAGGGGCCGATCCAGCTCGGGATGTCGCTCGCGAAGACGCTGGTCGTCGGCGGGATCGGCGGCATCGCGATCTGGCGCAGCAAGGACGAGCTGCTCGGCCTCGCGACGCAGCCGCTCGGCGCGGCGCTGCCCGACGCGCTGCATCTCGTCGCCGTGTGCTGCGGCACGACGGTCGCCGGGATGCTGGTGGTCGCCGCGCTCGATGTGCCTTACCAAATCTGGCAGTACAACAAGAAGTTGCGCATGACGAAGGAAGAAGTGAAGCGCGAGCATCGCGAGAACGAAGGCGATCCGCACGTGAAGGGGCGGATCCGCCAGCAGCAGCGCGCGATCGCGCGCCGCCGGATGATGGCGGCCGTGCCGAAGGCCGACGTGGTCGTCACGAACCCGACGCACTTCGCCGTCGCGCTGCAATACACGGACGGCGAGATGCGCGCGCCGAAGGTCGTCGCGAAGGGCGTGAACCTCGTCGCCGCGCGCATCCGCGAACTCGCGGCCGAGCACAACGTGCCGCTGCTCGAGGCGCCGCCGCTCGCGCGAGCGCTGTATCACAACGTCGAAATCGAACGCGAGATTCCCGGCTCGCTGTACTCGGCCGTCGCCGAAGTGCTCGCGTGGGTCTACCAGCTCAAGCGCTTCCGTTCGGAAGGCGGCGCGTTCCCCGCGGTGCCGGTCGATCTCGACGTGCCGGCCGAACTCGACAAGGGCACGTCGGTGCCCGCCGACGATGAACGTGAAGAGGCCGAAGACACCCTGGGCAACCAAGGAGCCTCGTGATGATTAGCCCCCACGCTCACATTCGTTCGCTGCCCCCCAAGGGGGCGACTGCCTCCCTTGGGGCGGCCCGGCGGGAGGCAGCATGAGCACCCCGACCGGCCTGTTCGCGAAGCGCACGAACCCGTTCGCGGGCACCAACCTGCGCGCGCTCGCGGGCCCGATCCTCATCTGCATGATCCTGGGGATGATGATCCTGCCGCTGCCGCCGATGCTGCTGGATCTGCTGTTCACGTTCAACATCGCGCTGTCGGTGATGGTGCTGCTCGTCAGCATGTACACGATGAAGCCGCTCGACTTCGCGGCGTTCCCGAGCGTGCTGCTGTTCTCGACGCTGTTGCGCCTGTCGCTGAACGTCGCGTCGACGCGCGTCGTGCTGCTCGAGGGTCACACGGGCCCCGACGCGGCCGGGCAGGTGATCGAGGCGTTCGGCCACTTCCTCGTCGGCGGCAACTTCGCGGTCGGCATCGTCGTGTTCGTGATCCTGATGATCATCAACTTCATGGTGATCACGAAAGGCGCGGGGCGGATCGCCGAAGTGTCCGCGCGCTTCACGCTCGACGCGATGCCCGGCAAGCAGATGGCGATCGACGCCGACCTGAACGCCGGCCTCATCAACGAGGAACAGGCGCGCAAGCGCCGCCTGGCCGTGTCGCAGGAAGCCGAGTTCTACGGGTCGATGGACGGCGCGTCGAAGTTCGTGCGCGGCGACGCGATCGCCGGCCTGATCATCATGGCGATCAACGTGATCGGCGGGCTGATCGTCGGGATGGTCCAGCACGACATGAGCTTCGCGGCGGCCGGCACCAACTACACGCTGCTGACGATCGGCGACGGCCTCGTCGCGCAGATCCCGTCGCTCGTGATCTCGACCGCGGCCGGCGTGATCGTGTCGCGCGTCGCGACCGACGAGGACATCGGCACGCAGATCACCGGGCAGCTGTTCACCAACCCGCGCGTGCTGACGATCACCGGCGTGATCATCGTGATCATGGGGCTGATCCCGGGGATGCCGCACTTCGCGTTCCTCGCGCTCGGCGGCGGCGCGATCTGGCTGGCCCGCACGCAGACGAAGCGCGCGGCGGCCCGCAAGGCGGCCGGCGACGTGACCGACATCGCGCCGCCCGCCGTGCTGCCGTCCGACAGCCACGAGGCGACCTGGGACGACGTGCAGCTGATCGACCCGCTCGGCCTCGAGGTCGGCTACCGGCTGATCCCGCTGGTCGACAAGAACAGTGACGGCGAGCTGCTCAAGCGCATCAAGAGCATCCGCAAGAAATTCGCGCAGGAAATCGGCTTCCTGCCGCCGGTGATCCATATCCGCGACAACCTCGAACTGCGGCCGAACGCATACCGGATCGCGCTGAAGGGCGTCGAGATCGGCGTCGGCGAAGTGTTCCCGGGCCAGTGGCTCGCGATCAACCCCGGCCAGGTGACGGCCGCGCTGCCGGGCGCCCTGACGCAGGATCCCGCGTTCGGGCTGCCGGCCGTGTGGATCGACGTCGCGCTGCGCGAACAGGCGCAGGTGTACGGCTACACGGTGGTCGACGCGAGCACGGTCGTCGCGACGCACCTGAATCATCTCGTCGTCCAGCACGCGGCCGAGCTGCTCGGCCGCCAGGAAGTGCAGGCGCTCGTCGAGCGCACCGGCAAGGACGCGCCGTCGCTCGTCGAGGATCTCGTGCCGAAGACGATCTCGCTGACGACGCTGCAGAAGGTGCTGCAGAACCTGCTCGAGGAAGGCGTGCCGATCCGCGACATGCGCACGATCCTCGAGGCCGTGTCCGAACATGCGGGCCGCGGCGACGCGTTCGAGATCACCGCCGCGGTGCGGCTCGCGCTCGGCCGCGCGATCACGCAGCAGTGGTATCCGGGCGCGGGCGAGATGCAGGTGATGGGCCTCGACTCGAATCTCGAGCGCGTGCTGTCGCAGGCGCTCGCCACCGGCGCGAATCCGGGCCTCGAACCCGGCCTCGCGCACAACCTTCTGACCGGCACGCAGCAAGCGATGCTGCGTCAACAGAATCTCGGGCTGCCGCCCGTGCTGCTGGTGCAGCACGCGCTGCGCGCGATGCTCGCGCGTTTCCTGCGCCGCAGCCTGCCGCAATTGAAAGTGCTGTCGTATGCCGAAGTGCCGGACACACGCACGATCAAAGTCGTTAACGTCATCGGGGGTTCCGCTTGAACATTCGCAAATTCACCGGCGCAACGAGCCGCGACGCGCTTCGTCTCGTGCGCGAGGCGCTCGGCGCCGACGCGGTCGTGCTGTCGAACCGCACGCTCGATGACGGCAGCGTCGAAATCGTCGCACTCGCCGATTCGGACCTGGCCGCGGTGACGCCGCCGGCCGCCGCACGGCCGCGGATCGCCGCGCCGCGCGTGCCGGAATCCGTGCCGGCCGCCGCGGTGCCGGGCATCGTGTCGCGCCCGGGTGCCGCGTTCGCGCGCCCGAGCGTCAATCCGTATGCGGCGGGCGATGGCGGGCTGCCGGACGTGTTTTCGTCGGTGTTCGGCGCAAGTGCCGAAGCGAACGAAACGGACGACGCGGACGAGACGGCGGTGCAACCTTCGACGATCGATGCGGACGCGGCGGCTGCGGCAGCACCGTCGACCGCCGAACCGGCCCCCGGATGGCCGGCCCCCGCTTCCGAACCCGCGCCGTGGCTCGTCGAGCACGCGAAGCGCCTGACGCAGCAGCGCGACGCGCTGATCGCGCGCACGCAGGCGACGCCTGCCGCGCCGCAAGCGAGCGCGCCCGCGTCGCAGGGTGCCGCGAGCGCATCGTCGCCCGACTGGGCACGCGACATCGTGCGCGATGCCGAACGCCGGATGTCGGCCGCTGCTCCGCGCAAGCCCGACACGAACGCCGCGAACGCCGCGAAAGCGGCCGAGCGCACGCGCTTGTCCGCCGATACCGCCGCCGCGGTGGCCGATGCGGTGAAATCGCGCGTCGAACGAATCGTCAACGACACGGTGATGCACGAGCTCGGCGAACTGCGCGGGATGATGGAAGAGCAGTTCGACAGCCTGATGTGGCACGACCGCCAGCGTCGCAGCGCCGTGCACGGCGCGCTGACGAAGCACCTGTTCGCGGCCGGCCTGTCCGCGCAGCTCGTGCGGATGCTCGTCGACAACCTGCCGTCCGGCGACGGCGCGCAGACCTTCGAGCAGGCCGCCGAATGGGCGCAGTCGGTGCTCGCGGCGAACCTGCCGGTGCTCGACAGCGAGGACGCGCTGATGGAGCGCGGCGGCGTGTTCGCGCTGATGGGGCCGACGGGCGTCGGCAAGACCACCACCACCGCGAAGCTGGCCGCGCGCTGCGTGATGCGCTTCGGCGCGAGCAAGGTCGCGCTGCTGACCACCGACAGCTACCGGATCGGCGGCCACGAGCAACTGCGCATCTTCGGCAAGATCCTCGGCGTGCCGGTGCACGCGGTGAAGGATGCGGGCGATCTCGCGCTCGCGCTGTCCGAACTGCGCAACAAGCACATCGTGCTGATCGACACGATCGGCATGAGCCAGCGCGACCGCGCGGTGTCCGACCAGATCGCGATGCTGCACGGCGCGAACGCACCGGTGCAGCGCCTGCTGCTGCTCAACGCGACGAGCCACGGCGACACGCTCAACGAGGTCGTGCAGGCGTACCGCAGCGCGGGCGAGCATCCGGACCTGGCCGGCTGCATCCTCACGAAGCTCGACGAGGCGACCCACCTCGGCGGCGTGCTCGACACGGTGATCCGCTACAAGCTGCCGGTCCATTACGTGTCGACCGGCCAGAAGGTGCCGGAGAACCTGTATGTCGCATCGACCAAGTTCCTGTTGAAGAGCGCGTTCTGTGTGCCGCGCGACGGCTCGCCCTTCGTGCCGCAAGACGAAGACATGCCGACGCTGCTCTCCGCACTGACCGCACGTTCCACCGCCGAGCTGCACGAGGTGCGATTTGGATAAACGAATCATCGACCAGGCCGAAGGGCTGCGGCGCCTGCTGGCCGGGCGCGCGTCGCGCATCGTCGCGGTGACGGGCGGGCCGGCGGGCGTCGGCTGCACGTCCACCATCGTGAACCTGGCGGCGGCGCTCGCGTCGCTCGGCAAGGATGTGCTCGTCGTCGACGAGCGCGCCGACGTGCATTCGGCCAGCGCGACGCTCGCGGGCGCGTGGCTGCGCGATGGCGAGCGCACGCGGGTGGCCGCCGGCTTCGGCCTGTGCGCGGCCGCGCGGCTCGCGCGCGCCGGCTACAGCGACACGCAGCTGAGCGACTTCATCGACGGCCCGGCCGACATCGTCCTCGTCGACGCGCAGCTCGGCGCCGACGGCTCGTTCTCGGCGCTCGCGCGCGAAGCGCACGACGTGCTGATCGTCACGCGGGTCGCCGCGCAGGCGATCACCGAGGCGTACGCGTGCATGAAGCGGCTGCATTTCGCGCACGCGTTCGCGCAGTTCCGCGTGCTGACCAATCACGTCGGCAGCCATGCGGATGCGAAGACGGCCTTCGACAACCTCGCGGGCGTCGCAAGCCGCTACCTGACGGTGTCGATTGCCGACGCGGGCTGCGTGAGCGCCGATCCGCTCGTCGAACACGCGCGCGAGCTGACGCATGCGGTGGTCGACGCGTTCCCGTCGGCGGCGGCCGCGCGCGACTACCGGCAGATTGCCGCCGACCTGCTGTACTGGCCGATGCGCCCGCGTTCGGGGGCGGACCGCGCCGTCCACGCGGGCGGCAAGCCGTCGTATCAGGCGGGCGCGGCACACGCCGCGTGAGCGCTACCGGAAGGAGAGAGCCATGATGTACAACGCTCAAGGAAAGATGTCCCAGGCCGACGTGCTCGCGCAATATGCGCCGCTCGTGCGTCGCCTCGGGCTGCAGCTCGTCGCGAAGATGCCGGCGAGCGTCGACCTCGACGACCTGATCCAGGCCGGCATGATCGGCCTGATGGACGCGGCCGGCCGCTACAAGGAAGACCAGGGCGCGCAGTTCGAGACCTACGCGACGCAGCGCATCCGCGGCGCGATGCTCGACGAGCTGCGCAGCAACGACTGGCTGCCGCGCAGCCTGCGCAAGACGTCGCGCGAGGTCGAGCACGCGGTGCACCAGGTCGAGCAGCATCTCGGCCGCTCGGCGAGCGAGACCGAGATCGCGCAGCACCTGAACATGCCGCTCGACGAATACCAGGGGATGCTGCAGGACCTGCACGGCAGCCAGCTCATCTACTACGAGGATTTCGACCGCGCGGCCGACGACGAGCCGTTCCTCGACCGCTATCGCGTCGATCATGCCGATCCGCTGTCGGCGCTGCTCGACGAGCACCTGCGCGAGGCGCTCGTCGAGGCGATCGAGCGGCTGCCGGAACGCGAGAAGCTGCTGATGTCGCTGTACTACGAACGGGGTCTGAATCTGCGCGAGATCGGCGCGGTGCTCGAAGTGAGCGAATCGCGCGTGTGCCAGCTGCATAGCCAGGCCGTCGCGCGCCTGCGCGCGCGGCTGCGCGAACAGGCGTGGGTCGGCGCGGAGTCCTGACCCTTTCCGGACGGCACCGCGCGCCGACGCTGCGCGCTTGCGCATTTTGCGCGCCGATTTGCTACAATCCCTCCCGTTTTCCGAGGAGCGTTGCGACGGACCACTCTGCGTCCGCCAGGCTCGGAAGGCTTCACCAAGCAGCCGTGCGGCGCGCGTTTCGCGACCGTCGCGCCGGCTCCGCTTCCTGAACGGCGCTCACGTCACCAATCTAGAACTTTTTTAGAAAGGAGGGCGTGATGAACGCCATTATCGATTCGCAAGCTTCCAAGGATTACGTCGTCGCCGACATGGCGCTGGCCGGCTGGGGCCGCAAGGAACTGAACATCGCCGAGACCGAAATGCCGGGCCTCGTGCAGATCCGCGACGAATACAAGGCGCAGCAGCCGCTGAAGGGCGCGCGCATTGCCGGCTCGCTGCACATGACGATCCAGACGGGCGTGCTGATCGAGACGCTGAAGGCGCTCGGCGCGGACGTCCGCTGGGCCTCGTGCAACATCTTCTCGACGCAGGACCACGCAGCGGCCGCGATCGTCGAAGCCGGCACGCCGGTGTTCGCGTTCAAGGGCGAATCGCTCGACGAATACTGGGAGTTCTCGCACCGCATCTTCGAATGGCCGAACGGCGAATTCGCGAACATGATCCTGGACGACGGCGGCGACGCAACGCTGCTGCTGATCCTCGGCTCGAAGGCCGAGAAGGACCGTTCGGTGATCGCGAAGCCGACCAACGAGGAAGAAGTCGCGCTGTACAAGTCGATCGCGAAGCACCTCGACATCGACGCGACCTGGTACTCGAAGCGCCTCGCGCACATCAAGGGCGTGACCGAAGAAACCACGACCGGCGTGCACCGCCTGTACCAGATGGAAAAGGACGGCCGACTGCCGTTCCCGGCGTTCAACGTGAACGATTCGGTCACGAAGTCGAAGTTCGACAACCTGTACGGCTGCCGTGAATCGCTCGTCGACGGCATCAAGCGCGCGACCGACGTGATGATCGCGGGCAAGGTCGCGGTCGTTGCCGGCTACGGCGACGTGGGCAAGGGTTGTGCGCAGTCGCTGCGCGGCCTCGGTGCGACCGTGTGGGTCACCGAAATCGATCCGATCTGCGCGCTGCAGGCGGCGATGGAAGGCTACCGCGTCGTGACGATGGAATACGCGGCCGACAAGGCCGACATCTTCGTGACGGCGACCGGCAACTACCACGTGATCAACCACGATCACATGAAGGCGATGCGCCACAACGCGATCGTCTGCAACATCGGTCACTTCGACTCGGAAATCGACGTCGCGTCGACCCGCCAGTACCAGTGGGAAAACATCAAGCCGCAGGTCGACCACATCATCTTCCCGGACGGCAAGCGCGTGATCCTGCTGGCCGAAGGCCGCCTCGTGAACCTCGGCTGCGCGACCGGCCACCCGTCGTTCGTGATGTCGAACTCGTTCGCGAACCAGACGCTCGCGCAGATCGAGCTGTTCGTGCGCGGCGCCGAGTACGAGAACAAGGTGTACGTGCTGCCGAAGCATCTCGATGAAAAGGTCGCGCGCCTGCACCTCGCGCGCATCGGCGCGAACCTGTCCGTGCTGACGGACGAGCAGGCTTCGTACATCGGCGTGCAGAAGGACGGCCCGTTCAAGCCGAACCACTACCGCTACTGATGCGCCGCCGCCGTGCCGCGCGCGCCCCGCTTCGGGCGTGCGCGGCATCGCGGCATGGTGCCGGATCGCCGGCCGTCGCGCCGTGCCCGCGGGCACGCGTGGCGGCCGGCGGCGGCCACTGACCGTACAGATCGACAACCGAACCGGAGCCCTCCATGAGCGTCATCCTCACCTGGGTCATCAACGCCCTCGCGCTGCTGATCATCACGTACCTCGTGCCGTCGATCCACATCAAGAGCTTCGGCACCGCGCTGATCATCGCGGTCGTGCTCGGCCTGATCAACACGGTGATCCGTCCGGTGCTGATCCTGCTGACGCTGCCCGTCACGATCGTCACGCTCGGGGTGTTCATCCTCGTCGTGAACGCGCTGTGCTTCTGGTTCGCGTCGTCGCTGCTCAAGGGGTTCGAGGTGTCGGGGTTCTGGTCCGCGTTCTTCGGTTCGATCCTGTACAGCATCGTGTCGTGGCTGCTGTCCGCGCTGATCTTCGGGCAGCGCGACATCGGCTGACGGCCGGGCCCACTCTTGCGAATCATGAAACCGATCGAACTCTCGTTTGAATTCTTCCCGCCGAAGACGGCGGAAGGCGTCGAGAAGCTGCGCGCCACGCGTGCGCAGCTGCTGCCGCTGAAGCCGAAATTCGTCTCCGTGACGTTCGGCGCCGGCGGCTCGACGCAGCAGGGCACGCTCGATACCGTGCTCGACATGCAGAAGGACGGCCTCGAAGCCGCGCCGCACCTGTCGTGCATCGGCTCGTCGCGCGCCGACCTGCGCGCGATCCTCGACCAGTACCGCTCGCACGGCATCCGCCACATCGTCGCGCTGCGCGGCGACCTGCCGTCGGGGATGGGCGCGGTGGGCGAGCTGCGCTATGCGTCGGAACTCGTCAGCTTCATCCGCGCCGAGCATGGCGACTGGTTCCACATCGAAGTCGCCGGCTATCCGGAGTACCACCCGCAAGCGCGTTCGCCGAAAGCCGATCTCGAGAATTTCGCGCGCAAGGTGAAGGCCGGCGCGAATTCCGCGATCACGCAGTACTTCTTCAACGCCGACGCGTATTTCCGCTTCGTCGACGATGCGCGCAAGCTGGGTGTGGACGTGCCGATCGTGCCGGGCATCATGCCGATCACGAACTTCACGCAACTGATGCGCTTCTCGGAAATGTGCGGCGCGGAAGTGCCGCGCTGGGTCGCGCGCCGGCTCGAGAGCTTCGGCGACGATCGCGACGCGATCCGCGCGTTCGGCGCGGACGTCGTCACG